>Ga0209806_1000457_pt1 | contig 27759 bp, 29 predicted proteins | sample GraSoiAngelo_152_FD_186166 | JGI IMG/M metagenome (GOLD analysis project Ga0209806, IMG submission 186166) | Grasslands soil microbial communities from the Angelo Coastal Reserve, California, USA - 14_1009_12_30cm (SPAdes) (version 2) | ecosystem: Environmental > Terrestrial > Soil > Grasslands ... | reverse complement strand
CCATTTCTTGCGGCCGCTGGCGAGAGCAAGGCCCTCGGCATCCACCGGAACCCGCCGAATGCGTGCGCCTACCGCGCGGAACACCACACCGGCTCCCGGATAGCCGGGCTCCTCCATCCAAACCGACTCGCCCGGATTGAGCAGGATGCGCGCCGTGCGATCGAGCGCTTCCTGGGCACCGGAAACGATCAACACCTGCTCCGCCGTGCACTTCACGCCGCGCGAAGTATTCAGGTATGCCGCCACCGCCTCGCGCAGAGGACGGTAGCCGAGCGCCTCGCCGCCCGCGAGCAGGCTGGCGGAAACTCGCCGCAAACGGCGCGCCGCCACCTGCGCCCACAAGTTGGTCGGAAATAGATCGAGCGCGGGCTGATGCGCACGAAATGCCCGCAAGGGGCGGGCGACCGACCCACGAAACGGCTGCAGACGGCGCGCATACGAAGACAGCGCGATACGCCGGTGTGGCAGCCTTGATTCCTGATGTGGTCCATGCACATCGAGCAAGTGTTCAGGCAGCACTTCGCTTACATACGTTCCAGATCCCGAGCGGCCCTCGACATAACCTTCCGACTTCAACTGGTCGAAGGCGGTCACGATGGTTGCCCGCGAAAGATGGTAGGCAGAGGCGAGATCGCGCGTCGCAGGCAACCGCGCTCCCGGACGCAACCGCCCGTCGAGAATCGCGGCCCGCAACTCTCCGTACAGCCACCGGTACAAGCTTCCACCCGGCGGTGCCGCGGGCAGGCTGAGCGGAAACGCTGTAGTCTCGCGGGGCATACTAAAAGTGGTATGGTAAGAATACCGTAAATGGATATCTGTGAGAGTCCAATTATTCGCTACAATTTTTCAAGGTTCACGGAACTGAGCAGAGAATTGGCCAGAATGCGACCGAGCGCGCGGATCCGGCAAGCGGTGCCGACGGACGCCGCCGAGATCGCAGACGTACTGCGGCAATCGTTCCTGGAATTCGAGGCGTTGTACACACCCAAAGGTTTTGCGGCTACCACGCCCGATCCGGAGCAGGTTGGAAGCCGAATGGAAGAGGGTCCAGCCTGGATCGCGCTCGTCGAGGATCGCACTGCCGGGACAGCATCTGCTGTTCCTAAAGGCGAAAAGGGATTGTATGTTCGCGGAGTCGCGGTTGTGCCATCGATGCGCGGACGCGGCATCGCGGAAGTGCTGATGAACGAGGTCGAGAGCTTTGCCCGACAGAACGGATGCGCGCGTATGTTCTTGACCACGACGCCGTTTCTAACCAGCGCGATCCGGCTCTACGAACGCTTCGGCTTTACGCGCGTCGCGAATGGCGGAGCCGACTTATTCGGCACCCCGCTCATCAAGATGGAAAAGAATTTGGATTGTGAATGAAGATTGCGAGACACAGAAAGGATCAACCATGTCAGAGAACAATGGACACTCCACTAGCCTTCGCCTGAAGACGGGCCTGGCTGAAATGCTCAAGGGCGGCGTGATCATGGACGTCACCGATGCCCGGCAGGCGGAAATCGCCGAACGTGCCGGAGCCGTGGCCGTCATGGCGCTCGAACGCGTTCCCGCCCAAATTCGCGCCGAAGGCGGCGTGGCCCGTATGGCCTCGCCCAAAAAGATTCGCGAGATCATGGCGACCGTCTCCATCCCGGTGATGGCCAAGTGCCGCATCGGACACTTCGCCGAAGCGCAGATTTTGCAGGAGCTCGGCGTCGACTACATCGATGAATCCGAAGTGCTCACGCCTGCCGACGAGGCCCACCATGTCGACAAGCACGCCTTCAAGGTCCCGTTCGTATGCGGTGCGCGCAACCTCGGCGAGGCCCTGCGGCGCATCGCCGAAGGCGCAGCCATGATCCGCACTAAAGGCGAAGCCGGCACCGGAGACGTGGTGCACGCGGTGAAGCACATCCGCCAGATCGTGCAGGAAATGAAAATCCTGACCGTGCTGAGCGAAGAAGAACTCTATGCCAAAGCCAAAGAGCATGGCGCGCCTTATGAACTGATCCGGATCGTCGCCAAGGAAGGGAAGTTGCCCGTGCCGAACTTCTCGGCCGGCGGCATCGCGACCCCGGCCGACGCGTCGCTCGTCATGCAACTAGGCGCCGAGGCGGTCTTCGTTGGCTCCGGCATCTTCATGAAGAATTCGACCGAATTTGCCGACCCGGTCGAAGCCGAGAAGCGCGCCAAGGCAATCGTCCGCGCCGCCACGCACTACCAGGATCCTAAAGTACTACTTGAAGTCAGCGAAGACCTGGTGGGAGCGATGAAGGGGCTGGCAATATCAGCCCTCGACGAAGCGCACATGCTGCAGACGCGAGGATGGTAGGAAGATGCCGGTTGGCACACGGCATTCAGTGAGGCGCGCGTCGAGATACGAGCGGAGCAATGCTTTCTCGTGCCCCTAGTGCGCCCTTCGTTTCCTTCGTGGTTGCTTTGGGATTTTTCTGGACGCCGCGCACCGAATGCCAACGACCAAGGACCAACGACCGACGACCAACGACTATGAAAATCGGAGTCCTAGCCATCCAGGGCGACTTTGACGCCCACAAGAAGCGTCTCGAAGAACTTGGCGCCGAGGTCGTACTCGTCCGAAAGCCGGAGCAACTCGATCAAATCGACGGTCTCGTAATCCCGGGCGGAGAGTCAGGCGCGTTCCTGAAGATCCTCGGCGAGCAGGGAATCGCGAAGCTTAAGGAATTCGTGCGCCTGAAGCCGACATTCGGCACCTGTGCGGGCGCCATCATGCTGGCGAAGGAAGTCACCAACCCCGGCCAGTTCGGTCTGGGAGCGCTCGACATTCGCGTTCGCCGCAACGCCTACGGGCGTCAGATCGACAGCTCGATCCGCACCGGCAAGCTCGGCGAATCTCCGCTCGAGATGGTGTTCATCCGCGCACCGAAAATTGAACGCATGGGCCCGGGAGTCGAAGTCATCGCGACGGAAGGCAACGATGCGGTCGCGGTGCGGCAGGGAAAGGCTATGGCGGCTACATTCCATCCCGAGCTGAGCGAGGATGATCGCCTGCATCGTGTTTTTCTGGATCTCGTGCGTGATGGAAATGGTGTGCATGGATAGTGGCGTGCGCGTAGCCACGATGCTCGATGCGCAACGCCGATCCGCACATCGTCGTCGGCAATTTTAAAGCGCATTCGCGACGGCATGAATCCCACTTCTAAAGCGCTGTTGGCACTCGTGCCTGTGTGCCTGCTGCTCACGGGCGCGGTGATCTTGTTCTCAAAAAGAAAGACCTCCGGCTCATTGCTGCAAATCGTAGGCGCCGGTTGTCTGCTCGTCGTTGTTCTCACGCACGTCTGCGAAACCACTCACTTGTTTCCCTCGATGCATTGGGGAGAGGAGCGCAGCGTTGGGCACTATCTCGACTTCGCAAGTGCAGCTCTCGGTCTCACTTTGTTTCCCGCCGGATACCTTCTTGACGCGCTCAAGCGGTCACGCTCCTGAAACCGACATTTAGGTTTCGCGGGTCGTTCGCGCATGTAGCCTGCCCGCGGAGACCACATCGTCTACCGGTGAAACCTTGTTATTTTTCCTCTTGACACGCCACATCATGTAACCGTACAGTTACACATTATGCGGAACCAAACGGTTACGTATTCGCCGGAAGCGACCTTCAGCGCCCTGGCCGACCCGACTCGCAGAGCGGTGCTCGACCTGCTGCGCAAAGGCCGTCAGCCGGCCGGACAGATCGCCCAGGCGTTTCCTATCTCCCGGCCAGCGATTTCGAAACACCTCCGACTGCTGCGGCGAGCGCACCTGGTCAACGAGCAGCGCGAAGGCCGCAACCGCTTTTACCATCTCAACCCCGAGCCGCTGAAGGCGGTCGACTCCTGGCTCGAGCAATACCGCAGCTTCTGGTCGAGCAGCCTGAGCAATTTGAAAGCTTTTGTGGAAGCCGAATATGCGAAGGAGATCGCTGCCTCAAGATCTTCCGTGCGGCGGCGCACGCACCGCGCCCCGCATCGCAAGTCCAAAGGAAAACAGCGCAACGTGGAATAGAACTACGGCGAGACCCGTCTCGCTGATAAACAGATCCTACTCTTAAGGAGACGCTTCACCATGAAATCGCTTCGCTTAGCTGCAGCAGTCGCATTTCTGTTGACTACCGTCACCGCCTTCGCGCAGTCGGATGCGCAGAAAACGTTCGACCGTCTGAAATCGCTCAACGGCACTTGGGAAGCGAAGGTCAACAACAATCCCGTCAAGGTGGTTTTCCGCACGACTTCCGGCGGTTCCGCTGTTCTCAGTGAAATCACGGGAGAAGAAAACATGATCACCATGTTCCATATGGACAACGACCGCGTGCTGGCAACCCACTACTGCGCAGCCGGCAACCAGCCGCGAATGCAGGCCAGCACGTCGCCCGACGGAAAGACGATCACTTTCACCTTCGTCGACGGCACCAACATCGCCAGCCCGAAAGCTGGACACATGGATCGCCTGGTGATCACGATGCCCGATTCCGACCACCACAGTGAAGACTGGACTTTCGCGCAGGACGGCAAGGAAATGAAGGAACATTTCGAGCTGACCCGCGTCAAGGCATCTATGTAGTCAATCATTACTCCCGACCAAGGCTGGCCGAGAATGCTGGGCTGGTTGCAGGCTTTCATTGAAAAGGGGGAGACGGTGGCGATGCGCAAGCAGGTTTCAGCTTAGCGACGCGCTTTCCGTCTCACAGTTTCCTGAAAGACGGCGATAGAGCTTTTGCTTTGGAAGGGGCCCGCCTTCAGCGAGGCTGTAAGGGCTGTGATTCGATCCGGCTTAGCCGCTGAGGTTGAATCCGTCGGACACCAACCTTCGTTGCGGCGTCGCCATGCGCGAGCAGTTCAGCGGTTTCAAAATTCGTAGAGAAGGCACTGCGGAGGTTTCATGGCGAACATAGCCGTTACGCCCGATCAAGACACGATCGAAGCCGAGATCTTCATCGCCGCCCCGCCCGAGCGTGTCTTCCAGGCACTCACTGATCCCAACCAGATGCCGCGCTGGTGGGGACAGCGAGGCATGTATCGCATCACCGAATGGAAGGCGGATCTTCGTGTCGGCGGCAAGTGGTCGAGTGTGGGGGTGGGCGCCGACGGTACATCTTTCCGCGTGGACGGCGAGTATTTGGAAGTCGATCCTCCCCGGCGACTGGTTCATACCTGGGTGCCCAGCTACAGCCCCACTCGAAATACGCTGGTGCGCTGGGAATTGGCGCCCCGCGAAATTCATGGCCTCCAGCCGCGCGGCCCTCAGAAAATGGGCACTGGCACCACGGTGAAGTTGCGGCACAGCGGATTCGCCGGCGATTTGCCAAGTCTCGCCAGTCACGGCGAAGGCTGGAAGCGCGTTCTCGGCTGGATGGTCGCATTCCTTGAGAACGACGAAACGGTCGATACCCGTCCAGCGTTTGTGGCTCCGAATGCCGGCAAGGCCAGTTGATTCCAGTTGATTAACGAGGGCCTTTCCGTTGAAGCCTTGCCGCTACACGCTTCAAAGAGCGCATAACGCTTCGAATCTTGTCATTCCGACGCCAAAGGCGGAGGAATCTGCGTCTCCCCGCACACTCTGGATTCCTCTCCGGCTGACGCCGGTTCGGAATGACAAGTGCAGGAGTGGCATCGCCGAGTGCCTGGGCCTCTCCGCTCGCCGAATTCCCGTGCCTCACCCCGCCCGGCCAGCAGAGAACGCTCAAAACCTACGGTATACTGACCTCAGCGATGCCGGACCGTGCTGACAAGAAGTTCTACCTAGAAACCTTCGGCTGCCAGATGAACGTGCATGACTCCGAAAAAGTCATCGGCACGCTCATTTCCGAGGGCTATCGCCAGGTACAGACCGTGGAGGAAGCGGACCTGGTCCTCTACAACACCTGCTCCATCCGCGACAAGGCGGAGCAGAAGGTGTTTCACCGCCTGGCCGACTACAAAAAATATCAGAAGCAGGGCAAAGTCTTTGGTGTGCTGGGCTGCGTCGCACAGCAGGAAGGCGAAAAGATTTTCGAGCGCGCCCCGCACGTTTCCATGGTTTGCGGTTCGGCCTCGTATCGCAACCTGCCCCAGATGCTGGTGCAGATCGAGGCAGGGAACCGGCATGTCACCGGTCTCGACGACCGCCAGACCGACGAGTGCTTCGAAACCGAATTCACCTCGCGCACCAATCCGCATCGCGGCTATATCACCATCATCGAGGGCTGCGACAAGTTCTGTGCCTACTGCGTCGTTCCCTTTACACGCGGCAAGGAGCGCAGCCGGACCTCGGACTCGGTGCTCGCCGAAGCCCGCCAGATGGCCGATCTGGGCTATACCGAAATCCAGTTGCTCGGCCAGAACGTCAATTCCTACAAGGATCCAGCAGGGAAGAAGTCCTTCGCAGAATTGCTCGCGGCCGTCGGCGAGATCTCAGGCATAAAGCGGGTTCGCTTCACCACTTCGCATCCCCGAGACTTCGGTAAGGATATTGTGGAGGCCATCGAGGCCGTGCCCACTCTCTGCGACCACGTGCACCTTCCCGTACAGAGTGGCTCCACGCGCGTGCTCGACGCCATGCAGCGTCTCTACACCCGGGAGCAGTACCTCGAGCGGATTTCCTGGATAAAAGCCGCCCGGCGCGAAATCAGCCTGACCACCGACATCATCGTCGGCTTCCCGGGCGAGACCGAGTCCGAATTCCAGCAAACCCTTAGCCTGCTCGACGACGTCGAATACGACGGAGTGTTCTCGTTCAAGTATTCCCCGCGTCCTAATACGCCTGCTTTGAATCTGGACGATGCCATTCCCGATGACGAGAAAGCGCGTCGTCTCGCGGTTTTGATGGAGCGCCAACGAGATATCCAGAAACGTCGTAATCAGAGGCACTTGGGAGAAGTGCTTGAAGTAATGATTGAAGGCAAGAATGAGGCGCGCGGCCAGTGGATCGGGCGCACTTCGCAAAACAAGACGCTAAACTTTACGGTACCGGATGTGAAGGCGCCCGTGCCCGGCAGCTACGTTTCAGTCCTGATTACCAACAGCTTTCCGAACAGTCTGCTCGGGCAAATGGTGATATAAGGAGAAAATTAGCAGCGCCGAAGGCATGGCGCTGCCGCAAGGCGGATTCGAGGAATCGGCAGTCTTGCCAGGGGTTTCACGATGGAAGTCGAAATGAAAATTCGCGGGCTCATGATGGATCCGGTAACGAACATGCCCATCGTGATTCTCAAGGACATTGGCAGTGATACGGTCCTGCCGATCTGGGTCGGTGTGTACGAAGCCAACGCGATCGCACTCGAAATCGAAAAGGTCACCACGCCGCGTCCCATGACCCACGATCTGATCAAGAACGTGCTGGTCGGTCTCGAGTCGCAGGTGCGCAAAGTAGTTGTGACCGAACTGCGCGACGATACCTTCTTCGCGGTGATCTGGGTCGAACGCGACGGCCGCATCATCAGCATCGATTCGCGCCCCTCGGACGCGCTTGCGCTTGCGTTGCGCGTCGATTGCCCCATCTTCGTCGAAGACGACGTCCTCAAGTCCTCCAAGCTCGCCGCCAACAATTCCGAACGCCTGACCCCCGAAGACCTCCGCAAAATGCTTGAGGACCTCAACGATGAGGACCTTGGGCGATACAAGATGTAAAGACTCGCTGCCAGCTTTGCGCTACGAGCAAACCCGTGATCGCTCGGAGCTCGCAGCTCGAAGCTCGAAGCTAATCATGGACCCCGCCGAACAACTCCAGCGCATCTATCTCGCCGGCTTTGAGCTGGAGACATTCGATCGTTTTCCCAAGTGCATCGGCGTAGTGCGCGACGGTTGCATTGCGCTGCTGGTGCCGGGTGCGGATGGTCTGCAGATTCTGGGGACCCCAGGCTGGCGCATGGGAGAAGCCATCGGAGTGCTCGTCGAGAAGCAGGGAAGACAGGTCTTTCAGAACAAAGGGGAATTCCTCGAAGCTACTCCGGAAAGGTTGGAGATCCTGCGCCTTTTTCGCGAAGATCTAAGGACTCTTCTGGCAGAGAGCACCTCAATCACCGATTGATGCTAAAGCTACGTATTGACATCAATATGCCAATACGGCATCATTTGGAAAATGAGAACCACCCTTAATCTCGAAGATGACGTATTCGCCTTGTTGCGGCAGTACGCGGAGAGCCGCTCACTCGCACTTGGCAAAGCAGCATCCGAATTGGTGCGCCGTGGCCTCGATGCGCCTACACCAACTCGGATCGTCAACGGTTTCGTTGTTTTCGACATCCCGCCTGGCTCCTCGCCAACCACCACTAAACGTGTGAAGCAGTTGGAGACAGAAGATCAATAATGGTCGGACTGCTCGATGTTAACGTGCTGGTCGCGTTGAGTTGGCCAGAGCACGAGGCATTCGCTAGATCTCATCGTTGGTTTGCGCGGCATGCTGCCGCAGGATGGGCCACTTGTCCGATCACGCAAGCCGGGTTCGTGCGTGTCGTCTCCAACCCTGCATTTTCGATGCTCACGATCACGCCAAGAGAAGCGCTCGCCAACCTAGCCATCACAATGAAGCACTCCGGACATCATTTCTGGCGGGACGACATTTCGTTGGTGCAGGCTACCGAACCGTTTGCGGCTCGTATGGTCGGCCATCAGCAGATCACCGATGCCTACCTGCTTGGGTTGGCGATTCACCACAAGGGGAAGCTCGTCACGCTAGACCGTGCGACATTAAGTCTGCTCCCAGACAACACCTTCAGCTGCCATCTTGACGTGCTGGACACCTAGTCAATGCAATAGCCCGAACACCGCCACCCCATTCGTCGTCCCCACATACACTTTCCCATTCGCGATGGTCGGAGTAATGAACTTATTGCCCGCTCCAAATTGATCGCGCGCGCCGGCCTGGCTGCTGTTGTAGAGTTCCTGCGTGAGGTCGCCAGCAGTATACGCGTGTAACACCGCCGGGCTGGTGTTCTCGTGCGCCCAGACAATGCCGTTGCTCGTGCCGTTCGCCGAAATACTCGGGGTCGTGCCGGGATACTCGAACACCGTACTGGTCTGACTGGTCGGCGCGGTCGTCAGCCGCGCATTCGTAATGCTGAACGCCCGCAACGTGCTGCCCACCGGCCCATAGTAAATCGCATTGTTGAAATATGCTGGCATACTCCAGACGCCGCCTGGCAACGCGCCCGCAAGCTCCTGATAGATGTTGTTCGCGCTGGGATTGAACTTCCCCATATTGTCTCGGTTCACGACATACAAATTCGAGTCCTTGCCCGCACCCACCGCCAAGTGCCAGGTTTGCCCTACGCCATCAGTGAGGTCCGGCAGCACAAGGGCCCCGCCGGAGCCGAGATCCGTATCGGTACTCGACTTCTGCACCGTATCGAAGGTGGCAAAATAGTCGGCCACTGCCAGGCCGCTCGAAGTTGACACCTTCAGAAAAGCGTTCCCGAAGTCTCCCTGCGCCGGAAAGCCACCCGCCGTCAGGTTCGTGTCGAAGGTGCCGTTCGCATCGAGGAAGTAGATATTGTTTGCGCTGTCCGCCGCAGGCGCGGTTCCGGACATCCAGATGGATCCCTCGTTCCCGTTCGGGGTGAGATTCAATACGCTGCTCTGCGCGAGCGTGCTCGCGTTATATGCGATAATCCACCCGGTATAAGGACGAAAGTCGCAGTGCGAAGTCCACGTCGTATAGATCGTCCCATTCAGCAAGAGCAATCCCGCCCGCTCAGCATACTGCTTGGGATCGAAGATCACATTTCCGCCTGAAGTATTGTCACCCGTCCCTGGGTACGACGCCCGAATATCGACTGGCCCGCCGAAACGCTCAGCGCCGCTCGTAAGGTCGAGCGCATGCAGCCGTTGAAAGTAGCTTCCCGAGGCGTTTTTCGACATGCCAACAACGTAGATCACCCCAGCCGCGCGATCGATCACGGGAGTCGAAGTAATCCCGATCTCCGGACTGATTTGAGAACACCCGTGGTCATCGCTGGGCGTCTCCTCCGTTCCCAACACCGATACCTGCCACAGCACCGTGCCAGCATTGGCATCCAACGCGTACACGCTGTCATGCTCGGTCACCACGTAGAGAACGTCAAGCGTTCCGCTCGCCAGATTTAGCGACGAGAGATACAGTGGCTGGCCGTCGACCTTGCCATCCGTGCTGAAAAAATTGAGCTTGCCAAAGCTCGAGGAATTGACGTTCGAGGGTGTGAGAATGACTTCATTGAGATTCTGTCCGGTGCGGGCGTCGTCATTGTGATAAGTGACGACGTCGGCTGTAGCCGCGGCGACTACCGCCAGCGTCGCCGGGTTGCTGATGACTTGGCCCGCGGAATTGCTTACGATCACCCGATACATCGAGCCCGTGTCCCCAGCCGCGGTTGGTGGCGTGGTGTAGGAAGCTGCCGTTGCACCCGAGATGGCCGCACCACTTTTCTGCCATTGATAACTCAGCGGACTGGCCCCCGTCGCCACAACGCGGAAGGTGGCAGACTGTCCGACGGCCACGGTCTGATTGGCGGGCTGCGTAGTGATAGAAGGGAAGCCGGAGTTATGCGAACCCGAACCGCCGCTGCAAGCCGAGTTCAGCGCCATTGATACCAGCACGATCGCGATTGCGAAATATCGCATGGCTTCCACTTGTGTCAGGTCGTCCAGGCATCTTCATCATGCCATGCAAACGCTGACGGTTGCATCTCGTCGCGCAGCGCCAAGACCAAATCCTTCATGATTCTGCCAGCGAGATACCCACAATCGAGCAGTCCCGGGTGAGCTCGATCGACAGCATCGGTCGTGCATTTTCGGTGGAACACCGAGTGTAACCCAGTGCGGCTGCGCTATCAGCAGCGGCCTGCATTGGCTGAAAATAGTCTGCGTATTGCGACTCGTGAAAATCGAAACTCTCGTAAACGGCTCGGTTGAATTGGGTTCGGTGCTCGGAAAACTCCGACGGGACTACCGTGCTCATCCTCGTTGGACCGACCGACCCGCATTGCCAGGCAAGCTGGTGCAAATCGAGGGAGAAACAGGGCCGAGAGGGGCGAATAGCTATACTTAACATAATACCTGTTATCGGACATTACATATATCGCCTCGCCTAGTGCTTTTGGCCTGATACCCTTGACGCCACTTTAGACCTGACGCACTATCGAAGCGCGATGAAACCTCTGCTGGGTCTTGTTTCCCTTCTGCTCGTCTGCTACGGGTCGGCGCAGAATGTTCCACCGGTTGCGCGTCCCAAGATTCTGGGTGTCGCTCACATCGGACTCCGCACCGACAACCTGGACGCCGCCCGCAGATTCTACGGGGGCGTGCTCGGGTATCAAGAGCCGTTCAGCCTCGACAAGCCGGCCAACGAAGGTACTGGCCTCCTGCTGACGTACTTCAAAGTAAACGATCACCAATACATTGAAGTTTTCCCGGAACTTATGGATCCCAAGCAGGATCGGCTCTCGCACATTTCCTTTGAAACCTCCGACGCGGAGCAGTTGCTTGCCTATCTCGCCAGCAAGGGCGTGAAGGTTCCCGATAAGCTCGAGCCCATGGAGGATGGAAACCGCGGATTCGATGTGATCGATCCCGACGGCCACGACGTCGAGTTCATCCAATATATGCCCGGCTCACTGCACAGCCGGAACTTCGGGAAATTTCTTCCATCGACGCGCATTTCCGATCACATTATCCACGTCGGCGTGGTGGTCAGTGATCGCGCCGCCGCCGATCACTTCTACAAAGACATTCTCGGGTTCAAACCCATCTGGCACGGCGGCATGACCGACAAGAGCACCGACTGGGTCGACATGCGTGTGCCCGACGGTACGGACTGGCTCGAGTACATGCTGAACGTGCACAATCCCAATCCGCACGAACTCGGTGTCATGCATCATTGCGCACTGGGTGTGCCCAGCGTGAAGCTTGGCTACGAGACAGTCCTGAAGCGCGGTCCCAAGCCGGAAGAGCCTCCCCAGATCGGCCGCGACGGCAAGTGGCAGCTCAATCTCTACGATCCCAACTTCACCCGCGTGGAACTTATGGAACCAAAGCCAGTACGCAAGCCCTGCTGCTCGCCGATCCTGCAGTAAGCGTAGGGGCAGACGCCCCCGTCTGCCCAGGCGAGCGAAGCTCGCCTTGTCTGTTCAATCGCTATATATCACTCGAGATACATACCCGCCATTAATCGGCCTTCTACAATTCCAATTGCCACAACTGCTATATAGGTCTATACTCCCGCCACTCTGAATTTCCCATCCGGGAGGATCTCCTATGCGTTCCCATCGTTTCCCACGCTCTCTCACGTCGTCGCTGTTTCGTGTGCTTCTGATCGCTTTGCTTTTGACCGCCTGCGGCACGGCGCTCGCCGATGATGGCAAGAAAGTGGTCGGTGGCTATTTCGAGGAATGGAGCATCTACTTTGCGAACTTCAACATCGCCAACCTGCAGAATAATGGAGTGGCTGATCGACTCACGCATCTCTTCTATGCCTTCGGCGGCGTGAACAGTACCGGCTGTGTCATCGCCGATCCCTTTGCCGACTACCAGGCGTCTCTCCCCACCATCACCGGCCCCTACACGGGTCCTCTCTACGGGAACTTCGCTGCTCTCCAGCAGCTCAAGCAACTGCATCCGAACCTGAAGGTCTTGATTTCGCTGGCGGGCGCGCCCGGATTCTCGGCCGCTGCCGCTACCGAGGCCGGACGGCAAGCGTTCGTCGCTTCCTGCATTGATTTGTTCATCAACGGTAATGTCGCCCCGGGGATCTCTGCCGCTGGCGTCTTCGATGGTATCGACGTCGACTGGGAGTTCCCTGCTGCTTCCGATACAGCGAACGTTACGCTCTTAATGCGCGAGTTCCGCCAGCAACTGAACGCGCTGGGACGCGCCAATCATCGTCACTATTTGCTGACCATGTTCGGTCCCGCCGGACAACAGAATTTCTCGAATATTGAATTGGCCAACGTCGGCCGCACACTCGATTTTTATAACGTGCAGGGTTACGACTTCCACGGCACCTGGGAGAACAGCACGAACCACGATGCGCCCCTTTACGACAGCCCGCAGGATCCGGTCGCCTCGGAGAACTTCAACATCAACTACACCATTAATGCTTATCTGCAAGCGGGAGTGCCCGGGCGCAAGCTGGTAATGGGCATTCCACTCTATGGCCGCGGCTGGACGGGCGTGCCAAATATTCACCACGGTCTATATCAGACCTCTACCGGGGCGGCCCCGTTTGCTCCTGCGGATTTCCTGCAGACTCCGGGAGTTGAGACCTATCTCACGCTCTCGACCGCAACCAGCGAGGGCTATCAACGCTACTTCGATGGGCGGCGTATTGCTGCCTGGCTCTATAACCCTTCGACCCAGACCTTCTGGACATACGACAATGCTCTTACGGTGCGCCTCAAGACGATCTACGTCAATCACGGCGGCCTGGGCGGAGCTTTCGTGTGGGCAGTGAAGGACGATGACGGGAACGCAACCCTGATCAAGACAATGGCCGATGGGTTGAGCCGGCACGATTAAGTCAAAACATGGGAGCCGACGCCGCACCGCCGGCTCCTAAACGTTTTCTGGGAGAACTCCCAGACAAGAGCATGCTGCAACCTTAGTGTGTGTCGCTCAGTTCGCGTCTGAAGTTGTTGGCGCTTTGAAAGGGCGCGGCTTTCAGCCGCGCCGCATCGAGCGCTCGCCAATGGCGGCTTTAGCCGCTGAGGGCGCGAACTTTCGATCTAGACTCGGCCGCCGAGTCTGGCGGGGTATTTTTGGAACGCCACCTAGCGGAATGTCGGAATGTTCTCCGCCGCGAACACAAGCTTGGGATGGAACAGCGTTCCAGCCACCCGGGTGGCAATGGCGATCAACTCCCGCTGCCCATAGAAGACCTTCACCTGTTTCGCCCGCGAGAAATCCGGGAGGTTGACGGCGCGCCCACTGCGAACCTGCCCGGCGATCTCATCGGTCACCGTGACCGAAGGCATCTGCGGCAACAGTTTGCGGGGATGCACACAGATCTCGTCAAATTGCCCGGCGTCATAAGCGGATTCCACCTGTTCGAGAGTGCGCGCATCGGCGAGTCCAAACTCGGCAACGCTGGTGCGCCGCAACGACTCGAGATGCCCGCCACAGCCCAGTTCCCTTCCCAGGTCGTGTGCCACCGAACGCATGTACGTCCCCGATGCAACCCGCGCGCGAAACTCAGCCCGATCGCCCGCGCACGACACGATTTCAAATTCATGGATCGTCACCTGCACCGGTGCCAGCTTTACTTCTTTCTTCTTGCGCGCCAATTTGTAGGCGGGTACGCCGTGAATCTTCTTGGCCGAGAACGGCGGGGGCATCTGCTCGATCACGCCGCGGAAGCGCCTGGCGAGCTCCTGCACGTTCGCAAGCGCAAGGGACACATTCTGCGGACGCGTGGTCGGCTCGCCTTCCGCGTCGTAGGTATCGGTAGCGAACCCAAAGCGCATGGTGCCTTCGTAAGTCTTCTCCGAGGCGGTATAGAACTGCGCCAGCCGCGTTAAGCTTCCGAGCACGAGCGGCAACACACCGGTCGCCAACGGGTCGAGCGTGCCCAGGTGCCCGACCGAACGCTGCTCGACTATGCGGCGAACGCGATCGACCACGTCGTGCGATGTCAAACCGGCGGCCTTGTCGATGATGAGAACTGCGTTCATGAGAGAATCTGAGACTACTAATTTACCTGATTCCTCATGTTTCCTCTTCGCGATGATCAGCCGACTTTCAGTACCCCATTCGTCACGTACTTTCTGATCGCCCTGAACCTGCTGATTTATTTTTTCGAGTGGCAACTTCAAATACAGAACCGGGGCGCACTGAACTCGCTGGTCGCGCAATTCGGCATAGTTCCGCGCGTCGAAATCGGCCTGCTGACTGGTACACCCGTGTTCAGTCCCGCTGCCGCTCTGGTGCCGATTTTCACCTCGATGTTTCTCCATGGCTCGATCGGTCACGTGCTGGGCAACATGTGGATGCTTTGGCTCTTCGGCGACAATATCGAAGACTACCTCGGCCATTTCAGCTACCTGCTGTTCTACCTGCTCAGCGGCTTCGCTGCCGGCCTGACGCACATCATGTTCAATGCCAGCTCGCGCGTGCCCAGCATCGGGGCCAGTGGCGCGATCGCGGGCGTCATGGGCGCCTACTTTATCCTCTACCCACGGGCCCGCGTGCTCATTTGGTTCCCGCCAATTTTCTTCTTCCATGTTCCCGCCTGGCTGATGCTGGGCTACTGGGGTGTGAGCCAATTTCTAGCCGGAGCAGCCACGTCCATCGCAGAGACTTCGCAGACGGCCGGCATCGCGTTCTGGGCGCACGTGGGTGGATTCGTGGTGGGTATCCTCATGATCAAGCTGTTCCCGCAGCGACGAAATCGCTATCGGTACGGGACGTGGTGACCACTTCGTTTCTTAATGTTTGACATTGGATATCCTGTGAAAATCATCAGATGTAGCGGCGCTGCCATCATTGCGTCGTTTCTGGATGAAGGCGAAATCGACGAGTTCATGATTCACGTGATTCCGAAGTTTATCGGTGAGGGCATTTCATTGTTTGCATCCGGTCGTCGCAATGTGGCGCTAAAGCTGATTTCCTGTGCGAAGTTCCCAGACGGCGTGGTCAAGCTGCACTATGCCGTTCGCAAGTAATTCTCACTGGCAGCCGCAATGCACTGCGATCTGCTAGAGAGCTCCCGCCGTAGGCAGGATTCGCAGCTCTTCGACGGTGCTGTTTTCAGGAAGCACCAGCGCGCTGACCACCGCCCGGGCAACCGTCTCGGGGGACATCATCTTTTTGCGTGGAGCGTCGGGCCAGAGCGTATTCCAGATTTCCGTGTCGGTGGCGCCCGGCAGCAAGGCGATCACGCGAATCCCTTCGGCGCGCAGCTCTTCGCGCAGCGTATTGGTCAGGCCAAGTGCGCCGTGCTTGGAGGCATTGTAGGCGGATGAGTTGGCAAAGACCTGGGTGGCGGCGATGGACAGGTTATTGACGATGGCGCCCCCGCGCCGCATCAGCGGCAAGATCTCGCGCGTAATGAGAAACATGCCGTTCAGGTTCGTGTCGATGACATCCTTCCAGGCATTGTAAGGAAGTTTCGCGACCGGCAAGCTCGTGTGTCCGATGCCGGCATTGTTGACCAGGATGTCGACGCGGGAGAACTGCTTGCGGATGCTGGCGGCAAGAGCTTTGACCGAGACAGGATCGCGCACGTCGCACGCTTTGGCGAGGACGCGGATCCCGTGTTGCACCAGTTCCCTGCCGGCTTTCCGAACTGGGTCCAGTTTGCGCCCGGTGAGAACAAGGTCGCATCCTTCGCCGGCCAGCGCATGCGCAATGGCGAAACCGATACCGCGGCTAGCCCCCGTGATGAGCGCGGTTCGACCAGCAAGCGCAGAATCGTGGGAGCGTGCGTTTGTGGATTTGGGCAAGCGCGTTCTCTCAGCCTCGAACTCTCATCGCAAGACGGGAAATTATATCGATGTTGTGGCCGAGCCGACGCGAAGTTTGCTGCCACCCTAAGTCCCGTTGGTGCGCTGGCGAATGAGGGACAGGAATTCGCTGCGCGTTTCGTTTTCCTCGCGGAAGCAACCCAGCATGGAAGACGTCACAGCCGCGGAGTGCTGCTTCTCGACACCGCGCATCATCATGCAGAGGTGGCGCGCCTCAATGACCACGCCGACACCCTGGGGCTCGATGACTTTCTGGATAGTCTCTGCGATCTGGGTGGTGAGGCGCTCCTGGATCTGCAGGCGGCGAGAGAAGAGTTCGATCAGCCGTGGAATTTTGCTGAGGCCGATGACTTTGCCGTTCGGAATGTAGGCCACGTGCACCTTTCCGAAGAACGGCAGCATGTGGTGCTCGCAGAGGCTGAACATCTCGATGTCTTTGACGATCACCATTTCGTCATAGGAAACCGTGAAGAGAGCGCCCTTCAGGAGCGCTTCGGGGTCCTCGTGATAGCCCCTGGTGAGGAAGTCGAAAGCTTTGTGAACCCGCTCGGGTGTGCGAAGGAGACCTTCGCGCACGGGATCCTCGCCCAGACGAACGAGCATTTCGCGGATGAGGTCTTCAAAGGTGGCGGTGGTGAGGGTAGTTGTCTCGGCTGTTTGCTTCATGTTTGCTTTTCCGCGTCGACCGGGGTGCCGCCCCTGCGAGGCTTACGGTCGATCTGCAATTCTTGCCAGCCCTGACGCACTGGGTTAATGAATTTTGCCGCCCAGGGCGACTGGAGTCTGCGCTGCCTGAAAAAAATCGCGCAACTTCGATAAGAACCCCAGAATTGCTTGGTCACCTATGCGCTAGTCGCGGAGGTCCTTTCCTCCCGCGTAGGCGAAGGAGTTCATCATCGTCTCTTCCATCCGTACCTTTTCCAGATGAGCGTGGTGGAAGCCACGCTGCAAAATTTCGTAGATGCGGATACAGAGATTTTCCGTGGTGGGCACGAGATCCCGGAACTCGGGTAGCGTGTTCAGGTTCTGATGACCGAAGCGCTCAAGGATTTCGGCGCGCACGAACCCATCGAGATCGACCAGGTTGCAGACCATGCCCGTGCCTCGATCGACTGCTCCGCTGACTGTGACTTCGACCTGGTAGTTGTGCCCATGGCCGTACGGGTTGTTGCACTTGCCGTAGGTCGCGCGATTCCAGTCCTCTGGCATGGCATCGGTATGCAGCCGATGCGAGGCCGAGAACAGGTATCGGCGCGTGAGGTAGGCTTTCATGCTTCTCCGTAGAAGTCGACGAACAGGTCGGGCGTCTCGTAAACCCGCACTCGATGCAGTTGCGCCGCCTTGAGCTTGGGCGCGAGCCTTTGCCAGATGGCGATCGCGATGTTTTCTGTCGTCGGAATCTGGTGCAGGAACTCCGGAACTTCCTTGTTCAGGAAGCGGTGGTCCATGGCGTCAAGGACCTCGCGGTTCATGACATCTTTGAGTTGCTTGAGGTCGACGACGAAGCCGGATGTCGGGTCCACACTTCCCTTCACCGTGACTTCCAGCGTGTAGTTATGCCCGTGCCCGTTAGGGTTATTGCACTTGCCGAAGAGCGCCCGGTTCTGCTCCGGAGTGAACTCCGGGTTGTGGTAGTAGTGCGAAGCGGCGAACTCGGCTTTGCGGGTCAAGTAGACCATGATGCTCCTGCGTCAAGAAATGGGTGCAACGGGGACGCTTTCGCCCGCATAGGTGCGGCCTTTCCATGAGACCTTGCCGCGCTTATAGGATAGTTTCGAACGCAACAGCAGATAAGAGAAGAGCGGCAGGCCGAGGAAAGCGAGAACATTTGCGTTCCAGGGAAAATGTGCTTGGCGAATCCTTCTTAGAAGAAAAAGCATGAACAGGGATGTGATCGTTGCTGTGGCAAAGGCAAAGCGCACGGCTACGGCCAGCCATGCAGAGAGGGCGACGGTGTATCCGACGATCGGAATGGCGAAGTCCAGCAGCCGGAGCAACGCCAAACGTCCGGGATGCGGAAATAGCAGCGTCAGATTTTTGGTCCAGCCTTCGACCAGCTGCGGCAGCGTGCGATACATGCGCGTGCGCACGGCATCTCCTCCGAATCGGAAGAAAATGTTGCGGCCAGAAGATTTCACGGCGCGAGCTAAGGCAACATCTTCGAGCAGACTGGTAGCGACGGCTGCGTGACCGCCGACGGCATCGTAGGCGCGTCGCGTGATGAGCAGATACTGACCGTTGGCAGCGGCGGCGGGTGAGCGCGGATCGCTGACATCGGAGGGCCGGTAAGTGCGCGCCAGTTCCGCGAAAATTACTGGCATGATTGCCTTCTCCCAGAAGCCATGAACTTCCTGCTCAGGAGAGTAGGAGAGCAAATCGGCGTGATGTTGCTCTACTTCGGCGACAGCGCGGGCAAGCGAGCCGGGTTGGTGGACGGTGTCGGCGTCCGTGAAGAGCAGCCACTCGCCCCGAGCTTCGCGGGCCCCGGCAGCGACCGCATTGTTTTTTCCTGTCCAACCGGGGGGCAGCGGACCGGGCGTGATCACTCGCACATCAGGAAACGACTGGGCGATGGCGCGGGTGCGATCAGTCGAACCGTCGTCGACGACGATGATCTCAAACTCGATTCCGACTTGCGCGAGCAGGGACTCGAGGCAGGCGCGCAGGCTGGCCTCTTCGTTCCGGGCCGGCACGACTACCGACACGGAAGGCCACCTCGAGACTGGTACTGGCGTTCCCATAGGCCGAATCTATTATTATATCTACGTGCGACGGATCGTCTTTCCCATTGGCACCGTGAGTCTTCTTCTTTTGGCGGGCTGCTATGGCGGCACGCGTCCGCCCCGGATCGGCAAGCCGGCCCCGGATTTTGTGGTCCAGGACGCCGAACACAAAGTAACGCTGAGCCAGTTCAAGGGCCAGGTGGTCGTGCTGAACTTCTGGGCGAGTTGGTGTCCGCCGTGCGTGGCGGAGACGCCGTCGCTGGTGAAAATGCAGCAGCGCATGAAAGACAAAGGCATTGTGGTGGTGGCCATCAGCGCGGATGAGGACGACGGCGCTTATCATCGGTTCATCAGCAAATACGGCATGGATTTTGTAACCGTCCGCGATCCCAGCGCGAAGATCCAGCACCTCTACGGGACCATCCAGATTCCAGAAACCTACATCATCGACCGCAACGGCATCCTAAGACGCAAATTTGCAAATGCCTTCGACTGGAGCACGCCGGAAGTGACGGATTTTCTCAGCCACCTGTAAGGTCTCCGAACGAGCTTCGAGCCACGAGCTTCGAGCACGCGCAATTCTGCGCGGATCTGGGATACCCCCTTCCCGTCTGCGAAAGATTAGAGTTGGACGTTTCTCAGGCGCAGGGAATTCGTAATCACGGAAACCGAACTGAAGCTCATTGCAGCAGCAGCCAGAATCGGGCTCAGCAGCAGACCGAACAAAGGATAGAGCACTCCGGCGGCAATCGGGACTCCGAGCGAGTTATAGATAAACGCGAAAAAAAGATTTTGGCGGATGTTGCGCATCGTCGCCTGGCTCAGCTTGCGAGAGCGCACGATGCCGGCGAGGTCGCCTTTGACCAGCGTGACTCCGCTGCTTTCCATGGCGACATCGGTGCCGGTGCCCATGGCGATGCCGACGTCGGCTTGAGCGAGAGCAGGCGCGTCGTTGATGCCGTCGCCTGCCATAGCCACAGTTCTTCCCTGCTCTTGCAGTTTGCGCACGACTTCGGATTTCTGCTCAGGGCGAACTTCCGCCTCGAATTCCGTGATGCCAAGTTTGCCGGCAACGTTCTCGGCGGTGCTGCGATTGTCTCCTGTGATCATCACCACGCGGATGCCTTGCGAGCGGAGTTCGCGCAGGGCTGGGAGGCTGGATTCTTTGATCGCGTCGGCCACCACGATCCAGCCCGCAAAGCGGCGATCGATGGCGACATAGATCTCGGCCTCTCCGCCTCCCAGATAGTGGTCGGGCACTTCCGGGATCGAGACCTGCAGGGTGTCCATGAAGTGGCGATTTCCGGCAGCGACGTGCCGGCCTTCGACGATTCCTTCGGCGCCTTGTCCTGCGTGCGATTGAAACTGGCTGACCTCGGCGAGCAGAATTGCTTTCTTGGCCGCGTCGGCGAGGACCGCGGCTGCCAAGGGATGCTCGCTGCCTCGTTCCAGGCTGGCCGCAATGCGAAGTAGTTCTTTCTTCTCCACACCAATTGGCACGATGGAAGTGACGCTGGGCTTGCCTTCGGTGAGCGTGCCGGTCTTATCGACGACCAGCGTGTCGATTTTTTCCAGGCGTTCCAGGGCTTCGGCGTTGCGAATGAGAACGCCAGCTGCGGCCCCGCGGCCCGTGCCAACCATGATCGCCATGGGCGTAGCCAGTCCCAACGCGCAGGGGCAGGCGATGATGAGCACGGCGACCGCGTTCACGAGCGCATGCGCCAGACGCGGCTGAGGACCGACGAACGCCCACACGATAAAAGTCACAACCGCCGCGGCCATCACGGCGGGCACAAACCATCCGGCAACTTTGTCGGCGAGCCCCTGGATGGGAGCGCGGCTGCGCTGCGCCAGGCTGACCATTTGCACGATGCGGGCAAGCATGGTTTCGCTGCCCACGCGCTCGGCCCGCATCACGAATGATCCGGACTTGTTCACGGTCGCGCCGATCACCTTGGAGCCTTTTTCCTTCTCAACGGGAACGGACTCGCCGGTGATCATGGATTCGTCGACCGCGCTGCTGCCTTCGAGCACTTCGCCATCAACCGGAACTTTTTCACCCGGGCGAACCCGCAGGCGATCGCCGGAGTTGACGAGGGCCAGCGGGATGTCTTTGTCGCTGCCATCCTCGCCGACCAGTCGCGCCATCTTCGGGCTCAGGTCGAGCAGGGCGCGAATGGCCGCGCTGGTCTGGCTGCGAGCGCGCAACTCGAGCACTTGTCCCAGCAGGACGAGCGTCGTGATCGCGGCTGCGGCTTCGAAATAAATTTCGGGATGTCCGTTCATCCCGCGAAACGCAGGGGGGAAGATCTGCGGGAAAACAGTCGCGATCAGGCTGTAGAGGTAGGCGATGCCGGTGCCCATCGCGATCAGCGTGAACATGTTGGTGGAGCGGTTCACAATCGAAGTCCAGCCGCGCTGGAAAAACGGCCATCCGCCCCAAAGCACGACGGGCGTGGCGAGCACCAGCTCAATCCAGGGGAGCCAGGTTGAATCGTAGACGCGCCAGTTGCCGAGGAACGCTTCGCCCATGAAAGCATGCGGCCACAGCATGCTGCCCATCGCAATGATGAGCAGCGGCGCGGTGAGAATCAGGCTCACCCAGAAGCGGCGGCTCATGTCGCGGAGTTCGGGATTCTGTTCTTGCTGCGCAGTGACCGTGCGCGGCTCGAGCGCCATGCCGCAGATGGGACAACTGCCGGGCTCGGAGCGGACGATCTCAGGATGCATCGGGCAGGTGTACTCGACCTGCGCCACGGGCAGAGGGCTCTCCGGCTCGAGCGCCATGCCGCAGCTTGGGCATGGACCGGGGCCGACCTGGCGGACCTCCGGGCACATGGGACAAACGTAGGTGCGCTGCTCTCGCGCGGAGGACTTAGTGTCAGCCGCAACTGCAGGAGCAGCTGCGATTGCAGGCCGCGCGGCGCCGAGTTGAATCACAGCGGGCGAAGTCTTCCGGCTGAGATCACGATCGGGATCGGCGCGAAACTTCTCCAGGCATCCGCCACAGCAGAAGTAGTAGGTCTTGCCCGCGTGCTCAAGATGGTGCCTGGCAGTTGTGGGATCCACGTCCATGCCGCACACCGGATCCTTAACTTTCGCTGCGGAAGGCTGCGCAGGCTTCGACATTCCCAACGTGACCAGGTCAGAGTTAGAGGCAGGGGCTGCCTTTTGTAGATATTGCTCCGGGTCTTGCTGGAACTTCGTCACGCAATGCGGACTGCAGAAGTAATAGGTCTTGCCGGTATGCTCGACCTGTCCTTGGGCGGCGGACGGGTCCACGGTCATTCCGCAAACCGGGTCACGCTCGGTGATCTTCGCGAAATCGACATATTCGCGCATGGAAACTCTTTCCTCGCGGGTGGTCGCGCCGGAGCCCTCTTTTTCGATTGTCGGAGCGGATGCTCTCGTCTCACCTTACACCCCCATCTACTCCTGGGAAAGGTTCAACTGGTGCATAGCCGGCGCTCCATCGAGTTGGCTTTTCTTGCGCCACCTTGCGGGCCGCCATCTCGAAGAAACAAACAGCCGCGCTCCAACTCAAGCTCCTGGTGCGTAATTAGATTATCAAGCGCTGGCGGACGATTGTTGTATCTTGAGTCCGGAGGAAAACTGTAAATGACCTACGTGGATATCGCTTACCGCTACGGAGCCACCCCGGGCGAGCGCGAGATGCAAGCGATCGATGGGATGCGAGAGGTGTACGGAATCCGGAAAGTGGACTTCAACGAGAGCGAACGACGGGTGCGGGTGGAATACGATGCTTCGCGGCTAACGGCGGACGCCGTCGCCAAACTTCTTCGCCAGGCTGGAATTGATCTGCGCGAACGGCTGGCCTTGGTCTAAGTCCCGGGGGAGGGCTTAGAAGGCGTGCCGAGTTGAGGAGATTCGGAAACAGTCGAAGCGTGGGGGAAATGCAAAGGGGCGCTCAAGAAAACCTCTGGCCGAAGTTATTCTCTAGAGCGCCCCGTTGCGCGCCACTTCGTCTGCCTTCCTCTACAGCAGCTTCTGGACCATTCTTAAGCTATTGAAAATAAAGAGCGGATAGCGGGTAGCACCCGGTAGGAATTGCTGGGCGGCAAGAAAGAATTACTTCCGGGGAGAAGATTTGCACAGCGGTAGACCAACTTCGGGGTGCCGCGGTCAAGTTGTCGGCAGAGAGCGGGAAGGACTGGCTGAGACGGTGGCGCCGTGAGACTCCCCGAGGAAGTGTCGGCTCCCCGACAGAACGGATCAGCGATAGCTCTCCGGGCATGGGAGATCGCTGGTGGGCTCGCCCTGCGTCAGATCGTTCATCAAGGTACTCTTCAGGAGCGCCCCGTTGCGAAAGTGTTTCCATCGCCACAGGCCTAAGCCGTTCGCCAGAAAAAACTGCTCCTCGTCGGCGCATTTCTGGAAATCTTTGTCGCAGTTGTAGCGGTAGTGCAGGACGCGCGTCCACGCCTGACCGACGTTTCCTCCGACGTTCATCAACTCGGGCGCGTCCAGTGAGTTCACGGCGGTGCCCAACGTGCTCGACTTGTAGACCTTGCAGGAAGAATAGAAATCAAATCGTGTGTCAGCGACCCGAACTTCCGCACCAGGCTGCCCTTCCGGCACGCAACGCTCTGAAATCGGCAAGTCCCGGGTGAATCGCTTGAAGGTGGTGTTGTCGGTCCAGATCAGCTCGGTCGCGCGCATGTACACGCGGTCACGGTCGAATACTTTCACGTCGAACCCATGCGCCTTCGGGCTTTTGATCCAGAACCAGTACCCTTGCGGGGTGAAGTCTTCGTTCGGAAAAACCTGGGTGTACACGGAGTTGGTGGAGCCCGTCAGGTAATGTTGGCTGCGCCTCGATTTGTTCATCACGAAGTACTTCATGATGTCGGCCTTCCCTACGGGGCAGGAGAATGTGGCCGACTCCTGCGCAGCCGCGGCGCCAGAGAGCAACGCCCCGAGGAGAATGCAGAGAGCACGGAGAACTTTCATCGCACTTTCATAGAAACCGCCGAACGGCGGGTCGAAAAACATTTTTCGATGTCGGGCGACCTCGTAGAGGTTGGCTCCGGTTGCTGTGCGGATGTCTTCCACGAAAGGTTAGTCGGGGGCTGGCGAACGGCAGCGCGACGCCAGTGCGCGCGAAAACGCTGTGATAAAATTGCTGGACTTCCTTTTCTGAAGCGCCCTTAGCTCAGTTGGATAGAGCGTCTGGCTACGAACCAGAAGGTCGGGAGTTCGAATCTCTCAGGGCGCACCATCTTTTCAATCCCAAACTGGACTGGCGTCTTTCAAAATCAGCCAATTGTCCGTGTTCTGTCCGTGTTTTCCCGATAACTCCGTTACCCTCGCTGAGTGTAACCGGATCTTTCATCAATTGACCACTAACGCCCTGAAGCCTTTCGCAACGACAGCATCCGTACGCGCAGGAATCAAAAAAACATGCGACCTGCGACGTGGAGATTTGTCTATTTTGTCAGGAGTGAGCGCGATGGATGATCCGAAACAGCTGATCAGCAGGTTCGTGGAGGAGTTGTGGAATGAACGCCGGTTGGACGTGGCGGACGCGATCTTCGCTAAGGATTGTGTAACACATCAGCTGCGCTCGGGCGTGCCAGTTGATGCAGTGCCGCGCGGCCCCCAGGCGATCAAGGAGCATGTTGCGGGCTGGATCGCCAGCTTCCCCGATCTCCGCTTCAGCATCGAACAGATGTTGAGTGAAGGCGATCGTGTCGTGACGCAACTGCTGATGGAGGGCACGCACCAGGGCGCGTGGCTGGGAATTCCCGCGAGCGGCAAGAAGATGCAGATACGGATGTTCACCGTCCACCGCGTTGTGCAGGACAAGATCGTCGAGGACTGGGTGCTGGTGGAATCGCTAGGCGTCTTTCAGCAACTTGGAGTTGTCCCGAACACAGCAGACTTGGTGGGCAATTTCTTGCGTCAGCAAAGCAATTGTTGATACCAGGGCGTTCTCGCAAGTTTGCGTTTTTCGTTCACTAAAAATCGCATAAACGAGTGCAATTGGGATTTTTCGCCAATTTCATTATCGCTCGGCTTGTTCTCCTGGATAAGAAAGCCGCTGTACAGTTATCGGTACAGCGGCTGGGAGAAAAACGAAGCGAGAAACCTAGCTAATACCGCGTCTAGCCTCATCAGCGTCTTCCGCCAGATCCATTAACAGCTCGAAGAACGCAGGCGGCTGACCAATGAAAAGTCCCATAGCAGTCAGAAACTTCACGACGCCTTTAGCTATCCCCTTCGTCTCCGTAGGACGGATGATTGAACACGGTGGGAGCTTCCGACTCAAAAATGGGCAGGGCTCGGGCATAATCAGATTGGTTTGAAATTCCTCGCCGCCAAAGGGCGCAGAATTTAGATCGGGAAAAGTGACAGATACGCCTGTTACTGGATCGACAGCCGTGAGGGGAGGCGCATTGCCCGCCTTGTCCGACCAGGTTTGGAAATGCATTGTCTCCGTAGGTCCAATGCTGATCAAGATTCGCAGGACTTCGACACTCGTCGCTCTCTGCGCCATGGAGGGATAAAGACTGTTTCCTCCTTGCTCGATGGTCGGAAAGTGAAATGCCGCAGTGTTCGCAATCGCTTGAAGGAAGTTGGGATCCTGCGTGTCATCGTTAGTTCTGGGAATCGCAGTATGCTGCCCCACGGCCAATGTTGGCACGGCTTGCGGAAATTTGAAATTTGGATCGAGATCGGGGTTATGAGCACTATCGCGGTAACGTGTCCACCAGCTTGTGTCCAACGTCAGCTGTGTAAGATTCGTGAGTCGTGGCGCTCCAGTAGAGCCGCTCGCCTTGCTCCCCGGCAGGGTACGAAATGCCTCCAGGTTAACCGTATCTGCCGCCTTCGAGGCTAGATACCCATTTAGGAAATTCTGGTGGGTGAACTCATCATCTGTGTTGTCATGAATGTACTGTGCCATGTCGGAGTCGAGCACCGTAAGTGCCGCTGTGTATGCTGGGTTGCCAGTCCCACCTCCGCCAGGAAACTCGTTGTCCTGGACTCCTCCAAGTTCGTTGTATTGTACCCAAAAATCGGTCTCCAGGATTTCAGCCGCTGCTGCGAACCGAAGCAGGGCGGCGTCGCCCCGAACAAGACGGCCGCTGTGTTCTTCAGGTCCCCTTTCCGCTAAAAGCGACGGAGTATTCGCAAGCAAGCCGAGGCCGGTGGTTGCCACGCCTGCTGCTGTAAAACCATTTTTTAGGAATGAACGTCGATTGGTTGCGGCTTTCATGCTGGCCCACATTGTGTGCATAAAACGCCTCCTCGTGGGCCAACAGCTTGAATCTTGAAGCTCCAGGAAGTGTCTGTGCAATGTAAAGACTTTGTCATTAATTGACTACGAGTGCTGGTCGGCAGGACGTTAAAACGGGCTGACGGCAAACCAGAGTCAATTGTCGCAAACAGGCGTCGCTCATCGACCCCTGCAACGCACCGCGGCACATGTCATGGAACCGCTAGTAGTTCACGTCGCGGAAAGCGATTTCGCTATAGTTGCCGTTCGACGGCGGACCGAGCTTCGAATTTGTGTCGAAGTGATAATGCGTGCCTCCCAAATCCGAAATTGTTTTCGCGATGATCGAGCCATAGAGGTCGGTGCCACCCTGAATTTGCACATCTGCGTTCGGTGCGTCGAGGGTGATGTAGGTTTTCGCTCCTCCGGAAAGTTTGATGGTCCCCGTCCCCGCGTAGTTGATCAGGAAGTTGTTGGCGATATTGCTCAGGTTGGAGACGGATCCCCCCGACAAATCCAAAGGGGTACTGGTGCCCTGCCCTCCTATGTTGATCACGACCGCACCATCCGGACTGATGACCAGGGTTGCGTTGCCCGCGAGACTAAGGCTGTTGATGCTGTAAGTACCAGGCGCGAGCGTGATCGTTCCACCTGATGTCACCGAGATATTCCCATACGAACCCGGGACCAGGTTGCCCCCGGATTTCCTGAGATCCAGATCGGTCGTCGGAGGCATAGGATTGGGTGGAGGCGGCGTCTGGAAAGCGTATGGTCCAACTGCCTGCAGCTTATTCGCACTTGAGGGCGGCAGCATACCCGCCCCACCCATAGTGGTAAGGCCCGCGGGGCACGCGCCGGTTGTCGGATTCGGTACTCCAATCGAACCACCGACCTGTGTGCTGGCGCCATTCAACAACACGTTTCCATTCGATCCGATGTCGCCTCCATAGGGTCGGGCGCTGGATGCATAAGTTTCACCGCCGGCACTGGTGTAACTGTCGGTCGTAGCTCCTCCGCCCAGTTGCATCCCGCCGCATGCGTTGCTGGTGGCAAAGAGCCCATATGGAAACGGCGGGGTGGGAGACAGCGCTACCTCGGCTTGCACCATGCGCCGCGACCCGGTCTGGGGGTTCACGGCGAGCGACGTGATCAGGTACACGGGATTGGCTGCAGGCCCCGCCGGTGTCGCATTAATCATCTGCGTGCAATCAGCCGCTCCCTGCAACAGAACTTCTTCGGTGCCATCCCAGCATACGAGCGTGCTCATGGGTGCAGTTGGGTTCACGGGATATTTCCCGCTGTCAATAGAGCCATTGAGCTTGGGGCTGATGCGAACCCACTGGAACGGAAGGGCCGCGTTTGTGGAATTCCATGGAATTTTACTGGTAGTGGTC
>Ga0209806_1000456_pt1 | contig 27773 bp, 18 predicted proteins | sample GraSoiAngelo_152_FD_186166 | JGI IMG/M metagenome (GOLD analysis project Ga0209806, IMG submission 186166) | Grasslands soil microbial communities from the Angelo Coastal Reserve, California, USA - 14_1009_12_30cm (SPAdes) (version 2) | ecosystem: Environmental > Terrestrial > Soil > Grasslands ... | reverse complement strand
TATTCGAGTGTGACAACAATCGTGTCCGGCACTTGGCGTCCGTCTTTCTCGGAGAACACGCCACCGGACATAAACGCTCCGCTGGGTTCCGGCAGATCGAGCGCGGTCATGATCCAAGCGATTTGGTGTATCATATTCTCCGTCACGTTTCCGCCGGAAAACTCCCAGTACAGCCTCCAGTTGATAAACTTGAAAGGATCGAATTCGCGATCGGGGCGCCCGTTCAGAAAAGCTTTCCAATTGACATTTTGCGCCGTGCAGTTCGAGGGCACCTTGCGCACCCACTGACCTCTGCCGTGGGGCGTGTTGCGGCTCATCCAAGACTCCACTTGGGCAACTGGCCCTACAATTCCGTCCTTGATCCACTTCCGGGTGTCCGCCAGTGATCCAGAACTCTCATGCTGTAGTCCGATTTGAACGACCCGGTCGGAACTCTTCGCCGCTGCCAGGCATTGCTCCGCTTCCGGAATGGACCAAGTCATAGTTTTTTCCGAGTAAAGGTCTTTGCCGGCCGCCAGCGTATCCACAAAATGCCGGCAGTGGATGTGCAGCGGGCTGGCTACAATGACGGCGTCAATATCCTTCATATCCAGCAGACGGCGGTGATCATCAAGGGTCTGAATGCCGGGCGCCATCTGTTTGGCTGCCTCGCGGCTTCCCGTGTAAACGTCGGCAATGGCGACGAGTTGAGCGCTGGCAACTCCCAGCACCTGTTTGAGCAATTCTTGCCCGCGTCCGCCCACACCGATCATTCCCACACGCACGCGGTCATTTGCGCCGAGCACTCGCGAAGGTGGGTAGACGAGCATCGCCACGCTACCCAAAGCGCTCCGTTTTATGAAATTACGCCTCGTGTTCTCCGCCATTTTCGGCCTCCTGGCCTAAATCGCTCCCGCCTCTTGCAGCTCTTTTTTCATCCCTGCCCAACTCTGCCGCGTCGATTCTTCCGGCGTGCCCGCTGCGCGCCAGTGCGTCTCCAGGCTCACGGCGAAATGATAGCCGTCCCGTTTGAGCGCACTAAACTGTCCGGCCCAATCGATGATGCCCTGTCCCATGGCGGCCCATGCATACGTCTTGCCGTCGGGCTTTTTCACCGCGTCCTTGCAATGACAGTGGCCAATTCGCGCTTTCGGCAGAAGATCATATCCATCCGGGTAAGGCTTCTCACCCTGGGTGGCTGCGTTTCCGGGATCCCAGTTGAGCAGGAGGTTGGGCGAGGGAACTGCGCCAAGGACCTTGGCTGCTTCCGCCGCCGTCGCCGTATTACAAGCAGGTTCATTCTCGAGAACTAGAATCACATCCTTCTTGGCGGCTGCTTCGGCCGCATTCCGCAGCTTTTCATTTATGGCCGTGCGATACCGCGCCTGATCATCGAGCCGCCAGAAATCGAAGAATCGGACGCGATCGGTGTGGAAGGCCTTGGCCAGCTCGATACTTCGTTCCAGCACTTCATCCTGCTGCTCAAACGTAAAGTCTGCGTTGAATTGATCGCGCTTAGGGCTGTACTTCGACTTCGGTGCGCCCGGCCAATCCACCTTGAATAGGGGGCTAGCGATATCGGTCACACGCAACTTGTTTTTTTCCAATATGCGCCGCGCCTCTTCGACTTCCTTGGCGTCCAGCTTGAGCAGGTTCTTGTTCCACATGCCGCGCAGCTCGATCCATTCCATGCCAAATTCCCGCGAGGCCACCTCGCAGGCGTGGCCGAAGTCCTGGCTGATCTCGTCATTAATTACCGCGACTCGGAAAGGCGAATTCATACGGTTACCCCGAGCTTTTCTTCGAGATATTTCTTGCTAATGGCTCCCGACTCTTTGGGTGTGCGTGTCTTGTCGGGCACGACGTCTAGCTCGACGACCGCCCAGCCCCGGAAATTCACCTTGCGCAGTGCCTCGAACACGGCAGGGAGATCCACCTTTCCCCGGCCGAGCTCGACAAAGCGATAGGGACGCTTGGCGGCCGAGTCGGGGGGCGCCGGCTCGACATCCTTTATATGCAAGAACAGCAGCCGGTCATTGTATTTCTCAATGGCCTTGGCCGGATCGCCGCCCCCCTGGAAGTAGTGGGCCACATCCAACTCCAATTTGGCATAGCGCGGGTCCGCGGCTTCGAGGATTTGCTCCACTTCTTCGGGATGCTCTCCCAGTGAGCCCATGTGGTTGTGATATCCGAGCGAGACCCCCAGGTCGGCGGTACGTTTCCCAATTTCGGAAATCAGCCGTCCCAGCCGCTTATAGTCCGCCGCGGTGATGGCGCGGTCTTTAGGACGCTCGTCGGTGACTTGCAGATACAGCCCTCCTACATCGTGCACAAATTTTGCATTAGCGGTGTGCTTGGCAATTTCTTCGGCTTGGAGTGCCGGGTCGATGCGCACGCCCCCGCTGGAGAGCGCAATCATCTTCAGTTGGTGCTTTTCGAGCAAGTCCCGCAATTCCGATGCGCCGCCAAATTCCGGGATGACATTGGCACGCAATTGAATTCCGCGGAAGCCCAATGACCGAATGTCTTCGATGGCCTGCCGGTCGTTTCCGCCCCAGGTGATGGACGCGTATCCGAAGAGAATGTCAGCCGGCGCGGGCGAAATCGGCGTGTCAAAATAAGACAAATCCATCGGCGGATAGAGCGGCGGGTTCCCAGATGCATAGCCGGGGACTGCGGGAAGGGCAGTCGCGGCGGTCATCACCCCGAGACCACTGAGAAACGCACGACGTGAAACGTGAAGCGCCATGTTGGCTCCTCCTCCTCGATGCCATTTTAATGTGGGGATCTTAATTTGCCAGCAATTCCACATTGCCTGAACCGTTAGTCAGAATGTCGCGCAGCGGCCACTCCGGGCCGTCCAGCCGGCACCTTCCGAACGTCACTGCCGGCCCGATCAGAAGTTGAACTTTGCGCCCAGTTGAAGTTGGCGGCCGCCGCTGGCACTGGTGATCTGGCCGAAGCTATTGCTGCCCAGCGTTATCCCCGCCGAGTTGCCGCCGTTAGAGGCGAAGAAAAACTGCGGCGTATTGGTGGCCCCAAAAGCCTCCAAACGCAGATCCACATTGTAGCGCTCCGTAAACCGGATCGATTTAGAGAGTGCAGCATCTAGGTTGAAAAAGCCGGGCCCGCTGAGATAGTTCCGCCCCACATTGCCGAAGGTAGCGGCCGCCGGAGCGGCGAAGCTCGACGTGCTGAACCAAGGATTACCGGGGCCGATACCGTGAAGGATCTGTACGGGAGCAACCAAATCCGGCGTTTGGGTGTTGCCCGGCGCCAGAAGGGAGGCGCCACTAGCGTTAAAGTAAAGCGGAAGACCAGTCATCAGCGTGAGAAAACTGGAGATGCGCCAGCCACCCAGAACTGCGGCGCCAACTCCCGAGGAAACCAAGCGTTTGCCCTTTCCAAACGGCAGATCGTACACGATACTCTGCACCAAGGTATGCGTGCGATCGAAGTCGTTCCGGGCGTAATTGCGGCGTTGATTGATATAGAATGCCAGGCCGCCATCGTCGCCCGTTTGAAAGCCCATGCCTTTGCCGAAGGTGTAGGCCGTGGTGGTCGCCAAGCCGCCCGAGAAGTGCCGGTCGAATTTCACCTGCAAAGCGTTGTAGCTGGATGAGTATCCCGCAAAAAGGAGATTCGTGTTTGCCGTTCGCCCGAAGGAGTTAAACTCCGGCTGTCCCTTGTTCCCCAGGCCAACTACCGTAGCGGCGTTGAGATTGTAGTTGACCACGGTGTCAACGCTGTGACTCCCCACGTAAGCTAAATCGAGAACGAAGCGCCAAGGCAGCGACCGCTGGATCGCCGCATTCCACGATTCCACATAGGGGTTCTTGAAATTCTGATTGACCACAAAGTAGGCGGAACCTACAGTCGGGTTGGTAATGATCCCGTTCGATGGAACCACCGGGAGAATAAGGGAGGGAAAACCATTCTGAAAAGTCGCCGTTTGTCCACTCGGCAGCACTGCCGGGCCATAGCTGGCCACGGCTGGATTGAAGGAGTTATTGGCCCGCACAGGGAAATTGTAAGCGTAGCTATTGTCGGGAAACGGGGTATAGCTGATCCCGAATCCAGCGCGGAAGACGGTCGATTCCCTTAGACGGTAAGCCAAGCCCAGGCGCGGCGCGAAGTATTTGTAATGCGTAGTGATTCCCAAGTCATCCGGATTACCTCCTATGCCGCTGACGACCAGCGTATTGTCGGCAGGATTGTAATTTGAAAATCCTCCCTGGGCAGCGGGTGTGGCGGGCGGATAAAACTCCCAGCGGACTCCCATGTCCGCGGAGAATTTGGAGGTGACCAGCCACTTATCTTGCACGAAGGCGAAGAATTGCGAGGCTCGATAGTTCGGGAAGAAAGTGGCCAGATCGCGTCCTGCCTGACCGGGCACGTCGAGCAGAAAGCTGGCGAAGTCGTTCGTAAAACTGGTCGGGGACGTGCCCACCTTCGGGCATTGTGGAACAACCACGGCTGTGCACTTGAGCCCCGTCTGGCCATCGTTGAACGTATAGAGGCCGCGCGGGCTGAACGTTTGCTCCTGGAGCAAAGCATCGCGAATCCGGCGAAAGTCGGCGCCAAACTTAACCGTATGATTGCCGAGAATCTTGGTCCAGGTGTTGGCAAAGTCAATATTGGTTTCCGACCGGATCCAGGGCAGGCTTGCCGAAAAGCCAATCAACGGATTGGAAAACCCCCCGTTAATCGTAATACCCACGATCCCGCTGGTTATCTGATCGAGGTTAACGCCGGGAATACCGAGGGTTTCAGAAGTAGTCGCGCCGAAATCGGTGTTGTGAGCCTCGTTATGGTACCACCCGGCACCCACGCGGAACTCCGCAACCAAAGTATTCGAGAAAAAGCGATTGTAGTTGAGACCGGTGCTATACGTGTTTTGAAACCCGGTCCCTTCAAAATTGCCTTGGGCTGGTCCGCCTGCTAAACCGAATATGGGGGCTTGGAAAGTAACTGGACGCTGGAAGCTGAATCGCGCGCTCAGGCGATCTTTATCGGTAATGTTGGCGTCTACTTTGGCATCCACGAAATCCGTGTCTTTGTGGAAAGCCAGCAGAGCAAAGTAGTTGTTCGTGTTGCCAGGAAGATTTGTGTTCGGTAAGAACGCCAGGAGCCTCGCGGAGATGGGATTAATCAAGGCCGTCGGAACGACGTTGGCGCAACCAGCGGCATTGGTGCAGACAGGATTGAACGCGTCTACTGGCCCATTAGGACCGGGTACCGTGGCCACGCCAGGAGCGGACGTGGCCACCAGCGCCTGGCGGCCCGTGCCGTCCGGATTGCCGCTAAAGGGATTGTAGATTGTCGTCGGCGTTGTGGACGATGAAGTCGCCACGTTCAAATCGCCCGAGCGCAAACCCGTGGTAGGAATGGTGACTCGGTTTGTATTCGACTCGTGGTCATAGACTTTCAGATAGTCGGCAAAGAAAAAGAGCTTATTCTTCTTGATGGGACCGCCAAGATTGCCGCCGAAGTAGTTGTAAGCGAGATGCCCCACGGAGGGATCGAAATAGTTGCGGGCATTGAAATAATTGCTCCTGACAAATTCATAGGCAGCGCCGTGGTAGTTGTTGGTGCCCGACTTCAAAATAACGTTTACGACAGCGCCACTGGCACGGCCCAGCTCCGCGTCGTAATTGCTCGTCGAAACGTCTACTGTCTGGATGGCCTCGAGCGGCGGCACCAGGATTTGCAGAAGACCGGTGCGTTCGTTGTCGTCGATGCCCTCGATCTGGTAGTTGTTGCCCTGGCGCAGTTGGCCGTTGACTTCCGTCTGCAACGAGCTACTGGCGTTGAAGAACTGCGAGTGCTGGAAAGTGGCGCGGGTTGTGCCGGGCACAATGTTTAGAAGACTTTGGAAATTACGATTGGTGCCGAGCGGTACGTTCTCCGTTAGCACGGTTTCGAGCTTACGCCCAGTGTCGGCTCGCTCGGTCTGCAGAATGGGCGTCTCCGCCTCCACGAGGATGGTTTCCGAGCTGCTTCCAGGCTGAAGGACAAGGTCGACGCGCCCGGTAGTGTTCACGATCACATCAAAGCCGGCTCTCGAGGCTCGTTTGAATCCAGGCTGTTCCGCGGTGACGGTGTAGGTGCCCGGCGGCAGGTCCGGGAATACATAGTTGCCGCTATCGTTCGTTTGCGAGGTACGGCTAATCCCGGTGTTTGTTTCCGTGATGGTTACCTTCACGCTGGCGACCGCCGCCCCGCTCGAGTCCGTCACCGTTCCGAGCAAAGTTGCATTCACCGCTTGCCCCATGAGCGGTGCAGAATATCCAAGGAGCATGGTCCCGAGCAGTACGGCGGTGCTGAAATGCCACCGCTTGAGCAGAGCGGTTCCGGCGGGCCCGGTAGATCGTTGGGCATTTATCGCCGAGGACTTATCCCCTTGAGACAACCCAAGGAAGGACCAACTGGACGGTTTTGTCATGACCTCACACCCCACGCGATTCGAAAGAACCTCACACCAAATGCAATGAGAGCCCAAGAAGCTTGGAACTGGTTCCACACCCTAACCGAGCGAAAACCCGCTGTCAAGTCAGAATCTCGTAAAACCAATCGGCTGTATTGGTTTTCCAACTTCTTGGCACAAGCGCGCGCATCCCGCGATCATGCTGAGAATACCACCGCTGTTTTGGTGTGATAGACTGGCGGAGGGATGAGGGGGCCGGTTTCTCGCCGCAGCGGGCGAGAGGCCGAAGCGACAAGAGACCACATTGTCATGGAAGTAGTTCCAAGAAAAACGACCATTCGCGAAGTGGCGCAGGCCGCTGCCGTGGGCGTTGGAACGATTTCCCGGGTGCTCAATTCCAGCTCTCAGGTGAGCCGGGAAACGCGTGAGCGGGTACTCGAGACCATCCGGCGTCTGGGGTTCCGCCCCAATGCCCAGGCCCGCCGGATTCTCAAGCGGCGCGCAGAAATGGTCTGCTTTCTGCTGAGCAACCGCGATTTTCTCCATCCCTTTCATGCTCGCATCCTGCAAGGCGTCGAATCTTATGCCAGCGGCTTGAAACAGCACGTGCTGTTCGCCGCTCTGCATTATTCCCCGAGAACGCCTCCTGACAGGATCGACCTGCCTCCCGTTCTTCAGGAGCATGGCTTGATTGACGGACTCATTCTGGCGGGGACCATTTATCCGAATCTGCTCCGCAAGATCGAATCCATCCATATGCCCTTCGTGGCCTTCAGTAACAACGTGGTGGGAATGAGCGACGAGCAGCAATTCGATCAAGTAGGCTTTGATGACTTCAACGGTATGCTCCGTGCCACGCGTTACCTTATCGGCAAGGGTCACCGCCAGATTGTCTTCGCCGGAGGAGATATCTCCTACCCCTGGCTTCGTCGGCGATTCGAAGGCTACCGGCAAGGAATGCGCGAAAACAAACTAAAAGCCGTCTTGATCGCGGCCCGCAGTCCTCAGAGCTTCGTCGATTTCGGTCAAAAGAGCATCGGGCGAATCCTGTCCCGGCAGCCGCGACCCACTGCTGCCGTTGCTGGCAACGACGAAATCGCTTACGGGCTTTGGCGATCCCTGCGGCGGCACGCCATCAAAGTGCCGGACGATATCAGCCTGGTGGGTTTCGACGACCGTGAGGAGGCTGTTCTGATGGACCCGCCGCTTTCGACCGTGCGGGTCCACAAGGAAGAGATCGGCGAAGCCTGTATGAAGATGTTGCTCGAGCGGCTGCATCATCCGCGAATGACCTTCAGCCATCGAATCCTGCCCACGGAGTTCGTGATCCGAGGGACCGTCCGCCGCCTGTGAGTAATGACCTCAGGAATGGTAAGATCTTGTTAGCCATCTGTAGCGCGGCCATACCGAGTACCAATGCGGCCGACGGCTGTCGGCGTTCTTGTCCTTCTCGAAGTGCTCGTATTACCGCCTCTGACCTGTCTGCCGGCCAGCTTGATCTGGACGGAACCCGCCGCTTGTTAGAGAATCTCACGCATGTCCAAGCAGCTTCTGCGATATAGCCTCGTGGCTCTGCCATTGCTATTGAGTCGATGGCCCGCCGCGGCACAAATTCGGACCGCTTCTGCCGTGAACGAGGTGGCGCGCGCTCCTTATCTGGACGCCAGCCTGCCCACCCAAGAACGTGTAAACGATCTGGTCTCGCGCATGACTCTTGAAGAAAAGGTTTCGCAGATGCAGGACGTCGCGCCAGCGATTCCGCGCCTGGGCATCCCCGCCTACAACTGGTGGAACGAGGGTTTGCACGGCGTCGCGCGCTCCGGAAATGCAACCGTTTTCCCCCAAGCCATCGGTCTCGCCGCCACCTGGGATACCGATCTGATCCATCGCGTCGCCGATGTGATCTCCACCGAAGCACGCGCCAAATACAATGATGCAATCCAACATGGAAACACCGGACGCTACTACGGCCTCACCTTTTGGTCGCCCAATATCAATATCTTTCGCGACCCGCGCTGGGGACGCGGCCAGGAAACCTATGGCGAAGATCCCTACCTCACCAGCCGCATCGGCGTAGCATTCGTTACCGGCCTGCAAGGCGACGACCCGAGCTACTTGAAAACGGTCTCGACGTCCAAGCACTATGCCGTCCACAGCGGTCCAGAAGTTCTGCGGCATCGCTTTAACGTGCCGGTATCTCCGCACGATCTGGCGGACACCTACACTCCTGCGTTTCGCGCCACGATCTTGGAGGGCCGGGCCGATTCGGTTATGTGCGCGTACAATTCCGTGCGCGGCGAACCGGCGTGCGCAAATCACTTTCTCTTTGACACGCTGCGCAATAAATGGGGCTTCCGCGGCTATGTCGTCTCGGATTGCTGGGCCATCAGTGACCTCCATCAAGGCCACGGTTTCGTGCTCACCCTCGAACAGGCCGCAGCCCTCGCGGTGAAGGCCGGGACGGACTTGAGCTGCGGCCCCGAATTCGCTGCGTTGCCGTTCGCCGTTCGGAATCGCCTGCTGGCCAACGAGGATATCGATCGCGCCGTGAAGCGCCTGTTCGAAGCAAGGTTCCGGCTCGGCATGTTCGACCCGCCGGAGCGCGTGCCTTGGTCGAAACTATCCATCGCCGATAACGACACCCCTGCCCACCGCCAGCTGGCCCTCGAAGCCGCTCACAAATCGATGGTCCTGTTGAAAAACGAACGTAACACGCTGCCTCTGAAATCTTCGGTGAAAACGATTGCGGTCATCGGCCCGAATGCCGATTCACTGCCTGTCCTCCTGGGCAACTACAACGGCAACCCATCAAGCTACACCACGATTCTCGAAGGCCTTCGAAGGCGGTTTCGCAACGCGAAGATTCTTACGGCATTAGGATCTCCGGTAACCGAAACAAGCGCGGTTATCCTTCCCTCCGAGTACCTTCGCACCGGCGGCAGGAACTCCCCACCTGGTTTAAACGGGGAATACTTTGCCAACGTCAACCTTTCAGGTAGTGCGGTTCTGAAGCGCACGGATGCCAACGTGGATTTCGAGTGGAACAATGTCTCGCCGGGGCCCGGTGTTCCGGCGGGGAATTATTCCGTGCGCTGGACGGGCGAATTGGTCCCGCCCGTAGACGGTGACTACCGCTTGGGCGGGAGTACCGACGGTGGCTATCGCATTTACCTGGATGGAAAAAAGTTTGTGGATGATTCTGGGCCCCACGGCGCTCGCACGATGACCACACTTGTTCACCTGCAGGCGGGCCACCCTTACCCGATCCGCATGGAGTACTTCCACACCTGGTGGGAGGCCACCGCACGGCTTCTCTGGTTGCCCCCGAATCTGTCTCAAGAAGCCGTGAACGCCGCCCGCAAGGCGGATGTGGTGATCGCCGTGGTGGGCATCACTCCGCAGTTTGAGGGAGAGGAAAGCGATTCAAGCGATCCTGGCTTTTTCGGAGGCGATCGTCTGGACCTCAACCTTCCCCGGCCTCAGCAAGAACTTCTGGAGTCTGTTGCTGCCACCGGGAAGCCTCTCATCGTGGTGCTCACGAGCGGAAGCGCCCTGGCCGTGAATTGGGCGCAGCAACACGCCGCCGCTATCCTGCAAGCCTGGTATCCGGGCGAGGAAGGTGGCACCGCCGTAGCCGATGTCCTTTCCGGCGAATACAATCCTGCCGGAAGGTTGCCGGTAACTTTTTATCAATCCGTCGTGCAGCTCCCGCCGTTTGGCAACTACTCTATGGCCGGCAGGACTTACCGCTATCTCACCGAGCCGCCGCTCTATCCATTCGGGTATGGTTTGAGTTTCTCGTCCTTCAGCTATTCGGACGCGAAAGTAAGCCCGGCCCAGGTGGCCGCCGACGGCACCGTCACCGTCTCCGTGGGGGTCACGAACACCAGTTCCTTCCCCGGAGATGAAGTGGTGCAGCTTTATCTTGCGCATCCCGGCGTCGATGGCGCTCCGATTCGCGCGCTCGCTGGATTTCGGCGCATCCATCTCGACGCCGCTGCTTCCGAAACCGTGGATTTTCCGCTGCGCGACCGTGATTTGAGCATCGTGGATGAGGCTGGAGTTCGCCGCATCGTTCCCGGCGCCGTCGAGGTTTGGATCGGCGCCGGTCAACCGGTCGACGCACCCGGTCAACGGCCAACAAAGGGCTTGCCGACAAGATTCACGATCACATCCAGCGCCACCTTGGACGATTGAGGGCTAAGCACCAACTCCCAATCGAGTGCAAGCGCAGGAAAGGTCCAACCAATGAATCGAAAGCGTGTCTCCGCCTGGCTCTTTGTTCTTCTTGTCGGCACTCTCCTCGAAGCGCATGCGCAAATCAACGGCAAGTCTCTGGCAGAAAAGCTGGGCTTCGCTCCTGATGCAAAACTCCTGATCGTACATGCCGACGACGTCGGCGTGACTCATTCCGTGAACGCGGCGACCATCACAGCTCTGGACACCGGTCTGGTCAACTCCGCCAGCATTATGGTGCCCTGCCCGTGGTTTCCGGAGATTGCCGATTACGCCAAATCTCATGCGCATGTCGATTTCGGCCTGCACCTTACATTGACGAGCGAGCGGGTTTACTACCGCTGGGGTCCTGTCGTATCCAAAGACATGGTTCCAAGCCTGGTCGACGAGAACGGTTATTTCCATCACGACTGGACGGCCGCGAAAAGGATCAATCCGAAAGAGGTGGACCTGGAGCTTCACGCGCAAATTGACCGCGCTTACGCCATGGGCGTCCGGCCCACGCATCTCGATTCCCACCAATATCGTCTCTTCGAAAATGGCAAAGATCTATTCGAGGTTCTTCTGCGCGTCGCTCACCAGTACAATTTGCCGGTTTTCGTCGCGCGGGACTGGTTCGCGGACCGTCCCTATCTGGAATCCGGCCTGACTGCCGCTGACATCGTCCTGGAGCACACCGTTACCATCGATCCCGCCGTTGCGCCGGAGAAATGGGCCGATTTCTACAAGACCGCCCTCAAGAATCTTCAACCTGGCGTCACCGAATTCGTCATCCACCTGGCCTTCGCCGATGACGAAATGAAAGCCGCCACGCGCGAGCGTGACACCTGGGGCGCCGCCTGGCGCCAGCGCGATTTCGATTTTTTCACCAGCCCCGCATTCCGGCAGTTGCTCCAGGAACAAGACATCAAGCTCATCACCTGGCGGGAACTGGCCCACGCCGTCCAGCATTGAGTCCTGAGGCTCGCTTCATCTTTCCTTCCTTGGCACGCCATTCCGCGCTATTTTCAATGTCGAAGCTCAGGTTACGATGGGGTGCCGGCATGCTGGCTCTGCCAGGTCGCCAAACCAAATCCGTCTTTAAGAATCCCTTCCTTTATTCCAGGGCCGCACTGGCCATCGGCACGCTCGTCGTGGGCTGGATCCTTTTCTCCCGCTGGCAGGAAAACCGTGACCTGGACAGACACGCTAAAGAAGTAAGCCTCCAGAAGCAGCAGCAGCAGGATCGTGTCGCCCTAGAGCAATTTGGTGGACAGGAGCTGGCCATCCAAAGCTTCTACGCCTCTCCCGGAGCCATTCGCCGCGGTGAAAGTGTACAGTTGTGCTACGGCGTAGCCAACGCCAAGACCGTCAAGCTCGAACCGCAGCCCCATCCCGTGTGGCCCTCGTACTCTCGCTGTGTTGATGTAACTCCCGCTAAATCAACTACCTACACGCTGACCATTGCCGACGCGGCCGGCCACACGCGCACCCAGAGCCTGGAAGTCAAGGTCCGCTAGCCGGCGGACCCTGCTAAAGTGTGCGTCGCGGTCTGCGAAACGCCAGGAAAAAGATATTCCCGCTCATGGCGCGCTTCCCCTTGTGAGTTCAATTCTCCCGCATCTATAATGTTTCCTTAGCGGGGTCTGGGAGACCAGCCGTTGGTCCCGGACTCCGCAGACTTTTTTTTAAATGAACTGACAAACCACTACCATGTCCGACCCACTAGCCAAGATTAAGAAAAAGCTGCAAGACGAAATTGATCAGCTCTCGCACGAGCTCAGCGTCGAGCTTCCCAAGGAAATCGCTGTGGCCCGCGCCCACGGCGACCTGTCCGAGAACGCCGAGTATAAGTACGCCAAGGAGCGCCAGGGCTACGTCAACCTCAAGATCACCCATCTCAAGAAGCGCATGGGCGATCTCAGCATGCTGAACCTCAGCAATATCCCCAAAGACCGCTCCGGGTATGGCTCACGCATAGTCGTACTGGACGTGCAGCGCGACGCGAAAATCGAATACACGCTGGTGAGCAGCGAGGAAGCCGACGCCGAGAAGGGCCTCATCTCCACCACCTCGCCCATCGGCAAGGCCCTGCTCAACCGCAAGGTGGGCGACGAAATCGAAGTTGCCACACCCGCGGGCAAGAAGGAGTTTGAAGTCGTGCGCCTCGCCACCATCCACGACGGCGAGTAACCATCTGGCTGTTCCGGGCGTCCTATTCAACAGATCGTGTGGGCCGCCTGTGAGGACTTATGAACTGGGGAGAAGGCCCGACGCTCGGGCTCCTGGCCGTTGCCGGCTATCTCTTATTCCTGGCGGGTGCCGCATTGGTGTGGCGCAACCGTGGCGAGTTCTCCGTCTGGGTTCAGGACGAGATTTCCGTGTTCCGCCGCAACTTCTCGCGCTATACCCCCGTGGGTCCGTTCTACAGCATCCGCGAGGAATCCCGCTTCAAGGCCATCCCGGCTTCCTTTTTCCACTCACTGAGCCGCCTTCCGCGCAGTTCCATCAATGGCGGCCCGGTGCTTCTTTTGATCGGCCTCCTTCTCTTCGTTCTCGATTTCTTCGTGTGAAGATTTTTCTTCCCCGCGAACTCCGCGTCTCTCGGTTAAGTCTGTTTTTTCGCGGCCATTTGCCAGTTTCATATTTCGAGTCTTGCTTTTGGAATTTCCATTTTCCATTTTCCATTTTCTCTGCGATTCTTTGTTCATGAAACCGGCCCTCATTGTTCATGGCGGCGCGTGGGACATTCCTGACGAAGCCTTAGAGGCCTGCAAATCCGGCTGCCACCGCGCTCTTGCTGCGGGTTGGTCCATCCTCTCCCGCGGCGGCTCCGCTCTAGACGCCATCGAAGCCGCCATCGTGGCCCTCGAAGACGACCCGGTCTTCGACGCAGGTTACGGCTCGCACCTCAATCTTGACGGCCGCGTCGAATGCGACGCCATGGTCATGAACGGCGCAACGCTTCGCGCCGGAGCCGCCGCGACTTTGCAACGCGTCAAAAATCCCATTCGGGTGGCACGTAAGATTCTCGAAAATTGCCCGCACATGATGCTCGTCGCGGAAGGCGCGGAGCGCTTCGCCAAAGATCAGGGAATCCCCCTCTGCCAGCCGGAGGAAATGGTCAGCGAAGCCGAGCGCGAAGCCTGGCTGAAGTGCAAGGAAGACAAACACGCGGCCGCCCATCACCGCGGCCACGAACAGGGAACCGTCGGCGCGGTGGCCATCGATCGAGACGGTAATTTATGGGCCGCCACTTCCACCGGCGGCACCTGCTGCAAACTTCCCGGCCGTGTCGGCGATTCGCCACTCATCGGCTGCGGCTGCTACGCTGACTCCGAAGCCGGGGGGGTCTCCTGCACTGGCTATGGCGAAGCCATCATGAAGGTCGTCTTGGCCAAATCAGCCGTCGATCTTCTCCGTCGCCCCGCCACCTGCGTGGACACGCCACCCAACATTTCCTGCGAAGCCTCCACCGCCGACCTCGTCGCCCGCGAAGCCGTCCATCTTCTCGCCAAACGCACCCACTCGACCGGCGGCCTCATCCTCCTCGACCGCCATGGCAACCCGGGCTTGGCCTTCAACACCCCGCGCATGGCCCACGGCCTGGTCGCCCCCGACGGCGCCTTCCTCACCGCTGTCTAATCTTCTTTCTTGGCCACTTTGGTGGGCGGATAGTCGGGGAAAAAGTTTGCTGCCGCGCGTGCGGCGGCCACCGTGTGCCCAACCTGGGAATCCCCCTCGTTCACGAGTCGTCACGAGTCGTCACGAGGGGGAGGATGCGTCAAGAGGGAGGCGTGCTAGACTGAGCAGCGCAATTTCCGCGCACGTCACCGTGCGGCAGCGGGTGAGTCATGTCACTGACCGTCGTTCAGATGATTCAGGTTCCGGATGTTCGCCACGGTGGATTGCTGCACCGCGATCGGCGTCAAACTAGTCCGACAAAACGAAGAGCACGGGGAAATCAACTGGTGACCAGCGAAGTCATGTTCGACGCTGGCGGAGTCGTGGAACGCCTTTATGTTCCCACGGCATACGTTCGGGCCACCCGTGCCCAGCAGCTGTTCTCACATCGGTACGCATGCCAAGCAAGAAGAATGGCGGCGCCCTGAAAGGAATGCTGATGCCTCCCACGCTTGCGAACGGGAAAATCTGTTACCTCGAGATGCCTGCCACCGACATTGTGCGCTCGGCCGACTTCTACAAGGGCGTCTTCGGCTGGAACATCCGGAAGCGCGGAGATGGCAGTACTTCCTTTGACGATACCGTCAACGGAGTGAGCGGCACTTGGGTGCTTGGGCGCCCGGCCGCTGGAAACCCCGGCCTCCTGTTTTACATCATGGTGGACAGCGTGGCCGCGACCATTGACACGGTGCTAGCCCATGGAGGCGAGATCGTGCAGCCGATCGGCGCGGACGCGCCTGAGACCACGGCGAGGTTCCGCGATCCGGGAGGAAACGTGATCGGCCTCTACCAGCATCCCGCCTGAGGCTCGGAACAGGACAGGCGTGTCTGCGGTTATTGGCAGTGGATTCCAAGCGCTAGCGGCAGCTCTGCCAGCAGCGCCAAAGACTCCACACCCGAAAAGCGTCTGAGAAGTGTTACCCCAGATTTTCAAATTCGCGGCTGACAAGAGACGCGGCGGTGTTCCCGTTCGACGAGACGGTTGCTGAGTACTGGACGTGGATTTCCTCACCAGCCATTCGCCTCCGCACCGTTGCAGTCGTACAAAGGGAGCCGGCCCCGTTGTATTATCCCCAAGCGCAGGCGTTTGGAAATCGAGGCGCGGATGAGAGCGCGCTACATCTATGGGAAACGAGAGGAATCATGAAACGAACATTCTTGGTGCTCGCCATCCTCCTCCTGGCCGCTGCCGTTCCAGCGCAAACGCCGCCGCCGCTGATCTCTCCCGAGGTCCATTCCGATCGTCGCGTCACGTTCCACTTTCGAGGTCCCAACGTCAAAGAAGTTGCCGTTTCGCTCGAGGGTGCGTCCAAGCCTTTCCCGATGCAGAAAGACGATCAGGGCGTTTGGAGCGTGACCACCGAGGCGCTCGCTCCGGACTATTACGGATACACGATCATCGCCGATGGCGTGGGCTTGTTCGATCCTTCGAATCACGCGGTAAAGCCTAACTTCCTTTATCGAGCGAGTGAGTTGCACGTGCCCGGACCGGCATCACTTTCCTGGGAGATTGGCGCCGTGCCGCATGGCGAGATTCATCATCATTTCTACAAGTCAGGCGTTGTGGGGGACGATCGGGACTTCTTCGTTTACACGCCGCCCGGCTACGACCCGCGCGGGAAGCAAACCTACCCGGTACTCTATCTGCTGCACGGATTCAGCGACGACGCGAGCGCCTGGACAGCCGTGGGCCGTGCCAACGTGATCTTGGACAATCTGATTGCACAAGGCAAAGCCAATCCCATGATCGTGGCGATGCCCCTCGGTTACGGGGCGCCGGAGGTTCTTCTTCCCAACTCGGGAGTGTGGCGCGATCGCGCCATCACCGATCGCAACTTTGATAAATTCCGCGAGGCTTTGCTCGCTGAAGTGATCCCTCGCGTGGAATCCGCGTATCTGGTGACAAAGGAACGCAACTCCCGCGCCATCGCGGGGCTTTCCATGGGGGGATCCGAATCCCTACTGACGGGCTTGAATACCCTGGACAAGTTTGGCTGGGTGGGCGCTTTCAGCTCCGGCGGCCTAACCGAAGACTTTGACAAAGAATTCCCCGCGCTGGACTCCCGGGCCAGCGAGCGACTTCGCTTGCTTTGGATCGCCTGCGGAACGGATGACCGTTTGATCGACATCAACCGCAAGTTCCGCGGCTGGCTGGCTTCCAAGAATATGAAGCACCTGGACATCGAGACTCCCGGCGCGCACACCTGGATGGTCTGGCGGCGCAACTTGACGGAATTTACGGCGCTGCTCTTCCGCTGATCGGTGTGCCGGAACCTGGGAATCCCCTCGTTCCCTACTGACTTTAGGCCGGGGAGAAGGTCAAGTCTTCCTTTCTTCAGTCATCGTCTTTCTTGGAGACGCTTTCGTGCTCATCCACTTTGGCGATTCCGAGCCGCATGGCTTGATACGCCGGCGATTGCGCCGTTTGGGGAACCGCTGATCCGTTTCCTTTGCATGCGAACCAGATGACCGCATTCAACACTTTCGGGTCCGCCATGTCCGCATGGACGAAATTCTGGCGGTTCGATTTTTTCATCCACTCGGCAGTGGCTTTGTCCTTGGGTTTCTGAGTGATCAGGTTGTCCGCGGCAATCGTCGGCAAAAGAGCTTTGTACGGTGTCAAATCCGGCGTTTCCTGGAAAATGTCCATCGGCACGGCCGAAGCATCGAGTTGGTTCATCGGCGGAATCCCCAGCAGCATTTCCATCGTGCGAATCATGCTCACCGTATTGTGAAATTTGTGGATCAGCGCACCCGGGCGATTGTAAGCGCTGATGGCCAGCCCCACCGAGCGGTGCGAATCGACGTGGTCCGGGCCGGACTGGGCGTCATCTTCCACGATGAAGATCGCCGTATCTTTCCAATACGCGCTCGCCGAGACCGCTTCCACGAGCCGCCCCACCGCGTAGTCGTTGTCCGCGACCATGAATTGCGGTGTCGGAAATCCGGTCTTCAGTCCGGTGGTATGATCGTTGGGGAATCGCAGTACGTTGAGCGCCGGCATGGAGTCCTCATGGCCTGCCTCGCGCTCCGCGACAAAGACGCGAAATTCCGCGAGCCATTCTCCGAATCTCGAATTTCCTCGGCAATTCGCATTGGAGTTGTCCCGTGTAACTGCCGGATCAAAAGAGCCCGACGGATCCAATGCGGATTTGTAGCAGTCCACGGTCATGCTGTCCGGCGCCGTCACGTCAAAGCTTCGGAAGCTCGGGCTGTGATGATTCGTCAGTGTCTCTTTATGGGGTAGGGCGCGCTGGGCCTGCGAAATGTCGGGATAGTTCTTGTGTTTTTTTTGCCCGGCGGCTTCGACGTCTTTCGTCGAAATCACGGTTACAAATTCGCCGTAATTCCGGTAGGTCAAACCGGCCCGCGCAGCCGCGTCCCACAGATACAGACTTTTCGGCTCCGCCAAGTCCGTGAATCCTTGACGGTAGGGCAGATGTTTTTCCAGCAAGTCTGCCAGTGCCGCCAGCACATCGCCCTTGAACTTGCCTAGCTGCAAGTCGCCTGGCGGCTCGTAATCAGGCAGCCGGTTATATCCTTCCCAGTCGTAAGTGCGTCCGCGGTTGGAATACTCCCAACGGAACCCCTTATCCACATAATCGGTCGAGAAGGCTGCCGTCGCCCAGTTATGGCCATCCGGGCTGGCCTCGGAATTCACAAAAAATCTGTCAAACAAACCGAAGCGCTGCGCCAGCGCATGATGATTGGGAGTCACCGCCTGCTGCGTGCCAGGAGGCCGTCGCGCGGCGTCGCTGTTCCCGAAAATCGCAATATCGGGTTCCCCGTCCGCAACGTGCCCATCGCCCGATGTTTTCACGTCCCCAAACACCTGATCATAGGTGCGATTCTCCTTGATAATGTAGATGACGTGTTTGATCGGGCTCTGGCCCGCAAAAAGCTTGGGCGGAGCAAAATCCAAGAGGCCGTCATTCTGCATGGTCTGCTGCGTGTAGCGTGCCAGCGCCGGTTCCTCTGGCAGAGAAACCATGCTGATGTTTCCGGAAACGATCGAGCCGCTGTATTGCCCACCCTGTCGGTTTTTTTCCTCCTGGGGAGGAAACTTTGCGTTCGGTGGATTCGGCGTGAACCCGCTGTTGCTGACCCGCATGGAGGATGGTTCGAATCCCGTGCCTTTCCCATTTCCGACGAAGAGTTTGCCGTCTGCCACGGCAACTGCGGAGGGATACTGACCCGTCGGAATAAACCCGAGGATCTTTGATTTCGCGTCTTCCTTCATTTTCCCGGCCGCATGCCCGGGGCGGGCCTTGGGGGAGAGTGCCACCACGGCTATCGCGTTGCTATGGGCATTCGCTACGTACAGAGTTTTCTCATCGGCGGAGAGCGCTATTCCCTCTGGACTCGCTCCCGGCAGCGCATTCTCGGCGAGGCGTACGTCAATTCGCTCGATTTCCTGATCCGTCGAAGTATCAATCACCGAAACGCTGTCCGCATCCGAATTGGCGACGAAAAGCCGAGTTCCATCGGCACTTATGATCATCGCCGTGGGATGCCGGTCAACACCGATGTAGTTTTGGACCGCTGACTTGCTACCCAGCGAGATCCTTGCCACGGACGCGTCATTCCAGCAAGTAACATAGGCTCGCGCATTCTTACCGCTTCCCATGGTGACGACGCCATATGGATAAATGTTCTCGCCGGCCTTCCCCGGATGGTGCAGGTCCACTCTCTCCATGCGCCGTGCCCCGCTGAGTCCGCGCACAATCGTCACGCTATCTCCCAGGTTATTGGCAACGACCAGCGTCGTGCCGTCCGGCGTGATGGCCAGTCCCGCCGGATAGAGTGCCGCTTTCCCTTTGTTGTAATCCGCTGGCGACTTTTCACCCGGATTGCTGATCTCCAGGAAAGGCGCCGTTACTTTCGTATCCGGTCCCGGCGAGCCCGGCCCGATGGGCGCCGCGGCCTGCGGATCAAAACGAAAAATCCACACTTTGTTTTGGAATCCGCCGGAAACGTACATCTCATAACTTCCGCCGGTCCGCGCCGTGGGCGAAAAAGCCAGTCCCACATTCGCGCTTTGCGGCGTGGGAAAATATACGTTCTGGATCACCACCGGCTCGGGACTTGCGCTGAGGTCAATGACCGCAATGGACTGCTGGGCTTCATTGGTGTCCTCGCTGAACTGCACACCATAACCGCTGTTCACCACTAGGAGATATCGGCCCTTGCCGCCGCGTCCGCTAGCGTCGGGGCTGCCAAGCATGGCCATGGGCATGGCTCCCACCGCCGGTAAATGCGTCGTTTGATCGATCAGCAGCGCACCGGCTGGTGTGATCGGGCGCCCCTCTGCGGCGGGCTCTTGCTGGCACCACGCGTTTCCGCAAAAGCCCAGACAAATCACAAAAAGACCAGCGGTCGTGCTTGGCGATTTCATATGCCTGTTTCCTCGATCCTCGAAGATTATTCTTTTCTTTGTCCTGGGATGCCGCTCTAATCTACCTGAGTCTATGGAAAAACTGTTTCTCAAAGTTTATGCCACGCATAAACCTGATGGGTGGCCCGGCCTGGCAACGCATTTGACCCCCAGCGCTTCTGCTTCTAGGATGAAGCTGGCGCCACCCCAGTTTTTGAAAAGCGGCCCGCGAGTCGCAAATGAAAACAGGAATCCTCTCCGTCACTTTACTTTTGTTCTTGCCAATGGCCGCGGCTGCTCAGACCGCCGACGAAATCGTCAAGAAAGCGCTCGACGCTCGCGGGGGAGTCGACAAGCTCAAAGCCGTGCAATCCGAGCGAGTCACCGGCCGCATCGCCTTCGCGCGTGGCGTAGAAGGAACCTTTGTGGTGGAGCTCAAGCGCCCTCTGAAGATGCACGTGGAGATCTCGGTCGAAGGCCAAACAATTATCCGCGTTTACGATGGTAAGTCTTCCGGCTGGATGATCAATCCTTTCGCGGGAAGCAATGACGTTCAGCCGCTATCCGCCGAAGACCTCAAGAACATCTCCGATGAATCCGACTTTGACGGTCCGCTCGTGGACTACCAGACCAAAGGCAACCAGATTGAACTGGCCGGCAAAGAAATCCTGGACGACAAGCCGGTCTATCGCCTGAAACTCACGAACAAGAATGGGGATATCCGTTTTTACTTTTTTGATGCCTCCTCTTTCTTACTTTTGAAGTGGGAAGGCATCCGCAAGACCGGAGGCCAGGACCTCCCCTGGGAGTCTTTCTCCTCCGACTTCCACGAGGTCCAAGGTCTGAAGTATCCTTTCAGGATTGACCAGGGCAGTCCGGGCACGGACATCAAGCAGACTCTCACGGCCGAAAAAATCGAGATTGATCCGCAAATCGATGATGCTCGCTTCACCAAACCCTCTTTACCGAAGGCCCCAGCCATCCCACCGTCACCCGCCCCGCCAGCGCCGGCCAGTCCTCCACTCTCCAACTAGCCGTCCTACGCGGAGCGATACTTTTCTGTTCTTAGCCAGTTGACCCCATGGTGAGCGCCATAGCCCCGGCGTTGAGGGCGGGGTAAGTGCTCACCGGCATGGTATACATTCCTCGCGTCCAAGAGACCTATGGGCGGCTAGCCCGAAGGTTTGTCCTCCGGTGTGAATGGCCAGGATTCGGAGTCCTCGCGGGTTTTGCGGTGGGTTCCTCCCACGGCCGGCCTTACTTCCGGTGTGTGGGATGCAGGTGGTATAGATTTGCGATGGAATAGGTGACACCGGCAAAAACCGTAAACCGCGGCAATTGTTCGTACGCAGCAATGTATGCTCCGCCGTCGAGCACCAATCGGGGCGATAGGTTGTACGTCGCGCCGTTCAGCAGCGTCATGGTTGCCGGCGTCACCGCGTTCTGCCGGCTGAATCCGGCAATCTCCCCGGTGTACCCCCATCTCCCCTTCAGGGGCCGGGAATAAGAGAGCGCCGTGAAATATCGGCGGTCAAATCCGGTCAACTGGGGTCGGCCCACAAACTGCATTCCGAGGTTGACGTCAAAGTGATGCTTGCCAAGATCCTTGCTGACCAGGAATTGCACCAGGTGGGCCATCGCTCCGGCGCCGAGCTCGGGCCGGGCTGTTGGCAGTGTCGCCAGGTAGAGAATCGCCGCGGTGGGGCGCGCCTTCATCTGCGGAAATAGTTTGTACTTGAAGCCCGCTCCGGAGTCCCCCAGCCCCGCGGTGCCGGCATCCCGCTCGATGGGATTGTGGAGAAACCATAGCTCGAGGTTCTTGACCGCCCCCCACTTCAGGAGCCCGTTTATGTTCTGGTGCCCCTTGGCGGCCTCCAACCCGTATTCGATCTCGAATACTCCGAACTGCACCATCTCCGCCGTCGACGCAAAGGTAGGACGGTTCGGCACGGCGGTGATTTCATTCGCGTCTTGATCTTTTTGCGGGTTCGGTGAAGCGGCCGGTGGCGTACCCGGTGTTTGGCCGCGCACGTTCACTCCAGTAGCCAGCAGGCCCAAACCCGCCAGTGCCATCCGCACTGCCATTCGCATGTGCTAATCCTTGTCGCCGCGTCCGAACTGCATTTCATTCTAACAATCACCGCGCCCACCCACTGCGCTATCCTTACTTTCATGCATGCTGCGCAGCAACAGACGCAGGACTCCCGGAGTGCTGGCCTCTGTGGCGATTGCCGGCATTCCCGCCGCGTCCGATCCGCCCACGGTTCCGTCTTTTTTCTCTGCCAACTATCCCTCACCGATCCCCGCTTTCCGAAGTATCCCCGCCTCCCGGTGCTCTCCTGCGACGGCTACGAGAAGAAGCCCGGACGCTAACTAACTAATTCGCGGGCCGGCGTTTCTAGACCGCCAACGGGGGATTCTTTCCTTCCCCGCTTCGGCCTCTGCTGCTGTGGGTGCCCGTCTCCCTCTTCCATCTTTTTGCCGGAATCGCGCACACCTCTCGTCGAAGAAATCCTCACCGGCGTCTTCCTCGCCCCGCTGCGCTTCTCTTCCCGGTGCGCCAAGGTCCACGCACACTTCAACGCCGTGATGATTCCGGCCTCCAGAACCATCCTCAGAAATGCGGCAGAGCGCCCCCTCACGGAGCGCCCTGCCAGTTATAGGTTGGCTCTTCTTACTACGGGTTTACGGCTGCAAAGGCTCCTCGGGATTGGTCGGAGGTCCCCCCGCGGTGGGGCTTTCCGCCGATATTTTCTGGGAAGCCGGCGTCAAGCTTGGAGTGAGCTCCGAATTCCCATATTTCGGAGCGCTCACATATCCTTGCACGTGATCTCTGTCAATTTTGTTGATGACCACCTGCACGGGCTGCGCATCGTCGGTCCGGTGGATCCAGATGGGTTCGTAGAGATTTACTTTCTTCTTGCTGAGTTCATTGTCGTCAACGATCATTGCCAGATCGAAGCTCTTGTGCTTGGTGTCCGCTTTCCGCAGTGAAAGCATCAGCGGCCCGTAGCGCTGAAACTGTTTCGATTTTGGCAGCTTGAACTCGACATAGTCGCGCTCCCCGCGTCTCTGCAAGGCCACAAGTTCCTCGTGCGTCCTGGCGATGGATCCGTTTAAATCGTCCCGGGTGGCGCTCAAGTTTCCTTCCAGGTCCGACCGCGTCTTGGCGACCGCGTCTTGCGTGTCCTTCAACTGCTTTTGCTGTTCCTCCATGCGGCCCTGAAGCTCTTTCAGCCGCTTGCTCTCCACCGAGCTGCGCGTGCCCGCTGTTCGCTTGGCCGCAGGCGAGTTCGCTTGTGCCGTGGCAGCCTGCTGCGCGGCAGACAGCTCATTCAGCTTTCCCGTCAGCGTCTCGATTTGCCCGTGCAGCTGGGCCACCGTGGCGCTCATCTGTTCGTGCTGTCCATTCATTTGGCCAACCAGCGCTTGCTGGTGATAACCGTAGCCAATCGCCAGGCAGGTGGCTACGATCGACGTTCCCGCAGCAAGCATAAGCCAGGCGCCGCCGTTGGGGCTTGATGGTTTTTCCGGCTCTTCTCTTTCCGTTCTTTCTCGGTACTCTTCCATAGCGATCCTCCGGGGCCTCATTCTTCTCGCGAAGATGGGACGAATTTGATGCAACCTTCTGCGCCAGCTGGCGGCTGAGCCGGCGTCGGCTGTCGCTGGACCGCCTGAAACGGACAGGTCAATCCCCGTTTTCCATGCGCAAGGGGCTGACCGCTTCGACGGCATATTCGCTCCTGTCTAAATCTCGTCCTGTCAACACGTAAGCGCCGGCGATGAAATCCCAGCATCCCCAATCAGGTACTAGACCTTGAATTTTTTTCTAGTAGGAGGTCTACTTTATCTAGTTCTGTACCTTTTCCATCCGCCTTGGATTGCTCCATTCTTTCCGGTGTGCTAGCATCCGCCCGCCAGGAGAACGGACCAGGGATCATTTGTTTAGACCTTCGGCCCCGCACCGGGACCCCGGCAGGGAGGCCCCGTTCTCCTCTCTGGAGTTCCAACTTGTGCCCGGCGCAGGCCCGCGCCCGATTCCTCCCGCGCGGACCTCGCCTCGTGGAGGTTTGTATGAAGAGCTATCTCACCAGGGACATTCGCAACGTGGGCATTGTCGGCCACGGCGGCACCGGGAAAACGCAACTGGTGTCGTCGTTACTCTTCACTGCCGGCATGATGCCGCGCTGGGGAAAAGTTGCGGACGGCAGCACGGTCACCGACTGGGACGAAGAAGAAATCGGCAGAAAAATCTCCATTCAAACCGGTCTTGCCCATGCCGAATGGCCCGCCACCCCGACTGGGCCTTCCGGTTCTTCCGAGAAAGTCAAAATTAATTTCATCGATCTCCCCGGCTATTCCACGTTCATCACCGAAGCCAAGGCCTCTTTGATCGCCGCTGATGCCGCGCTTATCACCGTTGACGCCCACGTGGGCTCTCAGGTCACCACGGAAAAGGTTTGGGACTATTGCACGGAGTACGACATTCCCCGCGCCTTCGTTCTGACCTGGATGGACCGCGAGCTCTCTAGCTTTGAGCGCTCGATGGAGTCTCTCGAGCAAGTTTTCGGCCGCAACGTCGTCGCGCTGCAGTTGCCGATCGGCACGGAAAGAGGCTTCCGTGGCGTCATCGACCTGGTGGCCATGAAGGCGCACATTTACAATCCCGATGGTGACGGCAAACCCTCCATCGAAGAGATTCCCGCCGCCCTTGCCAGCGACGCGAAGGAAGCCCACGAAAAACTGGTTGAAATGATCGCCGAAGGCGACGACGAAATGATGGAAGAGTTTTTCCGGGAAGGCACCATTCCCATCCACGACCTCATCCCCGCGGTGCGCAAAGCCATCGTGGCCGAGAAAATCTTCCCCGTCCTGATGACTTCCGCGCTCCACAACATTGGCACCGCCAGCCTGCTCACTTTCCTGGCCGACGCCTTCCCCCATCCCGATGAGCACGCCCAGGTGGGCTATCAAGAGCCGGGTGGCAAGGGCAACCGCGTTGAGCGTAAGTACGACGACAGCCAGCCGCTTTCCCTGTTTGTGTTCAAAACACTTGCTGATCCTTTCGCTGGCCGTATCAACTACTTCAAGGTAAAGAGCGGAGTCTTGAAAAATGACGCCACGCTCACCAATTACAATCGCAGCGTTCAAGAACGCTTTCAGCATATCCAATTTGTTCAGGGCAAGCAGCTCACCGAGGTCGGCGAGCTTCACGCCGGAGACATCGGTGCCATCGCCAAACTGAAGGAAACCACTACCGGAGAAACTCTTGGCGACAAAACTGGGCCCATCTATTACTCACCCGCCCAGCTCCCCGAGCCGTCCATCACCTTTGCCATCGAGCCGAAGACGCGCGCCGATGAAGACAAGATCGGCGTGTCGATTCATAAGATCCTGGAAGAAGATCCCGCGCTCCGTTTTTCACGCGACGCGCAAACCAAGGAATTTCTGCTGGCCGGCTCCGGCCAGCAACATATTGAAGTCGTCGTGGCCAAGCTCCACAAGCGTTATCACGTTGATCTCACTTTGAAGCCGCCCAAAGTCCCCTACCGCGAAACCATTCGCGGCAAAGCCGACGTCGAAGGCAAGCACAAAAAGCAATCCGGTGGGCACGGCCAATTCGGTGTTTGCCGCATCAAGATGGAGCCGGTCGAGCGCGGCAAGGGCGTGGAGTTCGTCGACGATGTTTTCGGCGGCGCCATCCCGAAAAACTGGATTCCTTCGGTGGAGAAGGGCATCCGCGATGCCGCTGCCCGCGGATTCCTGGCGGGATTTCCGGTCGTGGACTTCCGCGCTATCCTGTACGATGGCAAGTATCACGATGTCGATTCTTCGGACATGGCCTTCAAAATTGCGGGCTCGCTGGCTTTCAAGGAAGCGATGAAGCAGGCGCGGCCTGCTCTACTTGAGCCGGTCATGCACGTGGAAGTCTATGCCCCCGACCAATACTCCGGCGACTTGATGGGTGACCTGAGCGGCCGCCGCGGCCGGATCGCCGGCAGCGAAAGCCGCGGCCACAACGTCATCATCAAAGCGCAGGTGCCACTGGCGGAAATGCTGTCGTATGCCAACGACCTCACTTCCAAAACGCAAGGCCGCGCCACCTATTCCATGGAGTTCTCGCACTATGATTACGTCCCCAACGAACTCGCGGAAAAGGTGATCGCCGCCCACAAAGCCGTCCACGGCGAACAACTGGTCGAAGAAGAAGCCTAGCCTGAATTTCCACGGACAACTATTCAGCTAAGTGTTTGGGCGACCCTGGCCCCTTTTTCCCAAAATCCTGGCGAAGTCACTTAGCATATTGGTGCGCTTATAGTCATTGATTATGTGCATCTCATTTAATATACGCGGAGGACGACCTTCACAAAACGGATGCTCAAACCGTCAGAAATGCTTATAAATAGGCAAGTATAGCGACAATTGTAGATGGTGGCCCAAATTGTTCTTGACACTGCATGTTGTATGTGACATTCTGTTCTCATGGCTATTGGCGCACCAAAAGAAGTAAGTGCACTCCGCCGCTTCTTCCTGGAACCCCGCTTGCCGAAACACCGCCAATACGAGGCCCTGCGCGCTTATCTGGTCGAGGGCCGTCTCGCCAAAGACGTGGCCCGCGCCTTCGGCTACTCCCTCAACTCCTTCCACGTCCTTTGTCACCATTTTCGCAGAGAAACTCATCCCACCTTTTTTCTCTCTCCGCGGCACGGCCCTCAGTCCCAACCCAAGAAGTCCGCGGCTCGCGACCTGATCATCAAGCTGCGCAAGCAGAACCACTCCGTTTATGAGATCAGCCAGATTCTTAAGGACCGCCACTCTCCACTGAGTCCGACCGGAGTGCGGGAAGTCCTCAAAGCCGAAGGGTTTGCTCCGCTGCCTCGGCGGCTGGATGAAGAACGACCACGGCAACCCCGCCCCACCGTTGAGCCGGTGGCCAATGTCAGACTGTTTTCCCTGGCCCCGCGCACCTTCACCACTCGCTGCGGCGGGCTGTTCCTGTTCGTCGCCGACTTGGTGCGTCTGCAGACACAAAAGTTGACCCAAGCCGCTGGGTTGCCAGGCTCCAAGATGATCCCCGCCGATCAGGCCTTGCGATGTTGCCTGGCGCTCAAGCTCTGGTCGATTGAGCGAAAAAGCCACGTGATGGCCTTGATTGCCGATGAAGGGCTGGCCCTATTCGCCGGCCTGAATGCCTTTCCCAAGAAGAGCTATCTTTCGGAATACTCTTGCCGAATCGATCACCGCAAAACGGCTCGGTTCCTGACTGCTTGGCACCACTGCATCCAGGGAAGCAAACTCCTGCCCGCAGAATCCTTCAATTTGGATTTTCATTCCGTACCTTTTTACGGCGAAGACCCTATGGTGGAACGGCACTATGTCTCGGCCCGTAGCCGCAGCCAGCCCAGCGTGCTGGTCTTTCTCGCTCAGGATGCCGGCAGCCACGTGTTCTGCTACTCCAATGCGGATCTGCGCAAAGGCGAGGAAGCGGAGGAGATTTTCCAGTTCATCGCTTTTTGGAAGCGCGCTCACGGCAAGCTTCCCAGTCATTTAGTTTTCGATTCCAAACTGACGACCCACGAGGGACTGGCACGGTTGGATGCGATGAACATTCCTTTCATCACCCTACGCCGCCGCTCCCCCAAACTTCTGAAGGAAATCGTTCTTCTGCCACGTTCCGCCTGGCGGACCGTTGAGTTGGATGTTCCCACTCGCAAATATCGAACTCCGCGAGTCTACGAACAGACCATCTCCTTGGCCGGACGGTCACTGCGGCAGTTATTTGTCCAAGACCTCGGCCACGAGGAACCGACCATTCTGCTCACCAATCAACGGCACACTACCACCAAGGCGCTGCTGACCCGCTACGCTCAACGCATGCTGATCGAAAATGCGCTCTCCGACGCGGTGCGTTTCTTCCATATTGATGCGCTCTCCTCAGCGGTGGGGCTGAAGGTGGATTTCGACATGGCTTTGCTGGTGCTGGCCAGCGGTCTTTATCGCCTGATCGCTCAACGCATGCACGGCTACGCCGACGCGCAGGCGCGCCAAATTTTCCGCGATCTCATCGATATGCCTGCAGATGTTACCGTCAGC
>Ga0209806_1000455_pt1 | contig 27797 bp, 20 predicted proteins | sample GraSoiAngelo_152_FD_186166 | JGI IMG/M metagenome (GOLD analysis project Ga0209806, IMG submission 186166) | Grasslands soil microbial communities from the Angelo Coastal Reserve, California, USA - 14_1009_12_30cm (SPAdes) (version 2) | ecosystem: Environmental > Terrestrial > Soil > Grasslands ... | reverse complement strand
GCATCGCCAAGGCGCGCGCCGAGCTGCCGCAGATCCCCGAGGTGGAGAACTTCCTCAAGTTCATCGAAGGGTCGCAGCGGGGAGTGCTGGTGTGAGCGCCCCCCCCTCCACGATCCGGGTCGGGGTGGTCGGCACGGGGGCGCTCGGGTTCCACCACGCCCGGCTGCTCTCGCGCATGCCGGGCGTGGGATTTTCGGGGATTTACGACAAGAACCCGGCGCGCGCCGCCGAGGTGGCGCAGCAGCTCGGCACGGTGGCACACCCCACACTGGCGGCGCTGCTCGATCGCGTGGACGCTGTGACCGTGGCCGTCCCGACGCCCGCGCACGCGGACGTGGGGCGCGCCGTGCTCGAGCGGGGCATCGCGTTGCTCATGGAGAAGCCGCTCGCCGACACGCAGGTGGGCGCGGACGACCTGGTGCGGTGCGCGGCCGCACAGGGCGTGGTGCTGCAGGTGGGCCATGTGGAGCGGTTCAACCGCGCCGTGCGCGCGGCCGCGCCCTACCTCGACGAGCCCCGGTTCCTGCAGATCGACCGCCTCTCCCCATTCCAGCCGCGGGGCACGGACGTCGCCGTGATCCTCGACCTGATGATCCACGACCTCGATCTCGTGCTGGAGCTGGTGCGCGCTCCGGTCACGGACGTTCGCGCCACGGGAGTCGCGATCCTCACGCCTCACGTGGACATCGCCAACGCCCGCCTCGAGTTCGCCAACGGCGCCATCGCCAACGTCACGGCGAGCCGGGTGTCACGGGAGCGCACGCGCAAGCTGCGCGTGTTCCAGCCAACGGGGTACTGCTCGCTCGACCTGGCGCAGGGCAGCGGCGATTTCTTCCGGTTGAAACGCGGCTGGCAGGGTCTCGGCGCCACCACGCTCGAGCAGATTGTGGAGCACGTACGCCTCGACGCCCCCGAGGCGGAGCCGCTCCGGCTCGAGCTCGAGAGCTTCGTGCGCGCGGTGCGGGGCGAGGAGGAGGTCGTGGTGTCGGGCGCCGCTGGAGCGCAGGCCCTGGCGCTGGCGTTCCGTGTCGCCGCAGCCGTTCAGGCTTCACCCCTCGCGCCGCTCGCTCCACCACTCGCTCCACCCGTCCCCCACGCCGCCACGCGGCCGTGAGCCGCGCCCCGCGGATTTACATCTCCGCCGGGGAGCCGTCGGGGGACGCGCACGCCGCGGCCGTCGTGAGCGCGCTCAAGCGCCGCCTCCCCACCACGACGGTCGAGGCGTTCGGGGGCCCCGGCCTCGAGGCCGCGGGCGCCATCGTCCTCGACCGCATGGAGCAATTTTCCGTGGTCGGATTCGTCGAGGCGTTGTGGAAGCTCCCGGCGCACCTGCGGCTGCTGGGCCGCGTGCGCGACGCGTTCCGGGCGAAGCGCTACGACCTCGCGATCCTGGTCGACTATCCGGGCTACCATCTCCGGGCGGCGGCGGCTGCCCACGAGGCGGGGATCCCCGTGCTGTACTACATCGCCCCGCAGATGTGGGCCTGGGCCCCGGGGCGCGTGCGCCGGCTCGCGGCGGTGCGGCGCCTGGCCGTGATCCTGCCGTTCGAGGAGCGGTTCTTTCGTGACCGCGGAGTCGCGGCGACGTTCGTGGGCCATCCGCTGCGCGACCGGCCGCCACCCCCTGCGCGGGGGGAGGCCCGGCGCATGCTCGGCCTCGACCTGGCGCGCCCGGTGCTGGGCTTGTTCCCGGGAAGTCGGGTGCAGGAGGTGAAGCGACTCTGGCCCGCGTTCTCGAGCGCCGCCCTGCGGATCGTGGCCGCGCGCCCCGAGGTGCAGGTCGTCGTCGCGGCGACCGGTCGGGCGGAGTACCCGGGCGCCGGCGCCATCCGCATTCACCGGGGCGATCCGCACGCCGTGTTCGCCGCCGCCGACGCCGGGCTGTGCAAGTCCGGCACGACGACGCTCGAAGCGGCGCTCGCCGACGTCCCGATGGCGATCGCGTACCGGCTCAATCCCGTGTCCTTCGCCATCGCGATCCGCGTGCTGCAGGTGCCTCACGTGGGCTTGGTGAACCTGATCGCGGAGCGCGAGGTGGCACCGGAGTTCCTGCAGGGCGCGGCCACGCCGGCTGCGCTGGCGGACGCCGTGCTGCCGCTGCTCGACCCGGCGAGCGACGCCGCCCGGCGCCAGCGGGTGGGGCTCGCCCTGGTGCGGGACCGGCTCGGACCGCCGGGCGCCGCGGAGCGCGTCGCCGCGCTGGCCGCGGAGCTTGCGGGGTGACAACGGTCCTGGCGGGGCTCGTGCGCCTGCTCGCGGCGACGTGGCGCTACCGGGTGCGGGGGTGGGAGCACGTGACGACGGCGCGCGCCAGCGGCCGCCCGGTGATCTACGTCCTGTGGCACAGCCGCATCCTGCCCTTGCTGTATCATCGCCGGGACGAAGGGATGGCCCTGCTCATCAGCCGCCACCGTGACGGGGGATATCTCGCGGAGCTGTCCGAGCGCTGGGGATACCGGGTAGTGCGGGGGTCGTCGAAACGTGGCGGCGACGTGGGGCTGCTGGGCCTGGTGCGCCACCTGCGGCAGGGCGGAGAGGTGGCGCTCACCCCCGACGGGCCGCGCGGCCCGGCGGAGCGGATGAAGCCGGGTGCCCTGGCGGCGGCCCAGCACGCCAACGCGCTCGTGATCGCCGCCGGCGCCCGGACTTCCGCCGCTTGGTGGATCCGGTCGTGGGACCGGTTCTGCCTGCCGCGACCGTTCGCGGCCGTGGAGATCGTGTACGGCCCGCCGTTCGCGGTCGAGCGGGGCAAGGCCGCCCTGCGGCAGGCGCTCACTCGGGCGGAGCAGGAGCTGCGCGACGTGACCTACGGTGGGGAAGAGGGAAGCGAGCAGAGGCACGGGTGACGGCAGCCCGCATCGTGCGGTGGCTCTGGGGCGAGTCGCCCGTCGCGCGCGTGGCGCGGCTGCCGCTCGTCCCGCTCGCCGGCGTGTACTGGGCCGCCATGCGGATCCGCAGCGCCCGCTACGCGGGCGGCGGCGTCCTGCGCCTGCCGCTCCCGACGATCGCGGTCGGGAACCTGTCGGTCGGGGGCACGGGCAAGACCCCCCTCGCCGCCTGGATCGCGGCCTACTGCGCGCGCCGGGGATGGATGCCGGGGATTCTGCTGCGCGGCTACGGCGGCGATGAACCGTTGGTGCACCGCCGGCTCGTGCCCAAAGCGGTCGTCGTGGCGAACCCCGATCGCGTCGCGGGCGCGATCGCGGCGCGGGCGGCGGGAGCCCGGGTGCTCGTCCTGGACGATGCATACCAGCTGCTGGGGGTGGCGCGCGACTTGAACGTCGCGGTCGTCAGCGCCGAGAGCTGGGCGGGATCGCCCTGGCCGTTACCGGCGGGTCCCTGGCGCGAGCGCTGGGAGGCGCTGCACCGCGCGGACCTGGTCGTCGTGACCCGGAAGCACGCGCCGGCATCCGCCGCCGCGGACGTTGCCGCGCGGCTCGCCCGCCGTCGGCCCGGGACGCCGATTGCGATCGCGTGGCTCGCGCTCGAGCATCTCGAGGGGATACAGTCCGGAACGCGCTCGGGGTTGGGGATGCTCGCGGGGCAGGACGTGGTGGCCGCCGCCGGGATCGCGGACCCGGCGAGCTTCGCGGCGCAGCTCTCCGACGCGGGAGCGCGGGTGCAACTGCTGGCGTATCAAGATCATCACGCCTACGGTCGCAACGATCTGGACCGGCTTGTGCGGGCCGCGGCGACGGGCAGTTATGTTGTAGTCACTGAAAAAGATGCCGTGAAGCTCCGCGGCCGCTGGCCGGAGGGGACCCCGGAACCGCTGGTCGCGGTGCTCGGCGTTCGCTGGGAGCGCGACGGCAAGGCACTCGAGCACGCGCTGGACGCCGTGCTCGGTCCGGCCGGACGTCCCTGAGACCCCACTGGTGCGCGAGTGACATGAGCGAACCTGCGATCAAGCCGCAATCCGAGCCCGCGATCATTCGGCCCGATAAGGAGACGTTCCTGGCGGAGGAGAATCCGTTCGAGGCCATGATGGAGCGCTTCGACCACGCCGCGCAGCTCCTGAACCTCGATCCCGGTTTGTACAAAGTGCTCCGCAATCCCGAAAAGCAGATCATCGTGTCGGTGCCCGTGTTGCGCGACTCGGGCGAGCTCGAGGTCTACACCGGTTACCGCGTGCTGTACAACACCTCGCGCGGCCCCGCCAAGGGTGGCATCCGTTTCGACCTGAACGTCACACTCGAGGAGGTCAAAGCGCTCGCGGCGTGGATGACCTGGAAGTGCGCGCTCGTGAACATCCCGTTCGGAGGATCGAAGGGCGGGGTGGTGTGCGACCCGAGCACGATGTCGATGGGCGAGCTCGAGCGCGTCACGCGCCGCTACACCGCGAGCATCATCGAGACCCTCGGTCCCGACTCGGACGTGCCGGCCCCGGACGTGAACACCAACGAGCGGGTGATGGCCTGGATCATGGATACCTACTCCATGCATCACCGTCACCTCGTGACGTCGGTGGTGACTGGCAAGCCGGTGGAGATGGGAGGCTCGCTCGGGCGGCGCGAGGCGACGGGGCGGGGGTGCATGATCGTGACGCGGGAGGCGCTCGGCAAGCTCGGGATGTCGCTCAAGGGCGCGCGCGTGGCGGTGCAGGGCTTCGGCAACGTGGGATCGATCGCGGCGGATCTCATGGCCAAGGAGGGGGCCGTGATCGTCGGGGTCTCGGACAAGTCCGGCGCCCTGTACAGCGCCAAGGGGCTCGACGTGCCCGACCTCCTCAAGTGGGTGCGGGAGCACCGCCAGCTGGCCGGCTACCCCCAGGCGGATGCGATCGCCAAGGATCAGCTCCTCACGGTGGAGTGCGATGTGCTGGTGCCGGCCGCGACCGAGAACGTCATCACGCGCAAGAACGCGCCGCAGATCAAGGCGAAGGTGATCTGCGAGGGCGCGAACGGTCCCACCACGGCGGCGGCGGACGAGATCCTCGAAAAGAAGGGCATCTTCGTGATTCCCGACATCCTCGCGAACGCGGGCGGAGTGACCGTCAGCTACTTCGAGTGGGTGCAGGATCGCGGTGGCTATTTCTGGGACGAAGACACGGTGAACCGGCGGCTCGAGTCGATCATGACCCGCTCGTTTCACGAGATGATGGCGATGGTCGAGAAGCACAAGGTCTCGACACGCATCGCCTGCTACATGCTGGCCGTCGAGCGCGTGGCGGCGATGCACCGGCTGCGTGGGATGTATGCCTGATGCAGTATCGCGTCGTCGCGGTGGGTCGCCTGCGAGCCACGGTGCTCCGGGCGGCGTGCGATGACTACCTGGCGCGTCTGAAGCGCTACGCGCGGGTGGAGGAGTGGGAAGCGAAAGACGAGGCGCGTCTCCTCGAGGCGGTGCCCGAGGGTTCGCGCCTCGTCGTCTTGGCGGAGCGGGGCGAGGAGTGGACGTCCGAGCAGCTGGCCGACTGGACGGCCCGCTGGGAGATGGACGGCCGGGACGTCGCCTTTGCGATCGGGGGGGCGGAGGGCGTGCCGGAACCCGTGCTCGAGCGCGCGGAGCGGGTCTGGAGCCTGTCCCGGCTGACGTTCCCGCACGAGCTCGCCCGAGTGCTCGTGTACGAGCAGCTGTACCGTGCGTACACCATCCGCCGCGGGGAGCCTTATCATCGGGGATCGTGACCTGACGTCCGGCGACCGGGCGGCGCTGCTGGGGCTGGCGCGGGCGACGCTCACGGCGCATCTCGCGCGGCGGCCGCTGCCTCCCGCGCCCGCGGTCCCCGGGGTGCTGCTCAAGCGCGGCGCCTTCGTCACCATCATGGCGCGCGGCGCGTTGCGGGGCTGCATCGGGCACATCGCGGCCGACCGCGACCTCGGCGCGGTGGTGCGCGAGATGACCGTCGCTGCCGCACAAGACGACCCGCGGTTCCCGCCGGTCGAGCCGGACGAGCTGCCCGACCTGGCGCTCGAGATCTCGGTGCTCTCGGAGGCGGCGCCGGTGGTGCCCCCGGTCGATCCGGGGCGCATCGCCGTGGGGCGCGACGGCGTGATCGTCCGGCGCGGTCGCCACGTCGGCCTGCTGCTACCCCAGGTCGCCCGCGAGCACCATTGGGGACCGGACGCGCTGCTCGCCGCCACGTGCCGCAAGGCCGGCCTGCCCCCCGAAGCCTGGCGGGAACCGGGAACCGAGCTGTTCACGTTTCAAGCGGACGTGTTCGGGGAAACCGGGGAAACCGGGGAAACGGGAAAGGGGAAAGGGGAAGAGTGATTCCGCGGATCGTCGCGACTCCTATCGCGCCACTCGCGCTCCCGGCGACAACGCTCGCGCCGCGGCGCGTGGAAGCGGACGTGATCGCGGCCGCCCTCCCGGGGCCGGGGCGCGATCAGCTCGCCGCCGGCGACGTTCTCGTCGTCACCACGGGGCAGCAGCCGGGGCTCTTCACCGGGCCGCTCTACACCGTTTACAAGGCCCTCTCGGCGATGGCGCTCGCCCGGCGGCTCGCGCGCGAGCGGCGCACGCCGGTGGTGCCCGTGTTCTGGGTCGCGGGGGACGACCACGACTTCGCGGAGGCGAACCACGCGTGGTTTCTCGACAAGAACGGCGAGCTGTCCCAGGCCGTGTTGCGCGAGCGCCCGGCGGAGGCGCCGCTGCTGCCGCTGGCGCGCGAGCCGTGCGGCCCGGAGATCGCCGGCGTGTTGCGGCTGCTCGAGGAGGGCACGCCCGAGACCGAATTCAAGCCGGGCGTGCTCGAATGGTTGGGGCGGTGCTATCGCCCGGAGGCCACGCTCGCCGACGCCTTCGCGCAGGCGCTCGACGCCCTGCTCGGCCCCCGCGGGCTGGTCGTGCTGCGCGTGCACGACCCCCGAGCGAAGCGCGCGGCCGCCCCGTGGGTCTTGAAGGGGCTCGACGTCACCCTCCCCGATGGGTACACGCCGGTCTTCGTGGAAGCAAGCCAGGGCCGCGACCGCTTGCAGCGTGACGGCGATGGCTTCGTCACCCGCCGCAGCGGCGAACGGTTCAGTCGCGCCGACCTGACGCGTCTGGCGCGCGACGCGCCGGAGCGGCTCTCCCCCAACGTGCTGCTGCGCCCCGCCGTCGAGGCGGCGCTGCTCCCCACGCTCGCCTACGCGGGCGGTCCCGCGGAGCTCAAGTATCTCCCCGACGCCGCGCCGCTGTACGAGACGCTGGGCCTGACCCGCCAGGCGCCGCTGCCGCGCTGGTCGGGCGTGCTCGTGGAGAGTCGGGTGGAGAAGCTGATGGAGCGCCACGGCCTGGATCTGGCCGCGTTCGACGGACAGCCGGGCGAGCTCGAGGCGCGCCTCGTGCGCGACGAGCTCCCGACGGAAACGCTCGCGACCCTCGCCGCGCTGCGGCACGGCATCGAGGAGCACTACGCGGCGCTGCGCGCGTCGGCGGTGCGCATCGATCCCACGCTCGAGCGGACCGTGGAGTCGGCGCGCAACGCGGCCCTCTCGGGCGCGCAGACCATCGAAAAGAAGTTGGTGGCGAGCTTGAAGCGTCTCGAGGGCGAGACGCTGATCCGTCAGATCGCCCGTGCGCGCGCCGCGGTGTACCCGCAGGGCCAGCCGCAGGAGCGCGTGCTCACGTTCCCCTCGTTCTCGCTGCGCTACGGGCCGGCGCTCGTGGACGCGCTCGAGCAGGAGGTGGCGCGGTGGGCGGGCGCCTCGTAGAATGCTCTCATGTGGATCTTGGTGGTCGTGCTGCTCGTCGCCCTCATGATTCCCATCACCGCGATCCTGGTCGATTCGCCCCTGGGGCGCTCGTTCGCCCGGCGGCTCGAGGGCGGCGACGGAGTTGAGGGGGGGGCGGGGGGAACAGGGGGAGGCGCCGCCGTACGGCGGCTCGAGCGCCGGGTGGAGGTGCTGGAGACCGACCTCGAAGACCTGAACCGGTCCATCGCCGGAATGCGCGAGGAGTTGCAGTTCGTGCAGCGCCTGCTGGAAGACCCTCGCAAGAAGAAGCCCGGCTCCTGACATCACCCAGGTCGGCCGCCGGCGGCGGGCGCCAGGCGGCCCGCGTGGCCGCCGGGATTCTGCTGACCCGCGTGCTGGGCTACGTGCGCGAGCGAGTGTTCGCATACTACTTCGGCAACGACAGTATTCCGGCGGACGCCTTCCGCGCCGCGCTGCGCATCCCCAACACGATCCGCAACCTGCTGGGCGAGGGCACACTGTCCGCCTCGTTCATTCCCGTGTACGCGGCTCTCAACGAGCGCCCGGACAAAGGCGCGGCGCGCGTGCTCGCGGGGGCCGTTCTGGGACTGCTGCTGCTCGCATCCGGCGTGCTCGCCCTGCTCGGTATTGCGCTCGCCCCCGCGATCACCACGGTGATCGCCAAGGGGTTCGATGAGCCGCGCCGCCAGCTCACCATCACGCTGGTACGGATTCTGTTTCCGATGACCGGACTGATGGTGATCTCGGCATGGTGCCTCGGGATTCTCAATACGCACCGGCAGTTCTTCCTGCCGTACGCGGCGCCGGCGCTCTGGAACGTCGCGGGAATCGTGGCGATGCTCGCCGCCGGCACCTGGTTCGCCAACCGCGCCCTGCCGCCGGACGTCCAGCTGCACCGGCTGGCTCTGGCGCTCGCCTGGGGAACCGTGGCGGGCAGCCTCCTGCAGATCGCCGTCCAGCTGCCGGCCTGCTGGCGGCTCCTCCACGGCATCGCGCTGCGCCTCTCCACGGCTCCCGAGGGCGTACGCAGCGTGCTCGTGGCGTGGCTGCCCCTGCTGCTCGGCGCCGGGGTAGCCCAGCTCTCCGGGCTCATCGACACGCTGCTCGGCTCGTTCACGGGGCCTGGGGGCGTGTCGGCGCTCGGGTATGCCCAGCTCATCCAGGTCCTGCCGATCAGCTTGTTCGGCGTCTCGGTCACGGCGGTGTCGCTGCCGGAGTTGTCACGGGACGCGATCGCGCGGGGCGCGGGGGGGGGCCCCGCGCCCAACGAGCAGCTGCGGGCGCGGATCGCCGTGGGGTTCCGGCGCATCGTGTTCTTCATTGTGCCCTCGTCGATCGCGTTCATCGCCTTGGCCCGGGAGATCGTCGCCGGTCTGTATCAGACCGGCCGCTTCACGGCGAGCGCCACCGCCCTGGTCGGCGGCGTGCTCGCCGCGTACGGCGTCGGGTTGCTGGGGCAGGCGACGGTGAAGCTGTTTGCCTCGGGCTTCTACGCGATGCGCGACACGCGCACGCCGGTGAAGATCGCGGCGCTTTCGCTCGTCGTCTCGACGGGCCTCGCCTGGGTGCTCATGCGCTGGTTGGGCGCACCCGGGATCGCGCTCGGATCGTCGATTGGCGCGTTCCTGAACACCACGCTCCACCTCCGCGACCTGAGCCGGCGCATCGGCGCGGTGCTGCGGGGTCCCGACTGGCGGGCGTTCGGGATCGCGCTCGCGGCTGGGATCGTGGCCGGCGCGGGTGCCGCCGGGGTGGCGCACCTCACGGCCGGCCTGGCGCCGGTGCCGCGCGCCCTTCTCGTGCTCGCTATCTTTGGGATGGTGTACGGCGCGCTGACGCTGCTCTTGAAGCATCCCGACGCCATCCGCACATGGGAATCCCTGACCGCCTCGCACGCAAGCTAGACGCCCTTCCCGACCAGCCCGGCGTGTATCTGTGGAAGAACGCCGCCGGTGAGACCCTCTACGTGGGCAAGGCGAAGAGCCTGCGCGCCCGGGTGCCGAGCTACTTCGGTCCCGACGGGGGCGCGACGCCGGAGCGGGCGGCGCTCGTCGGCCAGATCGCGGACGTCGATACCATCATCGTCCCGAACGAGGCGCAGGCGCTGTTGCTCGAGAACAATCTCATCAAAGAGCACCAGCCGCGTTTCAACATCCGCCTCACCGACGACAAGAGCTACCCGCGCATCGCGGTGACGTTGGGAGAGCCCTTTCCGCGGGTGCTGGTGGTGCGTCGTGTGGCCATGGCGGGCGCGCGCTTTTTCGGGCCCTACACCGACGTGGCCACGCTGCGCCAGACGCTCAGAATCATCCGCCGGATCTTCACGGTCCGGTCGTGTCACTGGGATCTGCCGCGCGACGCGCCCGCGCGCCCGTGCCTGGATTACCACATCGAGCGGTGCCGGGCTCCGTGCGTAGGCTATCAGAGCGAAGCCGAGTACCGGCGGATGATCGACGACGTCGTGGTGTTTCTCGAAGGCAAGACCGTGGACGTGCGCATCCGGCTGCGGGAGCGCATGCAGGAGGCGTCGCAACAGCTCGATTTCGAGCGGGCCGCCCAGCTGCGCGACGCGCTGAAGTGGCTCGACCAGCTGGAGCAGCCGCAGGCGGTCGAGCTGATCGGACGCGGCGACGCGGACGCCGTGGGGCTCGCCCGCGACGGCGACGACGTGTGCGGGGTGGTACTGCGGGTGCGCGATGGCAAGCTGATCGCGCGCGACCACTGGTTCCTCGAGAACGCGGAGCACGAGACCGAAGGTGCCATCCTCGCCGCCTTCCTGGTGCGCTGCTACCTGCCGCTGGAAGTGCGGGCGCAGCGAGTGCTGCTCCCGTTCCCCCCGGACGATCTCGACTCGCTCACCGAGCTGGCGCCCGCGGTGGATTGGCACGTGCCACAGCGCGGCAGCGACGCGAAGCTCGCCGAGCTGGCGGACCAGAACGCGCGCTACCTGCTCGACGGCCTGAAGATCGAGAGCTTCGACATCGACGAGCGATCGGCCGACCCGGTGTTCGCGCTGGGCCGCGACCTCGGGCTCGCGGCCGTGCCGCGCGCGTTCGTGTGCATCGACATCTCGACCAACCAGGGGCGGGACACGGTGGGCTCGCTGGTGTGGTTCGAAGCGGGTCGCCCCAAGAAAGCCGAGTACCGGCGCTTCAGGATCAGGGGCTCCCCCCAGGACGACTTCGCGGCCGTGCACGAGGTCGTCACGCGCTACCTCACCCGGCGCCGCGCCGAGGGGAAGCCGCTGCCCGATCTGATGGTGATCGATGGGGGTAAGGGGCAGCTGGGCGCGGCGCTCGACGCCGCGCGGGGTGCGGGTGTGGATGAGCTGCCGATCGTGAGTCTCGCCAAGCGCGAGGAGGAGATCTACCAGCCGGGGCAGGCGGAGCCGCTGCGACTGTCGCGCCGCAGCCCGTCGCTCAAGCTGCTGCAGCGCGCTCGCGACGAGGCGCATCGGTTCGCCGTCAGCTACAGCCGCCAGCGGCGCTCCCGGCGGACCATCACCTCCGAGCTGCTCGCGATCCCCGGGATCGGACCAGGTCGTCGGCGGGCGTTGCTCGAGCGGTTCGGCTCGCTGGCTGGCGTGAAAACCGCGACACCTGGGGAGATCGCCGCGCTTCCCGGGTTCTCGAACAAGCTGGCGGAGCGGATTCTGGATCGACTCCATGTCCGGGCGTGAGGCGGTGACGGTCGCGACGCTGCCGTGGTCGCTCGAGTGCTCGTCCTGCGGCAAGACCCGAGCGGCCGGCGGACTGGCCGGCGTGTGCGAGTGCGGCCAGCCCTATCTTGTACGCTACGCCGCCGCCCCGCCCCCCGACGCCAGATCGCTCCTCGCGACGCGTGGCTGGACCATGTGGCGCTACCGCGAGTGGCTGCCGCTCGCCGACGGCGAGCAACCGGTGACCCTGGGGGAGGGCGGCACGCCGCTCTTGTCGACGCCGCGGCTCGCCGCGAAGCACGGGTTCTCCCAGTTCTGGGTGAAGGACGAAAGCACCAATCCGACGGGCTCCTTCAAGGCGCGCGGCCTCGCCGCCGCGATCACGCGCGCCGTGCGGGCTGGCGCCAAATCGTTCGTGGTGCCCACGGCGGGAAACGCCGGTGTCGCGCTCGCCGCCTATGCCGCCCGCGCCGGCGTGCCGGGGCGCGTGTACGCGCCGGCCGGCACCCCGGCGACGATTCTCTCCCAGATCAGGAGCTACGGCGGCGACCTGGTGCTCGTGGAGGGACACATCGGACACTGCGGCGCGGCCGCCCGCGTATTTGCCGCGGAGACGGGGGCGGTGGACGTGTCCACGCTGCGCGAGCCCTACCGGATCGAAGGTAAGAAGACGCTCGGTCTCGAGCTCGCGGAGCAGCTCCGCTGGAAGCTCCCCGATGCGATCGTCTATCCCACCGGTGGCGGCACGGGCCTCATCGGCATGTGGAAAGCGTTCGGCGAGCTCGCCCGGGCGGGATGGTTCACCCGCACGCCGCCGCGCATGTACAGCGTGCAGGCCACGGGGTGCGCGCCGGTGGTGCGGGCGTTCGAAGCGGGGGCCGACGCTTGCGTCGCATGGCCCGATCCGTCGACGATCGCGGCCGGGTTGCGCGTGCCCCGCCCGCTGGGGGACCGCCTGATTCTTCGGGCGCTACGAGAGAGTGGTGGCGCCGCCGTGGCCGTGACAGATGCCCAGCTCGCGGGCGCGGCGCGCGAGCTCCAGTCCGAGGGGATTGACGCCTGTCCCGAAGGCGGAGCCGCGCTAGCCGGGGCACTGGAGCTCAAAGCGCGAGGGCTGATCCAGGGTGGCGAGCGGGTGGTGGTGTTCAACACCGGGGCCGGGTGGCTCTACAGGGCCTAACCCGTTAATATTCCGCCGCTTCGCGAGCTATGCGCATCGCCATACTGGACCCCGCCGCCGGCATCTCGGGCGACATGACCCTGGGAGCGCTCCTGTCCCTCGGCGCGCCACTCGCTTGGCTCGAGGGGCTGCCGGGGCGCCTGGGGCTCTCCGGCGTGGGCATCACGGTGCGCGACGTGGTGCGTTGCGGCGTGGGGTGCAAGCAGGTCGAGTTCACTATCCCGGAGCAGCCGCACGGCCGGCACGTGGGGGAGCTGGTGCGCCTGGTGGAGCGAGCACCCGTGTCCGAGTGGGTGCGGGAGCGTGCGGTGCAGGCGTTCCGGCTGGTGGGCGAGGCCGAGGGCCGCGTGCACGGCGTAGCTCCGGAGCAGGTGCATCTGCACGAGGTCGGGGCGGTGGACGCCGTGCTCGACATCGTGGGCGCGATCGAGGGGTTCGAGCAGCTGGGGGTGGAAGCGGTATACCGGTGGCCGGTGGCAGTGGGCCGCGGCTGGGTCGAGGCGACCCATGGTACGCTTCCCGTTCCGGCGCCCGCGACGGCGATCCTGCTGGAAGGTGTCGAGATCGCGGCGGGGGGCCCGGCGGAAGGAGAAGCGACCACGCCCACCGGAGCCGCGTTACTGCGCGTGTTGACGACAGGCGCGCCGCCGGCGCGGTGGCGCCTCGTGAAGAGCGGGTGGGGTGCGGGGCAGCGGAACCCTGCCCACTACCCCAACGCGCTGCGGGTGCTCATCGCCGAGCAGGCGGACGAAGCGGGCCGGGTGATTCTGCTCGCCACGGATCTCGACGACATGAGCCCCGAGTATGTGGAGCCGCTGCGGCAAGCGCTGATCGCCGCCGGGGCACTGGATGTGCAGACCTGGCCGGTACAGATGAAGAAAGGGCGCGCGGGGTTTCGGGTGGAGGTCGTGGCCCCCGAGCACCTGAGTGAGGCCGTGACGGCGGCGCTGTTTCGGCACAGCACGACGGCGGGCGTGCGTCGCTGGGTGGCGGAGCGAGCCACGCTGGCGCGGCGGCAGGTGACCGTGGAGCTGGCTCCGCAGGTGTCCGTCCGTGTGAAAGTGCTGGAGCAGCCCGACGCGGACGGCGTACGGGTGAAGCCCGAGTACGAAGACGTTCTCGCGGCCGCCCGGGCGTTGGGCCGGCCGCCGCTGGAGGTCGCCCGGGTCGCGCAACGCGATGCCGAGGCGCTGGTTGCCAAATCGAAGGAGTGATTATGAGCGTGAAGCGGTTCGTCGGCCTTCTGGGGTGGATGTATACCGCCGGTGCGGCGCCCCTCGCGGCGCAAACCCAGATCTGGCTCCCCGCGGCGTGCGACATCAAGCCGGGGCATCAGCTGGTGAATAGCGGGATGCAGTCGCTCAGGAGCGCGTTCACCACCAAGTTCGCGGACCAGAAGGCCAAGGATCTCAAGGACGCGGAGCGCGTGCTCACACAAGCGGTGACGAACGGTAAGCAGGAGAAGAACCCGGCCGCGTGGTACTATCTGGGGCGCTACTACCTCATGACCCACGACCTCGTAGGCGCGGACTCAGCGCTGTCGAAGGCGCTCGCGCTCGCGCCCGCGTGCAAGGAGGATATCGGGCTGTATCGACGCCAGGAGTGGGTCCCGGTATTCAACGCTGCGGCCGCAGCGTGGCAGGCGGGGAACACCGACTCGGCGATCGTGGCGTTTCGGCGCGCGAATCAGATCTATCAGGGAGATCCGTCGGGGTTCATCTATCTCGCGGACCTGTTCCTGGGCCGACTGGAACCCGATTCGGCGCTGACGCGGACGGATGCGGCGAAGTACCACATGGATTCGCTCGTTTATGCGACTCGCATGGACTCGGCGGTGAAGTACTTCAGGCTGGCCGTGCCCGCGGCCTCTGATCTGAAGTACGTCAAAGATCGCCGGGAAGCGTTGCTGAACGTGGCGCGGGTGTATCATAGCGAGAAGCGTTACGCCGAGGCCACCGCCGCGTACCACGAGTTTCTGGCGGCCTATCCCAACGACATCCAGGGAACCGCGAGTCTCGCCGAACTGTACCTGCGCGCCAACAAGGTCGATTCCGCCGCCGCGCTGTACAATCGCATCCTCGACCACGCCGACTCGGCCACCGCGGAGGATCTGTTTGCTGCTGCGCGCTCACTCCTGAGCGTGATTGCCTCGTCGCCGGACACGGCTGTCATGGACGCCGACTGCGCCAAAGCCGCGAAGAAAAGGAGCCCCGCGCTCACGGCCCGCCAGGTGGCGGCGCGGTGCGGGCCGGCGGCGGCCGACACCATGCGGAAGTACCATGCGCTCACCGACCCGCAGTACGCCCTGGTGGCCAAGACGTACCAGGCCGGGCTCGCGAAAAACCCCTACTCGCGCGATGCGCTGTATAACCTCGTCAGCGTCTCGTACGCGATCGGCGACACGGCGAGCGTGCTGGCGCTCGCCCAACGGCTGTGCGCGTTGGACCCGATGAACCGCTCGACGCTCGCCAAGCTTGCCGGCGGGTGGCAGCTCAAAGGCAAGAAGGACTCGGTGCTCTACTACCTGACGATCGCCGACTCGCTGCCGGTGGAGATCAGCGTTTCGAGCTTTACCCTGACGGAGAAGGGGGCCACCCTCGAGGGGCACATGACGAATTTCCGGCCTAAGGCCTCCGCGCCGGTCAAGCTCACCTTCGACTTCCTTGATGCGAAGGGCAACGTCGTAGCGACGCAGGCGCAAGACGTCCCGGCGCTCGGCCCGAACGCGGACCAGGTGTTCACATTGAAAGTCGACCAACCCGGTGTGGCGGCCTGGCGATACAAGCGTGGCTGATCCCGATCGGCTTTCGGTCTGCCGGCCGGGGATGTAAATTGCCTTTGTATGCCAAGCCGTTGCTGCTGAAGAGGATGGCGGATTGACGCAAAGTGGGACAGTGGCGTGCGGGTGTCACGCTTCTTGCGTACAAGAGAGGCCTGCGGGCGTAATTCAGGGGTAGAATGCCAGCTTCCCAAGCTGGACGTCACGGGTTCGAATCCCGTCGCCCGCTCTGCAGCGCGCTTCTGCTGGTAAGTAACCCACCTGCCCGGGGCGTCATGAACTGATGATGACGCCCCGGGCGCGTTTCTTTCTCCCTGTGCTACTCTCGGCCGCGACCGTGCCGACACGCGGATCGTCGCCACGACAATCCGTCGACGTGTGGGTCACGAGCGGGCTCGAAAACGTGTTTCGGGACGCGACCAGGCCCGCGGGGGAGCACACGGCGATCCGCTTGCTCGCAGCCCGTGGAGAGACGGAGTCCGCGCAAATCGTGGTGCGCGCGAGCGAGGGCTGTCTCGACTCGGTGCGTGCCGAGCCCTCCCGACTCGTGGTGGAGGGCGGCCCTGGGCTGGGCCCGAACGCCGTCCGGGCCGATTGGGTCGGGTACGTTCGACTGACCCGCAATTCCGACAGCACACCCGACACCGAGCTGGCACGCCGGGCGCCCGACGACTTCCCCGATCCGCTACTCGACGACGCCACCGTGACGGTGTGCGCCGGCGCCAGCCAACCCCTACTGGTGCGTGTCGCGGTGGCGCGCGCGGCGGCGCCGGGTGTGTACACCGGCTCTGTAGCGCTGCGCAGAGGGGACTCGCTGCTGAGCTCCGTTCCCGTGACCATTGAAGTGCTGCCCGTGACCTTGCCCCGCATCCCGCCGCTCAGGGTGACGAACTGGTTCAGCGCGCGCGCTATCGCCCAGCAACATCACGTGCAGGAATGGAGTGACGAGCACTGGAAATTGCTCCGTGCCTATGCGGATGACATGCGGGCGCATGGCCAGACGATGTTCGAGACCGACCTGGAGCTGATTCGCGGCCGGCGTGAGCCGGACGGGTCGCTCTCGTGCGACTATAGCCTGTTCGACCGCTGGGTGCGGCTGTTCCGCGGCGCCGGGTTGCGCGACATCGAGCTGATGCACGTGGGCCGTCGCAGCGAGCCGTGGGCCTGGACCAATCCGTTCGAGCCCGCGCCGCGGCGGGTGCCGGTGGCCGGGGGCAACGACACGACCGACGTGCCGGTCGACACGTTCCTGGCGGCGTTGCAGCGCCATCTGGTGGAGCGAGGCTGGGTCGACGACGCGGTACTGCACGTGGCGGATGAGCCGATCCCGGAGAACAGTGCGTCCTGGCGGGCGCTGTCGCGGCGCGTGCACGCCGCCGCGCCCCGCTTGAAGCGGATGGAGGCGATCCAGGTTCCGGATCTGGGCCGGGATCTCGAGATCTGGGTGGTCGAGGAGAAGCGCCTGGACTGGTGGTACGACGGCTACCGCGCCAGACAGCGGGCCGGTGGCATGGAGCTGTGGCTCTACACCTCGTGGCTGCCGCAGGGAGCGTACGCCAATCGTCTGATTGATTATCCGCTCCTGAAGACGCGTCTCCTCCCCTGGATCGCGGCGCGCTACGGCGCGACCGGATTCCTGCATTGGGGCTTGAACCAGTGGCCCCAGGATGGCGATTCCGTCGACCCCAATAAGGGGCTGTTCGCGCCGGGTGACGACTTCATCGTCTACCCGGGCCGGGACGGTCCACGCTCCAGCCTCCGCTGGGAGGCGTTCCGCGACGGCGTGGAGGACTACGCGCTCTTCGCCATGTGGCAGCGACGCAACGCGACGGCAGCCCGGAGCGCGCTGCGCATCGTCGTGCCTTCGTTCACCACCTACGCCCGCGATCCGGCGATCCTGCTCGCGGCGCGGAGGAAGGCATTGCTCGCACTCTCCCGTCGATAGCCGGCTGTGGTCCCCTTCTTGCGGCCGTTGCGGGGAGGGGGAACCTTAGGACCCCATGGCCTTTCACCAAGACCGGTCTGCCTCACACGCATGCGGGCACGGTCTCGTGGCCCGTATCAGGGCCGGAGACGAGTCGGCGTTCGAGGCGATGTTCCGGGCCTACTACGACCCATTGTGCCGCCACGTCGCCGCCTACCTGGGGAGTCGCGACGCCGCGGAGGACGTCGTGCAGGGGGTGTTCGCGCGCATCTGGGAGGATCGGGACCGCTGGGTGGTGAGCGACCTAGGGCATTACCTGTACGCCGCCGTGCGGCGCCGGGCCATCAGCCAGGTGCGGCGCATCGCCGTGCGGCGGCGCGCGGCGCCACTGCTCGCCGAGGTGGCGGGTGGCGCCGGCGCGCCGCCGGACGCCGAATTCGATGCCGAGGAGCTGTGGCGCCGCCTCGAGCGGGCCATCGACACGCTGCCACCGCGTACGCGCGTGGCATTCATGTTGAGCCGCCGGGAGGGCTTGAGCTACCACGAGGTGGCCGCGCGAATGGCCATTTCCCCGAAGACGGTGGGCGTCCATATCGGACGGGCGCTCTCCACCCTGCGAAAACACCCTGACGCCCTTGGGCGGTAAGTAAACCCTCCTCCTGCGGCGTCATTGGTGTGATGACGCCGCATCCGGCCCGCATCGACCTTGCCGTCCTCGGCCGCTATCTGGACGGCACGGCCGCGCCCGAGGACCACGCTGCGGTGGAGGCGTGGGTCGGAGCGGACCTGGAGCGCCGCGCCGCGCTGGCCGCACTACGCGAGGCCTGGGCGACGGATGGGCGGCGCCTTACCGCGCCGTACGGGGTGGATGCGGCTTGGGCTCGCTTGGCCGCCCGTGTCGGCCTGACATCGGGCGCGCCGTCCGCGCCGGGTCGGTGGGCGGTGGGAGGGAGTCGCGGCGCGATCGCAGCCGCGATCGTGGTCGCGCTCGTCGGCGGGGGGGCAGCGTGGTGGATCGCCCGGGCGAGGCCCGCCCCGCCGCCGACGATGCGCGAGTACGCGACGCCGCGCGGGCGGCGGGCAGTGTTCCGGCTGCTGGACGGCACGGAGATCATGCTCAACGCCGACAGCCGGCTGCGAGCCCCCGTGACATTCGCACCAGGCCAGCGCGACGTCTACCTCGACGGGGAAGGGTTCTTCCGGGTCGTCCACGACGCGGCCCGCCCCTTCGTCGTCCACACCCCCTACGGCGCGGTTCGAGACATCGGGACCAGGTTCGGCATTCATGCCTACAGTGACGCGGCGCGCGAGCGCGTCGCGGTGATCGAGGGCGCTGTCGCCGTGGCCGAGACGACGGTGCACGCCGGCCAGGTCGCGACTCGCTCGCCCACGGGCACGGTACGCCTCGTGTCGCGAGCCAAGGTGGAGAACGAGCTGGCGTGGACGCGGGGCCGCCTGGTGTTCGAGAGCGTGCCACTCAGCGAGGTCGCGCAACAGCTGGGTCGCTGGTACGACCTCGACATTCGGGTCGGCGACCCGACCCTCGCGGACCGGCCGGTCACGGGGTCGTATGGCGACGAACCGGTGGCACAGGTGCTCACCCTCATCACCGCCGCGGTCGGTGCCCGCTACCAGTGGCACGGGCGGTCGGTGACCATCGCAATTGCTCCAGCAGCACGATAGCGGAACGGGAGGTCGATCATGTACAGCGGAGTGAACGGACGGGCAAGGTGGAGTGCCGTGGTCGCCCTGGTCGCGGGACTCGCCGCCGGCGGGACCAGGATGGCGAGCGCTCAGGACCCGGTTGAGGGCGTGGATCTCGCGGTCGCCGGTCCGCGGTTCCTCGCGTTGGAGACGAGTCGCTCGAGCGACGCAGCAGCACGATGGACGGATGCGAGCAATGCTGCGGTCTTCCGGAAGGCGATTTCGGTGGACCTGCGGGACGTGCCGCTGGCGGAGGCGCTGGCCATCATCGCCCGACGCGCGGGGTTGCGCCTCACGTACAGCGCGGCCGTCGTTCCGCTCGACGCGCGGGTGACCTTCAGCGCGTCGCAGCTCACGGTTGGGGCGGTCCTGAGCGCCGTGCTGTACGACGCCGGCGTGGACGTCCTGCTCACGTCGCACGGGCAGGCGGCGCTGGTGAAGCGCGGTGCTGCGGACGAGCTGCAGGTCGGGGCCATAGCGGGACGGGTCACGGACTCGGTGAGCGGGCAGGGGATCGTGGCGGCGACTGTGGCGGTGGAGGGCACGGCACTGAGCGCCAGGTCAGGGGGCGACGGCAGCTATCGGATCGCGAACGTGCCTCCGGGATCGTATACGGTCAAGGTGACGCGTATCGGCTACCGGGCCGTATCGAAGCCGGTCGCCGTCGTTTCGGACCAGGATGTTTCCGTCGACTTCGTTGTGGCAGCCCAGGCTACGCAGCTCGAAGAGGTGGTGGCAATCGGGTATGGGACGGCCGAGCGGCGCGACCTGACGGGGGCGGTCTCGTCGGTTACCTCCGAGCAGATCGCGACCGCGCCCGTCACATCCGTGGACCAGGCGCTGTTGGGTCTCGCCCCAGGCGTGGAGGTCGTCTCCTCGAGCGGTCAACCGGGGGCGGGCACGATGGTGCGGATTCGGGGCGGCAACTCCATCTCGGCGGACAACGGTCCGTTGTACGTGATCGACGGCGTTCCGGTCACGACCAACCTGAACGACGCGACGACCGGTGCGCTCCTGGGCGAGGGGATGCGGGCGTTCAACCCGGTCGCCGCCCTCGACCCGAACGACATCGAGTCAGTCGGGATCCTGAAGGATGCCTCGGCCAGCGCGATCTACGGGGCCCGCGCTGCCAACGGCGTTGTGCTCATCACCACGAAGCGGGGGCACGCGGGTCAGAATCTGGTGTCGTTTGGCTCCTACTTCAGCATTCAGGACGTTCGCCGCACGCTCCCGCTGCTCGACGCGCAACAGTATGCTCGGATGGTGAACACGGCGCGCGCCAACATCGGGCAGTCGCCGGTCTACACGCCTGGAGAGATCGCCGCTTTCGGCCAGGGGACCGATTGGCAGAACGCGATTTTCCGCAGTGCGCCGATGCGCAGCTACGACCTGTCGTTTTCCGGCGGGGATGCGGGCACGACGTATTACGTATCCGGAAGCCTGCTCCAGAACGACGGGGTCGTGATTGGGTCGAACATGAATCGGGGCTCGTTCCGCGTGAACCTCGATCGTAACGTCAGCCGCAAGCTCCGAATTGGCAATCGGCTCATGTTCAGTCGGTCACAGGGGCAGGTGCTGCCGAACGGGGGGGCCACCACCGTCGTTTTGAACGCGCTCACGGCCCCACCGACCCTTCCGGTCCGTGCATCCGACGGCGAGTACTTTACCGGCGTGGATCCGCTCACCGGTCACCCCTTCCCGAACCCGGTCGCGACCGCGATGGAGATCACGAACCAAGAGCGGGACAACCGGCTCATTGGAAACGTGTTCGCCGAGTACGACCTCCGGGACGGCCTGACCTTTCGCACCGCCGCCGGGCTGGACTTCCTGAACTCGGTGCAGGACTACTACTCGCCCGCCACGGTCCTCCCCGGGCTCAATACCGCGGGTCAAGGCACGCGCGGCGAAGCGCAGACGGCGAGCTGGTCGTTCGAGAACACGATTCACTATCAGCGGCGGCTAGGCCGGCTACACAGCATCGACCTGCTCGGAGGCACCACCCTGCAACGCAGCAACACGGAGGGGGTGTGTGGCGGGTCGCAGACATTCCCCACGGACGCCCTGGGCGTGAACGGCCTCAACACCGGGGCCACGCCTCTCCCACCGTGCAGTACGTCGCCGCATTCGTCGCTGGCGTCATCCTTCGCCCGCGCAAACTGGGCGATTGCGGACAAGTACCTGTTCACAGTCACGGGGCGAGTGGACGGCTCGTCCCGGTTCGGGGCGGGTCACCGTTACGGATTCTTCCCCTCAGCGGCGTTCGCGTGGCGCGCCTCGGAGGAGAGCTTCGTGAAGCGGCTCGGCGTGTTCGACGATCTGAAGGTGCGGACGAGCTACGGCCGAACCGGGAACCAGGAGATCGGGAACTACAACGCGCTAGCCACGCTGGGCAACACTGTCTACGTGTTCGGGGGTGCGCGTGCCATCGGGTTCGTACCGAACAGTCTCGCCAACCCCGACCTCAGGTGGGAAACGACCGACGGAGCGGACGTCGGTCTCGACGCTACGCTGCTCGGTAGTCGGCTCGCCATCACGGCGGACTACTACCACAAGAAGACGCATGACCTGCTGTACTACGTGCCGGTACCACAGACCTCGGGATTTGGGACATCGTTGCAGAACGTGGGCAGCGTCCGGAATCTCGGATTCGAGCTGAGTGTCAGCACGGTGAACCTGGCAGGAGTTCTGGGTTGGCAAACGACGCTGAACCTCGCGTGGAATCGGAACAAGGTGCTGGATCTAGGGCCCGACACGTTGGTCGTCGGCCTCGGTGGCGTGGGCGGCGGCGCCCACCAGGACCCGACCGTGCTGAAGGTGGGGGAGCCGATCAACTCCTTCTACGGCCGGGTCTATGAGGGGATACAGGGTGGGCAGGTGGTGTACAAGGATCTCAACGGCGACGGTCTCAGAGACGACAACGACCGTACGATCATCGGCAATGCGCAGCCCAAGTACACCGGCGGTCTGTCGAATCGGTTCACGTTCCGCGACCTCGAGCTGTCCGTATTCCTGCAGTGGTCCGTGGGTAACAAGATCTACAACATCAATCGATCCGTTCTCACGGCCGCAGGAGGAACCGCGAATCAACTCGCGGAAGTCGCGACCGGTGGGCGAGGCATCCCGGCGCCCAAGGTCGGCAACACGTTCGAGAGCACCAATTCCGACCTGTTCGTCGAGGACGGATCCTACCTGCGCGGCAAGAACATCCGCCTGAGCTATACGCTCCCGGCGCGGTGGCTGCAATCGCTGCGACTCGAGCGGATGAGCAGGCTGCAGTTGTACGTCAGCGCGCAGAACTTCTTCACCGTGACGAACTACTCCGGGTTCGATCCCGAGATCAGCGAGTACGCCGGCAGCAACCTTGCGCAGGGGTTCGACTACAGCACGTACCCGCAACTGCGTCAGGTAACGTTCGGATTCAACGCCGCCTTCTAGACGGCAGGAGCGCATCCCATGCGACGGACCTCAACGCTCATGGTGCTCGGCGGTCTCGCGGGACTCATGTGTGTCACGGCTTGCGACAGCTTCCTGGACCCGAAGCCGTCCGACGTGCTGGCCCCGGAGAACTTCTACAAGACGTCGTCCGACGCGGTGGCGGCCGTCAACGGCGTCTACGAGCAGGTGAAATGGTCGTATTGGCTGGGGTTCTGGTACATCTCGGACGTCGCCACGGACGATATCCTCGCCGCACCGCGGTTCGGCGCGGATGGTCACCGCATGAGCGCCTACATCTTCAACGCCACCGAGTGGCCCATGGGCGACATGTGGGGTGGGGCCTACCGGATCATCAACCGGGCCAACACGGTGCTGGATCGCGTGCCGGGGATCACGATGGACCCGGCGCTCCGAGACCGGGTGCTGAACGAAGCGCGCTTTCTGCGGGCAAACGCGTACTTCGACCTGGTACGCTGTTTCGGCGACGTACCGCTGCTCGAGCACGAGGTCAAGTCTCTGAGCGACCTCAAGGTGTCCCGTACGCCGGTCGCCCAAGTGTACCCGCTGATCCTCAGCGACCTGCAGCAGGCCGCGGCCGCCCTGCCAGCATCGTACTCCGGGACGGACATTGGACGGGTCACGAGCGGCGCGGCGCGCGCCCTCCTCGCGAAGGTGTATCTCACCCAACAGGATTGGACCAACGCGGCCCAGGCCGCCGGACAGGTCATGACGAGCGGCACCTACGCCCTGCTCCCGAACTACAAGGACATCTTCAAGATTGCGACCAAAATTACCAACTCGGAAAGCATCTTCGAGATCAATTACGACGGCGTGCTCGACCCCGGGGCCGGCAGTGTGCACACGTTGTTCAGTCTTCCGTCCGGCTTTCCGGGGGGCGACGCCTACGGCCTGATGACGGTCACGCCGTCGCTGCAGGCCTTGTTCGCCCCGGCCGACAAGCGCGGCCTGCACGCGACATTCATTACGTCGCCATACGTCGACGCGCTGGGCGACACCGTCCGCTGGGTCGACCCGCCGCCCGCATACGGTCCCGCGTTCAACAAGTACCTCGATGAAACAGATTTCGAGAACATGCACACGCGGGCGTGGGTGAAGCAGGCCAATGACTGGATCGTGCTGCGTTACGCTGATGTCCTCTTGATGTACGCCGAGGCGGTGAACGAGGGTGGCACGGTGACGGCGGGGACCGCCGAGGCGGCGCTGAACCTGGTGCGCGTGCGCGCCGGCATCCCGGCGGTGTCGGGCCTGTCTCAAGCAGCGTTCCGCGATTCCGTGCGGCTTGATCGGCGGCGTGAGTTCGTCTTCGAGGGACAGCGTTGGTTCGACTTGTCCCGCTGGGGTCTACTCAACGCGGCGATTGTAGCGAAGACCACCGAGCTGCAATCCATCGCCCCAGGGGAGACGACGGTGCATGGCGTGCCGAGCAACCTGCTGCCGCTGCCGCAGCCGGAGCTCGACATCAACCACAACTTGACCCAGAACCCGGGCTGGCAGTGACGCCTCGAGCGACCACGCTCGCCCTGGTCGCCGGCTTGGCCTGCGCGTCGAACGGGCATTCGGCCGACGCGCCGCCCGAGCCCCCGCCTCAGGGGCCGGCGGTGCAGGTGTGGTTGACGACCGCCGGAGCGGACAAACTCCTGTCCCACGAGCCCGACACACACTTTGCCGCGGGGGGGGCAGCCTCGCCCACGACCATCACCGTGGACGAGGGGACGACGTATCAGGAGATGGTCGGCTTCGGCGCCGCGATCACCGACGCGTCCGCGTGGCTTCTGGAGAACTCCATGACGGCGTCGCAGCGCGACGCCCTGCTGCAGGAGCTGTTCGGGCGCAATCCCGGAATCGGTCTGAGCTTCACGCGCCTCACCATGGGCGCATCCGATTTCTCGCTGCATCAGTACAGTTACGACGACATGCCCGCGGGCCAGACCGATTCGAGCCTGGCGCATTTCTCGATCGATTCCAATCGAGCGTACGTATTGCCGATGGTGCAGCGCGCCCTGGCGATCAATCCCCAGCTCAAGATCATGGCGTCGCCCTGGAGCCCGCCGGGGTGGATGAAGACTACGGGAAGCCTGATTCAAGGGACGCTCCGTCCCGAGGCCTATGCGCCGTTCGCGGAGTACTTTCGGCGCTACATCGAGGCGTACCGCGCCGAAGGCGTGCCGATCTACGCGATCACGCTGCAGAACGAGCCGCACTACGAGCCGGCCGACTACCCCGGCATGCGGCTCGACCCCTCGGTCCGCGCCCTGCTCATCGGCCAGTACGTCGGGCCGTTGTTCGCTCGCAGCGGCATCGGCACGAGCATTCTCGACTGGGATCACAATTGGGACGAGCCCCAGTCACCCCTCCAGGTGCTCGCTGACTCCGCGGCCGCGGCTCACACGGCCGGCGTCGCCTGGCATTGCTATGCCGGGGACGTCTCGGCCCAGACCGTGGTGCACGACGCGTATCCCGACAAGGACGCGTACTTCACGGAGTGCTCGGGCGGCGAATGGGCGCCCAACTTCGCGGACAACCTCAAGTGGTTCGTGAGCACCCTGGTGATCGGGGCCACGCGGGGTTGGGCGAAGGGCGTCCTCTTGTGGAACCTGGCACTCGACGACCAGCACGGGCCGCATACCGGCGGGTGCGGCAACTGCCGGGGGGTGGTGACGATCGCTGCCGGCGGCGCCGTCACACGCAACGTCGAGTACTATGCCCTGGGTCACGCGAGTCGCTTCGTACGGCCGGGGGCGCGACGTATTGCATCGACCTCCTTTCCAGGTGATGTCGAAACGGTGGCCTTCCGGAACCCGGACGACGGCTCGAAGGCGCTGATCGTCGTGAATACCAATCCCCAGGAGCGCAGCTTCGCGGTGCGGTGGTCGGGACAGTCGTTCCGGTTTGCGCTCGCGGCGGGCGCAGTGGTCACGTTTTCCTGGAGTTGACAGCGGCTCCCCGACGCGCCATGTCTAGCGCGCCATGCGTGTCGCCGCGGCTCTCCTGGCCCTCGCGCTCGCGCCGGCCGCCTCGCTCCCGGCTCAAGGGGGGTGGATACCCCCGGGGACTCCGTGCGACCTGCCTCCGGCTAACTCAAAGATCAACAACGCGATAGCAGCACTGAAAGCCGCGGCCGAGAAGCCCGAGTCGCGCGACCAGCAGCTCGGTCAGGCGAAGCGACTTCTCACCGAAGCCATTGTCCAGGATAAACAGGATGCGAACCCCGCCGCCTGGTACTATCTCGGCCGCCTGGGGGTCACGACCAGCGATGTTGCGGGTGCGGATACGGCGTTGGCCCGGGCGCTCGCACTCGCGCCCAAGTGCGCGGACGACATCGCAGCGTACCGTCACGATCTCTGGGGCGAGCTGCTCAACAATGGCCTTGCCGCGTGGCAAGACGGAAAGCAGGACTCCGGTCTGGCCCTGCTGCGCCTGGCGACGCGGCTCGAGCCCGCCAACCCGAAGCCCCTGGCCGCGGCGGCGGCATTGTTCGCGAGCCGGGGCAACGACGATTCGGCGTTCGCCTACTATCGGCTCGCCGCGAAGACGGCCGGCACGGACACCGCCTTTGCGCGAGACAAGCGGGACGCCCTCGCGAACGCCTGGCACCTTGTGGTGCGCAAAGTCCAAGAGCACCCGGCGGCTCAGCGGGCGCTGCGGTTGCGGACCGGTCTCGACTCCATGCAACGGGGGATCGCGACCGACTCCACGGTGCTGGCCCGGCTTGTGGCCTCCTCTCGGTCGCGTAAGGCCCGCGGCACACGTCTCGCTCCGGCCGACCAGCAGCTGTTCACACGCGATTCCACGGCACGGGCCCAAGCCGTGGCGCAGCGGCGCGCGCAGCTCGCCGCCGCGCTGGGACAGATCGCCGCCGACTCGAGCGCGCTGGCCGCTGCCTTCGCACCGGCAATCGACGCGCTCTCGGAATACGTCGCGGCGTACCCCGCGGACCCCGAGGCGGAGATCTCGCTCGCGACCCTGTACGCGCAGAGTGGCCGCTGGGCGCGCGCCGCCGCCGCATTCGATTCACTGGCCGCCCACGCCCCCGACCTCGAGGCCGATGCGCTGTTCGGGCCGGGCACGCGCATGGTGGAACAAGGTCTCTACCGCGCCGGCACGCGTGCGCTGACCCTGGGGCTCGCCAGGAACCCGTACCGCCGCGACGCCCTGTTCTCCCTCGCCGTGGCCTACTACCAGCTGCGAGATTCGGCCTCGCTGTTGCCCGTGGCGCAGCGGCTGCTCGGGCTCGACCCGCTCAATCGGGCGTCCCTCAAGCTGGTGGCTGCGGGATGGGATTTCAGCGGCAGGCGCGATTCGACCAAGGCGTACGTCGCCCGAGCCGATTCCGGCTTGGCCGTGGAGATCTCCGTGCCGAGCTTCGTCGCCGACACGGCCGGCGCGTCGTTGGCAGCGGCTGCGCTGAACCTCAAGTCCACGCCTTCGTCGCCATTCCACCTCACCGTCGAGTTCGTCGACGCCTCGGGCCAGGTCGTCGCGACGGCCCCTCACGACGTGCCTTCCCTCTCGCCCCGCCAGAGCCACGCGTTCGAGCTCCAGGTCGGCGGCAAGCGAATTGCCGGCTGGCGCTACCGCGCTTCATAGATCATATTTCTGACCTATCGGAAGTTCTGGCCCGCGTTGGGGTTGCGACGTCTGGCCTCACAAAGTCCTTGAAGGTCAGGTTCAGGCGGCATGATTCGCATCCAGTCGGTGGCGCCCGACTCCCTTGGCGCCGAGCTCGGGCTCGCCCCGGGAACGGAGCTCCTGACCGTCAACGGCCGGGCGTTGGAGGACTTCCTCGACTGGGAGTTTCTCACGGCGGATGACCGCTTCGTGCTCGCCGCCCGAATGGCGACGGGGCAGGAGGTCGCGTACGACATCGAGCGGCCGGAAGGCCTTCCGATGGGTGTCACGCTCGAACCGCCGCGCATCCGACGCTGCGGCAACCACTGCGACTTCTGCTTCGTGGACGGCAATCCCGAGGGTCTGAGGTCGCCACTCTACATCCGGGATGACGACTACCGCCTGTCGTTCCGCTACGGCAATTTCGCGACGCTCACGAATCTGAAGCCGTGGGACACGGCGCGCATCATCGAATACCGCCTGTCGCCGTTGTACGTGTCGGTGCACGCCACGGATCCCACGATCCGCCGCTGGCTGCTCCGCAACCCAGAAGCCCCGGACATCATCCCCCAGCTGCGCTGGTTTGCGGAGCGTGGCATCGCGTTTCATACCCAGGTGGTGCTCGTTCCGGGGGTCAACGACGGTGCGGTGCTGGAGCGCACGCTCGGCGACCTGTACGGCCTGGGGGCGGCGGTGTTATCGGTGTCGGTCGTGCCGGTGGCGCTCACCGAGTTCTCGAAGCGCGAGCTGGTACCGGAGCCGACGGTGCCCCAGTGCCGGGCTGCGCTCGCGACCGTGGATCGGATGGCCACGCGCGCGCTGGCCGAGCGGGGCGGGCCGTGGTGCTA
>Ga0209806_1000454_pt1 | contig 27878 bp, 28 predicted proteins | sample GraSoiAngelo_152_FD_186166 | JGI IMG/M metagenome (GOLD analysis project Ga0209806, IMG submission 186166) | Grasslands soil microbial communities from the Angelo Coastal Reserve, California, USA - 14_1009_12_30cm (SPAdes) (version 2) | ecosystem: Environmental > Terrestrial > Soil > Grasslands ... | reverse complement strand
GACACATGCGGCTGTGGGCGATGGCCGCTGGATGGCCGCACCGTTCGGCAACTGCCACGGCTTCACTCAGGGTTCTTGTCGCATCTGCGAATCTTCCCAAGCCTTTGTAGCAGATGCCCAAGGTGTTCAAGACGCGGCGCAACTCCACTAGCAGCGCGAGCGATTCCAGAACCGGGGCAGCCTCGGTGAGAAGCTCCACGCTTTGAGCGAGCTTGCCTCGCGAGAGTGCGCCGTACGCAAGCGTGAGGTTGGCCAGGGCGACGGACTCGGGAGTTGCCCCTGAGGCGACTATTCTGGCCGCCAGTGATTCGGCTTCCGCCCGCGCGGCGAGGTCCCCTGCATCCAAACTGACTTCCAATCGTATGTAGTTCGCGCGGACGAGGAACGGTGCGACGTTGGCCCGTTCTGCCAGCGCAATCGCCTGCTGCGCCGCGGCGATGATGGCCGCATCGCCGCCCAGACGAGCGCGCTGCCGCGACTCGGCGCGCAGCAGCGCCGCCAGGGCGAGGTCGCTCGGAGTGGCGTCATCGGACCGCCAGTCCGCCAGGGCATCCAACCCGCGCTGGTACTGACCCAACGCGACCAGAGCGCGGGCGAGGAGCAGGCGCAGTCGCGAGCCGGGAGCCACCGGGTACGCCCGGAGTAAGCGCGTCAGGACCCGTTCGGCTTCGCGCGGCGCGTCCCGGGCGATGGCGACCTCGGCGGCTTGGAGCGCCGTCTCCATTGCTTGCTGTTGCATGCCCGCGCAGATGAAATGATGCACCAGCTCGAGCATCGGCTGGAGGTGGCCCCCTTCCTGCGAGCCCGCGAGGCGCTGGGCGATCTGGGCGTGATGGTACTTCCGCCGGTCGTCGCCCATCGTGTAGTACACGTAGGCGCGGTGCAACTCGTTCTTGAACGACAGCTGCCCTTCCTCCACGCGACCAACGCCGCGATCCAACAGCTCGAGCGACGCCTGGGCGACGACGCCGCCTGGGAGCCCCAGGAGATTCGTCAGCTCAAGCGGCGCCATCGCGCGGCCCGCGACCGAGAGGACTTGCAACACGTGCTGCGCATCAATCGACAAAGCGCCGTATTGCCGGGCGAAGACGGCGCGCAAGTCCTCCGGCGGCGTCCAGGACGTCGCGACGGTATCCCCCGAGCTCTCCGCCGCCACCAGCGACGTCGCTTGGTGGGTTCGCCAATCCGCCAGTAGCAGCTCGATGTGATACGGATTTCCTTGCGCCAGGCGCACGATCGTCTCGCGAATTGGTGCGCCCAGGTCTTGCGAATCCGCTGCGAGGTCGCGAATCAGGGTCAAGGCTTGCGATCGATCGAGGGGTCCCAGGTGCATGGTTTCCTCCCACGCCAATCCGCCCGGCCCCATCGCCTCGGGGCTCCCCTCGCCGACACGCGCTCCCGCCACGATGAGCGTGGGCAGCCGCTCCAGCCGCCGCGTGATCAGAAACAAGACCTCGCGGCTCGCCGGATCGAGAAACTGCAGATCGTCGAAGGCCAGCAGCACGGGGCTGTTTTCCGCCACGGTTTCCATCATGCGGACCACGGCCTCCGCCACGCGCAGGCGAATCGAGTCGGTGGGCGCGTCGGGTGCTGGGGGAATGCCCGGATACGTCGTCCGCAGGGCTGGACACACGCGGCTCGCCTCCGCCAGCCAGAGTGGCTCGGTGCCGCCGGCAGCCGGATCGCGCCCCAACGCCGTGATGAGCTCCGCGACGGCGGCATAGGGAATGCCCTGCCCGACTTCCTGACACGGCACCAGGAACACGGGCCACGCGCGCGCGCCGAGGGACGTGGCGAATCGACGGATCAACGAGCTCTTGCCGATCCCCGGCGCGCCCGTGATGCAGCACGTCCGGTACCCGGCGCCCCCGGCCACGCGATTCCAGGCCGCTTCCAGCTGTCCCATCTCGGCCTCTCGGGCAACGAATGGCTGCGGCTGCGCCAGCGGCTCGGGCAGCCGAGCGGTCCGCGTCAGGAAGGCGGGACGTTCCCCGCGCTCCAGGCGCCGGAGGAGCCGGGTGATTTCAGGGTTGGGATTGACGCCAAGTTCGGCCTGGGCGCGCCGGACTTGATCCTTCAGCAGGCGCACCGCGGCCACCGTATCCCCGTCGAGCAAGGCCCGCTCGGCGAGCGCGTACACCGCGTCGATGCACAGCGGGTCGACGTCGTAGAGCGCGGCCGCGAGCTGGTGCGTCTCCGACAGCTTGCCGCTGGCCCGCGCCGCCTGCACCGCTGCGCGCAGCGCGTCGCGCGCCTGAGCCTTGAGTCGCATCCGCGCGCCGTCCACCCAGTGGGCGAATTCGGCGCCGGCGCAGTCGTCGAGCCCGCGCAGCGGTTCTGCCACACGCACACCAGCTACTTGACCCTGGCGCAGGATGGCGAGCTCGGACGGCAACTCCGCGAGCAGCTGCACGTCCTGCTCCCGGCCAGTCACCGCGCCGCTGCCCAAGAGAGACCGAATGGCGAGCAGGGCCTGCGATAGCGAATGACGGCCTTTCTCGGGCGGGACCTCGGGCCAGAGCAGCTCGACCAATTGGTCGCGGGGGATCGCGCGTGCGCGTCCCTCGAAATGCAGGTAGACCAGGAGGGCCAGATGCTTCTTGGTCCGAAAACGCACGGGCGAGCGGCCGGGGCGCACAAGCTGGGGGGACCCGAACACTTGGAGCTGAGCGTCAGCGACCATTTGCGTCCCCACGCGCGAGCCGGATACCCCCGTTTCACACCGATAAGCGGTTTCGCAACAACGTGTTGAGACTTCCTTGAGATCAGGCCAGCACGTTGTCCTTCGTCCCAAGGTACCGCCCGGTGTGACGTGTCGTTAGAGCTGGCCGCTGGGCAGACGGTACGCCATCGCTTGGTAACGAGAACCACGCAGGAAGGGGGTGACGCTCAATGACGCTGATCGTGCTGGTGGTCGCGGCTCTCTCCAATTACGCGGTCGCCTGGTAACGAGATCGCAGCCCCACACCGCAGGTTGGTGTGGGGCTGCGTCTCTTCCCTGGGAATTGGTTCTGAGACGTCCCTGACTCCCGCAAGCGCCCTGCTCCTTTGCCCCGACCCCACGAGCTATTCGGGCCGCGACCATAACGCGTAGACAAGGCGCTGCCCCGCTGGTAGCTTCGCCGCTTCCCATTCAACCCCTATGCCCCCGTTTCTCGCAGAACTGCTCGGCACCATGCTGTTGGTCATCCTGGGCGATGGCGTGGTCGCCAACGTGGTGCTCAATAGGACCAAAGGCCAGAATTCTGGCTGGATCGTCATCACCGCGGGCTGGGCATTCGGCGTGACGGTCGCGGTATACGCCGTCGGCACCTTCAGCGGCGCGCATCTCAACCCCGCAGTCACCATCGGCCTGGCGTCCATCGGCAAGTTCGCGTGGGCCTCGGTGCCCGTTTACATCGCGGCCCAAATGCTCGGGGCGTTTCTCGGTGCGGGCGTCGTGTGGCTCGCGTACCTGCCCCACTGGTCGGTCACGGACACGCCGTCATCCAAGCTGGCGGTTTTTTGCACCGCCCCCGCGATCCGGAACTCGGGAGCGAATCTCCTGACCGAGATCATCGGCACGCTCCTCCTCGTGCTCGGCGTACTGACCATCCTCACTCCGAAGAACCTGAACCCCGCCCATGGGTGGGACGTGGGGTTCGGGCCTTGCCTCGTCGGCATCATCGTGTGGGCCATCGGCCTATCGCTGGGTGGACCGACCGGGTACGCAATCAATCCGGCACGCGACCTGGGGCCGCGCCTCGCGCACGCCGTCCTGCCGATCGCCGGCAAGGGAAACTCGGACTGGGGCTATGCGTGGATCCCCATCGCGGGCCCGGTCATCGGCGGCCTGATCGCGGCGTTCCTTTATAAGGTCGCGTGGTCCGCGACATGAAACACATCTTGGCCCTCGACCAGGGTACGACCAGCTCGCGCGCCATGGTGTTCGACCACAGCGGGAGCGTGGTTGCGTCGGCGCAGAAGGAGTTCCGCCAGATTTTTCCCAAGCCCGGCTGGGTGGAGCACGATGCGACGGAGATTTGGGCCACACAGTTGCACACGGCGACGGAAGCGCTCGCCAAGGCGCGTCTGACCGCGCTCGACATCGCCGGCGTAGGGATAACCAATCAGCGAGAAACAACGGTCGTCTGGAACCGGGACACGGGTGCGCCGGTGCATCACGCCATCGTGTGGCAGGATCGCCGCACGGCCGCCGCCTGCGACCGGTTGAAGGCCCGCGGGCTCGCGCCGTTGATCAAGCGCAAGACGGGGCTGGTGGTGGACGCGTATTTCTCCGGCACCAAGCTGGAATGGATTCTCCGCAACGTCCCGGGCGCGCGCGCCCTAGCGAAGGCCGGCAAGCTGGCCTTCGGCACGGTCGATTCGTGGCTGGTGTGGAACCTGACGGGCGGCCGCGTGCACGTGACCGATCCGAGCAACGCGTCGCGCACGATGCTGTTCAATCTGCGGACCGGGGATTGGGACGACGAGCTGCTGAAGCTGTTCGGCGTACCGCGCTCGGTGCTACCGCACGTGGGCTCATCGAGCGAAGTGTACGGCGAGACGACGCTGTTCGGCGGTCGCGTCCCGATTGCCGGGATTGCGGGCGACCAGCAGGCGGCGCTGTTCGGCCAGGCGTGCACCCAGCCCGGCATGGTGAAGAACACGTACGGCACCGGCTGCTTCATGCTCATGAACACGGGCACGAAACCGATTGCGTCCAAGAACAATCTGCTGACGACAGTGGCGTGGCGGATCGGGAACCGCACCGAGTACGCGCTGGAGGGCAGCATCTTCATTGCGGGAGCGGTGGTGCAATGGCTGCGGGACGGCCTGGGGATCATCAAGTCGTCGTCGGAAGTCGAGGCGCTGGCCTCGCAGGTGACGGATCCGCAGGGCGTGTATCTGGTCCCCGCATTCGCCGGACTGGGCGCGCCGCACTGGGACCAGTACGCGCGCGGCATCCTCGCCGGCGTCACGCGCGGCACGACCGCGGCCCACATCGCGCGCGCGGCGCTCGAGGGGATCGCGTTTCAAGTGGCCGACGTGCTGCGTGCGATGGAGGCCGACGCGAAGATCAGGCTGAAGGAGCTGCGCGTGGATGGCGGCGCGTCCGCGAACAACCTGCTGATGCAATTCCAGTCGAACCTGCTGGGCGTTCCCGTGGTGCGGCCGAAAGTCACCGAGACGACGGCGCTGGGCGCGGCGTACCTGGCAGGGCTGGCCGTCGGCTACTGGAAGGACCAGAAACAGATCGCGGCGCAGTGGCAGGTGGACCGCCGCTTCACCCCCGCGATGAAGTCCGCTCAGCGCAAGCAGCTCGAGGCCGGCTGGCGCAAGGCGCTCGAGCGGGCCAAGCGATGGGAAGAGGCGGGCTGAGGAAGCTCCATGGAAGTCGTCATCAAGCGAGACTACGACCAGATGAGCAAGGCGGCGGCGCAGCTCGTCGTCGACGTGCTCAACACCAAGCCGAATGCCGTGCTCGGCATGGCCACGGGGTCCACGCCGCTCGGCCTGTATCAGGAGTTGGTGCGCCTGTACAAAGCCGGGCACGTCGACTTCTCTCGCGTGACGACGTTCAACCTGGACGAGTACGTCGGCCTGCCTGCGAATCACCCCCAGAGCTACCACTACTTCATGCGCGAGCATTTCTTCCAACACGTGAACATTCCGCAGCACAACATCAACATCCCCTCGGGTACGACCAGCAACTACCCCGCGTTCTGCCAGTGGTACGAGGGGCGCATTGCGGAATGCGGCGGGATCGACCTGCAGATCCTGGGCATCGGCTCGGACGGCCACATCGCGTTCAACGAGCCGGGGAGCTCCCTGAGCTCGCGGACGCGGCTCAAGACGTTGTCCAAGCAGACCATCGACGACAATGCCCGGTTCTTCGAGCGCCGAGAGAGTGTGCCGGTCTACGCGATCACCATGGGGGTCGGGACCATCCTCGATGCGCGGCGGTTGGTCCTGGTAGCGAGCGGGAAGACCAAGGCCAAGGCGATCGCCCATGCCGTCGAGGGACCGGTCACCAGCATGGTGACGGCGAGCGCCATCCAGCTGCACCGTGATGCGACCGTCATCGTCGACGGCGAGGCGGCCGCCGGCCTGACGATGCGCGAGTACTACGAATTCATCTACGCGGCCAAGCCGGCGGCGCCGAGGGCGTAGGTGAGCGATCGTCCGATCATCCGGGTGCAGCACATCGTCAAGTCGTTCGGCACCGTCATGGCCGTCAACGACGTCTCCTTCGAGGTCCGCCCCGGGGAGATTTTCGCGTGCCTGGGGCCGAACGGCGCCGGCAAGACCACCATCATCAAGATGCTCACCACGCTGTTGCGCCCGACGACGGGCGCGCTCGAGCTCGACGGACTCGACGTCACCACGCATCGGACTGAAGTCCGCAAGCGCTTCTCGAAAATCGAGGCTTGAGATGGCGCGCTATTCTGTGCTGCTGCTGCTGCTGCTCGCGAGGAGTGCTCCCTCGCAGACTCGCGCGATCGTTTACACCACGGCCGAGAGCACGAGCTTCCGGCTGACGCCCACCGACACGCTGACGTTCAAGCCGTCCGAGCCCACCTCCGAAGCGAACGTGTACGTCTTCGTCGATCCCCGGCAGACATTTCAGCCGTTCCTCGGAATCGGCGGGGCCCTGACCGATGCAGCAGCGGAGACCTTCGCCAAACTGCCCAGCGCCCGGCAGGAAGAATTGATCACGGCGTACTACAGCACCGATCGGGGGATCGGGTACACCCTGGCCAGGACCAACATCCACAGCTGCGACTTCTCGAGCGAGAGCTATACCTACGTGGATGAGGGCGACAAGGACCTGAAATCCTTCTCCATCGCGCACGACCTGCGGTTCAGGATCCCGCTCATCCGGAGAGCGATGGCCGCCAGCGGGAACCGGCTCAAGCTATTCGCCAGTCCCTGGAGCCCGCCGGCGTTCATGAAGGACAACCACGACATGCTGCACGGCGGCCACCTGCGCCCCGAGTACGCTCATGCCTGGGCACTTTACTTTGCCAAGTTCATTCAGAGCTATCGGAAGGCAGGAGTGCCGGTGTGGGGGATCACCATCCAGAACGAGCCGATGGCCACCCAGAAGTGGGAGTCCTGCGTCTATCAGGCGACGGACGAGCGGGACTTTCTCAAGAACCACCTGGGTCCGGTCATGGTGCAGCAGGGGCTCCGCGACGTCAACATCATCGTGTGGGATCATAACCGCGACCTGATCATCCAGCGGGCACAGACGATCTTCGACGATCCAGACGCCGCCAAGTACGTCTGGGGGATCGGATTTCACTGGTATGAGGATTGGTCGGGTGGACAGCAGATGTACGGCAATGTGGCGCTGGTGAACCGGCTCTACCCCGACAAACACATCCTCTTTACCGAAGGCACGCCGGCGAGCTTCGATTCGACGGGATATGGACGATGGAGTCTCGGCGAGGCGTACGGCCGGTCGATGATCAACGATTTCAATTCAGGGACCGAGGGATGGACCGACTGGAACATTCTGCTGGATGAGCGGGGTGGCCCCAACCATGTGGGGAATTTCTGCTTTGCACCGATCCATGCCGACACGCGTACCGGCAAACTGATCTACACCAATTCGTACTACTACATAGGCCACTTCTCGAAGTTCATCCGCGCCGGCGCACGACGGATCCTCGCGTCACCGAGTCGCAGCATGCTGCTCACCACGGGCTTCGTCAACCAAGATGGTACGGTGGCGGTCGTCGTCATGAACCCGACACCGCGCGGCGGGCAATACTCCTTCGTTGCCGGCTCTTCGTCAGTGGAGATCACCTCGCGGCCACACTCGATCCAGACGGTGGTCTTCAAGGCTAGGTGATAGCCAGAGGGCCCGCCGCTCAGGTACGTGTGCGAGCGAGCCGCCACGCCCACACGACCAGCCCGGCACTCAGGGCGACGATGATGACATCGCTGGCGAACACGTGAGACCGGTCGATCACTTCCCAGACATGGCCGACGGCGATGACGGCGAACAGCAGGCCGGTCGTGTACAAGTAGGCTTTCACTGGCGAGGCCTTTAGTTGTGAACATCACATTCGATAGTTGACAGGCTGCTCAAATACAGAACATGTGTCTCATATCGTCGGCGGGCAACTCATTCCGCCCGGCGACTAATCTTACGGCACGGTCCCGCTCGGCGGGGGCGGCTCCGCAGCGACCTTCCTCAGCTCCGCAGTCGACCCGGCCCAGGCGCCAAGGGCGGGACTTGCCCAAGCGGCTACCTTTGGAGGACGCAAGGGGCATCATGACGACATTCAACCGCCGCGAGTTTCTCGAGACTTCCGCGGGCGTCATCGCCGCCGGCATGAGTCCGCCGTTGCTCACCCAATCGAAGAAGCCCCTGCGTCTCGGTCTGATTATCGGAATCGGGAACGAGCCCGAGGCGGCGATTGCCAAGGTGCACGATCTCGGCCTGCCCACGTGTCAGGTATATGTGGAGGGTTTCGACCCCGGACTGCACACGCGACTGCTGCAGGCTCTGGACCGGCTTCAGATCGAGGCGACGTCCGTGGTGGTCGGTGGCCCAGGGCGCGAGGTTTGGGATTTTTACGAGGGGCCGCTCACGATCGGCGTGGTTCCGCGAGAGACGCGCGCCGCGCGGATCGCGCGAATGAAGCAGGGCTCGGATTTTGCCAAGGCATGCGGCATTCCCGCGGTGCAAAGTCACGCCGGGTTCATTCCGGAGAATCCCAACGAACCGGTCTACCAAGAGACGGTCGCGGCCATGCGCGAGGTGGTGGAGTACTGCCGGCGCAACGGACAGCAGTTCCGCTATGAAACTGGGCAGGAAACGCCGATTACGCTGGTGCGCGCGATGCAGGACGTCGGTCTCGACAATCAAGGCGTCAACTTCGATCTCGCGAACCTCATCCTCTATGGCAAAGCCAATCCGGTGGACGCGATCGAGATCCTCGCGCCACATGTCCAGGGCATCCATGCCAAAGACGGGCTCTGGCCGACGAATCCGAGAGCGTTGGGCAAAGAAGTCCCCATCGGCCGGGGCAAGGTGGATTTTCCGAGAATCATCGCCCGCTTGAAGCAGCTGAACTACCAGGGGGCAGTCACGATCGAGCGCGAGGTTTCCGGCCCGCAGCAGATCGAGGACGTGCGGGCCGCGAAGGCATACCTGGAAGGGCTCATCGGATAATTCGGAGGGCGTATGTCACGCGATGCTGACGCACTCGACCGGCGGACGTTCGTGGGCGCGACGGCTGCCGCCGCGGCGGCCATGTTTATCAAGCCTGAACTGGTGCATGGCACGCGCGCCAATTCGGCCGTCCGCGTCGGCTTGCTCGGCTGCGGGGGTCGCGGCACGGAAGACGCGTCGAATCTGGTGGACACCGGCGGCGCTCGCGTCGTAGCGCTGGCCGACCTGTTCCCAGACCAGCTCGACGCCGCGCGCGCGCATTTCGATCAGGTGCAGCAGGCGAAAGGGTTCGCGGCGCTGGATCCGAAGCAGCTCTTCGTCGGCCCGCGCGCCTACGAGCGACTCGCTGCCTCCAAGGAGGTGGACGCGATTGTCATCGCGACGCCACCCTACTTCCATCCGCAGCACCTCGAAACCGCCGTTGCCGCCGGCAAGCACGTGTATCTGGAGAAGCCGGTGGCGGTCGACGTCGCCGGCGCGAAACGTGTCATCGAGATTGGCAAACGCGCCCAAGGCAAGGTGAGTCTGGACGTGGGATTCCAGATCCGCGACTGCCCGCCCTTCGTCGAGCTGGTGCGCCGCATCCACGAGGGCGCGCTGGGCGACATCATCTGCGGTGAAGCCTACTACCTCACCGGGTACATCGATCGCCCCCCCTGGCCCAACGCCTCGCCGGCCGAGCGCCGGCTGCGGAACTGGGTACGCGACCGCGTGCTCTCCGGTGACATCATCGTGGAGCAGAACATCCACGTGATCGACATCTGCAACTGGGTCCTCAAAGCGCATCCCCTGAACGCCACGGCGACGGGGGGACGCCTGGGTCGTCCGGCCGATGACGGCGATTGCTACGGCAACTATCACGTCGTGTTCCGCTATCCCGGTAACGTGGACGTCACGTTCAGCTCCACACAATTCGCCAAAGGCTGGTGGGATGTCAGCCAACGATTCTTCGGGACCAAAGGTACGTCGCTCTCGCCGTACGTCGGTCCGCTCGGCATCTGGGGGGACGAGCCGTGGCAAGCTCCCCTCCCTCCCCCACCGCCGGGTCAGCCCGCTGCGTTTTCCGTCACGGGCAACTTTACGTCGAACTTGGAGTCCGCCGACCCAGAAAAGAAGAAGGCGTTCATCGAGAGCATCACAAACGGGACCTTCCACAACCAGGCAGACAAAGGCGCCGAGTCCGCGCTCTCGTGCATGATGGCGCGCAGCGCCGCGTATACGGGACGCGAGGTGACGTGGGACGAGCTCATGACGTCCCAGGAAGTCTGGGAGTCCCGACTCGATCTGGACCGGCTGCGGTGAGGTAGCCTCATGCTCATGACGCGGCGGGATTTTTTGCAGTCATCGTTAGCGGCGGCTGGCGCTGCAGGTCTCCCCCTTCCGAAGGCGCCGCTCGCGATCAAGAAGGGGCTCGTTTTCGACATGGTGCCCGGCAAACTGCCTTATGCCGACCGCTTCAAGTTGGTTCGCGACGCGGGCTTTCAAGTTGTGCAGGCGCTCACGGAACCCGACCAGCGCAAAGCGGAAGACATGAAGACAGCCGCGGACGCGGCGACCATCCGCATCGATTCAGTGATGAATGTGGATCATTGGCGCTATCCGCTGTCCTCCAGCGATCCCACGGTCGTCGAGAAGAGCCTCAGCGGCATGCGCACGTCACTGCAGAACGCGAAACTCTGGGGCGCCGATGCGGTACTGCTCGTCCCTGCGGTGGTGAATCCGCAAACCTCCTATCGCGATGCCTGGACGCGCTCGCAAGCGCAAGTCCGCAAACTCCTCCCGCTGGCGGAGCAGCTCAAGGTCGTCATCGCGATCGAGGAAGTCTGGAACAGGTTCCTGCTCAGTCCGCTCGAAATGGCCCAATACATCGGCGAATTTCACAGCCCGTGGATCCGGGCCTGGTTCGATGTCGGCAATGTCGTGCTGTACGGCTATCCCCAGGACTGGATTCGCACCCTGGGCAAAGCCATCGTCAAGGTCCACCTCAAAGATTTCAAGCGCACGGAGAACGGCTACGCCTGGGTGAACCTCGGCGATGGCGACGTGGACTGGCCCGCGGTGCGCCAGGCCTTCGCCGACATCGGCTATGACGGCAGCGTCATCGCCGAGCTGGAGCAGGGAGACGAGCAGTACCTGCGCGACGTGAGCCGCAGGATTGACCGCCTGCTCCTGGGCTGAGCCGCCTTAGTGTGTGTCGAGCGGATGCTTGCTCCGCTCGTAGAACTCATTTTGCAGGTGCTGGCTCTCCTGGTCCGCTTTGACCGCGCGGATCGCCTGCACGATCCCATTGATCCACGTCTTCGCCTCGAACTCGCCGAGCTCGCGCGTCGCCGCGGCGCCTTCGCCGGCATAGTGATTCGGGAAGCGCGCGTACCACCAGATGCCGGTGTAGAGGCCTTCCGGAAGCTTCAGGCGCGCCTGATCGGCACCCGATTCCTGCGGCGCGCGATCCAGGTGCACGAGGTCGGGCCGGGCGATCATGCTCATGGACGTTTCGCTCTCGCCGGCGTGCATATCCGTCGCCGGGTTGGACTTGTGCTTGGGTTCGCCCTGTCCGCTACGCGTGATTCCTAGCACGTACACGACGTAATCATGGGGCGTGTCAAGCTGCGTCTGCGCGAAGTAGGGTAGCAGGCTGTTGTTGCCGCCGTGACCGTTCACGATGATGATCTTCTGGCAGCCATTGCGCGCCATCTCGTCGGTCGTTTCCTGCAACAATTGCAGCTGCAGTCCCCTGCTGTAGGCCACCGTGCCGGGTTGGTGCTTTGCTTCGAAGATCTGCCCGAAGTAGTACTCTGGAAACACGACGGCGTATTCCTGCTGGGCGGCATTGAGTGCGACGTAGCGGACGTTGAGCAGATCGTTGCCCAACGGCAGATGCGCGCCGTGCTTCTCCAGGATGCCGAATGGGAGCAGGCACGTCCCTTGGGCGCGGCCGATGGCGTCGCGGAAGTCGGCCGCCGTCAGTTCCTCCCAATGGACCGAGGGCTTGCTTTGCACGGCAGGTGACTGCGCCCACACGAGCGAGGCGCAAAGGGCGTTGATAGAGACCAGCAGTGATTTGTGCACGTGTCCTCCGCCGCTGATTGGGGGCCAATTGTAGACATTACCCGTATGCTCTGGTGACACTACAGCCGCAGGGTCTCGACGAGCGCCGCGAGTGCCGCCGGTAGCTGCCGTTGACGAGGATAATAGAGGAAGAAGCCCGGGAAGGGCGGGCACCAGTCGTCGAGCACGCGCACCAGCTCCCCACTCGCGAGGTGCGGCGCCGCGCGCTCCTCCGACATGAACGCCAGACCTACGCCGTCGACCGCCGCCCGGACCATGATCTCCACGTCGTCGACGATCAGCGGTCCGTTCACCGCGACGGTGAGAGACTGCTTGCCCTTGTCGAACTCCCACCGATACACGCCGTCGGAGCCGTGGCGAAAGTTGATGCAGCGGTGGTTGGGCAGGTCGCGCGGCGTTGCGGGCTTCGGGTGCGACTCGAAATAGCTGGGCGACCCAACGATGGCCGGCCGGGGGTCCTTGGATACGCGGAACGTAATCATGTCCCGTTCGATGAATTCCCCAAAATGAATGCCGGCGTCGAAGCCGCCGGCGACGAGGTCGACGCGACTCTCATCGGTCGTCACGTCGAGCACGACATCCGGGTAGTCTCGGGCGAATTGTCCCAGCTTCGGTGCGAGCACAGTGGTCGCGGCGATCGGCGACACCACCAACCGCACCCGTCCCGCCGGCCGGTCACGCAGCCCCGAAATCTGGTCCAGCGCTCCCTGAATGTCGCCGAGCGCCGGGCGCAGCCGGGTGATGAGCTGCGCTCCAGCATCGGTAGGGGCGACACTGCGCGTGGTGCGCGCGAGCAGCGGCACGCCAAAATGCTCTTCCAACCCCTTGATCGCGTGGCTCAGCGCCGAGGTCGACACACCCAGCCGTTTCGCCGCTCGCGTAAAGCTCCGTTCCTCCGCCACAGTGAGAAACGCAGACAGCACGCTCAGCTCGTCGCGCACCATTTGTGAATAATACTCACAAACCCTTCTCGATTTTCCCGGCTACACAGGCGCGCGCGGTCCAGCTACGATTGGCCGCATGGACATCAAGCGCGGTGGCTCACAGCCCTCCGGCAGAGGACCTGCTGAGTGGTTCACCGGCGCTGTACGTGTCGACCCGTTGTTCCAGGCCCCTGACCCGGCGCGCGTGGTGGGCGCCAGCGTCACGTTCGAGCCCGGTGCCCGGACGGCATGGCACACGCACCCACTCGGCCAGACGCTGATCGTGACGGCGGGCTGTGGCCGCGCGCAGCGTTGGGGAGGGCCGATCGAGGAGATCCGGCCCGGTGACGTGATCTGGTTCGCGCCGGGTGAGAAGCATTGGCACGGCGCCACGGCAACGACCGCCATAACGCACATCGCTATTGTGGAACGGCTCGGTGACAAGACCGCGGACTGGATGGAAAAGGTCAGCGACGAGGAGGTATGATGACGGACAAGACTGACAAGAAGGTTTGGTTTGTGACTGGTGCGGGCCGTGGCATGGGCGTCGATTTCGCCATGGCCGCCCTGGCCGCGGGCTACGCGGTCGTGGCCACCGGTCGGGACACCGACGCCGTGGCCAATGCGGTGGGAAAGTCGGACGACCTGCTGGTCGTCAAGCTGGACGTCACCAACGGCGTCGACGCCGCGGCGGCGGCGCGGGCCGCCGTGGACCGGTTCGGCCGCATCGATGTGCTCGTCAACAATGCCGCCAACTTCTTTGCCGGCTACTTCGAGGAGCTGACGCCGGAGCAGATTGAACGGCAGGTGAAAACGGCCCTCATCGGCCCGATGAATGTCACTCGCGCCGTCCTGCCGGTCATGCGCAAGCAGCGCTCAGGGCACATTATCTCGATCTCGTCGGGCGCGGGTCTCCTCGGATTTGCGTTCTGTTCGGCATACGCCGCGTCGAAGTTCGGCCTCGAGGGTTGGATGGAGTCGCTGCAACAGGAGGTCGCGCCGTTCGGCATCACCACCACTATCGTCAACCCGGGGTTCTTCCGTACCGAGCTCCTGGCGCCGGCTTCCGTGACCTACGCTGAGCCGTCCGTCGCGGACTACGCCGGAAGCAGAGCGGACCAGCTGAAGTGGTGGCAGGCCCAGAGCGGCCGGCAGCCCGGCGACCCGGCCAAGTTGGCGCGGGCGCTGATCGCGATCGCCAGCGAGGAGCAGCCGCCGCGCCGCTTCATCGCCGGTGCCGATGCCATCGGCCTCGCCGAGCAGAAGGTCGCCGATCTCAAGGCGCAGATCGACGCCTACCGCGAGCTGTCCACGTCGCTCTCTCTCGACGAGCTCGCGCCCGCCGGAAGCGCGAGGTGATAGGCCATGCAACAGCGCAAACTTGGAAACAGCAGTCTGGAAGTCTCGGCCCTGGGGCTCGGCTGCATGGGAATGAGCTTCTCCTACCCTCCGTTTCCCGACAAGCAGGACATGATCGCGCTGATTCGCGCGGCATTCGAGCGCGGCATCACGTTCTTCGACACCGCCGAAGTGTACGGCCCGTTCACCAACGAAGAGCTCGTCGGCGAAGCGGTTGCTCCCTTCCGTGGACAGGTGGTGATCGCCACGAAATTCGGCATCAAGATTGGTCCGGACGGGAAGCAGTTGGGCCAGGACAGCCGGCCAGAGCACATCAAGCAAGTCGCCGACGCGTCACTCAAACGCTTGAGGACCGATGTGATCGACCTGTTCTATCAGCACCGCGTTGACGTCAACGTCCCTATTGAAGACGTGGCGGGAGCGGTGAAGGATCTGATCCGGCAAGGCAAGGTCAAGCACTTCGGCCTGTCTGAGGCGGGGGTGAAAACGATCCGCCGCGCGCACGCTGTGCTACCCGTGACGGCACTCCAGAGTGAATACTCGCTGTGGTTTCGACGCCCCGAGGCCGAGGTGTTGCCGACACTCGAGGAGCTCGGCATTGGATTCGTTCCTTTCAGCCCGCTTGGAAAAGGCTTCCTGACCGGGAAGATCGACGAGAAGACGACGTTCGATGGCTCTGACTTCCGCAATGTCGTCCCGCGCTTTACGCCGGAGAATCGCAAAGAGAATCAGGTCTTGGTCGATCTGTTGAACAGGATCGCACGGCGGAAGCGCGCGACGCCGGCGCAGATAGCGCTCGCCTGGCTCCTGGCGCAGAAGCCGTGGATAGTTCCGATCCCAGGCACCACGAAGCTGAACCGCCTGGAAGAGAACATCGGAGCCGTTGGCGTCGAACTTACCTCGGACGATCTCCGCGAGATCGACGACGCCGCGTCGAAAATTACGGTGGCCGGGGCCCGCTACCCCGAAGAGCTGGAGCGAAGGACGGGTCTATGAGCGCTCTGGGGAGCGCGATCGCTAAGCGGGAGCGGCGGCGGGCTCCGGCGGCTGGGCGCCCTTGATCAGGAGCCACAGCATGATCGCCAACTCCCCGAACAGCGCGGGCTGGGAGAGCAGGAAGACCTTGTTCTGGTATGCCGGGAAGAATATCCCCGTGAGGCTCAATACGACATAGGCCGCCCCATTGATGAACAGCCACACGCCGATGAACCGGGGCACGAAGCGCGACCGGTACGCCAGCGCCCCCATCGGGAAGAGCCACAGTCCCCACAGGATCTCCGCGGCCGTGATCTGATGGTGATGCAGGCGGAGGAACAGCATGACCAGGGCATTGCGCTGCGGCTGGTCGAACACGGACAGGAAGTCGGCGCCCTGCGCGACCATGAGCGCGCCGGCGTCGGTCACCACGTTCACGAAATTGAGCAACGCCGGCATCACGCCGCCGGAGATCACGAGGAGCACCGCGAGCTGCTGATCCACCCCCTTGAACAGCCGGTAGAACGCCAGCACCAGGAAGATCAGCACCACGGCGCCGAGCAGATCGCTCGCCATGCCGAAGCGGAAGAGCCACGGGTGCGCGGCGATGTTCGCGGCGGTCGCGGCCGCGTCCCCCTGCACGAACAGCTTGTTGGGGATGTAGATGAGGCGCAGCGGGCCGCCCAGCACGAGGAGCAGGTACCAGAGTCCGGCCACTCGGCCGGGATTGCGGACCGCGTTCATGTCGCCTCCGTCGGTAACGGGGTTCTCCGGGTTCCCGGACGATACGCCGAATGTGGCGGGGAAAGTTTCGGCCGTTCGTCGTATCCTGGTCAGCTGAACTACGGCAGATCGGAGCTCGCAGCCATGCGCATCGGCATTCTCGGTTCTGGATTGATGGGCGGCAAGCTCGGCACGCTCTTTGCGCGCGCCGGACATGACGTGGTATTCAGCTACGCCCGCAGCGAGCAGAAGCTGAAGAAGCTCGCGCGGGATGCTAAAGGGAAAGCGCGGGCGGGCACACCGCGCCAGGCCGCACAGGAAGCGGATGCGATCCTGCTCGCCGTGCACTGGTCCCGAGTCGACGACGTGTTGCAACAAGCCGGCGATGTGTAGGGCAAGGTCATGGTAAGCTGCTCGCTCCCGATGAATGCCGACGACACCGACCTCGTGATCGCGCACACGTCCTCTGGCGCCGAGGCGCTGGCCAAGAAGTTGCCCAAGGCTCGGGTCGTCTCCGCGTTCGGCACTGTGCCGAGTGAAGTGCTGTTCGATGTGTTCGAGGCCCGGCGCAGGGCCACCAAACCCAGCCTCGTGTATTGCGGGGACGATGCAAGCAGCAAGCAGGTTGCCGCTCAGCTGATCCGCGACGTGGGGTTCGATCCGGTGGACGCTGGGCCGTTGCGAATCGCCCGGTACACCGAGCCGTTCACGCTGCTCATCGCGCAACTCGCGTACGAGGGGGATCAAGGGCCGGAGCTCGCGTACCGGTTCGAGTGGCGTTGACACCTCTTCGTTTCTTGACTAAAGTCAAACAATGCGCGGGGACCAGATTGCCCAGGTGCGGCAGTTCAACCGCCTCGTCACGCAGCGGGTCGGGGCGCTCGACGATCACTTCCTCGGTCGGGGACGACCCCTGGGCGCGTCACGCCTCTTGTACGAGATCGGCGACCGGGGCGCGGATCTGCGCGAGCTGCGCCAGCGGCTCGGGCTCGACGCGGGCTACGTCAGTCGTCTGGCGAAGGCTCTCGCGAAGGAAGGGTTGATCCGCGTCGCGCCCGGCGCCGGCGATCAGCGCTTGCGGACGGCCCGGCCTACGGCGCGCGGCCGGCGCGAGATCCGCGAGCTGAACGACCGGTCCGATCGGTTGGCCGCCCGCCTGCTCGGCGCCATATCGCCCAAGCAACGGGAGCGACTCGTAGCGGCGATGGCCGAGGTACATAGCGTGCTTCGAGCCGCGGGCCTCGTGATCGAGCGCGTGGATCCCGCGAGTCCGGCCGCACGCTGGTGCGTAGCGCAATATTTCGCCGAGCTCGATCGACGGTTCCCCGCCGGCTTCGATCCCGCGGACAGCCTTCCGGCCGACGATCGCGACCTCGTCCCGCCACGCGGCGCGTTTCTCGTCGCGTCGATCGACGGCGAGAGCGTCGCCGGCGGCTGCATCAAGACTACGGCGCCGCAGGTCGGCTCCCTGAAGCGTATGTGGGTGGCTGATGCCGCGCGTGGGCTCGGGATCGGGCGGCGGATGCTGGAGGCCCTCGAGGACCGGGCGCGCGGGCTCGGGATCACCACGCTACGGCTCGAGACCAACAAGACGCTTCAGGAAGCGATCGCCTTGTACCGCAGCGCCGGCTACCGGGACGTGGCGCCGTTCAACGCCGACCCGTACGCCACGCATTGGTTCGAGAAGCGACTCGGACGAACGCGGACGTCACGCGCACGGGCGAGGGGCACGGCCTCCGCATGACCTACTACCTGAGACACGACTGTCGATATCCGGCCTGCTCGTTCGTCGTCAGCAGGAGGGTAGAGGGTCGACCACGACGCGAAAGGGCCAACCGATGCGGAAGTACATGACGATCGTGAAGGGTTCCGAGCATCACGCGCCCCCACCCCCGGCGCTGTTCGAGGCCATCGACAAGCTGATGAAGGACGCCGGCAAGCGGCTGGTGGGCGTGGGCGGCCTCCTGTCCAGCGACAAGGGGGCGCGGGCGCGCCTGGCCAACGGCAAGATAACGGTGACTGACGGGCCGTTCACCGAGGCCAAGGAGGTGATCGGCGGCTTCGCGATTTACGAGGTGTCGTCGCTGGCCGAGGCGAAGCAGTGGACCAGGCGGTTTCTGGATCTGCACGTCGAGCATTTCCCCGGCTGGGACTGCGAGGTGGAAATCCGGGAGATGATGGACGTCCCACCGCCGACGTCCGTGGAAGCGGGCGGCGGTCTCCGTCGTTAACCGGTCCTGGCGAGGCTCGAGGAAGCGAGACCCATGCGCAAGCTCATCGTTTCGGAGTTCGTTCGGCGCTGAGCTTAGGCGCCAAGCAGCTGCTTCACCGCGCGGTCTGCTTCGCGAATGGAATTGCGGTGATCACTGGCGCCGGCGAGATCGGTATTCGCAAACGCGATTCGTCCGTGCGGGCGACCGCGCAGAACGTCCCTCGGCGCGGGCTTCCCGTTGACGCCGAAAAAGAATCCCGGCTGCGGATTCACGTACGCGTGTCCCCAGCGATTGAGAATGATTCCCGCGATGTCCCGGCGCGGATCGAATCCGCCGGGCGCGAACATGTCCCCCAGCTGCTCCCGGAACGCGCGCTCGTACTGCGCGAACGACGTGCCGAGCAGCTGCGCACGGCCCAGCGCCCCTTGCTCGGCGATCGGGAGTCCGGGTTGTGCGAACAGGACCTTGATGGTCAACACGGTGGGTGAGTCCGGACCGATTGTGGGAGCCTCGTTGCCGACGAGTGCCATCTTCCGAACGGACAGATAATCGCCGAGTCCTCCGAACCAGCGGCAGCCGGACACTCCCATGTTGTAGAGCCAGCGCCAGTTGCGCACGGCGATGTTCGCCATCAGGCAGGGCGATCGATAGAACTGCGCGTACGCTTCGCGATGGCTCGCGGGCAGATCGTGGACGATGTGCTTGGTCGTCCAGCTGCCTCCCGCCATGACGACCGAGCGCGCTGTGACTTTGTAGAGGCGATCGCCTTTGACGTAGGTGATGACGACGTGCGGCGCGCTGGCCGGATCTCCCGCGTGCTCGACGCGGACGACCGTGGAATTGAGCCGCAGCCGTGTCGCTTGGCCCGCGCGATCGAGGGCGCGGAAGTTCACGCGATTCTGCCACACGGCGTCGACGGTACGCGGACCCGCGAAGGCGTCGGGGATGAGCGTCTTCACCATAAGGCGCGCGAATCCACCGTTGCCGTCGGGGAACATCTGGTCGCCCAGCGTGTCGTCGCCGTCTTCGGGGAACTGGGTCTCGATCGCGTAGTGGCAGTACGCCGACAGCACGTCCGGACCGAGACCATAGCCACCACCCTCGACCGGAGACAGAAACCTTCGCACCGTTTCGCGACTGATGTCGTATCGCGCCATCAGATGCTCTTCGAGCGTGATGGAGTCGAGCTGTCGCGAGATGACGTCGCCTTCGGTCTTGGGTCGCGGCACGTCGACGCGGCTCGTCCCCCAGCGCAGCAGCTCTGCCTTCACGGTGTCACTGAGCGGCGCGCCTTCGAGCCGCCGTCGCCACGGATCCGTCACCCACACACCGGGGCGCTGGCCGAACTGCGGTCCGAAGTAGAATCCGTAATTGCTCGGCGTGTCGTACGGCGAGTGACTGAGCGGCATCTCGGGCGCCGGACCGCGCCACGTCTGGTAGGTGAACGAGGAGCGATCCATTCCGATCATCGCGTAGAAGCGATCGGTGTAACCGCCCGGCTGGGGCACGAGGAAGATCGCCGAGCCCTGGTGCGCGGTGAGTCGCTGTCCGTCGACGAGGAACTCGTTACGCTTCGCCTCGCCACCGAAGATCGGGTGGTTGTCGATGACGAGCGCGCCTCCGCCTAGGTATTTCTGGAAGAAGATCGCTGCGGCGAGTCCGCTGATTCCGCCGCCGACGGCCACCAGGTCGTAGATCTCGCCGGTGTCGATGGCGGTTGCGAGACGTCGCTCGAATGCGCCATCGCGCATGGCGTGTCCGGCGCGCAGGACGTCCCAGATGTTGCCGTTCGAGTGGCGGTAGTCGCCGATGCCGCCGTAGCCGTCGAAGGCGTCGGCGGGAGAGATCGGGGGTGCGTTGCCGTGGAGGAGCAGTCCGGCGCTGGCGAGGAGGGCGCCGTTGAGAAAGTCGCGGCGAGAGATCGGGTCGTTCAGGCCGAGGCGATCGTCCTGGGAGTTGCGCAGGCTCATGCTCGTCGTTTACCCCCGCTTGCGATGGGCGAACCACGTGGTAGTATCGCGTGAATATCGACGATTGGCATGCGCGCCGCCTGCACCCTTCGCCAATGAGGATTCGACCGATGCATTCACGGGGACCCTTGCGGTTCCTCGGCAGTGTGATCATCGCATGTGCCGCGGCAATGAGTGCTGCGCAGTCTCCGGCGCAGGTTCCCGTGCGCGCGACGCCAGCGACACCAGCCGGCCGCGGTGAGCGTGCTCCGGACTATCCGGTGCGTCCTCCCGCTCCTCCCGAACAGGTCGCGCGTGGCCAGCAGCTCTTCAAGAGCAATTGCAGCTTCTGTCATGGTTCGGACGCCAGGGGCGGAGAAACGGGACCGAACCTGGTTCGTGCGCAGGTGGTTCTCGCTGATCAACACGGCGAGCTCGTCACTCCGATCGTCCAGAACGGCATTCCCGCCCGCGCTATGCCAAAGTTCACGTTGAGTGCGGCGGAGATCGCCGACATCGCCGCCTGGTTACACAGCCAGCCGCTTTCCGATCGTGGCGCGCCTAGCACTCTCGATATCCTGGTCGGCAACGCCAAGGAAGGGGAAGCCTATTTCAACGGAGCGGGACACTGCACGCAATGCCACTCGGTGAGCGGCGACCTCGCCGCGATCGGCGCTAAGTCCGACGCCAAGACGATTCAAAACCTGATCGTGTCCGGCGGAGGCGGCAGGAGCTTTGGTCGCCGCTCGGCCGGCGCGGCACCGCCGAAGCTACCAGCGACGACGGTAACAGTGACGCTGCCCTCGGGGCAGGCCATAACGGGAGATCTCGATCACATCTCCGCCTTCGTCGTGGCGCTGAGACAGCCAGACGGTACGTACCGCAGCTTCGCCAGACACGATTCCATCCCGAAGGTCATCCTCACCAATCCACGGCAATGGCATATCGACATGCTCCCGAAGTGGCGGGATTCCGATATCCATAACATGACGGCGTATCTCGTCACCTTGAAATGACAAGAACAGCCAAGCTGCTTCTCCTGATTCCGTTCTGGGTGCCGCGCTCGTCGCTCGGCGGCCAGGGGTTGGATCCCGCCTTGCTGACCAAGCCCGCGACCGACTCGTGGCCCACCTACGCGGGCGACTATTCGCAGCGTCGCTACAGCACGCTCACGCAAATCGACACGACCAACGTTCGGCACCTCTCCCTCGCGTGGGTCAGCCGCCTGACGGCTGGAGCCGGCGGCGAAGGGGGATTCTTTGGGCCAGCCGCGATTCCGGCGGTTACCGGGGGTGTAGCGGAGAATCCGGTGAATACTCCCGGATCGACCAGCGGCACGCCGCGTCTGGCAGGATCGATTCTGCAGGTGAACGGCATCCTGTACATCTCATCGGCCGACAATGCGTGGGCGATGGACGCGCTAGACGGGCACATTCTTTGGCACTACTGGTGGAAGTCGCGCGGGGGCACGCACATCGGCAATCGCGGCATGGGGATGTACGGCGACTGGCTGTTCTTCGAGACGCCGGACGACTACCTCGTTTCGCTCGACGCGAAGACGGGCCAGGAGCGCTGGCACAGAGAGATCGCGGACTTCAACCAGCAGTACTTCTCGACGACGGCACCAGTGGTGGTCGGCGATCATGTGCTGGTGGGCACGGGCGACGATCTGGACGCGCCGGGATTTCTGCAGTCATTCGATCCGAGGACCGGGGAACTGCAGTGGAAGTTCTACACCGTGCCGATGAAGCAAGGGGATCCGGGGCTCGCCACCTGGGCGAGCTTGGACGCGGCGCAGCACGGAGGCGCGCAGGTCTGGATCCCGGGGTCGTACGATGCCGAGACGCACCTGTACATCTTCGGAACGGGGAATCCCACACCGGCGTACACGGCGCGGGTGCGCGGACCGCGCGATGCGCACACGAACCTGTACACCTGCTCGGTGATCGCGGTGAACGTCGAGACGGGAAAGCTGGCATGGTACTTCCAAACGTCGCCGAACGACACGCACGACTGGGATTCGACGCAGCCGTCGGTGCTGGTCGACGGGTTGTTCGGGGGGAAGCCGCGGAAGATGGCGATGCAGGCGTCGCGGAATGGCTACTTCTACGTGCTGGATCGCACCACTGGGGACCATTTGCTGACGCTGAAGTTCTCCGACGCGGCCAACTGGGCCGCGGGCATGAACGCCAAGGGGCAGCTCGAGCGAAACCCGGAGAAGGACAATACGATCGCCGGCTCGCTGGTATCGCCGGACAACGGCGGCGCGACGAATTGGTATCCGCCGAGCTACGATGCCCGGACGGGACTCTTCTATGTCGTTTTGCGCGAGTTGTACTCGATGTATTATCTGACGTCGACGGACCCGCGCATGATGATGGGGCTGGGAGGCAGCGAGCAGGATGTAGTTGGATCACTCGGAACCTCTATCGCCGCGATCGATTACCGCACGGGAACGCTCGCCTGGAAGTATCGCTTCGAGGGATCGGCGGGCGGATTCGGCGGTGCCACCGGTTTGCTCACGACCGCCGGCGGTCTGCTGTTCGCCAACGACGGGGCTGGCGATCTGGTCGCCTTTGGCCTGCAGGGGATGAAGCCGCCGGTGCCCCTCTGGCACGCCCACATCGGCTCCATCGAGAACGCTGCCGAAACCTACACCGTGGGCGGACGCCAATATGTGCTCGTGACGGCCGAGGGGGCAGTGTACGCATTCTACCTGCAATAGTCAGGCAGTAGTCAACCTGGTTTGACGACACCCGCCGTCCGCGCTCTCAAACATTAGGACGAACTATTCCGGTGCTCGCGGATCATGCGCGCATCCGCGGCCGGCTCGAAACGCAGCGCGGCTCCACTCGTAGGATGACGGGGACATGAGCGCGTCGATCCGCACCGAATTCCTGGCCCTCCAGGAGCTGCTCGCCGGCCGCTATTCGATCGAGCGCGAGCTCGGGCGAGGCGGTATGGGGATCGTGCTGCTCGCCCGCGATGTGGCGCTCGACCGCCCGGTCGCGATCAAGCTGCTCCCGCCGCACCTCGCGACGCAACCCGCCGAGCGGGACCGCTTCCTGCAGGAGGCGCGGACCGCCGCTGGCCTCGCGCATCCCAATATTGTGCCGATTCACCTCGTCGAGGCACGTGGTGAGCTGGTGTTCTTCGTGATGGGCTTCGTGGACGGCGAGACACTGCGCGACCGGGTGGAGCGGGCCGGCCCGCTCCCGCCGCGCCTCGCGATGAAGCTGCTGCAGGAAGTGGCGTGGGCGCTGGGCTACGCGCATCAGCGCGGCGTGATTCACCGGGACGTGAAGCCTGATAACATCATGATCGAGCGCGCTACGGAGCGCGCGCTCGTCACCGACTTCGGGATCGCGCTCGGGACACGGGCGGCCGAAAGCGCGGGCGGCCCGGTCGTCGGGACCGCGCGCTTCATGAGCCCCGAGCAGGCGTGCGGCGAGCCGGTGGACGCGCGCAGCGACCTGTACTCCCTGGGCGCGACCTTCTTCTACGCGCTCACCGGCCGGGCACCCTTCGAGGGTACCAACCTGCCCGCGATCCTCACGAAACACGTATACGAGACCGCCCCCCTGGTCCAGACGCTGCGGCCCGAGTTGCCCGCCAAACTTGCGGCCGTGGTCGACCGCTTGCTCCGCAAGGCGCCGGCCGAGCGGTTTCAGACGGGGGACGATCTCGCGCGGGTCGCGGGCGAAGTGCGGGGCCGGGACTTTCGCGCCCCGCCGCTGGTACGTGCCTTCGTGCGGAACGCGCAAGTCTCGACCATGGTGCTATTGGCGCTCGCGCTCGCTGGGAAGGGGGCGGGCGTGATCGGGGCGATCCTCGTCTTCCAACTGGTCGTCGTAGCCCGCCGACTCTTGAAGGACGGCTACGCGTTCGGCGACATCCGGGCAGCCCTGCTCGCCGAAGCGCAGGTGCAGCAGGAGGAGGCCGAAGTCATCAAGCAGCGCCGCCTGTTCCGGCGGCTGGACTCGTTGTGGTACCGCGTGTGGGCCGGGCGGGCCGGACGGTCGTTCTTCCGGCTCGCGGGCGTCGGCCTCAAGGCGACTGCGCGCCCGGCCCTGCCCTCGGTCGAGCGGACCGAGCTCGTGCTGGGACGCTCGGCGCTCTCGGCGTATAAGGCGCTGCCGGAAGGGGAGCGGCGCCAGGCGCGGGACCTCCCGGGCGTGGTCGGGCGACTGGAGACCGGGGCGGAGGCACTGCGGGGAAGGGGCGACACGGGCGAATCGCTTACTGAAGCCGTGGCCGCGCTCGAACGCCTGCGCCTCGCCCTCGTCAAGCGGCAGTCCGGCGTGGGGTCGGCCTCCGATCTCACGCTCGCGCTCGAGCGCGCCAAGGCGATCGGGGACCACGTCGAGCGCCGGCTTGCGGCGGCGGCTGAAGTGCAGGCGCTCCTCGAGTAGCGGGAGACGGCGGGTCAGTCATGGGTCCTTCCGCACCAGCCTGCCGACGATGATGGTGACGTTGTCTCTGCCCCCCAGCTTGAACGCCTTATCCTCGGAACCGAGCCAGTGTGACCGAAAACAAGGAGGAAGCGATGCGCATCAAGTGGACCACCCTGTACGTTGACGATCAGAAGAAGGCGCTGCAGTTCTACACGGACAAGCTCGGCTTTCAGAAGAAGGCCGATTTCTCCCAGGGGAACTACCGCTGGCTCACGGTTGCCTCGCCGGAGGACCCGGAGGGCGTGGAGCTCGTGCTGGAGTCCAACGCCAACCCCGCCGGCAAAGCCTACCAGGAAGCGCTCCACGGCCGGGGCCAACCGGCGGCCCAGTTTCTGGTGAAAGACGTGCAGGCCGAGCACGATCGATTGGCCGCCAAGGGCGTGAAGTTCACCATGCCGGTCAGGTCCACGACGGGCTCCATCATCGCGGTGCTGGACGACACCTGCGGCAACTTGATCCAGCTCACGCAGCTCACCTGGGGCTAGGAGCCAAGGCGGACGGCTCGGCTGATCGACGCGGGGATCAAGGAACTGGACGACTGGCGGGACTATCTTCGACGAACGCCTTCAACCGGTCAACCGCCGCATCCCACTGCGCGCTGATTTGCTCGAGGTACCGTTTCGCCGTCTCCAGGCGCCGGCGATCCAGCTCCCAGAGCCGCTCACGCCCCCGGCGCGCATGGCGCACCAGGCCCGCCGCGCCGAGGGTGTGGAGGTGCTTCGTAATCGCCTGGCGCGTGACGCCGCTGCCGCGGCTGAGCCGCGTAATCGAGAGCGGCCCGTCCGCGGACAGGCGTCCCAGCAGCCGCAGCCGGATGGGGTCCCCCAACGCGACGAACACCGGCACCGCGTCGCTGGCCTTCGGAGCCGCCGCGCCGCGGCTAGGTGACATACGCCGCCAGGTTCTTGATCTGCCCAGCCCATCCCGCGTCGTTCATGCGGAACGCCTCGGCCCGGCGGGCGAGCGGGATCCGATCGAACCCGGACTCGACAATCGTGAGGGCGGTGCCCCCCCCGCCCTCGGCGTCCTCGAGCGTGAACTCGACCAGTGTCATGGGCTCGGCTGAGTAGTCCACCGTGGGATCGCTCGGATAGGGGTGCCAGCGATACGAGAAATACCGCTCGGGCTCGATCCGTTCGACCTGCATTTCGACCTTCAAGTGCTCGTAGCCGGGAATGGTCACCGTTGCCTGGACCGTCCTGCCCTCGGCGAACGCGCCGTCGAGGTTCATGCGGAACCAGGTGCCGAACTCTTTCGCATTCGAGAGCGCCTGCCACACGCGCGAACGCGGCGCGCGCAGCACGACGCGTTTCTCGATACGGTCCGTGCTGGGCTTGTTGCGAGCCTTTTTCGCGCGCCCGGTCATGGGTTCGTGTCCTCGTACTTGTCGTGGTAGCGCAGCCAGTGCATGATGCCCTCTTCTTCCTGACGGCCGAGCGCCGTGAGATCGAGCAAGTTGTAGGTGTTGAGCAACGGGTCGAGGCCGCGCTGGTAGGTCGAGTAGGTGTGGAAGACGCGATCGCCATCGCGGAAGAACACGCTCAACCCTTCCCGCTCGCCTTCGTGCGGCCGACCCTCGGGTTGGGCGGCGACGGGCGCGTAGTTGTACACGGTATGGTCGTCGTCGAGCGTCACTCCGAAGTCGTAGTTGAAGTCGGTCCCGAACGACGACAGCCAGGGAAACGTCCACCCCATGCGCTTCTTGAAGGGCGTGATCTTGGCGAGCGGCGCGCGCGAGATCACTGCGAACGCGGTGTGGCGGGCGGCGAGGTGCACGAGGCTGCCCGCGATGTTGTCGACCACATACGAGCAAGCCGGGCACCCCTCGTCGCCCCAGTCCGGACCGAACATGAAGTGATAGGTGACGAGCTGGCGCTTGCCGTCGAATAGATCGGCGAGGGTGCGGCGTCCCTCCGGCCCCTCGAACATGTACTCCTTCTCGACCGCCACCATCGGCAGCTTGCGCCGCTCGGCGCTCAGCGCGTCGCGCTGGCGGCTGAACTCCTTCTCCTTGGCGAGCAGACGCTTGCGGGCGGCGGTCCAGTCGTCCTGCGATACCACTTTTGGCAATTTCACTTCCGTCTCCTTTCGATTCACATCGGTGGCATGAGTCCGGGAACCAACGCGGGCGCGACGACGATCAGCATTCCCAGTACGGTGATCGCCAGGGCGACCGGCACATCGATCGCGGGTTTCGCGGGCAGGACCTTCTGGACGAGCACCATGACGGCGATCACGAGCATCCAGGTGATGCTCATGACCCCGAGCGCTACCAGCATCACCATCAGTCCGATACTCGAGCCGACGCAGTAGAGCCCGAACGCGAATCCCGACCCCGCGCTCTCGCGGCAGCACCGGCGACAATGCTGCTTGAGCCGCGTGAGCTCGTAGACACCTGCCGCGATCACCAGCGCGCCGGCGACGGCAGTGCCGTGTGGACGGTACCCCGCGTACACCAGGGCGCCGACGAGTGTCCAGACGGCGAGGTATGACACGACAAACGGCAGCACGGCGCGCACCGGACCGTTGGCGTGCGCGCGACTCAAGACGGCCGGGACCGCGCCGGGCAGCATCATCGCCGCCATCATCGGCACCCACTGGGCGACGAAGAACGCGAACGAGCCGAGCTGGGTGGCGACGCCCATGTCCATGCCGTGCATCTGGCGGACAGTGACGATCCAGGCTGCGGCGGCAAGGCCGACTGTCGTCGCTAGCGCCGTGCCGACGCGAGCCTTTTGGGAGGCGATGGTCAAGAGTTCGCGCTCCCAGCGACGAGCGCCGCATTCCCGGTTACGAGAACTACGCTGTCCGCGATTTTCATACGCTTCGTGCCCTCCCCTGAAGGAATCTGTAGGCGATCTGGTAGATATGCAACCTATGAGTTGCATATCAAGAACACGGGGAGGGGGCGTGCGTGTTCCCGCCGGCTACGCCAGAGCGGACGATGAAAAAGCCACACCAAAGTCGATGTGGGGCTTGGTCTTTACCCAATCGGGACGGACTGTCTTCTCAGGTAACTCTTAGCCGCCATAACCGAGTGTCGT
>Ga0209806_1000453_pt1 | contig 27891 bp, 23 predicted proteins | sample GraSoiAngelo_152_FD_186166 | JGI IMG/M metagenome (GOLD analysis project Ga0209806, IMG submission 186166) | Grasslands soil microbial communities from the Angelo Coastal Reserve, California, USA - 14_1009_12_30cm (SPAdes) (version 2) | ecosystem: Environmental > Terrestrial > Soil > Grasslands ... | reverse complement strand
GAAGAGTGCGAGCTGTGGAAGGCGTACCCGCTGGTGCTCACCACCAACCGCACCAACTACGGGGACGTCGCGCCGTACTTCGTCGAGATGATCCGCCAGGACCTGAACCAGCGCTTCGGCCGCGACCTCTACAGCAAGGGCCTGCAGATCTACACGACTCTGGACCTCGACATGCAGGAAGCGGCGGAGCGGGCGCTCTCGAACCAGCTCGACGCGATCGAAGCGGGGGTGTACGGGAAGCTCCAGGGACACACCACCTACCGCGAGTACATCGAGTCGAACCGGGCCGGCGAAGAGGACCACGGGCCGTTCACCCCGTACCTCCAGGGCGCGCTGCTCGCGATCGACGCGAAGACCGGGGCGATCCTCGCCATGATCGGCGGCCGCGACTTCGCCGATTCCAAGTTCAACCGCATCACCCAGGCCACGCGCCAGCCGGGCTCGACCTTCAAGCCGTTCGTCTACTCCGCGGCGGTGCGCGCCGGCCACCCCGTCACCGAGCTGCTCGACGACACACCCTTGAACCCGCCGGTGCTGCAGCTCGACAGCACGCTGTGGCAGCCCAAGGACTACGACGACTCCACCCTCGGAATGATCCCGATGCGCAAGTCGTTGTACCTGTCGCGCAACCTCTCGACCATCAAGCTTGGCATGGCGCTCGGCGAGCAGACGGTGATCGGCGAAGTGCGTCGCTACGGGATCACCACGCCGCTGCCGCCGTACCCGTCGATCCACATCGGGGCGCGGGCCGTGTACCCGCTCGAGATCATCGCCGCCTATTCCGCGTTTGCGAACCTCGGCACCCGCGTCGTGCCCTACGCCATCCAGCGCGTGGAAGACCGCCAGGGCACGATCCTCTACCAGAGCGCGCCGCGCAAAGAGCAGGTGATGGACGCCGAGCATACTTGGCTCATGGTGGACATGATGAAGGACGTGGTGCGGCGCGGCACGGCGGCGAGCGCGGTGTGGGGCGCTGGGTTCACAGTCCCCGCCGCCGGCAAGACCGGCACCACCGACGACTACACCGACGCCTGGTACATCGGCTTCACGCCGGAGATCGTGGCGGGCGCCTGGGTCGGCTACGACGCCCCGCAGCGCATTATGAACAACGCGGGCGGCGGGCGGCTCGTCGCTCCCGCCTGGACGTCGTTCATGCGCGACGTCTACGAGCGCCGGCCCGCGCCGGCGGACTGGCTGCGACCCGACTCGCTGATCTCCCGCGAAGTCGACTGGAGCACCGGATACCTGTTCACGCCGTTCTGCCCGCAGTCCGACTACCACGTGGACTGGTTCTACCCGGGCACGGAGCCGACCAAGCTCTGCCCGATTCACAGCGGGCTGGGCCCGATCTCGCCGTAGCGCGCCCCCCCCCGTGCTGCGTGTCCGCGCCGGACAGCTCTTCCCCGTAACGGCGCCACCCATTGCGGATGGCGCCGTTTTGGTTGGGGACGATGGACGCATTGCGGCCGTGGGCCCGAACGCCCACGTCCCCACACCTCCACACACCACGTCGTTGGAGTTCTTGGATGGCGTATTGATGCCGGGGTTGGTCAACGTCCACACGCATCTCGAGCTCACGCACCTCGCCGGGAGCAACGGCGAGACCGCGTTCCCGGCGTGGATCCGGCGCGTCCGCGAGCTCAAGGACGCCACGACCCCGGACCAATTCCGCGCCGCCGCCGAGCAGGGGCTGCGGGACTGCTGGGCGCGGGGCGTCACCTGCGTGGCCGACACTGGCAGCACGGGGGCGGCCGCCGCGGTGATCGCCGGGCTCGGCGGGCGCGGCATCGTCTACCAGGAGGTGTTCGGCCCGGACCCGGCGAAGGTCTCGGAAAGCCTCGAGGAGCTGAAGCTGGCCCTACAGCCACTACGCCTCTTGGCCTCTACGCGCCTACGCGTCGGGGTTTCCCCGCATGCCCTGTACTCCGTGAGCGCGCCGCTGTACGGCGCCGTCACCGAGCTGGCGCGCCACGAGCGGCTGCTCCTCGCCGTGCATCTTGCGGAATCGCAAGAGGAAACCCTGCTCGTCCGCGATGGGATGGGCCCGTTCGCCGCTGCGCTGCGCGCGCGGGGCATCGCGGTTGAGCCGCGACGCTGCTCGCCAGTGCAGTTCCTCGGGCAACTGGCCGTCCTGCAACCGGGAACACTTTGCATCCATTGTGTCCAGGTCGACGACGCCGACATCGAGGCGCTCCGGGACGCGCGCGTCGCCATCGCCCATTGTCCGCTTTCGAACCGGGCCCACCGCCACGGCGCGGCGCCGCTCGCCGCGTTTCGCGCGGCGGGCATCCCGGTCGGCGTCGGGACCGATTCCGTGGTGAGCGTCGGGACGCTCGATCTGTGGGCGGAGGCCGCGGCGGCGGGGCTGACGGATGACGACGCCCTACGCCAGCTCACGATCGACAACGCGCGCGCCCTCGGCTGGGATAATGAGATCGGCTCGCTCGAGGTCGGCAAGGCGGCGGACGTGGCGGTCTTTTCGTCCGCCTCCGTCCGCCCCCGTCCGTCCCTGTTGACGTTAGTCGCCGGCCGCATCGTCCACCGCGCGGCGGCCATGTCTCAAAGGGCGAGCTAGATTGTAGCCCCATGAAAACCCAACGCCACGCCGCCATCCTCAAGATCGTGCGACGCGAGACGGTGGCGAGCCAGGAGCAACTGCGCGAGCGGCTCAAGACGGAAGGCTTCGACGTCACCCAGGCGACCCTGTCCCGCGACATCCGCGAGTTGGGCCTCGCCAAAGTCGCCACCCCGGACGGCGGCTCCCATTACGCCCCGGCCTCGGAATCGGGGGCCGCGATCCGCCCGCACCTGGAGCAGCTGCTGCCCGCGACGCTCGTCTCGCTCGAGAGCGTCGGGGCGCTCCTTGTCCTCAAGACCCCCGCTGGCGGGGCGCAGGCGCTGGGTCTCGCGCTCGACGGGGCGGGCTGGGACGAAATCATCGGCACTATCGCCGGCGATGACACCGTGCTGGTCATCACCCGCTCGGAGCGGGCGTGCCGCGCGGTGATGGTCCACCTCAAGGCGCTCGCCGGGCTCAAGGCTTGACACGCTTCTTCCGCCCCTGCATTTTTATTCAACTCAATGCATAAACCTACAGGAGCGGACATGGGCCCGTTGGTCGTGCTCGCGTACTCCGGCGGTCTCGATACGTCGGCGATCGTTCCCTGGCTGCGTGAGCGCTACGGCGCCCGCGTGTTGTGCTTCGCGGCCGACGTCGGGCAGGGGGCCGGCGAGCTGCACGGCCTCGCCGAGAAAGCCAAACGCTCCGGCGCGGAGGACTGCGTCGTCGAGGACCTGCGCGACGAGTTCGTGCGCGACTTCGTCTTCCCCTCGCTGCGCGCCGGCGCCGTGTACGCCCGCACCTACCTGCTGGGCACGTCGATGGCCCGCCCGCTCACCGCCGCCCGCCAGGTCGCGCTCGCCCAGAAAGTCGGCGCTCAGGCGCTGGCCCATGGCTGCACGGGGAAGGGCAACGACCAGGTGCGCTTCGAGCTCACCTACGCCGCCCTCGGCCCCGAGCTGCGCGTCATCGCGCCCTGGCGCGAGTGGGAGTTCAAGGGCCGCGAGGACCTGATCGCCTACGTCAAGGCGAAGGGGGTGCCCGTCCTCGCGACGGCCGAGAAGCCCTACTCCACCGATCGCAACCTCTGGCACTGCTCGCACGAGGGCGGCATCCTCGAGGATCCGTCCCGCGAGGCGCCGGAGGACATCTTCGTGATGACCTCGAACCCGCTCGAAGCGCCGGACACGCCGCAGACCGTCGAGATCGGCTTCGAGGAGGGCACCCCGGTCTCGGTGGATCACGTCCCGCTCGGACCCGTCGAGCTGCTCACCGCGCTTAACGACGTCGCGGGCGAGCACGGCGTCGGCCGGGCCGACGTGGTCGAGGATCGGCTGGTCGGCATGAAATCGCGCGGCGTGTACGAGACGCCCGGCGGCACGCTGCTCCACGCGGCGCATCGCGAGCTCGAGCAGCTCGTCCTCGACCGCCGCACGCTGCGCCTCAAGGACGAGCTCGCCCTCCGCTACGCCGACCTGGTCTACGACGGCCGCTGGTGGACGCCCGAGCGCGAGGCGCTCGACGCGTTCGTCGCCGCCACCCAGAAGCACGTGACCGGAGCCGTCCGGCTCAATCTGTTCAAGGGCGGCGCGGCCGTCGCCGGACGGGAGAGTCCGTTCGCGCTGTATCAACCGTCGTACGCGACCTTCGGCAAGGACAACGTCTACGACCAGAAGGACGCCGAAGGCTTCATCCACCTCTATGGCTTGGCGATCAAGATCGCGGCCGGGCTCGAAGCCCAGCGCCGCCCGCAGGTCGCCGCCGAAGCGGAATGATGCCGGACGGCCCGAAGGCGACCGAGGCGGCGACGTCACCGCCGTCACCGCCGTCACCGCCCTCCCACCAGATGTGGGGCGGCCGCTTCGCGCTCGGTCCCGCTGAAGCGCTTGACGCGCTGAACCGCAGCCTCCCGGTGGATCACCGCCTCTGGCCCCAGGATGTCGCGGCGAGCAAAGCGTGGGTCCACGCGCTGGGCCGCGTCGGGGTGCTATCGGCGGAAGAAGAGGCCCAGCTGCTCGACGGGCTCGACCGCGTCGCCGAGCGGCTCGCCGACGGTGCCGCCGCCGGCGCGCCGGATGAGGACGTGCACACCCTCGTCGAGCGCCTGCTCTACGAGGAAGTCGGCGCCGCCGCCGGCAAGCTCCACACCGGCCGTTCCCGTAACGACCAGGTCGCGACCGATCTGCGGTTGTGGACGCTCGACGCCGTTGATCAGCTCGACGCCGACCTCGCCACGCTGGGCCGCGTGCTGGTCGAGAAGGCGAAGGAGGGCGTTGACGTCCTGCTCCCCGGCTACACCCACGGCCAGCGCGCCCAGCCGGTGCGCTGGGCGTACGTGCTGCTCGCCCACGCCTGGCCGCTGGTGCGCGACCGTCAACGGCTCGCCGACGCCCGCCGCCGCGTGGCCGAGTTGCCGCTCGGCTCGGGCGCGCTCGCCGGGTCCGGCTTCCCCGTGGACCGCGTCCTGCTCAAGGAGGCGCTGGGGTTCCGGGCGGTCTCGAGCAACGCGCTCGACGTCACCGGGGACCGCGATTTCGTCGCCGAGGTGCTGTTCGTGCTCGCCCTCGTCGGCACGCACCTCTCGCGGCTCTCGGCGGAGCTCGTCGCCTATGCCTCCGGCGAGTTCGGCTTCGTGCGGCTCTCTGACGCGTTCTCGACTGGCTCGAGCCTGATGCCTCAGAAGCGCAACCCCGATGTCTTCGAGCTCACCCGCGCCAAGTCGGCCCGCCTCCTCGGCGACCTCGTCGCCATGCTCACGACGCTGAAAGGGCTCCCCGCGGGCTACCAGAAGGACCTCCAGGAGGACAAAGCGCTGCTGTTCGAGGCGGTCGACACGTTGGGCCTGGTGCTGCCCGCCGCGACGGGCGCGGTGGCGTCGCTGGAGATCGACCGCGGGCGCATGGCGGCCGCCCTCGACGCCTCGCTGCGCGCCACGGACCTCGCCGACCTGCTGGTCGAGGCGGGCGTTCCCTTCCGGGAGAGTCACGGGCTGGTGGGCCGGCTCGTGCGCGAGGCCGAGCACTCGGGCGTGCCGCTGGACCAGGTTCCGCCGGCGGTGGCCGCGGGGATCCATCCCAAGCTCGGTATCGCCTTATCGCAGTTGGGGACCTGGGAGGACAGCGTCGAGGGTCGGGCGACCCCCGGTGGGTCCTCACGCGCCTCGGTCGAGGAGCAACTCGAAGAGCTGAAGCGCGCGTTCGCGCCTGCCGGCGGGGTCTAACGCCCGGTCTTGCCGTGCCTTAGGCGCTTAGGTAGCATATCAGGGCCATGCGCTGCCTAGCCCTGAACGCGTCATTCGAGCCTCTCACCATGGTACCGGTGCGCCGCGCCCTGCGCCTCGTGATCGACGGCAAGGCCGTGATCGTTGAGGCCGACAAGGGCGCGGTGGTGAGAAGCGAGCGCCTAGAGATCCCCCGGCCGGCGGTTATCCGCCTGGTCCGCTTCGTCCACGTGCCGCGGCGCTTCCGCCGCCAGGTCACGAACACCTTCCTCTTCGCCCGCGACCAGTACCAGTGCCAGTTCTGCGGTCGCCACCAGATCCAGCTGAAGCCCAGGGAGTGCCTGACGCGTGATCACCTCGTCCCGCTGTCGCGGGGCGGCACCAACGCCTGGACCAACGTCCTGACGGCGTGCAGCTCGTGCAACACGCGCAAGGGCAACCTCCTCCCCGCAGAGGCGGGGATGCACCCGATCCGCGTGCCGTTCGAGCCGCACTTCGTGCACCTCTCCTGGGCGGTGCGGCGCCTCAGCCCGATCCAGAACCGCTACATCCGGCTGTTCTACGGCGCCGACGTGCTCGCGACCCTCGAGGCGATGTGAGGGGAGCAAGGCTTCCCTGGCTGATCGCCGGGGGAGCGGCGCTGGGACTGGTGCTCGTGCTGGCGGTGGCGCGCCGCGGCCAGGCGGCGAACCACCCCGAGCCGCGGCTCGGCGTCACGGCCGAGCGCGTGCTGCCGCCCATCGCCGTCCCCAACACCCCGAACGCCGCCGAGGCCTACGCGGCCGCGCGCAGCGCCCCCACTGTGCTGGACGGGCTCTACTGCCACTGCAACTGCTCGCGGACGGTCGGTCACCGCTCGCTGCTCACCTGCTTCGAGAGCGACCACGGCGCCTACTGCGACATTTGTAAGGGGGAAGCTCAGCTGGCGGCGGAGCTCGCGGGGCGGGGACAGACGCTGCAGCAGATCCGCCGGGCGATCGATCGGCAGTTCGGGGGTTAGCGTCCCGGCCGGAACTCCGCCGACCGCGCTTCGAGGTTGAGCCGGGGCAGCCCGGCGATCCGCACCAGCACCCGTTGGGCCCCGCGTAGCAGCGCGTCACCCAGGCTCCCGCTCCCCGACACCGCCGGGCTCACGTCGCCCTTCAGCCAGCGCTCCAGCTCCTGGAGGTCGCTGTCATTGAGGGTCGTCACCTCGAGCCGGCACAGGAAGTAGAACTTGCCGTTCCCCCGTGGAGAGAGCGTGATGCGATACGGCAGCCCGATCGCCTTCTCGAGCGCGTCGGCGTTGGGATGGTGCGTGACGCCGCCGCCGGTGCGGATCAGCACGAAGTCATCCGCCAGGGGGTCGTGGCGCGCGAGCGCGTCCCAGGAGACCTGGCTCACGAACTGGTCGAACCACCCCGACCGTACTTTCCACAGCTCCAGCCGGTAGTGCAGGCGCAGGGGGAACCCCGACCGCATCAGCCCCACGAACTTCCCATCCGCGAGCAGGCTGGCGACCTGCACCCGAGGCTGGGACTGCTCGACGGTCAGCGCGAGCGACGGGGACTGGGCCGCGGCCGCGCCGGTGAGCGCGACCGCGGCGAGGGCGAGCGGCAGGACCGCCGGCCCGCGGCGCACGCTAGAAGCGGTGCTCGAGTCGCAGCGTGAAGCGCAGCGGTTGCCCCACTGTGACGGCCTTGGCGATGTATGCCCCGAATCCGCCCCAGTCCACGCCGAGGCCGACGTCGGCGAGCCAGCTCGAGAAGTCCGGGATCTTCCCCGACGGCAACCGGCCGGGCCCGCTGCCGACGAGCCACCCCTGTCCGGCTTCGCTGAACACCACCAAATCCGGGCCTTCGAGCCGGATCAGCGTCTCGCCGCGGCCCTCATCCTCCCGGACGGGGTTGTAGCTCCAGTGCAGAGAGATATGGCCGCGGTACTCTGCCTGTACGGCGAGCACCCGGTCGCACGCGGCGACTCGGGTGTCCAGGTACTCAGCCGCGGTCATCGCCTGGTTACACGCCGCCTGGCGGAAGTTGTAACCGGGCAGCACCTCGGGCCCGCCCAGGCTGACCCGGCGCTGCAGTGGCAGCGGGTCACCACCTGCCCAGCCGCCCGCGACGACACGCAGGTTCAGGCGCCCGCTCGGGCTCACCCGGCTGTAGCGCCGGAGATCGAGCCACGCCCGGTTGAACCGGTACGTGCCGTTGGTCGGGATATTGTCCCGCACGCCGCTCGGAACGCCTGGTTGCGGGCTGACGTCCTTGCTGCCGCTCCGCTCGAAGGTGGCGATAACGAGCCAGCCGGTGGTCGGGTTCTCGCGATCGTTGCGAGTGTCGAGGACGCCCGTGGCGGCCCAGGTGTTGAAGTGACCCTCGTCGATCGGCGGATTGGGTCGCCACAGCTGGTCGTTGCGGGTGATCGTGAGCGGGTCGCGCGGCGTCACCGACGTCATCCACTCGCGCCGAAACTCGAGGCTCACCGTGATGGGGTGCTCCGGCTGGAAGTAGGCACGCGCCGCCCACCCCTTGTCGAGGAAGTAATCGCGGTAATCGCGGTGAAACAGGAACGCCGCCCATCCCACCTCCTCGGCGTGCAGGCCCCAGTCTTCGATCGGCGCCACCACGTCCATCGCCCGCAGCCCGAAGCCCATCGTCTGGCTCTCGCCGCTCCCGCGGCGCACTTCGGCGCGCAGCCGGTAGCCCAGGTCGGAGCGCTTGTCGGAGAGATCGCCGGCGGTGCGGAACACCCCGAGAACGTCGAAGCGCAGATGGGTGTCCCCGGCGAGCCGCCAGTCGAATGCCGGTCCGAACACGATCGGCAGGCCTTCCACGCGGTTGAAGGTGCCGCCGGTCGCCAGCGTCAGCGCCGAGCGGGCTTCGGCGGTCCCGAAGGTCAGCTGGGCCTGGGGGTTGCGGAAGCGGCGCCGCAGATTCGGCGCGTACGCCAGCGCCTCGCCCGCGACGCGGTAGGGCAGGGGGTCGCGGTATTCGCGGACTTCGCCCCCCACCCGCGCGCCGGGCGCGCGGCTCACCGTGCCGCCGACCACGAACAGGTCGCCCGTCACCTCGGCGGTCGCGGTCAGGGCCGCGTCGCCGTTGACGATGAGGACGGTGCCCTGCACCCGGCCCTCGATCAGCACGGGCCCGCTCCGCACCGCCACGTCGCCGCGCCACTCGTTGCCGCGCGGCAGGTGTGCGTATCCGGCCAGCCGCGTCGTGCCGGGAGCGTTGTAGAGCCGGATCGCTTCCTCCGCCACCACCCGCGGCAGCTCCGAGGGCACGAGGTGCACCCCGGTGCTCTCGGGGTGGATGACGATGGCCGTGTCCTGCCCGGCGAGCGCCAGCGGGCTCGTGAGGCCGATGAGGAACAGGAGTGCTGCACGCATGGATGGGATCCGCGTTGAAGGCGACTGCCGGTCGTGCAATGGTTGTGCCGCGCGCCGGGGGGGGCGTCGCGCCGTGCGCTGCGGGGATTCGTGGAGCCAGCGTGTCATCCCGTCACGTTGCGAGGCGGCTCGAGCCCCAGTCGCCGCATCCGCCGGTACAGATTGGCGCGGTCGGTGGCGAGGCGGCGCGCCGCCTCGGCCACGTTGCCCTGTGCGGCCGACAGGGCGCGGGCGATGAGCGTGCGCTCGTACTGGTCGAGCGCGTCGGCGAGCGCCACGTCGCGCCACTCGCCGGCCTCGCCGGCCGACGCCGCCCCCCCTGGTCGCGCGCCGTCCTGCGGGAGCACGCGCACGACCTGCTCCGCGGTGATCGTGTCTTCGGTCGACAGGATCACGAGCCGCTCGACGATATTGGCCAGCTCGCGGACGTTGCCGGGCCAGCGGTAGGCGGCGAGCAGCTGCATCGCCCCTGCGTCCACCTGCACCGGGCGGCCGAGGCGGGCGGACTGCCGTCCCGCGAAGTGTTTCACCAGCGGCGGCACGTCCTCGGACCGCTCGCGCAGCGGCGGGATGTTGACCGGCAGGACGTTGAGACGGAAGAACAGGTCCTCCCGGAACTGGCCGCGCTGCACGGCCTGTTGCAGCTCCTTGTTCGTCGCCGCGATCACCCGCACGTCCACCTGGATCGGCCGCTCGCCGCCGACGCGCTCGATCACGCCGCTCTCGAGGACGCGCAGCAGCTTCGCCTGCGCTTCCGCGCCCAGGTCGCCGACCTCGTCGAGGAACAGCGTGCCGGTGTCCGCCAGCTCGAACCGTCCCAGCCGCCGCTCGGCGGCGCCCGTGAAGGCGCCCTTCTCGTGGCCGAACATCTCCGACTCCACGAGATCCTTGGGGATCGCCGCGCTGTTCACGGTCACGAACGGCTTGGCAGCGCGCCGGCTCTGCCGGTGGATCGCCGCGGCGACGAGCTCCTTCCCGGTGCCCGATTCGCCGGTGATCAGCACCCGCGACTCCGTGGGGGCGACGCGCGCGATCCAGGTGCGCAGCTCGTCCATCGCCCCGCTCACGCCGACCAGCGGATCGGCGTGGCCGAGCTGCTCGTGCAGGCGGCGGTTCTGCTGGAGCGTGCGGCCCAGCTCCAGGGCGCTGCGGATCGCGACGAGCACGCCCTCGGGGGTCAGCGGCTTCTCGAGAAACTGGAACGCGCCCAGCTTCGTCGCCTTCACCGCGTCGCTGAGCGTGGCCTTGCCGCTCATCATGATGACCGGGACGTCGGGAGCGCGGCGCTTGAGCGCCTCGAGCGTGGCGAGCCCGTCGGGCCCCGGCGGCATCATGAGGTCGAGGAGGATGACGTCGGGGAGATCCTGCTCGGTGGCGGACAGCGCCGCGGTGCCGTTGGGCGCCTCTGCCGTCTCGAACCCTTCGGACTGGAGCAAGGCCCCGACCATACGGCGGATGTTGGACTCGTCGTCGACGAGCAGGACACGAGGGCTCACGTCGCGAACACGATGGTGAACGTCGCTCCGCCACCCGGCGTCTCGTCCACGGTGATGGTCGCCCGATGGGCGTCCATCGTTTGGCGCACCAACGCCAGTCCCAGCCCCGTCCCGTCTGCCTTGGTAGTGAAGTACGGCTCGAACACCCGCGGGCGCAGCGCTTCGCCGATCCCGGGCCCGTGGTCGGCGATCGTGACGACGAGCCCCGCGGCGTCGCCCGCGAGCCCGACGTCGATCGCCCCCGCTCCGTGCATCGCCTCGGCGGCGTTGCGCAGCAGGTTGGCGAACGCGCGGCGCAGCGGCTCGTAATGGCCCATCACGCTGCGCCGCCCGCCGTTCGCCTCGACCCTCACGCGCACGCCGTCCGGCACTCCCGTGCGGCCCAGCTCTTCGAGCAGCTCCTGGAGATCTACTTCGCTCTGGGCCCCTTCCGGCATGCGGCCGAAGTCCGCGAACTCCCGCGCCAGCCGCTCGAGCCGGTCGGTCTCCGCGGTCATCACTTCCATGGCCATGTCCGTCCGACCGTCCGACGGTCCGACCGTCCGACTGAGTTGATCGAGGGCGATTCTCATCGACGTCAGCGGGTTCTTGATTTCGTGCGCCACGCGCCGCGCCACTTCGCGGAATGCCCGCAGCCGCTCGGCCTCGAGCTCCTTGTCGCGCGCCACGTCGAGCGCCGTGGCCAGATCGCGTAGCGCCTGGCGCAGCGACTCGAACTCCGGCGCCCCGCGCGCCGGCGTGCCCGCGGGCAGGGGCTGGCGCACGCGGATCAGCTGCGTCCAGCCCACCAGCTCGTCGATCGGCCGTGACAGCTGCCGCGACAGATGCCCCGCGAGCCGCACCGCGGCAAACAGCACCAGCGCGCCCAGCGTCACGATCACGATGGCGAAGCCGGCCGTGTAGTAGCGCAGGTAGGTCTCGCCGCGGCGCGCGAGGCTCGCCGAGTTGGAGACGCGCTCCAGATGATTGCGCAGGGCGGCCCGGCCTGCCGGTGTGAGCTGCATCGTGTCCACGCCTTGCACGAGAGCGCGGGCCGACGTGACGACGTCTTCGAAGGAGGCGCGCGCCCCGGCTGATGGCGCCAGGGTGCGCACGGACAGCACCCACCCCGCCACGGCGAGCGTCGTGGGGACGGCCGTCATCGTGACGAGGATGACGAAGATCCGTCGGTGGAACGGCAGCGCCATATTTGAGGGCGCAATCTATGGACTTGGCTGGCGCGTGACAATTCGACACATAACCAATGCGGATTGTGGATTGCGGATTTCGGATTGGGTGGGGTGGGGAATCCGCAATCCGCAATCGACAATCCGCAATGAATGAGGGCAACATGAAATCCCACACCCACTATCTGTGGTTCAACACGAAGCAGCGTCAGGAGATCATCGACATCACCGACGCAGTGGCGGAGGAAGTGAAGAAGAGCGGTGTGGGGGAGGGCTTCGTGCTCGTGAGCGCGATGCACATCACCGCGTCGGTGTTCGTGAACGACCACGAGTCAGGGCTGTGGCAGGACATCCTCCACTGGTTGGAGCACACCGTGGCGCCGTGGGAGCCGCACCGCTACCGCCACAACGAGACGGGGGAGGACAACGCGGCGGCGCACCTGCGCAGTCTGACCATCGGACATGAAGTGATCGTGCCCGTGACCAAGGGGGCGCTCGATGTCGGGCCGTGGCAGCGCGTCTTCTACGGCGAGTGGGACGGCCGGCGCAAGAAGCGAGTGATCGTCAAGGTGCTGGGGGAGTGACGGTGTACGCCGTGAGCACCTGCTCCCACACGGCGTCACTGCCCATGTGCTGCGCCAGCTTCACCACCCATTGGCCGCTCTTCGCGATCCACAGCGTAGCCTCCGTGCGCCGCAGCTTCGTGTCGACTTTCCAACAGTCGAACGTCCCGGCCGGCACCCGCACGCGCTCTTCACCGACGACCTGTTGATCGAGGGGGAAGATCCTCCAGCGGTCGCGGTCGACCGGCAGGGCGACGTAGGCGCTGCCGTGCCAGGAACGGCTGAGCGGCGTGAGCTGGAACAGGAGTTTGTGCAGGGTACCGTGCCAGCCGACATCCGCCTGTCGCCACGACAGCGGCTGTTGGAGGCTGTCGGGATAATCTCGGGCACGGGCATGACCGCCCGTGTAATACATCACCCGCCGGGTGAGACGCAACGAGCCTTGTTCTAAGAAGAGTGAGTCTCCCATTGCGCCGCGCGTATACCGACCTGTCGTCGACGTGGTGACAATCCAGACTTCGTGGCCGTTCCGTTCGCCGCGGACGACGCTGAACATCCGGACCCCCTGGGCGCTCGTATCGATCCCATCGGTGATCATCCGTCCGGCGTAGGTCCAGCCGCCGATCCTGACGCGACTGCCGTCGACAGCTCCGAGAAGCGGAAATCGCGCCCGCGCCGCGGTGTCGGAGATCTGTTGCGCCTGCAGGATCGCTGGCATCAGCGGCGTCCCGTCGAAAAGCTCGAACATCGGCTGCCCATCCGTCCCCGACCGTGGCCACAGCAGCACTACTGCGGCCGCTGCCGCCAACCCGGCCCCGACCAGCGTGAGGGCGCGGCGGTTCGGCGGCGACTGCGGCTCGGCGCCCGGCAGGATTACCCGCCTCCCCTCGGCTCGGCTCGCTTCAATCCGGGCGAACAGCTCCTCGGACGGCTCGGGAACGCGTAACCCGCGTAGCCGATCGCGCATCGTGCGCAGGCCCGCCACCTGTCGCCGGCAGCGATCGCAGTCGGCGAGGTGAGCTGCGATCCGCGGGCGCCGCCTCTCCGCCAGCTCCGCGTCCGCGAAGCCTTTTAGCGTCTTCAGCGATGGGTGCAACAGAGTCAGCTTCATCGGTCCTCTCCTAGCGTGCGCCGCAGCCGGGTGATCGCCCGCATCAATCGGGCTCGCGAGGCCCCCGCGCTGATTCCCAAGAGCGCCGCGACCTCGGCATGCGAGTAGCCTTCCATCTCCTTGAGCACGAGCACCGACCGCAGCGCATCGGGCAGCGCCGCGATGGCCTCCTGAAGTGCTGCGACCTCGCCGGGCGCCTCGGGCGACGGGTGTCCCGCGACCGCCTCCAGGGCCACCTCGCGTCGTCGCCCGCGCTGACGCAGTCGCATCAGCGCCACGCGCGCTGCCACCCGCTTCAGCCAACTTTCCAGCCGGCCGCGCTCCTCGTAGCGGAGCAACGCCTCCGGGAGCCCGACGAACACGTCGTGGACCACGTCCTCGGCGTCCTCACGGGTGCCGGTGAGGCGGTAGGCGAGGCGAAACACCGCGGCGCCGTGTGCCCGATACAGGGCCGCGAGCGCCGGGGGGTCACCGCGCCGGGCGGCCGCCACGATATCCCGCGGCTCGGGGGGAGCTCCGGTCGGGCTCGTCATTCAGCCATCAAATGCCGTTGGGGGACCGAACGTTACGACTCGGGGAGCCGGCGCGCTCTTTCACTTTTCGCGCAAGTCGTTTAGTTTCAACGGGTCCGAATGTTGTGGCAGGGGTGGATGACGATGTGGTGCCAGGTCATCTGGCGGTGCTCTGCGCCTCGCAGAGAGGCTAGAGCCGCTGGATCTCCTCCGCGCCCGCGCGCACCAGAAGCTGCGCCGCGCTTGAACCGCTCCTCTCCAACCGCTCCCACACATCGGCGCCGCGTGTGCCGCTCGAGGCGCACCGAACTTGAGTTAGCGACGCGCTGCCGGCCTTCCGCCGGGGCCTCGTCGCCGACCGCCATGTGCCCGGCCGCTCCAGCGGCGGGGCTGGAATTGAGCACAACGACATGAATCCGCAGCCGCCTCACCTGGTCCGTTCGGCCCGCCCGGAGCCGACGGCTCACGCTCCCAATGCAGCGCTGCTCATCGACTTCGACAACGTCACCATGGGGATCCGCTCGGATCTCCAGACCGAGCTGAAGCGCCTGCTGCAATCCGACATCATCCGCGGCAAAGTAGCCGTCCAGCGCGCCTACGCCGATTGGCGTCGCTATCCCCAGTATGTCGTGCCCCTCTCCGAGTCCTCGATCGACCTCATCTGGGCTCCCGCGTACGGCTCCAACAAGAAAAACGCCACCGATATCCGCTTGGCGGTGGATGCGATGGAGCTCGTCTTCACCCGTCCGGAGATCGGCACGTTCATCCTGCTCTCGGGCGACAGCGACTTCTCCTCGATGGTCCTGAAGCTCAAGGAGTACGGCAAGTATGTCATCGGCGTCGGGATCCGCGAGTCCTCCAGCGACCTCCTGATCCAGAACTGCGACGAGTACTACTCCTACAGCGAGCTGGCGGGACTCACCAAGGAGAGCGACATCGTGCACCCGCGGCGCGATCCGTGGGAGCTGGTCGTGGAAGCCGTCAAGCAGATGACGGCCCACAACGACGTCATGCGCTCCGACCGGCTCAAGCAGGTGATGCAGGAGATCGACCCGACGTTCGACGAGAAGGACGCGGGGTTCTCACGCTTCAGCAAGTTCGTGGCCGAGGCGGCGAATAAGGGCCTACTCGCCCTCACCAAACGCGACAACGGCCAGTTCGAGATCGCCTTGGGCCCGGATGTCCCCGGCGCTCGGGCGCAGCCCGAGGGCGGAGTGGTCGAGCGGCCCGCCGCCCGTGACCGGGGCGAGCGCGGCCGGCGGGGACCGAGCCGGGGCGGGGAACGCCCGGAGCCGCGGGCCGAACCGCGTGCGGAGCCCGTCGAAGAGCCGGCGGCGCCCCGCCGCGGCGGATTCTCGCGGGGGTTCGGGCTGATCAAACAGGCGCTGCAGAGCCTCGGCGGGTCCGACCACGCCGTCAGCGCCGATGAGGTGCGGGACGCTGTGGCGGAGATCAAGAGTGACGAGCCGGTGGCGCCCGCGCAGGTGAACAAGCTGCTGCGCCAGGCGCACGATCGCGAGCTCGTGGACCTGGCCAAGGAAGAGGACGGCGGGTACTCGGTGCGCCTGCGACCGGGCGCCGAGCAGCCGGCCGAGGAACCGGTCACCGCGACCCACCCTCCGGAGCCGTCCCCACCGGTCACGACAGGGGGAAGCCCGGCGGTATCGCGTGGAAGATTCCGGCGCGGCTCCCGCGGCGGGCCGCGCGCGGCGCCGCCCGAAATCCCGAAAGTGGGCGTCGTCGAGGTGGACCCGAACTACCGGCCGCGGTTCGAGCCGCCGCCTGCTCCGAGGGTCGAGGTGCTGGGCACGCCGGCCCCGGCACCGGTCGGCGCCCCGCATGGAGATCCCTCGCAAGACCGCCCCGAGCGCGGGGACCGCGGCGAGAACCGCGGCGGTCGGCGTCGTGGCGGGCGCGGACGCGGCGGCCGGGGTCACGGCAGCGGCAGTGGAGAGCGGGGAGCAGCTGAAGGGCGGGAGCGTAGTGACCGCGGTGAGCGCAACGGTGAGGAAGGGCGCAGCCGCGGCCGGCGCGGGGGCCGGGGTCGGGGGGGCAGGGGCCGCTCACTCGACAGTGGCGAAACGAGCGGCATGCCTGAGTCCGCCACGCGCGAGCCCGCGCCGCCCCCTCCCCCTCCCCCGCCGCCGGCGCCGAAACCGGAGCCGCAAGACGACTCGGAGTCGTTCTGGTCCCGCGTGAAGCGGGGGCTCACCGGCGGGGCATGATCGGCCGGCCGCTCTCACCGCGGTTCTACGCGCGACCAACGTCCGAGGTCGCGCGTCGGCTTTTGGGGCGGGTCGTCGTGAGCCAGGTGGGCGGTCGCCGCACCGCTGGCCGCATCGTCGAAACGGAGGCCTACGTCGGTCCCCACGATCCCGCTTGCCACGCCTACGGCGCGCGGCGCACGCGGCGTACCGACGCCCTATACGGTCCGCCAGGCACCGCGTATGTGTACTTCACCTACGGCATGCACTGGTGCCTGAACGCCGTGACGGAGGCGGATGGATATCCGGCGGCCGTGCTGATCCGGGCGCTGGAGCCGCTGCAAGGCTTGCCGACGATGCGCCGCCGCCGCCGCGGCATCCCAGACGCTGGACTTTGTGCGGGACCGGCGCGCTTGTGTGCGGCGTTGGGGATCACCGGGAGCCTGAACGGCGCACCGTTGTGGCGGGGGCCTCTCAAGATCGTGGATGACGGCCGGCGCCCCCGACCTCGCGTGCGCGTCGGCCCGCGGGTCGGGGTCTCCCGCGCGACGGATTGGCCCCTGCGCTTTTTCCTCGAAGACTCGCCGTGGGTGTCCCGCTAGGCCCGTGCTCAGTGCTGTTCGGTGATCCCTTCCTTGGCCGTGCCCAGCGAGTAGCGAACCCCGCCTTGCAGGCTGTGGGTCGTGCCGTCGAGTAGGAACCCTCGGGCCGACGACGTCAGAACATACTGGCCGAAGACCGAGAGCTTGCCGTAGCTGATCTGCACGCCGCCCGACAGCCAGAAAAACGCCTTGCTGGCTGCCTCCTCGGCGCGGTCCTGAGCCGCAATCTGGTCCGACAACGTGGGACAGTCGGAGTTGGGGGTCGAACCGCTGCAATCGACGAGCGGATTGAGTACCTGCATCAGCGCGAAGCCGCCTCCGGCGAACGGCTCGACCACCTTCTGGGTCGGGAACGCCAGCACGCCGAACATCAACCGCCGCATGTCGTGGAAGGTGACGTCCCGTAGCCCCGTACTGGAGTTGGGATCCGAGATCACCGCCGGATCGTCCCCGAGGAACACCGCCTGCTCGTACCCCACATAGAGCGCCGTGCGTCGCGCCGTGATCAGCCAGTGCCCGCCGATCATCGGGTCGTAGGTCGTCCCCTGCGCATTGGTTTTGGAGAGGAAGACCCCGCCCTGCGCCCCCCAATACCATTGGTAGTTGTTCGCCGCGGCGCGGCTGCCTTGTGAGGGAGGGATCAGGAAGTAGGACAGACCCGCCGACCCGATGACCTGCCCGCCCCAGGTGCCGCCCGGGTAATTCGTCTTGGGGGAGAAGATAGCGCGCCCCTCCAGACGAAGCGCCCAGTGCTGGCCGAAGAAGAGCCGGTCACCGACGCCGCCGTGCAGCCCGTTGTCGGTGAAGCTGTAGGGCGGTGTGTTGGCGAACGCGAGGCGCGTGTACCCTCCCAGGATGTAGAACTCATTCGTCTTGCCATATGGGAAGTTCAGCACCAGGCTGGCGCTCGCCAGCGAGACGGTCGCCGTTTGCGTGCCGAACACGTTGATGGGGTTCTGGTAACCGCCTTCCAGCTCGATCCCCACGCGATCGCTCGTGTAGTAGCCGATGCGGACGCCGCCCCCGACTTGGTTCTTGAGCAGGAAGGCGCGGTCATACCGGGTGTACGACCCGAACCCGCCGACCTCGATCTGCTCGGCGCGTTGCGCGAAGGCGGGGCTGCCCAGCAGACCCAGTAGCAGGACGCTCGTGAGGAAACGCGACACCGGCTTCATCGGACATCCTCCCGCAGCCGCTCGAAAGGGCTGCCGCTTAGAGGCTCCGAAGATAAGATGCTAGCCTGTTGCGCACAAGCATTTTAAGGCACTAGACCGCGAAACTACTTGAAGTCATCCCAGTGCAGGGATTACAACCCACAACTGTCGCTATAGTGTCGACAGTTTGCCAAGATCACAGGCCACTCAGGAGTACCGCATTGAAGAGCAGTTTGAACGTGCCTTGCGTTTGCCCCCGGAACTGGGACCGGAAACCGAACAGGATCACTCGCCCACGGCCCACCGGCACCTCGACCAGCGCCGCCTTTCCCTCGATGCGCTCGGCGTGCTGCACGTACCCCGACCGCAGCGGGTTCGCGGTGTAGCGGGCGAGCACGCGTCCAGGGCTGTGAACCTCGAACGCACCACCGTTCTGGAAGTACACATAGAGTGAGTCGGACACGCCAAGCGTGATGGGGCTTGGTTGACCCTCGAGGGCCGCCGCGAACACCGAACCGGGCGCGTAGAACCGTGAGCTCTGGGGGCCGGATGCTTCGCCGGCCAGTACGTTGGTCACGGGAAGGCTGAGCTGAGCAATCGCGAAATCGCTGGCGCCGTCGAGGCACACCAACGTACCGCCGCCCCGAACAAACTCCGAAATGGCTGCCGACCCCCCTTGCCCCATCCCGCCAGCGAATTGCGACGGAATGCGAGTCGAGTCCACGCCGTTGAGCAACCGCTCGGCCGACTCATCCGGGAGCATGATCACCTCGAATCGGTCGCGCAGCTTCCCGACTCTCAGATCGCTGTCGTGAACGGTGGTGTAGGCAATCCCATACTGCTCGAACAGCCACCGCGTCCACCCCTCGTCGATGGTAGCAGTCCACGGTTGATAGATCGCGATGCGCGGCAGGCTGCGCCGCGTAACGCCAGCACGGCCCGGCGCCCGCGTCGCCAGTGCGGTAAATCCGCGACGGGTCGCAAGACCGCTCAGGATCGCGCGAGCGCGCGGCCCGCGCACGAACACGTTCTCGCCCGCTACCGTCACCTGCTGCCCCGCGGCGAGGAGCGCCGCGATCGCGCTCGATTCGCCGTTGGTCCGGTTGTCCAGTTCGAATGCGTCGCCGGTTCCCACGATCCGGCCGGGGGGCACCACGACCGTGTCTACGTGGGCCAGACGCGCTGCGAACGGCGCGCGCACTGCAACCGCCGGCACATTCATGGTGAACGGGAGCGTCCAGCCGGCCACGTCGTACGGCGGCTTGCCCTCGATCATCGGGTAGCGCTGGGGCTCGAGCAGGTCCTTGGCGTGCGCCCGGAACGGTTGGGCCATCGGGACAACGAGGGTGCCGGCGGGATACCCTTGGCCGTCAGCGGTGAAGGCCGACTCGGCGCGCTGCACCTCGACGCCGCTTTGGAGCAGGACCGTGGCGAGCCGTGCGCGAGCCTCAGGATCGCGGGCGCCGGGCGGGAGGAGGTACGCGAATGGATCGCCCTGCAGCCCCGCCTCGACCGCGCGCTGGCCCAGGGTGACGAAGCGGTCGAGGAACGCCTGCCGCTGCTGCGCGGCCAGACGCACCAGCGCCCTGGCGGCGACCAGTTCGTAGCGCGCGATGTCGCCGATACGCCACGTGCCCCCCGGCCAGGGAGCGGGATAGTTGACGCCCCGCGCGGGCTGCCGCAGGGCGTCTCCCGTCAGGGTGATGGGTGACGCCAGCCGGACGCTCGCGGCTTCCGACAGGATTCCGATCATGTTGTGCCGCGCCGGCACCGAGCGGAACCCGCCGTGCCACCACAGGTCGAAGGTGACCTGCTGCGCCACGCCGGTGTAGCCCGAGTCGGATAGCGCGCTCGCCATCGTGGTTCCCACGAGGTTCGTCGCCTCGACCAGCATCGGGTCGAGATTCGGGTTCACCGGATCGGCAAACGGCGGCAGGAACAGCCGCGGGCCGTTGCTCCCCATCTGGTGCACGTCGTACACGACCTCGGGGAACCAGTCATGGTAGAGCACCCGCGTCACGAGACGCGTTTCGACCTGCGTCACCATGAACCAGTCGCGGTTGTCGTCGTGGCCGACGTATGGGTGGTACAGCCACGGCAGCGGCCCGCCCTCGTACGGCGTGCCCTTGTACTTGCGGTACCAGGCCACGACCGTGTCGAGCCCGTCGGGGTTCATCGACGGGACTATCAGCACCACGACCGAATCAAGCAGGCGGGTGAGCGCCGGGTCGGTCGCCAGCTGGTAGGCGAGTGTCAGGCCCATCAGGCTCGAGGCGATTTCCGTGGAGTGGATGTTGTTATCGATCAGCACTACGGCGGGCTGCGTGGCCCGCAGGGTATCGAGCGTCGCGAATCTCAGCCCGCGGGGGTCAGCGAGCAGGCGCTGGCCGCGCTTCAACGCTTCCAGTCGGCGCTGGTTCGCGGGCGAGGTAATGGTGAGCAGCAGGAACGGCCGGCCCAGCGTCGTCCGGCCGAGCGTGTCCAAACGCACGAGGGGGCTCGCCTCTGCCACCGAGGTCAGGTATGTCGTGATCTGGCCCCAGTCCGCCAGCATTGAATCCGCGCCGGGCTCGAAGCCCAGGCCGGCAAGCGGTGACGGGAGAGGCAACTGCTGGGCGGTCAGGCCGTCGGGCGCTCGGGCGGTCAGCACCAACGCGAGTGCAAGTAGTCGTTTCATCAGATCAACCCCAGTTTGGTGCCGACGTTCTTGAAGGCGCCGAGCGCGAAATCGAGATCGTCGCGCGAGTGGGCGGCAGAGATCTGGCAGCGCACGCGCGCGTGGCCCTGCGGCACGACCGGATAGCCGAAACCGGTCACGAACACGCCCTCATCCAGCAGCATCTCGCTCATGCGGATCGCCTTGGCGGTCTCACCGAGAATCACGGGGATGATCGGCGTAGCGCCCGGGAGCGGGCGGAAGCCGAGGGCCGCGAGCTGCTCGCGGAAATAGGTCGCGCTGTCGCGCAGGCGCGTGACGAGCGCGGGGTGCGTCTCGAGGTGCCGCACGGCCGCCAAGGCGCTCGCCGCGACGGTGGGGGGCAGGGCGTTGCTGAACAACTGGGGCCTGGAGCGCTGCGTGAGATAGTCGGTGAGCGCGGCGGGTCCGGCGGTGAAGCCGCCCGCGGCCCCGCCGAGCGCCTTGCCGAGGGTCGAGGTGATGATGGGCACCTCGCCCACGACGCCGTAGTGCTCGGCGGTGCCGCGCCCCGTCTTGCCGAGCACGCCGGTCGCGTGGGAATCGTCGACGGCGACCACCGCGTCGTACTTGCGGCCCAGCTCCAAGAGGTCCGGCAGCCGCGCGATGTCGCCCTCCATCGAGAAGATGCCGTCGGTGAAGATCAGCTTGAGGCGACGATCCTTCGCGGCCTTGAGCTTGGTCTCGAGATCCGCCATGTCGGAATGCTGGTAGACGGCGGTCTGGCACTTGGTGATCGCCTTGGCGAGGCGGATGGCGTCGATGATGGACGCGTGGTTCAGCTGGTCCGAGATGACCAGGTCGTCTTCGCCGAGTAGCGTGGGGCACAGCCCCTCGTTGGCGTTCCAGCAGCTGACGTAGGTGAGGCTGCTCTCGCACCCTACGAGCCGGGCGACGGCCGCTTCGAGCTCGCGGTGGACGGTGAACGTGCCGCAGATGAACCGCACCGACCCCGTCCCGGCGCCGAAACGGTCTAACGCCGCTCTTCCGGCGGCGACCACGTCCGGGGCGTTGCACAGCCCCAGGTAGTTGTTGGACGAGAGGATGACGACCTCACCGCGCCCTTCCATCACGGTGCGCGGGCCTTGCGGGGCGTCGAGGTAGTTGAGGCGCTTGTAGACGCCGTCGGTCTTGAACTGGGCGAGCTCGGTCTCGAGGTGGGCGGCGAAGCTCATGCGATCTCCAGGATGACCTTGCCGGCGTCGCCGGCGCGGATCGTCGCCAGCGCGTCGTCGATCCGCGTGAGCGGGAAGCGGTGCGTGATGACCGGGCGGGGGTCGAAGAGTCCCGCCGACAGGAAGCGGCGCATCTGGTGCCACGTTTCGTACATCTTGCGTCCGATCACCCCGTAGACCAGCAGGCCCTTGAAGATGATCTCGTTGGCGAAGTCCACCGGCACCGCGCCCGTGGGGAGGCCGAGCAGCTGGATGCGGCCGCCCATGCGCACCGCGGCGAACGCCTGGTGCACGGCCGCCGGCACGCCGGACATCTCGCACACCACGTCGGCGCCTTCGCCGCCCGTCGCCGTGAGGACGGCGGCGACCACATCCTCGTTGGCGGCGTTCACGGTGACGTGCGCCCCCATCTTCGCCGCCAGCGCGAGGCGCTTGGGGTTCACATCCGAGGCGATCACCCGCGAGGCCCCGGCGGCGCGCGCGATGCCGACGGCGAAGCAGCCGATCGGGCCGCACCCCGCGACGAACACGGTGCTGCCGGGGATCTCCGCGGTCAGCACCGTGTGGAACGCGTTCCCCATCGGGTCCATGATCGCCCCGATCTCGGTGGGGATGCCGTCGAGGGCGAGGACGTTGGTGGCGGGCATCGCGATGAACTCGGCGAAGGCGCCGTCGCGGTCCACGCCGATGATGCGGGTGTTGCGGCAGATGTGGCCGTTCCCGGTGCGGCACTGGAGGCAGTGGCCGCACACGATGTGGCCCTCGGCGGTCACGAGCTGGCCGACCTTGAGCTCGGTGACCCCCGCGCCCAGGGTGACGATCTCGCCGGCGAACTCATGGCCGACGACGACGGGCGGCCGCATGCGTCCCTGCGCCCAGGCGTTCCAGTCGGCGATGTGCAGGTCGGTACCGCAGACGCCTGCATGGCGCACGCGGATCAGCACCTCGCCGGGGCCGGGAGATGGTTTGGGAACCGTCGTGACGGTCAGACCGGGGGCCGGGCGTTGCTTGACGATTGCCTGCATCGGGGCGTCGAACTCGGGGCGATGAGCGGCAAGGAATCTACCCGGGGCAGGGCGGCTAGGTGAGCCCGCCAGGGCAGCCTGTGGGCGATCGCCCGGCCTCACGGCACGCCGCGTATCTTTACAGCCCTGCCCCGCCGGCCTTCTCGAGGGACGCGTGGCTAACGAGCAAGCGACGATTCACGAGGCGACGACGAAGAATACGCATGCCACGGTGGCCGCGCTCCTCTCGGCAGAGCCCAGCTGCCGCCGCGTGCTCGACATCCCGTGCGGGGAAGGCGCGTTCGTGAGCCGCCTTCGCGCCACCGGATACGAGGTTCAGGCCGTCGACGTGCAGCCGCTGCTCAAGGTGGCGGGCGTCCCATTCACGCGCGCGGACATGAACGCCCCTCTGCCGTTCGCGGACGACGGCTTCGACGCGGTGGCATGCATCGACGGGATCGAGCACTTGGAGCGGCCCTTCGACTTCGTGCGCGAGTGCCGGCGCATCCTGCGTCCGGGCGGCGTGTTGCTCCTCTCGACGCCCAACATCAGCGCGCTGCGGTCGCGCTGGCGCTGGTTGCTGACCGGGTTCCACAACAAGGGCAAGACGCCGCTCGATGAGACGGCGCCCAACCCCTGGCACCATATCGGCTTGGTGTCGTTCCCCGAGATCCGCTACCTGCTGCACAGCAACGGCTTCCGGATCACGGCCATCGCCGCGAACCGCGTGAAGGCCGTGAGTTGGCTGTACACGCCGCTGTGGGCTCTCGCGTGGCTCGTGACAGGCTTGGTGTTTCGGCGGTGGGAGAAGGATCAAGCGATGCGCCTGCGCTCCGCCGAAGTGCGCCGCCAGCTCTATTCGCTGCCGGTGGCGTTGGGGGAGACGCTGATCGTGAAGGCGGCCTGCGAGAAGCCCTGAGCGGTCAGTCGGCGGGAACCGGTGCGGGGGCGTGCACCGGTTCGATCTTCACTGCGCAGATCTTGAGCTCCGCCATCTTCGCGTAGGGGTCGAGGACCGGGTTGGTCAGCAGGTTGGCCGCGGCCTCGCGGAAGTGGAACGGCACGAACACCTGCCCCCGCGCCACCCGGTCGGAGATACGGCACGCGGTCACCATCGAGTTGCGCCGCGAGGTGAGCCGCACCAGGTCGCCCTCGGTGACGCCGAGCGCCGCCGCGTCGGCGGGATGGATCTCCACAATGGCGGTGGGCTCCCGGGCGTCGAGTCCGCTCGCGCGGCGCGTCATCGTGCCGGTGTGCCAGTGGTAGAGCTGGCGGCCGGTGTTCATCACGAACGGATAGGTCTCGTCGGGCAGCTCGACCGGATCGGTGTACTCCACCGGGACGAACCGGGCCCGGCCGTCGGCGGTCGGGAAGCGTTCGGCGAACAGGAACGCCGTGCCGGGGTGGTCGGCCGTGGGGACGGGGTACTGCAACCCCGCCCCTTCCAGGCGCGCATGCGTCACCCCTCGCCAGCTCGGCGTCACCTGGGCGATCTCTTGCATGACCTCGTCGGCTGATTGATGCGGCGTCGGGAGTCCCAACCGGTTGGACAGCTCGATCAGGATCTCGAGATCGCCACGGGCCTGCCCCGGCGGGTCCGCCGCGCGGTGCGAGAGTTGGATGCGCCGCTCGGTGTTGACGAACGTGCCCGTCTTCTCCGCGAAGCTCGCGCCAGGGAGCACGACATCGGCGTAGCGGGCGGTCTCGGTGAGGAAGAGGTCCTGAACGGCCAGGAACTCCAGCTCCTGGAACCAGCGCTCGGCGTGGGCGATGTCGGGATCCGAGATGATCGGGTTCTCCCCCATGATGTACATCCCGCGCACGCCGCTTTCCGGCTTGACGACCTCCGTGACCATCAGCCCTTCTTTGAGGGACAGCGTCTCCGCTGGCACGCCCCAGGCGCGGGCGTACTCGGCACGGATGGCGGGGTCTTTCACCGAGCGGTAGTCGGTATAGACGAAGGGGATCGCCCCGACGTCCGAGGCGCCCTGGACGTTGTTCTGGCCGCGCACCGGCAGCATCGCGGCCCCCCAGCGGCCGATCATGCCGCACGCCAGCATGAGATTCAGCAGCGACGTCACGATGTCGGTGCCGTTGGCGTGCTGCGTCAGCCCCATGGCCCACAGCGTGCTGGTGTTGGGGCCGCGGGCGTAGGTCTCCGCCGCGCGCCGGATCACGCCGGCCGGCACGCCGGTGATTTTCGCCGCGCGCTCGGGCGTGTAGGGCTGGACCGCGGCGCTGACTTTCTCAAAGTCGTGGGTGCGCTCGGCGAGGAATGTCCGGTTCTCAAGACTCTGGGCGAGGATGTGCTGCAGCATCGCCGAGTAGAGCGCGACATCGGTGCCCGGCTGCATCTGGAGGTGGATGTCGGCGCGGCCGGCGAGTTCGGTGCGGCGCGGGTCGGCGACGATGAGCGTCGCCCCGCGCGCGTGCGCCCGCTTGATGGCGGCGCCGAACACCGGGTGCGTCTCGGTGGTGTTCGCGCCGGCGATGAAAATGACGTCGCACGCGGCCTCGATCTCGCGCATCGACCCCGAGGCGGCTGACGTGCTCAGGGCCCGTTGCATCGCGGCGACCGACGTCGAGTGGCAGAGTCGCGTGCAGTGATCGACGTTGTTCGTCCCCAGGCCGCCGCGGAACATGCGCATGAGGAGATAGTTCTCCTCGTTGGAGCACTTCGCCGAGGAGAAGCAGGCCAGGGCGTCGCCGCCGCGGGCCTGCTTGATGCGCAACAGCTCCTGGGCGGTGAGCTCCATCGCCTCCTCCCAGGTGGCCTCGCGGAACGGATCGTACCATGCCGGCGGTGTCGCGACGCGGTCGCGGATGTCCATATCGAGGCGCTCGAGCAGCGGCAGCTCGCGCACCGACTTGCCGGTGGCCCGAGGCGGCGTCCCCGGCTTCGACCGCTGGCCCTCGGCTTCGATGGTTTGCCATGGCCCGCCGCGGCGCTCCGCTCCCTGCCCGCCTTTCCACACCCAGCGCCCGCCGTCCTTCACCCAGCTCTTGCGGATCAGGGGCCGGGTGAGCCGGTCCTGGTGTTGCGGGAAGTCGTACCCGAAGCGCCCCTTCACGCAGGTCGAGCCCTGGTTGGGGGTGTCGAGCTCGATGTCCGGGGAGGTGACCCGCGCGATCCGGCCTCCGGCCACGTGCAGGTCGACTTGGCAACCGACGCCGCAGTAAGGGCAGACGGCGCGGACGACGCGCTCGGGGCTGCGGATCTGGGCGGGAGTGAAGCGCTGCCGCGGCAGTGTCTCGAAGATGGCTCCGGTGGGGCATACGCGTACGCACTCGCCGCACCACGTACAGCCCGCCTTGTCGGGATCGCCGTCGGCACCGACGACGATCTCGGCGTGCTCGCCCCGCCACGCCACGTCGAGAACGCCGACCACCTGGATGTCGGCGCACGCCCGGACGCACCGCGTACACAGGATGCAGGTGGACATGTCGTGGCGGATCATCGGGTCGCCGGGCCGCTCGTCGCCGCTGCGCAGCGGGAGGTCGCGGCCGGCGAGCGGCGTGGGGTCGACGCCGTACCGCGCCACGTACTGCTCGAACTCGTTCCGGGGCCGCGCCCGGCCGCCGTTGCGCAAATGCTCGGCGGGATAGCGCTCGAGCAGCAGCCGCAGCACACCGCGGCGGTTCTCCACGGCGGCGTGCGACTCGGTCGTTACCACCATGCCGTCGGCCACTCTTGTCGCGCACGCCGGCAGGAGCTTGGGCTGCCCGTCCACGGACACGAGACAGATGCGACAGTTGCCCACGATGGGCAGCTTGGGATACCAGCACAGCGTGGGAATCTCGATGCCCGCCGCGCGGGCGACGTCGAGGATCGTCGCGTCGGCGTTCGCAGTGAGGGTGCGGCCGTTGATGGCGAGGGTGGGCATCGTCCGGTAGATATAGAGGATTCGTCGGCAGGCGGCAACCGGCGCATCACGTTGTGATCAAGGAGGTTGCGCCATGCATACCATGCTCACTCTGACAGTCGGCCTGCTCGCGGCGGCGACGCCCCGGGACACGACCATCACCGTCCGCGGCATCCTTCAGATCCAACTCGACTCGGCGGGCCGCCCGGCAAGAGCGGTCCTCGTCCTCCCGGACCCTGTAACCCTGGTCGGGCATTCCGTGAACGCCCTGCTGCTCTCCGGCGACCCAGCGGGTTGGCGGCGCTACGACAGCCACTACGTCGAGGCGACGGGCGCCGCCGGCGCGGCGACGCCGGGCGGCGTCGAGTTTCAGCCTGCGCGCGTGCGCGAGGTGGAGCCCGAGGGAGCGGTGGGCAGGATGGTGTCGCTGAGCTTTTCGCAGCGGGCCCTGGTCTCCTTGTCCGTACTGCCGCGTCGCTTCGCGTGGCAGGTGCAGGGCCGCCCCAGCGGGGCGACGCCGGTGGCGCTGTTCCGGATCGGCAATCACGGTGAGACGGAGCTGGACTTCGAGTTCGCGTCCAACGAATTCGTGTGCGTGTCGGTCCGGGCCGAGGAGGAGTCAGAGCCGCACTGGCGGTACCAATGGCGCTACCCTCGTCCGGACTCCCGGCTCTCGGTGCGCGTGGGCACGGTGTTCTGGGCGATGATCCCGCTGCCCCGGGAGGCCCTGCCCGGTCCGGGTCGCTACACGGTGCGCGCTTCGTTGTGCGGCGTCCCCGACTATCAGACGGAAGCCACGGTCGAGGTGACCGGGTAATAAAACGGGCCGGCAAAGCGCCGGCCCTCTCGTTCACTAACCGCTTGTTCTCTAGAGCGTCGGATCCACGGGCAGATGCCGGTGGGTGTGATCGCCGTTTTCGCCCTCATCAGCGAACCAGCAATAGGCCCAAATCTTCGCCGGGCGCAGGGCCAGTTGGCCAGCCCGGAGAATGATGCCGAGGGGTTCGTCGTCGAGTACAAGAGGCAGGCTGGTCATTGCAAACGGTTCCCGGTTGCCGGACGGCCGGCTCAAAAGCAAGACGCCTGCCACTGGGGGTGATTGGCAACTGGACGTCCGGCAACAGGTTACCTGGGAGGGGTGGAGGTGTGGTGGCTACTCCGACACGTTCGCCCGCGTGTCCGCCTGACGCGCCGGC
>Ga0209806_1000452_pt1 | contig 27895 bp, 24 predicted proteins | sample GraSoiAngelo_152_FD_186166 | JGI IMG/M metagenome (GOLD analysis project Ga0209806, IMG submission 186166) | Grasslands soil microbial communities from the Angelo Coastal Reserve, California, USA - 14_1009_12_30cm (SPAdes) (version 2) | ecosystem: Environmental > Terrestrial > Soil > Grasslands ... | reverse complement strand
GCAGGTCCCATTTCCATCGCTTCCGTCACATCGTCCGGGGTGACCCCGAGGCGCTCCGCCAGCTCGGACACCGTCGGCTCGCGACCCAGCTCGATCTTCATCTGCTCGTTGACGCGGACCACCGACGCGTGCAGCTCCTGGAGGCGCCTCGGAAAACGGATCGCGGTGCCTTTGTCGCGGAAGTAGCGTTTGATCTCACCCGCCACCGTCAGCGTGGCGAAGGTCGTGAACTCGTATCCCAGGTCGGGGTCGAATCTCTCGATGGCCTTGATCAGGCCGAGGTAGCCGACCTGGACGATGTCGTCCAGAGGCTCGCCGCGGTTCTGGAATTTCCGAGCCAGGAAATAGACGAAGTCGTGGTAGGCGTCGACGAGCTGGGCGCGGATGCGATCGCGCTCGGTCGGGTCCGTGGTTTCCTTGTAGAGGCGATGGAGCGCCCGCAGCTCCTCGCGCGGTATCCGCGTCGGTGAAGCCACGCCTAATAGTTAAACCGTCTGGCGAACTTCAGCCAGCCAGGTGCTTGACCATCCGGAAGCTCACATGCCCCGTAAGCGGCTCGATGGTCGGTCGGAAGTCATCGACGAAGCAGCGGATCATCTCGTAGGCGAGGCGCTGCAGCTCAGGGTCCACGTGTGACTCGTGCTTGACCCCCGGCATCGGCAATGCCGTGCCGATCGGCATGACGTCGACGTCGACGACGAGCGCCCGGTTGGTTGCGAAATAGGTGAGCTTCAGGTCAGCGGGAGTGCCCAGCTCCTCGGCCGCCGAGATCGCGCTGTCGCAGGCTTGCGTGAGCGCGATCGACAGCTCGTCGAGGTCCATCAAGCTCAGCCCGAGCTGACCGCCCAGCGTCGTGGCGACGCGCTTGGCCACGGGGATGAACGCCGAGGTGGCGGGGATCTTCAGCTCAGCGAGATTTCGCTTGGCCATCTCTGGGGCGCTACTCCTCCAGGTTGGTCGACCGCTGCATCTTCCGCGCCGCAGTCGCCTCGAGCTCTTCACGCTTCCGCTTCGCCGCCGCTACGCCGTCCTGGATCGCCTTGCCGACCGGGTGGTCGGGGTCAGAGACCATCTGCCGCGCCCTCTGGGCCGCCTCGCGCGCGCGCTGGACGGGCTCACTGCCGCTCAGCTCGATGGTCTTGCTGCGCAGGCTGTCGATCTGCTCCTTGCCCGGGCCCGACGCGATGTACGCGCCGACGGCAAGGCCGACGAGACCGCCGAGGATGAACCAGCCGAAACCGCCGCTTCCGTTGCTGTCGTCAGCCACCGCTAACCTCCTTTAACCGAGCGAACAAGGCTCTTACCCGCCACCCCTACGCCATGCACTGCAGCGCTGATGCCGCGGCCGACCGCGGCCATCCCGCGACCACCAGTCCTCAGCCCGACGTTGACGCCGGACGTGATGTCGTTCACGTTTTCGATCGTCTGTCTCACCTCGGGCAGTGTCTCTTTCATCTCTTCGTTGGTCGTGTCGAGCAGCTCTTCAACTGCTCCGAGTGTTCCGCGCAGCCGGATCAGCACCGCGGCCAGGGCCAGCGCCACGATCAGCGCGGCCACCCCGAACGCGATCCACATGAAGCTCTGACTGTTCAAACTGTGAATACCCTCAGCGCGCGCGGCGCAAACACATCCGCAATCTTAAGTGCGGGTCCCCTCCTTGCTCGAGGTCGGCTCCCTGGATCCGCTGGAGCGCCGTGGGACGAAGCGCGCCAACGGCTGGAGCAGGAGGGCGAAGGCCACCGCCGGCAGGATGTTGGCCTGGCCGAGGCGGGCCGAAGGCAGGCCGAGGTAGTCCCACAGCTGGCCCAGGCCGAAGCCCACCGCGGTCATCAAGAGGATGGGGATGTAGGCGCGGCGGCGGTAGCGGAGGAACGCGAAGCAGAGCTGGGAGGTGATGAGTACGAGCAGGACGGCGACGACGAGGCCGGGTGGGATGAGCTTCAAAATGCCACCAGCCCCTCCGGCCCTGCCCCATCCCCGCCGCGAGCGGCGGTACTTCCCCACTGCGTGGGGAAGAGCCACCTCCCCATAAATGGGGAGGACAAGACTCCCTCCAGGCAGCGGGGGTGGGTTGTCCTGAGCATGCTCAGGTGGGTCCCCTGCCTCGGCTCTCCAAGTCCCGTCGAAGCGGGCTTTTGGTCGGCTTTGCGGACTCCGGGGTCCCTTTCAGCGAGTGTTGGGCAACGCGCACATGCCCGCCACCCTTCGGGAGCACCGCCAATCCTACGACGGTGCCTTCTGGGGTGGAACGACCTGGATGTGAAGCTCTGCCAGCTGCGCCGGATCGACCGGGCTCGGCGCCCCGAGCATCAGATCCTGATGGCTCTGCGTCTTCGGAAACGCCACGACGTCGCGGATGTTGTCGGTCCCGGTGATCGCCATCATCAGGCGGTCGATGCCTGCCGCGATTCCTCCGTGCGGCGGCACCCCATACTCAAACGCTTCGAGCAGGTGACCGAACTGCGCGCGAATCTTTTCCCGGCTCATGCCGAGGATCTCGAAGACCCGCTCCTGCAGCTCTGGCTGGTGAATCCGGATGCTTCCCCCAGATATCTCGAAGCCGTTGAGCACGCAGTCGTAGGCCCTCGCCCGGACCTCATAGGGACGTTCGGCAAGGAGGTGCATGTCCTCCGGCCACGGTGACGTGAAGGGATGGTGTCCGTACGTCAGCTTGCCCTGATCGTCCTCTTCGAACAGGTACATGGGGTAGATCCAGAGGAAGTTCCACTCATCATGGCGAATCAGCTTTCTGCGTCGGGCGATCTCCCGGCGCAGCAAGCCCATCACCGTTTCCGCTTTTCGCCGCCGATCCGCGACCACCAGGATGAGGTCATCGGCACCCGCACCAGCGGCCGCCTTGATCGCCGCCATCTCGCCTTCGCTCATGTGCCGGTCGAGCGGACCTGGAATCCAGGCCAGGCCCTTGGCACCTGCGCCCTTGGCGATCAGAGCCAGCTCATCAAGCTCGCGGCGGCTCATGTCCCGACCGCCCGGCACGGCGAAGCAGCGCACCACACCTCCGGCATCGAGCGCCGAGCGCAATACTGTGGCGCCTGTCTCGCGGAGTGCGTCGCTTACGTCCCCGATCTCCAGGCTGTAACGCAGGTCGGGTTTGTCGGTGCCGTACTTCAGCAGCGACTCCTGCATGTCGATCCGTGGGAAGGGCGTCGGGATCTCGATCCCCAAAACGTCCTTCCAGACTTTCGACCAGAGGCCTTCGATCAGGGTGAAGACGTCTTCCTCGGTGCAGAACGACATCTCCACGTCGAGCTGAGTGATCTCGACCACGCGATCTGCCCGAAGGTCTTCATCACGAAGGCATCGCGCGATCTGGTAGTACCGGCCGATACCCGCCACCATGAGCAGCTGCTTCAGCTGTTGCGGTGATTGCGGCAGGGCGAAGAACTCACCAGGATGAAGGCGCGACGGAACGATGAAGTCGCGCGAACCCTCGGGCGTGCCTTTGAGCAGCATCGGCGTTTCCACTTCCATGAACTCGTGCGCGTCCATGTAGCGATGGATCGCCTGCACGACGCGATGCCGGAGCTCCAGGGTCTGCGCCAGCTTGGGCCGCCGGATATCGAGATACCGATACTTCAGGCGCAGCGCCTCATCTGCGTTCACGTCGTCCTGGATTTCGAAAGGCGGGGTCTTGGCTTCCGAGATGATCTCCAGGTCGCTGGCCACTACCTCGATCTCGCCCGTCGCCATCTTTGGGTTCTCGGATCCGCCAGGCCGGCGGGTGACCTTGCCTTTGACGCGAACGACGTATTCGTTTCTGACTTCGGTTTCGCCGATCGATCGGATCACGACCTGCACCAGGCCCCAACGGTCACGGAGGTCGATGAATGTGACGCCGCCGTGGTCGCGGCGTCGCGCGACCCAGCCGTACAGCTCGACCTCTCGGCCGTCGTCGCTCGCGCGCAGCGAGCCGCAGTGGGGCGCTGAGAATCCGCTCATGCGAGGCGCGTCGGCAGCTCCACCCACTCGAGCTCTTCCTGCTCACCGCTTGTCATGTCACGCAGTTGGGCTGAACGACGTGACGCCGCGTCGGGAGTCAGCAGCACGACCCACTTCGCGCCCAGCTTGTTCGCCGCGCGCATCTTCGCCGCCAGGCTCTTCGACTCGTAGTCGACCGCGGTCGACCTGACCGCGCGGCAGATGCGCGCCACCTCGGCGGCCGCGACCACGAGATCACCGTCTGGCACCACGAGCACGTCGGCCGGCGGTCTTGCGATGACGTCCACGCCGGTCGCGGCCATCAGCTCGGTCACGCGGTCGAGGCCGCTCGCGAAGCCGACCGCCGCTGTCGGCGGCCAGCCCTCGGCCTCGGCCAGGCCGTCGTACCGGCCCCCACCACCAAGCGCATCCTGCTGCCCCGCGGCACCGCTGGGAAAAAACTCGAACACGGTGCGGGTGTAGTAGTCGAGGCCACGCACGAGATACGGGTTGAGCGTGTACTCGATCTCGGCTGAGTCGAGAAGGCGTCGCACCAGCTCCCAGTGCGCCGCGCACTCGTCGCACAGGTGATCGGTAATCTGCGGCGCGCTTGACTTGAACGGCGCGTCCTGCTCCGACTTGCTGTCGAGCAGGCGCAATGGATTGCGCTCCAGGCGCTGCTGAGAGTCCGGGCTGAGCTTTTCCTTGAGCGGCCGGTAGTAATCCCGAAGGCGCTCGAGATATGCGGGCCTGCATTTCGAGTCGCCGATGGTGTTCAACTCGAGCCGCAGGTCGCCGAGTCCAACCTCGCGCAACCAATCGCGCGCCAGCTCGATGACCTCGACGTCGAGTGCCGCGGCTGCGCTGCCGATCGCTTCGACGTCGAGCTGATAGAACTGGCGGTAGCGGCCCTTCTGCGGCCGGTCATAGCGAAACATCGGCCCCGTCAAATAAAGACGCGCCGGCTGCGGACCCTGGTTGAGGCCGCGCTCGAAGTAGGCGCGCACGACTCCGGCCGTGGCCTCTGGGCGCAACGCCAGGGCGCGGCCGCCGCGATCGTCGAAGCGATACAGCTCCTTGGCGAATGCGTCGGTGTTCTCACCCGCGCGCTCGATCAGCTCGGCGTGCTCGAGGATGGGCGTGACGATCTCCTCGTAGCCGAACCGGCGCGCGACGGCAGTCGCGGCAAGCTCGGCCGCATGCCACAGGGGCAGCTCGGCGGGCAGGATGTCCCGAACCCCGCGTACCGCCTTGATCGGTTCGGAGCGAGGCATTGAGTGTTCGATTGTAAGAAGCACCGGGTCGACGGGTTAAACTCTCGCGCCGGTGACAACCGCTTACGTGCAGATCGCCTCGCTTGTCCTCGCCTCGCTGGCCCTGATCATGGGCGCGTACCTGTTGATCATCGGCAAGCGGCCGTGGCGCGGAGGTGAGAGCACCGAGGTCGCGCCGCGCGTAAGGCTGCTCGGCCTCAGCTACATCCTCGTTTTCGGCGCGGCGATGGTCCAGATCATCGCCCAGCCGAGCGGCGTGGAGGCCGAGGCGCTGGGCGGGCTGATGGTGCTGGGCGGGGTGATCGTGATTGTCGTCGTGTACCTGGAGGCCCGTGCGTCGAGACTCGCGTCGCACGAAGACCGGCTGGACAACCGGCTCAAGAACTAGCTAGAGGCCTGCTCTTTCCCGGTTGGAGCGATAGCCCACGGCGGTTTTCAGTGTGTCCGTCAGGTCGTCCAGGCGGACTGGCTTGCTCATGTAGTCGTCGAAGCCCGCCCGCAGGCAGCGCTCCTGGTCGCCCGGCCCCGCCATCGCAGTCAGGGCGATGAGGCGCGGCCGGTTGCCGCGCGGCCAGCGCCGGCAGATCGCCTCGGCCGCGACCAGGCCGTCCATCTCCGGCATCAGCACGTCCATCAGCACCGCGTCGTAAGGCGTCTGGGCCACCGCCGCAACCGCCTCGCGGCCGTTCGACACGACGTCTGCCGAATGCCCGAGCTTGGCGACCAGGCGCTTCAGAAGGTTCTGGTTCAGCGCGTTGTCGTCTGCGATCAACACGCGAAGCGCCCCTGGTTCGACTGTGGACTGCGGCCCCTGGGGTTGGACGCCCCGGCCGCCGACCTGGATCATCACGTCGTGCAGCGTGCGTGGGGGTACCGGCTTGGTCAGCGTCGCCTGGATGACTCCGCTGTCGGCGGCCGCCGTCTCAGCAGGACCCGGCGGCGCCGACGAGATCAGGACGATTGGCATCTGATCCGACCGCCGCATTCCCCGGAGCGAGGTCGAGATCTGCACACCGTCGACTGCCGGCACGCGGTGCTCGACGAGCGCGATATCGAATGGCCGGCCCGCTTTGACGGCGGCGATGGCCTCCTCTGGCGTGGTCGAGGTCGAATTGGCACCCCACTGCTCGACCTGCAAGGCGAGCAGCCGCTTTTCCGTCGGGTCGGCGGCCACGACCAGGACCCGCATCGCTTCGAGGGTCAGCTGCGTGGCGGCGACCGAACCCGGGAGCGCCTCTGCCAGGACTGTGAAGTCGAAGACCGTGCCGGCGTCCGGCCCTGCCTCCACCCCACCCTGCTCGACCCGCAGGTCGCCGTCCATCATCTCGACGAGCCGCTTGGTGGTGCGCAGGCTCAGGATCGCGAGCCGGTCTCCAGGCTCGAGTCGGTCGTGGGGTCCCGTCACGCCGTCGAGCCCGCCGCGAAGGATCCTCGCCGGGACACCACGACCGGTATCGCGGATCTTGAAGTGCAGCGCGACCAGGCCGCCGCGGTCCTCCGAGGCCAGGTCGATTCCGATCCCTCCGCGATACGTGCGGTCGACCGCGCCATGCAGCAGGGTCAGCAGGATCTGCTCCAAGCGGCGCGAGTCACCGATCACGACGGTCGGCACGTCCGACGCTGCATTAAAGGAAATGTCGAGACCCTTGGCGCCCGCCGCCTCGGAGACGAGCCCGAGGCAGCTCTCGACCGTCGAGCGAACGTCATACGGATGCAAGGCCAGCTCGAACTCACCGTTCTCGATGCTTGCCGCGTCGAGGACTTCGTCCACGATTCGCGCGACCTGCTCGACACCCGACTCGACGATCGCCGCCAGCTCGCGCTCTTCGCTCGTCTCCGCCCCGCTGGCCAGCAGGCCGGCGGCGCCGACCACCGCGTTGAGCTGATTCCGCAGCTGGTGGCCGACGTCATCGAGAAGCTCCGAGTCGACCTGGACCGAACGGTGTTGGTGGCCATCAGGGCTTTGCTCTGGACGTTTGGCGCTCATCTCACTGAACTCGCCACCCATCAGTAGAGACCCTCCATCGGAGGCTGGTTGGTCGGCGCGAACATGGAGTCCGGGAAGTCCACGCCATTGGCCTTGAAGTGGGCGGCGAAGTTGGATCGCGCCCCGGTAGCTGTGTGGAATCCCACCGCGCGGCCGTCCGGTGTCACGGCCACCTGCCGAAACGTGAACAGCTCCTGGAGGGCGATCTCGCCGTCGACCATGCCGAGGACCTCCGCCACGTTGACGATCTTGCGCGCACCGCCCCGCAACCTCTCCGTCTGGACCACGATGTTGATCGCCGAGGCGATCTGGCCGCGGATCGCGCGCGATGGGAGCTCCGTTCCGGCCAGTAGAACGAGCGTCTCGAGTCGCGTGATCACATCGCGCGGGTTGTTCGCGTGCACCGTGCTCATCGACCCGTCATGGCCTGTGTTCATCGCCTGCAGCATGTCCAGCGCCTCGCCGCCGCGGACCTCGCCGACGATGATGCGGTCGGGCCGCATGCGCAGCGAGTTGCGGACCAGGTCGCGGATCGAGATCTGGCCATGGCCCTCGACGTTGGCGGGCTTCGTCTCGAGGCTGATCACATGGACCTGCCGCAGACGGAGCTCGGCCGCGTCTTCCACCGTGACGATGCGCTCGTCTCCCGGAATGAACCCCGACAAGACGTTGAGCAGGGTGGTCTTCCCAGAGCCGGTGCCGCCGGACACGATGACGTTGAGCCGTGACTTCACCGCCGCGTCGAGATACTCGAGGATGGCCTCGCTCGAGCCCCCCGCGCCCACGATGCGCTCCGGCGTGAGCACTTCGCGGCCGAACTTGCGGATCGTCAGACACGGTCCGTAGATCGCGACAGGTGGGATCACAACGTTGACGCGCGATCCATCCTTAAGGCGCGCGTCGCACATCGGCTCCGACTCGTCGACCCTGCGGCCGATCGTCGACACGATGCGGTCGATGACACGGCGAAGGCTGGCCTCGTCTTCGAACGCGAGGTTGGTCAGCTCGATGCGTCCACGCCGCTCGACGAAGATCTGCTCCGGCCGGTTGACCATGATCTCGGTGATATCGGGGTCACGCAGCGGCGCCTCCAGGGGCCCCAGCCCGATGACCTCGTCGAAGAGGATGTCGACCAGTCGCTCGCGGTCGGCCGCGGTGACCAGAGCTGCGGGTGGCTTGTTTCGGAAGTGCTCTTCGGTGAGCTGGGTCAGCAGCCGCCGGATGCCCGCCCGGTTGGTGATGTCGATCGCGGCGGCGTGGCGGCGCAGCAGGTCGGCGTGGATTTCCGCCTTTGCGGCGGCGAGGGCGGGGCTCAGGGTCGCCGGCGTATCGCCAGTGCGAAGCGTCTCGAGCTCTGGCTGCACCGCTGTCCCCTCGCGGGGAACCGCCCGGCGCTCTACCGGCGCGACGGTCGGGGTTCCGTCGACGGGAGTCTGAGGGCTGGCCACCTGCTGCTGCGGCGCGGTCACCGGGGCCTGGGGCGCGGTGGCCGGGGTCTGCTGGTAGCGGCGGTCGAATCGCTCGGAGAGCTTCACCGAGGCCTGCCCACGGCGCGCTTGAGGAGCCGGCGGTGCGCGCGTTCGGCGGCCTGCTTCACCGTCTCGTCGGGTTCGCCCATGGTGAGGCGGTGGAGTCCGTCCGCGGCGGAGCGGTCCCCGATCGCGGCCAGCGCTTTGCAGGCGGCCAGGCGCACCTGCTTCGGCCACCGGCGGTCGTGGGCGATCCCGAGGAGCGGCGAAACCCGGAGCACGTCCCGCCGCAGGCCGCACGCGAGCACCGTCGCCAAGGCTGCGCGCTCGTTCGCGGGTTGGCGCATCAACGCCTCGATGTCGACGTCGGTGGCGGCCCTCGCCAGAGCGATCGCAAGGCGGTACAGCGGGATCTCGCCGGCCGACGCCATCAGCTCGTCCACTGCCCGCCGGCCGCCGAGATGCCCCAGCGAGCGCACAGCCGCCTCCCTGACCCGCGGGTTCGGGTCCTTGACGAGGTCCGAGATCCACAGCACCGAATCCGTGATCCGGGCGGCGCCGCAGATCCGGGCGGCGGCGGCGCGGGTGACGGCGTTCGGGCTGGCCAGAGAGTTGACGAGATCGTCGTACAGGTTCGACCGGCGCAACAGCTGGTGGACCATCCAGTGGCCCATCACGCCCACGCCCGGCCGGCTGAGCGCGGCCTCGATCGAGCTCGCCACCCCGACCGCCTCGGCCAGCAGCTCGGCAGCTGGGACGTTAAGGACAGCCGCGCCCTCCCCGGCGAGCGCAGTGTTAAGCACCCGATCAACACGACCCGCCACCCGAGATCGCCCGGCGCCTCGGGTGGGGGACTGGATCACCGGCTTTGTATTTGAGCCATTGCTGCGAAGCGGAGGGTCCATTTGGGGGGCGGTTGCTACAGTATCGGCGTTTTGAACGCCCGTGAGGTTCCTGAAACCTTATATCGGGCGCGGGAGGAAGAGTTAGCCCAGGTGGCCGCTAGCGGCAGCGGAGCCGGCGGGGACCAGGCGCCGTCCGCACTGCAGATGCGGACGCGGATCCTGGAGATGTCGGCCGTATTCTCGGAGCTAAACGACGGCGTATTGCGAGCCGTCGCCCGCCGGATGCGGCCGGTCGGCCTGGCGGCTCGGGACACCCTCCGCCTGGGCGGCCAGGGTGGCGACATCGTCGTGTTCCTCGCCTCCGGCCAGGTCGAGGAGTCGGTCACCGACACCACGGGCAAGGTGCTGCTCACGCGCCGGCCGGCCGCCGGCGACATGGTCATCCTCCCCGCCCCCCGCACCGGCGAGCGCTACGTGACCAACATCTACGGCCTGACCGACGCGGTCCTTCTGACGCTCGACCGCGATGGCCTGCTGGAAGGACTCGGCCCGCACCTGGAGAAGGTCGCCGTGACTCTAGACAAGCTCTGGGAGCAGGAGGTGTCGGCGGCGGCGGCGATCCAGTCCCAGGTCGCCTCCAAGGACGCGGCCCCCATAGTGGCCTTCTTCTCGGCCAAAGGCGGAGCGGGCACGACGACCCTCGCCATCAACGCGTCGGCGGCGCTGGCCCGCAAGTTCCCGCGTCAGGTCCTGCTGATCGACCTCGCCGCGCCCTTCGGCCACGCTGCCCTCTTCGCGGACCTGATCGCGACGGGTTCGGTGGCCAGCGCGTCGAAGGCATCGCAGGCGGATTTTGAGACGGTCCTGCGCGGCAACATGGTCAACCACCGCACCGGCATGGGTGTGCTCCCGGGCACGCTGCGGCCCGAAGAGGTCGACACCTTGAACGGGGAGCTCATCGGCCGCGTTCTTGACACTGTGGTGCCATGGCAGAAAGTCATCGTCGTCGACCTGGGGACCTCGCTCGCCGAGGCCGCCCTCGCCGTGATCGAGCGCGCCGAGTGCCTCGTGATCGTGGTGCCGCCCGAGATTGCCGCGATGACCGACGCGCGGCGGGCGCTGGCGATCTTCCGCGACATCATGAACGTGCCCGACAACCGCGTCGAGCTGGTGCTGAACCAGCGGTCGCCCCATCCACCGCTCGACCGCGCGGGGGTGGAGGCAATCCTCGGCCGCAAGATGTCCGTCGTCGTCGGGTTCGACGACTCGCGGCCGGAAGACGCAACACTCGCAGGCGGGATCGTCCTGCAGCACGACCCGTCGTCGATGGTCTCGCGCGGCGCGACCGAGATCGCGCGGGTGATCCTGGCCAGCCTGAAGTTCGATGCGTAACCGCCGTTCCGGGCAGGCCCTGGTCGAGTTCGCGCTCGCGCTGCCGATCCTCATCGTTCTCGTCGCGGGCGTGCTGGAGCTGGGCCGCGGCTACTCGTTTGCGGTCGAAACCTCCGACGCGTCGCGCGACGCCGCGAGGTTGGTAGCCGGCAAGACCTCGACGACCAACGGCCCTGGGCTGACCGCAATGTGCAACCTGGTCAAGGCCGACCTCGCCGCCGCGGTGGCGAGCGCCAACGTCGCGTGCCCGACCCAGGTCAACCATGCGCCTCCCTTTGTCGCAGGCACGGACTACACGGCACCGGCCCCGGACCACGCCGTCGTTGCGGTGTACTGCGGGACGAGCCTCGACTGCACGGGATCGGTCCAGTCGAACTACAACTCTGAGGTCGACGTCTTCGTCTACTACGGGTTCAGCGACCTCAAAGTCCTCGGAGGCGGGATCACGATCACTGGGTCGAGCCGCGCCACGACCGCGTGGTGAGTCGCCGCCAGCTCGGTCAGGCGCTACTGGAGTTCGCGCTGATTGCCCCCATGCTCTTCCTGCTGATCGGCGCCACGGTGGATCTGGGACGCGGTCTGCTCATCTACACCTCGCTGCAAGGCGCTTCTCGCGACATGGCGCGGCAGGCGGTGCTCGGCTACTACAGCGGATCCAACACGTTGGCCCCGGACTGCACAGCGCTTTCCATTCCTTGCACCCTGGGTCCTCTGACCAGCGGCGCCCACCAGCTGGACGCGCTTGGAATGTCGGTCGTTTACGCAGACTCGACCGGCGGCCTCACCAGCCCACCGTCGTACGGCATGTACGCGGCCAACGGGACGCAACCGGGCACCATCTCGCTCACAGGGGCGATCAATCCGAGCACCGTTTACGTCTTTGTCTACGAGCTCGATCCGGCCTCGGGCAACACGCGGTGGAGCTGTTCGACGTGCGGCGGCGCGCCCGTCCGCATCCCCGGCCATCAGCTCGTGGTCGTCGACCTGAAGCTGCAGTGGAAGCCCGTCCTCAACACGTTTCTCGGAATCCCGAGCGTGATCACTTTCGACTCGCAATCAGTCGGGCGGCTGGAGTACTGATGAAACGCGTCAGCCGGGCATCATCTCCCCACCCGGCCGCGCGGCGGCCACCCTCCCCGGCAAGCGGGGAGGGGAACCGCCGTCAGTCGGGGCAGGTGATGATCATCGTCGCGGTGTGGCTGGTCGCGCTCATCGGCTCTGCAGCGCTGATCCTGCTCACCGGCTCCGTGGAATGGCAGCGCAACCAGCTGCAGCAGCTCGCCGACCAGGCGGCGCTCGACGCCGCTTTGAAGATCGGCGTGGGGTGCAACGTGGGATCCGCAACGAACGTGATCCAGGAGGCCGACCTGTTCGTCGGCACGCAGCGCGTGCGCAGCGGCACCCTCACGAGCCCTCCCGCCGGCTCCTGCTCGGCCGGATACACAGCCACCGACAAATTCACCTCGAACATGCTCACCGAGACCATCAACTACCCCTATCGCGGACATCAGCAGCAGGTGGAGGTGGTCCTCACCCTGGCGTTGCCGATCTCGTTCGGCAACTACCTCGGCACCTCGAGCACCAACGTCACCAGGCGCGCCGTCGCGCAGCAGCTGAACGGCTCGACGGCCGCGGTCACGGCGACGACTCTTTCTTGCATGGGCGGCCAGGTGAACGTCAGCGGCAGCGTCATCGCCTCCAACGCGATCAGCCTCAGCGGAAGCTGCGCCCTTTACGTGCATCAGAGATACGACGCGACCTCCGGCACCTACTCGGACCTGGGCAACGTCTCGGATTACACCAATGGGCAAGCCTGGGTCGGCGGCGGGGGCACCTGCACACCGGTGGCGAGCAATGCAATTTGCGCCGACGGCTATGAGCTGTCTGGCCACACGGCGATGACGTGCGGGACGACCGGGACGAGTGCATTCCTTTCCGTGCCCAATCAGGCGATCAACCCGAACCCGTGCGCCGCCGGAAAAGCGCCGCAGCCGGTCGCAGCCCTTGCGGCCACGCTGCCGCCCGAGCCCAACACGGACGCAGCCGCGATCGCAACCCTGCAGGGAACGGGCGGCGCGGCCTGCACTGCCGGCGGCGCCTATCCCAACATCGTTGTCGGGGGAGTGACGGTCGCCACCGGGAGGGGTCCCGTTCCAACCAAGGACGCGAGCGGGTTCTATCACTTCAAGCCGAGCTGCTACGGCTACATCGACCTCACGAGCATGGCCGGCGGCATCTCGAACCGCCAGATCGGCCCGGAGAGCGATGTCGATACGCACTTCATCATCGCGACCCTGCCCGGCGCGAGCCAGGCGGGCACGCTGCTGGTGGCGACGGTCAGCGCCGCATCGACCCCGAACAAGTTCGCCGCGCCGGCGGGCTGGATCTCCGCGGCCGAGGCCAACCAGGTTGGAGAGGGTCGGAGCGAGATCTGGTACTACCCGAACAACCCGGGCGGGATCAGCAGCATCACGTTCACGATGAACCCGGCGACTATCGCCGGAAACGCGCAGATGAGCGAGTGGTCGGGCGCCGACACCGCGCCCCTCGACCAATCGGGCTCCTCGACTGTGCTCGTCCCCACCGCCAGCACCGTGATCGCGACGAGCGGCGCGATGGCGCAGACCGGTGAGCTGGTCATCACCGGCGATGGCTTCAAGATCCCCGCCGGCCAGACGTTCTCCCGGGGAGCCGGGTGGGCCGGACTCGTCACCGACCTGGCCCAGGGCTACAGCTCCGAGTACCGCCTCGACCTGCCCGTGGGGGTCGCCAGCGAAACGCTCGCTACGAGTACGCCGTCGCTGTGGGCCAACGCGATCGCGACCTTCAAAGCAGGTGGCTCAGCTTTCGGTGCGGTGCTGGATCCTGGCTTCTATTACTTCAACGGCTCGGGCTTTGCCGGTGGAGGTGGCATCTGCCTCAACGGCGCAACTCTGCTGGCCCGGGACGCGACTCTCGAATTCGTCAACCAGGCGGGCTTTTCCACGGGGACATGTGCCGCGGGCGGCGGGGCCTCCTGCACTGGCAGCTGCCAGTTCGGCTCGAAGCCTTGCTCCATCTCGGCCTGCCCCCCAAACGCGGTGGCCGACTCGGGGGCCGGCGGCTACACGTGGTTCGCAGCCCCGTGCTCGGGGGCCCCGCCCGGTGATGCAAGCTGCCCGGGGTCGGCCTGGTGCCCGGTCGGAGATCGAGCCTGCTGGAACCTGCTGGTCTGGACTCCTGCCGGCAGCACGGGGCAGATCGCGATCACCGGGACCGCGGCCAAGCACTGGCTGCTCGGTTCGATCTACTGGGCGGGCACCTGCACCGACACCGTGAACGGGACCAGCACGATTGACGGGACGCTCACCTGCGGCACCCTTTCGATCTCAGCGGCGGCCGGGGCGGGCACCGCCGTGGGTAGCGACTACGGCGTCAACACCGCCGTCGTGGAGGCCGTCCTTGTCGAGTGAGCCCCGTCCGCGAACTGACATTTGGCCTTATTTGTTGCGCTCCGGCGTCCTTTTTGTGAAGCTTGCGCCCACATTAAGTTGTCAATAGCCACCTCCGCCCTCGCCAGACCGCGGCGCGGGCGCCTTTACATCTTGATCGGAGCAGTGCTGGCGGTGCTCGCCTTCATCACCGCCGCCGGGATCGCAAGCCTGCCGCTCATCCAGGGCAGCACCGCCGGCATCAAGGTCGTGGTGGCGAGCCACGATATCAAGGCTCGGACGGTGATCCAGTCCGGCGACCTCACGATCACGAACTTCCAACCCGCCCCGCCGCAGGCCTTCGCCGTGGTCAAGGACGTCGCGGGCAAGGGCGCCAAGGTCGACATCCCGGCGGGCAGCCCGGTGACCGCCAACCTCATCACCTCGGCGGGTGACCTCCTCAGCAACAGCGATGTCGCCTTCCTCCCCATCCCCAAGGGATGGGTCGCGGTCACCGTGCCGACCAGCGAGCAGGTCGGGGTCGGCGGCTACGTGCAGCTCGGAGACAGGATCACGATGCTCGCCACGATCAACTCGTCAACCTTCGGCCAGAGCCCTGGCGTCCCCGTGGTGCGCACCGTCTTCCGCGACATCGACGTGATCAGGGTCGGACCGGCCAGCGGTCCGCAGGCGTCGCAGACCGGGACGGTGACCAGCAGCCTGACCGTGTTGATGACAGCATGCGATTCCGAGTTCCTCTTCTGGCTTCTCAACAACGCGACGATGAAGTACGAGCTCGAGTCGTACACGGACTACGCAAACGTGCCAACGCAGCCCGACGACAAATGTCCCAACGTTTCGTCGGCCACCGGCGTCGGGCCCAGGGACGTGGACAAGCGCTGGCAGTTCACGACCCACTAGCCGCATGAGTACAGCGATCGTCCTGGTCGCGGTGGCGGCGGCACTCGGGGTCGGGCTCGTCGTCTTCGGCACGGTGCGGTCCCAGCAGTCGAGCGCCGCCGAAGATTCGGTCCGCGCCACGTATCGAACGCTCGCCGACGTGCGCGAGCAGCTCCGGCGCCGCTTCGAGTCGACGGGGACGCCTGTCTGGATCGCTTCGGAGCAGGTGCCCAGCAGGCTGCGCCGCGACCTCGTCAGCGCCGACATCGAGCTCCGGCCTTACGAGTTCAGGCTCATCCAGGCCGGCTTCGCGGTCGTCTTCGCGATCGTGGGGCTGCTGCGGTTCGGGCTGGGGATCGAGTTCGTGGTGCTTGCCGCGATCGGATATCTGCTGCCTGCCCTCTACCTGCGCAACCGGCGCGGGCATCGCCTGCGCCAGTTCAATTCAGGCCTTCCCCGGGCCATGGAGCTCATCGCCAACTCGATGAAGGCGGGCCAGTCGGTCGCGCAATCCCTCGGCGCGGTGACGGACAACGCCGGTCCGCCGGTGTCGGACGAGTTTGCGCTCGCCCGGCGCGAGATCGAGCTTGGCGCATCGATCGAGAGCGCCATGAACAACATGGTCAAGCGCATCGGCAGCAACGACCTGCGGCTGATGGTGATGGTGATCACGATTCAGCGGTCGATCGGCGGTGACCTTCCGGCGATCCTCGCCACGCTCGCGGATACCATGCGCCAGCGCGAGGAGATGCGGGCCGAGGTCATGGCCGCGACCGCGCAGTCGCGCGCGAGCGCTGTGATCATCACGCTGCTGCCCATCGTCGCCGCAGTATTGCTCTACTTCGTGGTCAGCGATTACTTCCGGCCGATGCTCGTCAACCCGCTCGGCTGGGTCATGCTCGGCCTCGCCGCGGTGCTTCTGTTCGTCGGCAATCTGATCATCCGGCGCTTGACGGCGATCTCGTGAACGCGCTTCCCTTCGTCATCGGAATCGCCGCTGCAGTCGGCGCTTACATGCTGACGATCGGCATCATCGCCTCACGCGCGGCCGACGCCACAACGCTTGCGCGCGAGCGCCTCGCCCGCCAGGAGGTGGGCCTCGGCCAGAGCGCGGTGGCGCTGCGGCTCGAGAAGCCGTTCCTCGAGCGACTGTTCGGACCATTTCGGCGCTGGGTCGACCGCCAGACGATGCGCCTGACGCCCGACGCGCAGGCCGCGAACTTCCGCCGCCAGCTCGATTTCGTGGGCAACCCGCTCAACCTCGACCCCGCCGGTCTGCAGACGCTCCGCATCGCAGCGGCGGCCGGGCTCGGCGCCATCGGCACCGCGGTCGGCATGTTCATCGGCACACCGTTTGCGACTGGTCTCGCCCTGGTGATCGGCGTGGCCCTCGGGTTCTACCTGCCTGTGTTCTGGCTGGACCAGCTCGTCCGCGATCGGCGCACCGAGCTCGAGGCGTCGCTGCCGAACGCGCTGGACGTGGTCGCGATCAGCATGGAGGCGGGCCTCGGCCTCGATCGGGCGCTCGAGCAGCTGGTGCGCCACCAGGACGACTCGCTGACCCTGCTCGTGGCGCGGGCGCTGCGCGAGATCCAGCTCGGGCGTCCGCGGGCCGAGGCCCTCGAGGAGATGGCCGATGCGACCGGGATCGAGGATTTCACGTCGCTGGTCCGCGGCATCCTCTACGCCGAGCGCACCGGTGTACCCATCGCGCGTACGATCGCCGCGCACGCAGCTCAGATGCGGGTCAAGCGGCGGCTCAAGATCCGGACCGAGGCAGCGCGGGCTTCACTCAAGATCCTGATCCCGACCGTCGGCTGTGTGTTCCCGACGCTGTGGTTGATTCTTCTAGGCCCGGCCCTGATCGTCGTCCTTACGCTTGGATCTAAGTAAGGAAGGGGTTCATCGTTCGCTCGCGTCCGATCGTGGTGGCGGGGCCATGCCCGCTGTAGACGATCATCTCGTCAGGCTGGATGAGCAGCTTCGAGCGGATGCCGTCGAGCAGAGCCGTGCTGTTCGAGTTCGCGAAGTCTGAACGGCCGACAGAGCCGGCGAACAGCGCGTCGCCTGTGAACAGAAACCCATCGATCTTGAATGTGACCCCGCCCGGGCTGTGTCCCGGCGTGTGCAGCACCTCGAACTTGAGTGAGCCTGCACGATACGGCTCGCCGTCGGCGAGCCTGGCCAGGTTGTCGACCCTGGTTGCGATTGGTCCGAACTCTCGCCGCAGCGGCCGGCCCTGATCCAGGACGTCCCGCTCCGCGTCGTGGACCGCGATCGGGATCGGGCCGAAGGCCTCGCGCAGCTCGTGGAGCCCCGCGATGTGGTCGAGGTCGGTATGCGTCAGGAGAATCGCCCTGACGTTCGCGCCGCGCTCGCGCGCGGTGTCGACGACGAGGGCGGGCTCGAGGTTGGAGTCGATCACGACGGCGTCGTGCGTGTCATCGTCCACAACCAGATACGAGTTGGTGCCGAACCTGCGGTCAGCCGTGACCTCGACGCGAACGGTCACCTTTCAGGACGCTTCGCGGGCTACCGTGTGCACGTCTTTCACGCCTTCGAGCTTTTCCATCAGGCGCGAGAGCTGGGCGAGCGAGTCGATCTCTACGGTCGCTGAGACGACCGCAGTCTTGTCGTCGTACACGTGGACCTCCAGCGCGGACATGTTGACCCGGTTCTCCGCCACGACCGTGGCGATGTCGCGCATGAGACCCTGGCGGTCCCACGCCTCGATCTTGATCGCCACCGGGTAGAGGTGCGTGGCGTCCATGTCCCAGTCGACTGATACGACGCGCGCGGAGTCCTGCGCGTTGACCGCGTTGATGCAATCCGCGCGGTGCACCGTCACGCCCCTGCCGCGCGTCGTGTAGCCGACGATGGCGTCACCCGGCACGGGCTGGCAGCACGTGGCGATCGACGTCAGGATGCCCCTCTCGCCGTGCACCAGCACGCGCGGCGAGGGTTGGACCTGCGGGATGAGCGGAATGGTTCGGAGGTCGCCGCCCGGCGCCTCCAGGTTGAGCGACATCCGCATCACGACTGCGTGCGGCGACAGGTCGCCGTAACCAATCGCAGCCATGAAGTCGTCCACCGTGGGGTACTTGTGCAGGTTTGCGATCTCGAGCAGCTTGGGCTCGGGCAGGTCGGAAAGGCTGACGCGATGCATGCGGTGCAGCTCCTTGTCGAGCAGGTCGTGCCCCTTGGCCACGTTCTCCTCGCGGCGCTGGCTCTTGAACCACTTGCGGATGCGTTCCTTGGCGGAGGCACTCTTGACGAAGTTCAGCCAGTCGCGGCTTGGTCCGTGCGGGCCCTTGGAGGTCAGAATCTCGACGATCTCGCCGTTCTTCAGCTCGTAGTCGAGCGGGACCATGCGGCCGTTGACCTTCGCCCCGATGCAGTGGTGGCCGACCTCGGTGTGGATGCGGTAGGCGAAGTCGACCGGAGTCGAGTCGGCGGGCAGGTTGATCACGTCGCCGCGGGGCGTGAAGACGTAGACCTCGTCCTGGAAGAGGTCGACCTTGACCGTGTTGAGAAACGACTCGGCATCCCCCACCTCGTTTTGCCACTCGAGCAGGCTGCGCAGCCAGGACAGCTTCTGGTCGAAGCTCGCGTCCTTGCCTCCTTCCTTGTAGGTCCAGTGGGCGGCGACCCCGAACTCCGCGACGCGGTGCATCTCGTGCGTCCGGATCTGGATCTCGATCGGCTCGCCTGTGTGCGTGATGACGGTCGTGTGGAGCGACTGGTACCCGTTGGACTTCGGCATCGCGATGTAGTCCTTGAACCGCCCAGGCATGGGCTTCCACAGCGAGTGCACCACGCCGAGGACGCCGTAGCAGTCGCGCACGCTGTCGACCTGGACGCGGATGGCGGACAGGTCGTAGATCTCCGAGAAGTCCTTGTCCTCGCGGGTCATCTTCTGCCACACCGAGTAGATGTGCTTCGGACGGCCGGTGATGTCGGCCTGGATGCCGAGCTTCTCCAGCTCGCGGGCGAGGATCTCGCGCAGATCCGAGACCAGCTTCTCGCGCTCGTCGCGCTTGCGCGCGATCCGCCTCACAACGTCCTCGAACGCCTCCGGCTCGAGGTTGCGGAAGGCAAGGTCCTCGAGCTCCCACTTGATCTGGCCGATGCCGAGCCGGTGGGCCAGCGGAGCGTATATGTCGAGCGTCTCGCGTGAGATCTTTCGCCGCTTCGGTTCCGCGAGCGGCGCGAGCGTGCGCATGTTGTGCAGCCGGTCGGCGAGCTTGATGAGGACGACCCGGAGGTCCTCCGCCATCGCGACCATCATCTTGCGGATGTTCTCCGCCTGCTGCTGCTGGTCGGTCCGCAGAGATATCCGGCCCAGCTTCGTGACGCCGTCGACCAGGCGGGCGACCTCCGGGCCGAACTCCCGTTTGACCTCGTCCGCGGTCAGGTTGGTGTCCTCCACCGTGTCGTGGAGGAGCGCCGCGGAGATCGTCTCGGCGTCCAGCTCGAGGTCGGCGAGGATCGCCGCCACCTCGAGGGGGTGGTTGACGTAGTCCTCGCCCGACAGCCGGTGCTGGCCGTCGTGGGCGGCCGCGGCCCGATCAAACGCCTTCCTGACCAACAGCTGGCCCTTCGGGTCGAGGTGGTCGGCGATCCTGAGGAGCTCGGAAACAGTCATTTCGTGCCTGGCATGAAGTTTAAGTTCGCTATCTAGCTTCCCCTGCGGAACACAAACCTAGACTTAGTCGCCGCCAAGTGAACTCACGACGGACGTCATTCGTGCTCCGGACGGGCTTTTCGACGGCCGCGGCGCTGCTCATCCTGGCCGGGGCGTCCCTGAACGCGGGCGGGCGCATTGGCTGGGACGTCGCGTTGGGCGGGCTCGGAGGCCTGCTCGCTCTCGCGGCCGGCGCCGGCTTCCGAAACTGGCGGCTGGCGGTGCCTTTCGGCGGCGCGTCCCTGGTCCTGACCCTGGTCATCGCCCAGTTCAACCCAAGGCAAGGCGACCTGGTGACACAGCTTGTCGGCATCTTCTTGCTCGGCATCGGAGGCGCCCTGGGGACGATCGCCTACCGCGGCTTCCGCCAGGCGATTCGCGTCCAGCTCGACCAGCTCGGAGGCCTGAACGGCCGGCTGGAGCAGAAGCACCGGGCCTTTCTCGTGGCGACCGCCGAGGTCGACGGCGCCAGGCCGGGCGACGCGGCGGCCATCACGTCGGGCATCGCCAGCAACGTCGGAGCCGACTTCGCGTGCTGCTACCTGGCGTCCGCCGATGGACGGCGCTTCGTGCCCCAACCTCCGGGAATCGGCGTCGACCGCCTTCGGCCGCAGGCGGTGAACCGGCCCCACGGCAACGCCGGACCGCTGCTTTCCGCGATCGAGGCCCGCGCCGCCTTCACCGCGCTCGACGAGAACGGGCTGGTCGAGCTGATCAACTACATCCCGGACGACTTCCATCTGCAGAGCCTGATCGCGGTCCCAATGCCGATCGGGGATCACGTGGGAGGATTCGTGGTGCTGGGTCGAACCGCCGGCCGCTTCAGCGACGATGACAGGCGGCTCGCCGCGACACTGGCGGCTCGCGCAGGCGCCGATGTTGCCAGTGCCCAGCTCGTCGCGCTGACGCGGCACGAATCGGCGCGCTACTCGCTGATGAACGAGCTCGTCAAAGAGGCGTCGGGCAAGACCATGAACCAGGTCCTCGAGCTGGTGCTCGGCCGCGGCTCAGAGGTGATCCGCTATGACGCGGGTCGTGCCCTGATGTTCCAGCCCGACGACACCTACGTCGTACTCGATGGCAGCACGTCGCCATCCGAACCCGTCGACGGCCCGCTCCTGCGCGTACGCGACGGCGAGACGATGCTGCGGAACCTCATCACGGAGGACGAGCGCATTTACAGCGGGCTCCATCCCGAACGCCTGGGTGGCAACGTGAACGAGGCGCTGACGCCGATCCGGAGCAAGTCCGGCGTGATTGGAGCTCTGTGCCTCGGGCGGCGCGGCAACTCAGGGTTCAGCCAGCAGGACATGAGCGCGCTCGACGACCTGGGGTCGATGGCCGGGGTCGCGGTCGAGAACTCACGGATCCTGCAGGTGGTCACGGGGCAGGCATCGCGCCTTGACACGGCGCTCGATGCGCTGGGAGAGGTGTCGGAGGCGCTGACCACCGTCACTCAAGGCTCGCGAGTCCTCGAGCAGAAGACGCTCGAGGTTGCAATCCGGGTGGTCGATGGCACGGCCGGCCTTCTGACGCGCAGCACGGAAGAGGGACACCAGGTGGCGATCATGTCGGTTGGTTTCCCGACCGACCTCGACGGTATGGAGTTTCAGAACGGACAGGGCATCGTCGGCGCGACGATGCTGAGCTTGCGCGCAACGGCGGTGCCAGACATCGACCTGTCCTTCGACGTTCAGTCGCCGCCTGACCTGCACGCGCACAAGATTCAGGCCGCCATCTGCGCCCCCATGCTCGAGGAGGGTCACCTCTGGGGGACCCTGTCGGTTTTCGACCACAAGAAGCGCGAGTGGACGGCGGACGATCAGCGCGTCCTGGCGACGCTCGGCAACCAGGGCGTTGTCGCGGTGCGCAACGCGGAGCTGTACGAGAAGCACGAGCGCAGCATCTGGGAGCTGCGCAACCTGCAGGAGGCGCTGCAAGCCGCAACCTCGACGCTCGACCTGAACCAGGTGCTGCAGCAGGTGTTGGCAGGGGCGGCGAAGGCGTCGTCGGCCCAGATCGGCTGCCTCGCCCTGGATGACAACGGCAAGCTTGTGTTGAAGGGCGGTTTTGGAACCGACCATGTCACGGCGGAGAGGCTCGCCCTCGGGCTGGGGGGCGAAATCTGCCAGCAGGTGATGGAGTCGGGTGAGGCGGTGATGGAGTCGATGCAGCACCGATCGGCGGACGAGAGCCCGCTCAACCCGCGCGCGGTGCTTTGCGTGCCGATCACGCTGCGGGGCAAGCCGTTCGGCGTGGTGTTCCTCGCCAACTATCAGGTCGGGCACGCCTTTACCGCCGACCACCGCAGCCTGGTCACCGAGCTCGCGGCGCAGGCGGCGGTCGCGATCGATAACGCCCGGCTGTTCAAGGATCGAGAGGAGGTCATCCTGGCCTCGCTCGAGGCGCTGGCCAACGCAGTCGACGCGCGGGATCCTTACACCGCGGGTCACTCGGAGAGGGTCACGCAGTACTCGCTGATGATCGCGCGACAGATGGGTTATGCGCCGAAGGAGCAGGCGGCGTGGGTGCGGCTGGAGAGGGGCGGGCGGCTGCATGACATCGGGAAGATCGGGGTGCCGGACGCGGTCTTGCAGAAGGCTGGGAAGCTCACCGAGGCGGAGTTCGAGAAGATGAAAAGCCACACGGTGGTGGGGTTCAACATTCTCAGCGGGCTGCGGATGCTCACCGATGAGCTGGTCATCGTGCGGTCGCATCACGAGCGGTTCGATGGGAAGGGTTACCCCGATCGCAAGAAGGGGGACGAGCTGCCGATGTTCGCGTGGATCGTTTCCGCCGCGGACGCGATCGACGCGATGACGTCGGACCGGCCGTACCGGCGCGGCATGCCGCTGCAGGTGGCGGTCGAGCAGGTGCGGACCGGGGCGGGGACGCACTTCCACCCTGATGTCGCGGAGGCGGTGATGGATGCGGTTGCTTCAGGGGCGCTCAAGTTGATTCCCCAGACTTCGATGCATCCGGACGCGCCGAAGATCGGGGCGTTCGAGAACCCAACGGCCTGAATCCCCGGATAGTCCGGACTGTCCTGCGTTTGCGTCGCACTTGATGTGGCTTCGTCCGGACTATCCGATGGTCTGTTGCTATTAACAGGCCCGGTTGTCTTAGAGCGCCCCAGGACTGATGCTCGAAGCCATGGCCACCAGATCGCTACCTCAGGTCGAGCTGCAACACGGCCCGTTCAGGGTCGAGGATGCCAGGCAATTCGGCATGCGCTGGGACGATCTACAGACAAAGTTCTGGACGCGCTTGAGTCGTGGCCAGTATGCCTGGGTCGGCCTCCGGCAGGATTGGGAGCTGAAGATGCGAGCAGTCGCGCAGCGTTTGCCGGCCGAGTACGCATTCTCAGGGCTCACCGCGGCCTGGCTTTTGGGCCTTGACGTAGCGTGGTGCGAACCCATAGAGGCAACTATCGGACGTGACGTCCCGGTTCGGGCTCGGGCTGGAGTGAGGCTGAGACGTGCGGCGCTCCCTGAGTCGGAGGTGATCATTCGGCATCGGTTCCGGACTACGTCCGCAATGCGGACGGCATGTGATCTGGGGAGCCGTTCCGACGCTGTTGAGTCAGTCGTTGCGATTGACATGGCCGTTCGTGCGGGCCTGGTCACGGTGCCCCAGCTCGCTAATCACATAGAGGAGCACACCGGGGCGAAAGGAATAAAGAGGTTGCGGCGTGCCGTACGAATGTCCGATCCGCGAGCCGAGTCACCGATGGAGACGCGCGTCCGGATTGCGTTGATCAGAGCAAAGCTGCCGCATCCTTCGGTTCAGGTCAAGCTTCGAGACGCAGCCGGGAACTTCGTAGGGCGCGCGGATCTGTATTACCCGGACCGCAGGTTGGTCATCGAGTACGACGGTGAGAACCACAAAGACCGGATGGTTGCCGACATGCGCCGGCAGAATGCGCTTGTGAACGCCGGCTATCACCTGCTCCGCTTCACCGCCGCCGACCTTCGAGCGCCGCGATCAGTGGTCACACAGGTGCGTCAGGCCCGTGCCCTGTTACCCAAGCACCCGGTTAGTCCGGACGAAGCGCCGTGAACTCGGAGACAATCCCCGCATAGGCCGGACTATCCGGGGTTGTGTCGCCGCTTAGTACGCTTTCGCCAGGGAGACTCGATATTTCGCCGGCTTGCCGCAGACGAAGCATTTGCCTGATGGCTTCGCGGTCTCGTCGATGGTGCGGATCGTCACACCGCCCGACTCGGTTTTGATGCGTGCCTCTTCCCCATCGTCGCCGCACCACAGTGTCCAGACAAAGCCACCGCGCTCACGGAAGTGGGCCGACACCTCGTCCAGCGTCTCGAGCTCGAAGGTGTTCTCCCGCTGGTAGGCGAGTGCACGGTCGAAGAGCTTCTTCTGGAATGCGTCAAGCTCCGCGGTCAGGCGTTTCGCGATTCCTGAGATGGGGACTGCGACCTTGACGCGAGTCAGCCGATCCACCATCTCGACCTGACCGGCGTCCGCGTCACGCGCACCCACGTTCAGGCGGATCGGCACGCCCTTCAGCTCCCAGTGCGCGTACTTGTCACCGGGGCGTTCGTCGCGCCAGTCGACGCGGTGGCGGATGCCTGCCGCCTTCAACTCGGGCGACCACGTGTTGATGAACCGCTCGACTTTCGCGCGGCCTTCGTCGTCGCGGTAGATCGGCACCACCATCACCTGGACGGGTGCGACCCTGGGTGGGACGATCAGGCCCGAGTCGTCGCCGTGCGCCATCACGAGCGCGCCGACAAGACGGGTGCTGATGCCCCACGACGTCGAGTAGCACAGCTCGCGCTCGTTTTCCTTATTCGAAAAGGAGATGTCGTAGGCGCGTGCAAAGTTCTGGCCGAAGTAGTGCGAGGTGCCCATCTGCAGGGCGAGGCCGTCGCGCATCAGCCCTTCCACCGTCAGCGTGTGCACCGCACCTGGGAAGGTTTCGGCGGGCGACTTCCTGCCGCTCAGCACCGGGACCGCGAGCCAGTCCTGCGCGATCGCTGTGTAGTAGCCGAGGATGAGCTGCGCTTCGTCTATCGCCTCCTGAGCGGAGGCGTGGAACGTGTGGCCCTCCTGCCACCAGAACTCGCGACTCCTCAAGAAGAGGCGCGAGCGCATCTCCCACCGCACGACGCTGTTCCACTGGTTGGTCAGCTTGGGCAGGTCGCGGTGGCTCTGGATGTAGCGCTTGATCAGCGGACCGATGATCGTCTCCGACGTGGGCCGTACCGCGAGCGGCTCCTCGAGCTCCTCCATCGTTCCGCCCGCCCTTGTGACCCACGCGACTTCAGGCGCGAAGCCTTCGATGTGCTCGGCTTCCTTCATCAAGTACTCGCGTGGGATCAGCAGTGGGAAGGCCCAGTTTTCGTGCCCGCTCTCCTTGATCATGTCGTCGAACGCGCGCATGATCGCTTCCCACATCGCCCAGCCGTACGGACGCACGACCATCATGCCTCGGACCCCGGACCAGTCGGCCAGCTCGGCCTTGCGGACCACGTCCGTGTACCAACGATCGAAGTCGTCCGACATCTTGGTGACTTCTTTGACGAAGTCCTGCTGCTCTTCGGTTTCCTGCTTCATGACCGCTAGGAAGCCGGGACTGCGTGCTCGGCCGCGATCGCGTCGATCTCTGCCAGAAGCACTGGAAGCAACTCCTCTTGGGGCACTGTCTTGTAAAGGCTACCTTTCTTGAAAATCACGCCCTTTCCGCGACCGCCCGTGACGCCGATGTCCGCATGCCTGGCCTCGGCCGGACCGTTTACCACGCATCCCATCACGGCCACGGTGATCGGCGCCTTCAGCTTCGCGATGTAGGCCTCGACCTCCTTCACCATCGGCACCATGTCGTACTCGAGCCGCCCGCACGTCGGGCAGGCGACCAGCGTCGGGCTCTCCTTGCGGAAGGCCAGCGTTTTCAAGATCTCATGAGCGACCCGGACCTCTTCGCGCGGGTCCGATGTCGCAAGGGAAACCCGGATCGTGTCGCCGATCCCCTCGCTCAAAAGGATCCCCATGCCGACCGCGCTGCGGATGCTGCCCGCCTCGACCGGCCCTGACTCGGTGACGCCGAGGTGGATCGGGTACGGCCGCGCGGCCGCGAACTTGCGGTTGGCCAGGATGTTGGTCCACACGTCTGTCGCCTTGAGCGACACCTTGATGTAGCCCGGGCCGTAGTCGAGGTCCTCGAGGATCTTGCAATGGCCCAGGGCGACCTCGACCATCCTGTCGGCGGTGCGCTCGCGGTCGTCGCGGTCGATGTGGTGCTGCTCGCGCAGCGTCTTGTGCACCTCTTCGGGCAGCGAGCCGGCGTTGACCCCGATCCGAAACGGGATCTGCCGCTCCTTGGCCGCCGTCACGACCTTGATCACCTTGTCCTTGTCCGGGATGTTGCCGGGATTCAGGCGGAGGCAGTGCACGCCCGCCTCGATCGCCAGCAACGCAAGGGTGTGGTCGTAGTGGATGTCGGCGATCACAGGCAGCGGCGACTGCTTGACGATCTCCTTCAGCGCCTCGGCGGCTTCGCGGTCGGGCACCGCCGGGCGGACGATCTCGCACCCGGCCTCCTTCAGCTCGTGGATCTGGCGCACGGTCGCCTTGACGTCGCGCGTGTCGGTCTTCGTCATCGTCTGGACGGCGATCGGCGCGGCGCCGCCGATGACGACGCTGCCCACCCTGACAGGTATCGCCTTGCGCCGGCTCACAAGCGCCATCAACGCTGCAGCCCCGGGAACTGGCCCGACGCGATGCGCTGGATGTCGAGCGCGCTGATGAGCACCGCGATCGCGATCAGCGCCGCCAGTCCGATGCGCTGGAAGTTCAGCTCGCTGTTCCGGTCAAACGGGCGGCGGCGGAGCACCTCGATCAGGACCACCGCCACGCGGCCGCCGTCCAGAGCCAGGAAAGGCAGGAGGTTCGTGAACCCGAGCGCCACCGACAGCAGCGCGACGAAGAACACGTACGTGCCCAGGCCCAGCGAGACGGACTGTGCGGCCACGTCGGCGATCCCGATTGGCCCGGTGACTCCGTTGGGTCCGAGCAGCCCGCCCGGCACCTCGCCACTTACCAGCTGGCCCAACCCCTGAACGATGTTGCGGATCGCGATGTAGGGGAACTGCACCCCCTGGCCGACCGCGTCCTGGACTGTCATGACCGGCAGGACCCGCAGGCCCATCTGGCAGCTCTTGCCGGCCGCGTCGCACTGGGGTGTCACCGTGACCGTGAAGCTCCTGCCGTTCGGATGGATCCCGGAAACGACCAGCGGAACGCCCGGGGCCGCATCCTCCGCCCTCTTCAGCTGGTCCGGTCTGGCGATCTGCTGCCCATCGACGGAGGTCAGCCGATCGCCGACTTGAAACCCGGCGGCGGCAGCCGGCGTGTTTGGGAGGACGGCAGCGATCTTGCCCGGCTCGGTGTTGACCTGGCTCAGGAGCAGACCCGTGGCGAGGATCATCGCCACCAGGAAGTTGGCGGCCGGCCCGGCGGCCAGGATCACGATCCGCTGCCAGGCCGCCTTCCGGTGGAAGCCGTCGGGGTCGTCGAAATCGCCGCCCTCCATGCCCCCCATCCGGACGTAGCCCATGATCGGTATGGCCCGAATGGCGTAGAGGGTCCCGCCCCTTGTCGTCGACCACAGCCGGGTGCCGGCGCCGATCGAGAACTCGATCACCCGGACCTTGAAGAGCTTGGCCAGGGCAAAATGGCCCGCCTCGTGGGGCGCGATCAGCAGCAGGAACATCCCCGCAATGCCGACGATGACCAGGAGAGCGCTCATGCGGCCTTCAGCCTACCGGACGAATCCCATCTACCTGCCTCACATAACCCCTCGCCCAGCTGTCGGCCTCGAGAATCTCCTCGAGGCTACCTTCGCAGCCTGGGAAGTCGCTTAGAGCCCGCTCCACAGTCCGCACGATGGCGCTGAAGGGGATCTCGTGGGCCAGGAAGGCATTCACCGCCTCCTCGTTGGCGGCGTTCAGGACGGCGGGATGCCCGCCCCCGGCG
>Ga0209806_1000449_pt1 | contig 27946 bp, 28 predicted proteins | sample GraSoiAngelo_152_FD_186166 | JGI IMG/M metagenome (GOLD analysis project Ga0209806, IMG submission 186166) | Grasslands soil microbial communities from the Angelo Coastal Reserve, California, USA - 14_1009_12_30cm (SPAdes) (version 2) | ecosystem: Environmental > Terrestrial > Soil > Grasslands ... | reverse complement strand
CCTCCGGCGGACGCCTTCCGCATCACGTAGAGGACCAGAAGTAATCCTGCCAGAACGTGCGCTCCGTGAATGCCTGTAGTAACGAAGAAGGTGCTTTCTGGGAGGCCTGCGAACGGAGTGGGTGACCCTGTTATCAGGTTGTACCACTCGCTCCCCTTTATCGCGAGGGAGGCTATTCCTAAGAGGAATGTGCCACCGAGCCAACCGATGAGGCGGGCGCTATTGCCGTTCCTTATCGATTGAAGCCCGAGATACAATGCAAGGCTACTTGTCAGGATTAGAATTGTGTCCGTCGTTCCGAGGGTTATGCTATGAAGACTTCCAGGAGGAGGCCAATAGGGAAAGTTCAATCTGATGAAGGCGTAACTGCCAAGCAGTACTCCGAAGAGGACTGCTTCTGACCCCAGAAACGTCCACATAGCGAGCTTGTTCTTTGAAACCTTGCTGAAGGGCCAGCGTTCACCTTCCTCTTCCTCTGGTAACGTAAACTTGCCATGATAGTCATCCCACGCCCAACCTCCAATACCCCAAGCGAAGATCAAGACGCCGACTACGATGACGGGCCATCCAAATGCCACCCCGGCAACACTCACAGCGAGCCCGAGACAGAGAATTATGGGCCTAGTGCTGAGGGGAGATGTCTCATGGGCCGTTTCTGATAGCGTGTGTGTCGTACCATTTCCTAGGCCATTGCCCAGCCCCGTCGAAGGATGCAACGTGGTCTCGGTGGACCATTCTCTGTCTGTCGAATTCCAAGGGTTTGCGGGCGCGCGAGGGCCCCTCAAGGTCATGATCATGTTCACGACGAGGAGTAGTTGTGATGGAATGAAGATGAAGGCGCCAACGCTGGAGAGGAAATTGGCCGCTCCCCATCCCGTGTCCGCAGTGTAAGTGACGATGCGCCTGGGCATGTCTTGGAGGTAGAACATTGGGAAAAAGAGGAGGTTGAACCCAACGAAAGACAGAATGAAGTGAGTCTTTCCCAGGTTCTCATTATACATTCTCCCCGTCATCTTCGGCAGCCAATAATAAATTCCCGCGAACAAGCCGAATTCAGATGCTCCAACCATTACGTAGTGAAAGTGACCCACGACAAAATATGTCCCTCGAAGCGCTATGTCGAGGGCTAGCGAGGAGTTGAATACGCCTGAGAGTCCACCGATCACAAATATGACGACAGAGCCCAGCGCAAAGAGCATAGGAGTCGTCAGTCTGAGAGCTCCCTTGTAGAGGGTGCCGATGAAAGAAAGCATGAGCACGCCGAATGGGACCGATATTGTTTCCGTGTTGATGGTGAAGATCTCTCTCTCGGTCAAGTTAATCCCGGTCAAAAACATGTGATGCCCGTACACCATGTAGCTCAACAGAACGATAACGCCGACGGCTGCGAAGAGGGGCTTTCTTGCATAGATCGGCTTTCCCGCGAACGTCGAGATGATCTGAGCGGCGATTCCGAAAGCAGGAAGAAGGACAATGTATACCTCAGGATGACCAAAGAACCACCAGACGTGGTCCCAGAGCACTGAGCCGCCTGCAGCTGATGTGAAGAAGGATGTTCCGAGAAGCCTATCGGCTTCTAGCATGATTAGCCCCGCAAGGAGTGAAGGGAATGCCCAAAGAAACTGGAGCATTGTCCAGAAGGTGAACATTGTGAACATTGGTAGTTTGAGAAATGTCACTCCATGCGCTCTGTGAAACAGTATCGTTACGAGTATGTTTATCGTACCTACCGTGTTGGACGCAGCGATGACTATGAGTCCCGCTGCTCCCAGGGTTTCCCCTATTCCAGGCTGGTACTGGGTTGAAGTGAGGGGAGCGTAGTTTGTCCATCCTCCCGCAGGCGCACCTCCAGGGACAAAGAAGCTGACGAAAGCTGCGAACCCGGCGAAAACGTAGAGCCAGTAGCTGGTCGCGTTAAGCCGAGCGAAGGCCACATCCTTGGCTCCTATCTGGAGGGGGACGAAGTAATTCGCGAAAGCAATTCCAAGCGGTGACAGGAACCAGAGGACCATGAGTAGTCCGTGCATGGTCACTGCTTCATTGTACTGTGGAGGCGCTAGAACCGTTTCTGAAGGGAATGCGAGTTGAGTTCTCATTAAGAAAGCTAGTATTCCGGCAAGAAAGGCGAAGAAGAAGGAGGTTACAAGATAGAGGATGCCAACTTCCTTATGGTTGGTTGTGAACAGCCACCTTTTCAGCCAAGCCGTGTTCAATCATGTATCACCTTAGACGACGTTTAGTTTCGCGATCATGAATGCGTGGCCATTGCCGCAGAGCTCATAGCACTGTATTCTGTAAGTGCCCACTGGAGCGCTGAACCATATGGTGTTGGTCCTCCCTGGTATTGCGTCGGCTTTTACTCGAAGCGCGGGTATGCCAAACGAATGGAATACGTCAATTGAAGTTATGTCGAGTATGACGGTAGTGTTGTGAGGGACTGTTAGGACGCCTGCGACCCCGCAGCCACTGGTGCAGTTGAAGCTCCACGAAAACCTCTGGGCAGTAACACTAACATGAATCGCATTCGGGTCATTCAGCTTACTGTTGTAGAGGGCGATGGCTTGAAAGCTCTCGAAAGCCACGCTACTGAGTATAATGGCCATGATGAGAATGATGATGATAACAGGCCTGAGAGGAGTCTTCTCATCAGTTTGAGATGGTGCTCGTACACCGGTCTTGCTTCTGTACTTGATGGCGAAGAATACAAGCGCACCGATCGTAATCGTGCCGGCCGCGATGGCTAGTGTCCAGTACAAGTCATAGAGGGACTGCCAGGTAGTCGCTGTCGGCGCCGCAACCGTCAGTTCAGCCGCGCCTCCGGGAGGCCCGTTCGCTCCCCGGTACCGATATAAGTTTAGCTGTCGAGCAAAATTTGTAGATGAGCCGGAGAGCCACGAAAAACCTGTTGCCAAGAGTGTCTGCTTGCCGGAACCTGTATGTCTGAGTCGAGTCTCAGGGTCCACATTCTTCAAATAGCCACGTGGCGGAGAATGGCGGTTCTTGCAAGTTAGGGCTGGATTAAGATCCTGACGCTCAAGCCTCTTGCCATCATAGTCGTATCGGTCTTCGCCGTTACTGGATTTCTTGCCCTGCAGCCTTTCGACCTTCAAAACAACCTCCTGTCCAGAGTCTCTTCCGTCCAGAATTGCTATAGACCCCCAGGTTATGTCCTATTGATTCTCGATAATACTGGGCTAAACGACAGTATCCATCGAGTTTCACCGGGGACCCCATCGATAACCCTGTCTTCTCAGAGAGGTGACACGGTAAACATCCTAGTTTGCAATCTTGACACAGTTCAAGCCCATGGCTTTGCTATAGCTCACTTTTTTGACAGAGGAGTGACCTTGAGACCAGGAGACGCATACAAGGTATCCTTCGTAGCCAGGGACGCGGGCAGCTTCACGATATACTGCAACGTGTTCTGTACGGTGCACACTTTCATGCTAGGCAAGCTGACCGTTACCTAGGGATTACCATGCGAAGTCGTTCTCAAAGACCGAACTTAGGGTAGGCATCAATCTTAGCGAGCCTCTATCGAGTTGTCTATCGCCTGAACTATTGTTAAATAGCCTGAAACGATGGCACCGAGCTTGAGGGAAAATGTCGCAAACAACCGTACCCCAAGCGTCTTCATCAATAGGACGTATAGCTTTGGCCATCGGCATCGTCGGCCTTGTTCTCGGGGCATCCGGGCTGGGCTACGCGCTATACTTGGGACAGAGCCAAATTCCATCCCAATTATCCTCGGTGTCCGTGAACGTGAAGCCTTCGGACAAGACCATCAGAGTTGAGTGGACAACTGCGTTCGATGCGGGCCAAGATAGGTTCGAACCTCAGTACATTACAGTCGCTCAGGGGGACAACCTGACAATTATCCTAATTACCAACGACACCGGCGACGCTCATACATTTACTATCGGCTTGGCGCTTCGAAACCTTGGAACCACTGCCCAATTCGTATTGAACAATAGCTGGATAGGCCTGCAAAGCGGTCAGTACGTAACGGGGCCTGCCCACAATGCAAACTTCACCGGGAAGCCAACGGGATGCTTTGACCAGAACGGGCAGAGCGTTACATGTAGCACGCAAAAAGCCGACTCGGGAACTGGAGCGACAGGAAATTGCAACAATACGGCGACGACTCCTCCGAAGTGCGATCTATGGTCAATAGGGGTATTGGGTAAAGTAACAGTCCCCGGTGTCTACAAGTTCTTCTGCTTCTACCACCAAAAGGCCGGCATGTTCGGATACCTAGTAGTCCTTCCCAACACCTATAGCGCCTAACCCTCCTCTTTCTTTTTGTCAAACAACAAGTTTGATCACGAACGCAGAGCCCTTTTGGGAGCTGAGCTAGCCGGAACCCTCTCGGCTCATAGAACGTGAGCCCAGCCAAGCAAATTGCCAGGCCTTCCAGTTCAGGCTCTTAGGCAGTTCGTATTGTGATTAGCGATAGTTCATATTTCCCCGCCAGTCTGACTTCCACACCTAATCTCAAGGAGAGACTAGAACATTGGATAGCAAGTACCGCTCATTCACTAGCCGTGATCTAGCGCTCGTCGCCGGTCTTACCGGGTTGTATCTCGTGTATGGGTATGCATCTGGTGTGACGTTCGGACACACTATTTTGGAGCTAGACCTTTTCTTTCTGATCTCGGCCCTATTCACCATACTAGTCTCGATGACTGGAAAGCGGTGGAGCGCTACGCTTCTCGGAACCGTCAATGGTCTCATCCTTCTCGGAGAGCCCAATGCACCCGTCGCAATCACCCTCTCCCTGATCCCCAACGGTCTAGTTTTCGACCTGGCTCTCTACACGCGCGACCATGGAATCGACGGGTTATCCAGAAAGCGATTCGTTGTTGCCGGAGCATTAGGCAATCTTGCAATGGCCATTTCTGGGCTCGTCATCCTACAGGGCATTGGGTTCTTCCAAGGGAAAGGACTAGACTTCATTCTTGCGACTTCGGTTATTGCTCTCGTGACCAATCCTCTAATCGGGGCAATAGGAGCGCTTTTTGGGACGGTAGTAGTGAAGCGCGTTGGGGAACGTGTGAGATCCCCGTTAGCTCGCTAGACCTGAAGCGCCCTTTTCAGAATACGATCCCTAGGCAACGAACCATTTATTGTGCGAGCACCAAGCTTTCGAACAGTAATTCCTTCGATAGATTGGCCAAGTTCACGACGGATTTTCCGTCATTCTTGGCGAGTTGTTGTCTTGCCGGCGGTTCTCTCATGTAGCTGGGGATTCTTTCACTGATTCGTTCCTCGTAGATCGGCACCGTCTCGTTCTGGTAGAAGATGCCTATCGGGATCTTGTCCCCCCATTCTCTCGATTTCTCTATGACCTGGACAAGGTTCTTGTCAACCTCGTCTTGGCTCATATCCGCAGTGATCGTGCCATTGTACCCGGTGCCTTCCAGATCATAGGTTCGCGGCATCGGTCTCTTCGTAGCGGGATCGACTCGATCCTCGCCGCCATACCATTCTTTGGTGTTAATGTCGTTGTATGTTGGACATGGTTGAAGCGCGTCTATGAGGGCGAAGCCTTTGTGGGCGACGGCCTTCTTGATCATCTCCTTGAGATGTCTAGTATTGTACGCGTAGCTCCGGGCGATGAAAGTGAATCCTGACGCCAACGCGAGCATTATTGGGTTGATGTTGGAGTTGATGTTCGGCTCGGGAAGGGATTTCGTCTGCATTCCGAGATGAAGTGTTGGAGAAGCTTGTCCCTTGGTCAGGCCATAAACGCCGTTGTCGTGTATGATGTAGGCCATGTCTATGTTCCGCCTTCCAGCATGCACGAAATGTCCCACTCCGATCCCCAGCCCGTCACCGTCGCCTCCAACGGCGATTACTTCGAGATCGGGGTTAGCTAGCTTGGCACCCTGCGCGTAACCTAGCACCCTGCCGTGTAGCGTGTGGATTCCAAACGCGTTAGTGAAGTGGACAAGTTTGCTAGAGCAACCGATTCCGGAGAACAGCGCAACCTTGTTGATATCAACCGGCATCTCGGTCAGGGCCATTTTCAGGGAGGCCTCGATTCCAAAGTCTCCGCAACCTGGACACCAGTCGTTGTGGACGTCTGTCTTGAGGTCGGTGAGCTTAAGCGCCAAGGGTTAGTACCACTCTCCTGTTTTGTGCAGGGTTTGAAAAGACCTGTTTGACTGATTGGTAGATTTCGTCCTGTGACATAGGTCTACCATTGAATTTCACGATCTTATTTTTGACATCTATCATTGTCTTTTCCGCTATTACGGCTGCCATCTGGCCTGAATAGTTCTGTTCAATATCTACCAGTAGTTTGGCTCCCGCCAGTTTTTGCTTGACAGTCTCGGTTGGGAAGGGACTTACGAGTCTTATCTGAAGAAACTCTACTCCGATCCCGTCTCTCTCCAGTAGTTTCATCGCGTCTAGTATGGGTCCCTTTGTGGATCCCCAGCTTACGATTGTAACATCGGCTTGCTTCTTGGAGGAGCGGAAGAAGTTCACTTTCTCCTCTTCTGAAATCTCCCTCGCTGCCGTATCCAGCTTTGTCATCCTCTTCGTCATCATTTTCACCCTGTTGTCGGGGTCTTCCTCGATGTGTCCCATCTCGTCATGCTCGTCTCCGGTGTTCCAGAAACGATAGCTTGGCATTCCGAGAACTGCTCTTGGCGAGACCCCATCCTCGGTGAAAGCGAATCTTCTGTACGGTTCCTCATCACCATTTCCCTGATGGTCTCCCTGGATCAGTTTTCCCCTTTGAATTGGGACTAGATCGCCCTTTGGTGGCGAAATTGTCATGCTGTTGTTGGCTAATCCTTTGTCGATCAGGTGAATGCCGGGCATCTGGAATCGTTCTGCGTAGTTGAAAATTCTGATCGCGTCGTAGAAGCTTTCTTCCATGTCCCCTGAGCATAGTACGATTCTCGGAAATTCTCCATGGGCGGCGCTGAGGACGAACTTCAGATCTCCTTGTTCGTGTCTCGTTGGTTGTCCCGTCGCTGGGCCGCCTCTCTGGTAGTGGGTTATGACTAGCGGAACTTCGTTCATTCCCGCCCATCCCAATCCCTCGACCATCAAGGAAAAGCCTGGACCTGAAGTGGACGTTGCGGCTCTCGCTCCTGTCAACGCAGCACCCGTCGCCATAGTTATGGCCGCGATCTCATCCTCCGTCTGTGTTACTAGAATCGAGCCTTTTTGGCTCGGATTGTTTCCCCCCGAGATATCGAAGTTTCCGTGGGACTCTAAGAACTCGCTCTCGTCAGCAGCAGGGGTTATCGGGTAATAGGTCTGAACTCTGCAACCGCCCACCAGCTTCCCTAGTGCAACAGCTTCAACACCCATCAGCAATAGCCTCGGTTGATTCTGAATGGGGTGGAGCTGAAATGGAAACGGCTGTTTCAACTGGGACTTCGCAGCGTCATAGGCAAGCTTTGCGCCTATCTCGTTCATGTCGACAACTTTCTTCTTGCTGGCGAAGGCCCTCTCAATAGACCGGTTGAGATAGTTCTCGTCAAAGCCAAGAATTCCGAAGGAGGCCGAGACTGAGAGAACGTTGACGATTCTTGAGAGCTTGCTCAGCTGGTGCTCTCCAATCTGGGCCGCCGTCTTCGCAATGATATCATTGTACGGTATTGAGAACAGGTTGACACCTCTTCTCTTGGCCTCCTCAAGTATTCCACTGACGGTTCCAGGCAAACCTTGCTTGGTAAGTCTTGACTTGATTCTCAACACGACAGGGGTCTCGATCGAATCGATCTTGTCGATCTCGACATTGGCAAAGGTAGGATCGTAGAGTATTCCCCCGCCCAGGGCGACCTCTTCTGCATGACGAATTAGTGTCTCTGCGTCGAACGTCGCCAAGACGTCCACATTGTTTACGTGGGACCTGATCTTATCGCCGTTTACTCTAACTTCGAAGTAGCTGTGAGGCCCTTTGATGCTTGAGTAGTATTCTCGCAGTCCGAAGGTCCAGAGCCCGCCTAGCACGCAGGCTCCCGCAAAAATGTTAGCTGATGAGTCGACTCCGCTACCCTGCGGACCGCCTGTCATCCAAGACAGATCGTTGACCTTAACAGATGCTCGGCTCATGATTTGTTAGCCGCCCGTTGCCTTCTCATATCCGACTGCGCAGTCACAGCTTTCATTCTCGGCACAGTATGGGCACGCACACTGACAGCTGTCTATCTCAAAGTCGCAATTTGGACAGGCGTATTGCCCGTCCTCGATCAATAGAACAATCTCCCCGCTTCGACAGCTGGAGACGGTCGTTCGACATAAGGCTTCACGCTGGACATCTTAGAAGACCTCTATGTGTTCGTCGGGAAACCCCAACTTGACGAGTTCTCCCTTAATCCTCGCTCGATGGTCGCCCTGTAGCATTATCACGCCCTCCTTCGCCGTCCCGCCTGTCGCCAAACGTTCTTTCAGTCTGTGAGCTATTTCAGCCAGAGAACGTCCGGTTTTTGGGAGTCCTTGTACGACTGTTACGGGTTTTCCCCATCTGCGGAACTCGACTCTTACTGTGAGGTGGGTTTCGCTTTTGTCGAGTTCTTTCAGTGCGCTGTTGAAGTCGAATCCTTCACTCAATCGGGTCACTCAGAACGGGTTTCGAGCAAGCATTAGTTCTTTTCGGCGACTTCCAAGAACCTGCTCAGGTAGTCTGAGAGAAGCTTTCGATACTGATCTCTAGTCACATTTTCTTTCAAGTTGACCATGAGGTCTTGGAAGTATGGGAACTCGCTCGCGACCTTTGGTGGCATTTGTGAGAGAAATCTCCTGTTCGATTCCGCAGCTTTTCCACCGATATCCTCTATGCCATGTCTCGTCATCTGGCCGATTGCACGGGCATTATGAACCATGATGGACGCGTTCACCCAACGGTCTCCTTCTGGCTCGCCGGATTCGACGGGCTCATCCTTTACCCAGTCTTGGAGGAAGCTGCTAATCTGGTCTGATTCGAGTATCCGGTTCTTCTTGAGGACCTTCATCGAGATGTCGTCAGCGTACAAGTCTTGAATGTCATTCAATAGATCGTGGATGATCTTCTGTTGATAATCATGCGACAGATGCTGTTTTCCGATCTTGTCAATTGACGCCTCGATTACTTCAGCATCATGAGAAACGTGATTATTCTCCATCCTGTAGATGTGCGACATTTCATGAACCAGCAGGCCCTCAAGCATTCCTGAGCCGACCGAGCCGCCTGATACCACTATTCTGTAGCCTCTGCCCAGCGGCATACTATAACCCATGAATGGAAGCTGAGGATCGACCGCAACCTTTACGTCACTTTTGAGCCCAAAGCCCGATTCCTTCATCATGCGGAACGCATTCAAGAAGGACTTCTTGACAGATTCGCTGTTCGCGCTATCGCTTGTCGGAGCCGAGGTCTTGGCGACATTCATGGTTCTTCTCAAAGACACCTTAGTTCTCCTTACAGTCCCAGCAGGTGGTCGATAGAAAGGATTCCGCTGCCAAGGAAAGCCAGGGCAAGCGCTGCCAAGAGAAGAGTAACGTCGATCTCGTACCCACCAGCATACTTTTTCTTCACCTTGCTGATCGAGAACCATGTTGTCGACAACATCCACAAGGCTGAAAGGATTGCGACAATGGGCGTGAGCAATCCGAGAATCAGAGCTATTCCACCGAAGAACTCGACGAAGCCGCCGATGGGAATCATAGCTGTCGGCATTCCCTGGCTCTTCATCCATGCACCGCCCTGTTTTCTTTGAGCGGCGGTCAGCTTAGGATATCCGTGTATGATGAACAAGCTTCCAATAGCGAGTCTAAGGATGAGAGAGGCCAGGTCCGGAGAGTTTCCGAAGAGGGTTTGAATCATGCCTCTTCAAGACGATGGTCTTTATTATAAAGTTGGTAGTTATCTACTACCAAGTAGGTTACCGCAAGTATATCAAGTCAAGAGAGCTTTACTATTACGACATAGATGCCGAATCGTAACTGCGAAATCGTGACAGTAGAACACCTCGCCTATCTTCCCGAAAGTTGCCAATCTAGCACCGACAGAACAGGAGACGACTTTCCCTGCTAGTGACGTGTCTGGAGGAAGTTTAGTGAGAACCGCGGTTGGCATCGACGACATATCCGTCTACATCCCCCGACTATACCTAGAGCTAGCCGACGAGAGTCGGCCCGAAAAACCAACCGAGTTCTCCCTTGTCAGGAAGTCGGACCCGTCAAAGTATCTTCACGGTATCGGAATCGCCAAAATGTCCATTCCAGACACATACCAGGATAGCGCGGTTTTGGCCGCAAACGCAATCTTCGAGTTAATCGAGAGAAACAACGTTCACCCCGCTAGCCTAGCTAGAATAGACATAGCCACAGAGACCGGGGTGGACGAGTCAAAACCCGTCGCGGCTTACGTACACGGAATGTTGGAGCAAAAATACGGAAAGGGTTCTCTGAAAAGAACCTCAGGCGTCGAATACAAGTTCGCATGCGTCAGCACCGCAGATGCCCTGGAAAGTTCGCTGGACTGGGCGTGGGCAGGAAGAAGCAAAGGAAGGTACAGCATCGTCTGTGCAACCGACATAGCCAGATACCCACTCAGCAGCCCCGGAGAACCAACCCAAGGTGCAGGAGCGGTCGCTTTCCTAGTCAAAGAGAATCCTCGCTTGCTGACCATCGACCCGATAATCGGCACCCACATGGAGGACGAGGATGACTTCTGGCGGCCACTATTCTCGACAACGGCGGTTGTTCATGGGAAGCATTCCGAGAGATGTTATCTGCGAGCAATGGAGGGGGCGGTGGACGACTGGGCGGAGCAGGCAGTCGCTTCCGGCATCATCAAACCGGAACCGGGCGAGTCCCTAGTGGACCATCTTGGTCCCTTGTCGTTTCACGTTCCGTATCCGAAAATGGCCGAGAAAGGGTTCGCCTATCTGCTGAGACATTTTTGGCGCGGTCTTCCTCGCTGGAAGGAGATTCTCCATCAGATCGGCGACGAGCCTAAGGCCGAGACCTACAAGAAAAGAGAGGAGTTCGAGAAGGCAGAGGCTGATTACATGAAACGCTTCATGGAGACACCTCAATTCCAGCGCGAGTACTTGGACAAGGTGGCTGACGGACTTGTGCACGCTAGAGAAAGCGGTAACAGCTATTCTGCCTCGGAGAAGAGCTGCCTCTCTATGTTGTTGGAGACCAAGGCGATGAAGGGTGCGGACCTAGTAGGGAAGAGAGGTGGGTCCGGAAATTACGGTAGTGGCTGCAAGGCCAAGGCCTCAAGTTGGACTCTTCAGGAAGAATGGGCGGCGACTGCGAAGAAGTTTGGTCACGCCGAGAAGCTGCGCCATCGCCGACCGGTATCTCTCGCCGACTATGAAATCCTGCACGAAGGAAAACCGTTCCCAGATGGAAGAAAATTCGTGGCAGAACCCGAGAACGAGTTCGTTCTAGTAGACGTAACCTCGCAAGGCTATCGACACTACAAGTTTGCCGACTGATCATAATCCATGTCTACAGCAGCCAATTGACTGAAACTCTGGTTTTCTCGCTCTCAAATTACTTGGGCCTAGTGCTCACGGTTTCAAACCATTATTGAAGGTAGGCCCGCAAGGAAGGCCGATTATGAGCGTGCTTGGGGAAGACAGGCCGATTGATGATGATCAGCTCGTACTGGTTTTTAGGCCACCTGAGAACCCTGCGGCCCAAGTAGCGGTAGAAACTCCCTTCAGGGGGCACAGAGTCAGGCTTGACGAGCTACTGGACTGGTTCAAGACTCTCAGAGTGGATTCTATTGAGCTCTGGATCGAGGGCGCGAGGACTGCAAGAGGCAAGACCGAGCTCTTCCTCTCGACAGAGGGTAGGACCGGGGCGAAGATCACCCTCAAACCGCATCCCGAAGTCGTATCAAAGGAACTTTCTCTTGATCACGTCGGAGAATCGTCTCCCTCGAACACACCGGGAGAGCTACTAGGCAACGCGGCCCAAGACTTTCCGGTGAAGCCAGTTCAAACGGCCGCAGTTCCCACGGAGTCACCGATAACAGCATTCTTCTCACCAAAAGGGGGAATCGAACGACAACTTCTCACTACCATCGGTGATGCGATGGAAACCATTGAGATGGCAGCATACGCATTCACCAACGAGAACATTGCAAAGGCCCTCCTCGACGCGGTCAAGCGAGGAGTCAAGGTCACCTTGGTCATGGATAAATCAGAGACAAAGGGTCCTCAAGCCTCCCTTCACGACGAGCTAGAAAAAGCGGGAACTGCGATCCGGCTGATTTCGCCGCCTGGAGGGATCATGCACGACAAGTTCATCGTCGTCGATGCCAAGAACGTGGAGTGGGGAAGCTACAACTATACCGGCCGAGCCGAGAATTCGAACTACGAGAACGCCACCTTTCTATTTGATAACAACCTAGCCGACAAGTATCATTCAGACTTCGTGTCCATATACAACCAAGCGACTCCTGAGGCTCAGGGACTGCGAAGACCGATGCGACGGTTCCTGAGGAGACTAAGGTCGCCTTTCAAACCGAGAGGATAAGCCTCCACGATTGTCTTGAGACTTACCAAACCCAGAATTAGGACTCCTACACTCTAGGTTCGCCGAGCGGCGTAACAGACGTCTGTAGAAGGATCATTTTTCAGGGCCCACGCGCGGACGCGTTAGTCTATCGATCAGAGGGGATGCGAGAGCAGTTACAAGAACTGCTAGACCCGCGACCGGATAGAGCTGTGGGCCTACGAGTCCAGCATCGACTCCTGTCTTAGCGAGGATTAGCGAGAACTCTCCGCGCGGAACCAGAATGGAACCAACCAGAACGGGCCGTCCGATCCGAGCAAGACGCGCTCCGAAGAATCCTCCAGCTAGTTTCCCGAGAACGGCCCCGGTCAAAATGACCACGAGCGGCAGGCCCACGGAGAGCGCACTCGACGTGTCGATCAGGGTCCCCATCGACAGAAAGAAGAACACGATGAAGGCGTCCTTAAGGGGCAGAATCTTCTCTCTGACATACCTCGATTGCTTGACGGGAAGAAAGAACCCGACTAGCAGAGCCCCAATCGCAGGCGAGAAACCTAGATAGTCTGAAAGTACTCCGAACAGGAAACCGAACGACAAAGCAAGGAGAAATGCGACCTCCCCGATTTCCAGCTCGTACTGGCTCACCTTATTGATCAGTCTCGGGCCAAGATACCTCCCAAACCCGAAACTTGCGATGAACAAGAAAAATCCCCTTGCCGCAATGAGTAATAGCCCTGATGCCTGAAGTTGGCCTCCCACTGCAAGCTCAGGCGTAAGAAAGAGCAAGAAAACGGCAATCACGTCCTCCACCACCATCACCATCATTAGTGCCGTGAAATTTTCATCATGAGCAGGGTAGCGATCGAGGATCAATTTCGCCACAATAGCCGTGCTGCTCAGACCGAGGACAGAGCCGAGAAAGAGCGCCGTCCCCAGATCCCACCCTGCAGACAGAGCCGACAGCACGCTGACTGAGAAGGCGACAAGAAACTCCAACGTAGCCAGAGTGAGAACCTTGGATCCAACCTTGCCGAACTTTCGCGGGTCCAGTTCAAGCCCGACGACGAACAAGAGCAGAATTATTCCTAGCGTCGCGAGAAAATCGATGGCCGTCGTATCACGAATCAATCCAAGCCCAAACGGTCCAACAAGCATGCCCGCGACCAGTTGGCCAACAATCATCGGAAGGCCGAGTCGATAGAAGAGAAGGCTGACGAGAAGAGCAGCGGCGACAGCAATTCCCACATCCAGTAAGAAAGTTGTCTGCAAGAACGGGCCTACACTAATCCCAAGTGAATAACTAAAGCACTTTCTTAATAGAAACCTGAATCTCAGAACCAATGATTGGGATTCTAGCTCTGCTCCTCCGAATGGTTAACTAGATGTTTCATTCCCTTTCAGTCTCGCGGGGCCCGTAGTCGAGCCAGGACCAAGACGTGGGCCTTCGGAGCCATCCATTTCAGTGCGAAGAGAGCCCAAAATCGTGGGTTCGAATCCCACCGGGCCCGCATTTAACTTTCTTAGAAAGAATGACTGGACGAGTTGTTTTTCTAAAACAACCTAAAGGCAAGAGGCTGTGGGAGTAGCCTACTCTTTCTTTGTATCGCGAAGCCAATATGCCTCGCAAATTGTAGGCTATCTGCGGTTCTAATAGCCAGGGAGTAGCAGTCTCTTCGTCTTTCGTATGATATGCCTGTCCGAGGGTCTTTGAGAATTGAGCCTGCTAGAGTGTGAACGTGCGGATTTCGCGTTTCAATTCCGAACTTGGAAAGAAGCTGTTTGATGTAAAATAAGAGAGACAAGTCGGTATTGTAAATTGAAATTCTATTCCGGGCTATCGTGCCCTCGCCATCGAATAAGGCCCTGAGAAAGGATGCTCGGCACCGGTAGCAGTGTTCGACATATCTTTTCAGTAGTTGCCATCCTCCTCTTAGGAACCTATGCAGGAGAATACTGGAACCTTGGACTATCCACCTCTTCCTCTTCTCGCTCCATCGAACCTTGTAGAGGCTCGATTTTCCGAGAATCTTCGCGAGACATCTGCTAAACTCCGCGGCGAAATCATGGTCTGTTACACTTAGTAGCATCTCGTAATTGTATCCATGAACGTTAAGATTCCCATCGCCCGCGATCACGCCGATCACATATGCTAGTTCTGGAGAAGGGACCGCGCGGAACTTGTTCTTTCCGCCCGAGGGATTATGGATTCCTCGGACCCATCCGCTTATCGAACCTTTAGACAGCCGTATATGAGTGGACTCGAAGATTTCGGTTTGTATTTGTTGATAACTCATCGAAAGCTTTGCAAGCTCGAGGACCCGAGACCACAACCTCACCCTGATGTCGAGGGGTAAATATTTCCGGATGTGAACGTCGTTTCGGACGGGTAACGAGATACGGTTAAGAGGGGTGCTTCTTCCGGAGATGTTCGTAGTATTCTCGGTTAAGGTCACACCTGCAGTCCTCATGTCGATTGAAGAACCGGCTCGATTGGATACCTAGAAGTGGAATCCTTGACTCCATATTTTGGGAAACAGGTTGACGAAAGTGATGTTGGCTACTCACTTCACTTCAAGGGAGACAGGGCCAGGTTCATGAGAAACTGTATCCCAGACTACATTTCGGTTTTTCGAACTCGACCTATACAGAGTGGGTCAAGCAACAGCAAGTAAATGCAAGCTTAGGAACCAACACGAAAATTTCTAGGCGCGAGATGGCGGTAGGCTCAAATCGGTAGTTCTGAACCGTTAGCTTGCATCTCACCGGGCCCGTCACCGCCCATATCCCTATCAGATTACCCCGAGGATTTCTCTAACAGAATTAGTACTGTTGCAACCTCGAAAGGGCCATGAGACTCGAACCCCTCTATACAATCCGCTTCTTCTATCCCAGCGGGAAACGAAGAAAGGCCCCTGTCGGCATAGAGCAAATTGGAAAACCTAGCAAATGGACTACGTTCAACGCCTACAGAGTCTTGACGGCCACCGGCGACTTGGAAATTCCTGGAGACTTCCCGTAAGCTGAACTGTTATCGAGGAAAAAGAAGAGGCCGAAGAGTCGGATCGAGCTTGATCTCTAGTACGGTGCTGTTGGTGTCCAGGCGACGAGGGTCTCCATACCGGTTACTCCGCTGACGCTTCCTAGTTTCTCAACGGAGGTTTCCAGGAGTTCCTCGGGACTATAGCCGTGGAATGCGGCGAATACGTCGAACTCTCCGGGTATTACGTGGGCTTCGACAAAGTTCGGGAAGGTCTTGATTTTTTGTAGAACGTTCTTGAAGGCTCCCTTCACCTTCACTAGTGCAAAAGCGATAGGATCTTCTGATTCGTCCTTTTTCGCGTTCGAGATTTTCTGCAGAGAAATTCCCGTCTGAGTAGAGGTGACCCCTTTGACCCTTCTGATCTTCTCGACAATGTTGAACGCCTTGTTGGGCTCGTTGGTTCGCAGCTTGATGACGAGATCGAATCTTCCTGTCACTGGGGTGACTGATGCCACACTATCGATCCCTCGTATTTGGCTGATGGCGCGTGTTATTCCTCCCTTGACGTTCGCGAAGACCCAGCTGGTCTGTTCTGATTTTGGCATTTTTTCCACTAAGGCCGGTGGCAGAGGATCCGCCTATTTCCAATGACGCTTACCCACCGTGCCAGCTAGAGGTAACGTCAATACGATACTTGTCAGAGATCAGCCGGATTCATTGGAGACGTAGTGAAAGCTACCGTCATCAATGGCTAACTCGAGTCGTTATCCAGTCTTCCAGAACGGTCGCAGTATGATCAAGTCTCTTGAAGTAGATCGCGCGTCCCTTGCGGGGGTTGAAAGAGTCATCTGCTCCCTCGACCATGTGCAAACTAGCCTGCGGTCCAAGTTTTGAAACAAGATCCTCAAGATGCTTCTGTCGCGCGTTACGGTCTCGAGTACCTGAGATGAACAGCATGGGTCTCGAGATCTGGGAGAGGTGATTGACTCCGAGTTCTTCTGGTCTTCCGGGGCGGTGAATGGGATAGCTGAGATAGAACAGTCCATCGACATCGCTTCTCCCAGGGTTGTCCGCGACAACATGGGATGCGACTGCGGCTCCCATCGACAATCCCCCTATGACCAGTTTCTCCGGGCTTTGGCGAGACCTGACTTCGCCAAGGACCTCTCGATAGCATCCTACGAGGACTTTTTTTTGGGTCCAGGGTTCTAGTCAGCCGAAATCTAGCCTCCATGTATGGAAAGTTGAACTTGACAGTGAAGAAACCTCGGCGAGCCATTTCAACATGGAAAAACGTGATGAGGCGAGAACTCATCGATTTTCTAGCTCGTGTGCAATGACTAGAGCTGTAGAATCTGACGGGTCTTTATCGGGGGGCGACCCGTAGACCATGCTGATCTGCCGCTTTGCGCCCCATGGAATCGTTTTGGTTTCCATTTTTACCGAGGCCGGCGGGACTTTCAAGGCGAATCTTGCACTTGGTTCCATCGGTTAGTATGGCTGACGAGCTGAGAGCGGCTGGGTCAAGGCGATAGCTTAAAAAAGAAACAGATAGTTATTCGGGTACAACCATGAATGAGACGACAGTATCCCTCAAGACCAACATGCGCAAGCTCTGGGCAGACCATGCAATCTGGACCCGTCAGTACGCTGTTTCAGCATTAGACGAGGCACCTGATATGGTCGCGGCAAAAGAGAGACTTTTGAGGACTCCGGATAACATCGGCAACTCGTTCGTCCCCTACTATGGCGAAGGAACAGGCAGAAAGCTCGCTGAACTCTTGAGGAAGCACGTCCTCTTGGGCGTTGACCTCATCGAGTTCGCAAAGGCTGGAGACCAGAAGAACTTCGAGACGCAAGATAGCAAGTGGACCGTGAACGCTGACGAGATTGCTGGGTTCCTAAGCCAGACGAACCCTCACTGGGCCAAGGACGACATGTTTGATCTGCTCCATCAGCATCTGACCCTGACAAAGAAACAGGTTGAAGCACGGCTTGACAAGAGATGGAACGATGATGTTGCGGCGTTCGACGATGTCTTCACCGAGATTAACACAGTCGCGGACACGATCTCGCAAGGCATCGTGAAACAATTCCCCGACAGGTTCTAGCAAGGAACGGAACTAGCGCTCATCCACCTTGACCGACGGCCGATGAGTACGAGAGGTGTTGGAAGCGGAACTCCCTCAAGTCAGAACAGAAACCTTCACGATAGGAGCGGGCGCTCCGGACTTCGGGAATCTGCTCGGTGTAGATGGGGAACGCTACTCTCTTTCATCGTTCCAGAACAAGAGAATGCTCGTTCTGTTGTTCGTCTCAAACGGCTGCCCAACAGTGAAGGCCTGCCAGGACCGCATGATCAAGATCCAGAGAGACTACGAACGGAAAAATGTCCAGTTGGTGGCCTTGAACTCAAACAACCCGTATCTCTCTCCTGCTGATACCTATTCTGAAATGGTCCTGAGAAATCAGGAGAAAGGCTTCAACTTCCCTTATGTCAAGGATGAGGATAGGACCGTTGCGAGGGCCTACGGCGCCGTATGCACCCCTCACGTGTTCCTGCTGGATGAGGAACGGAGGCTTCGTTACAAAGGTCGAATAGACGATTCAAGGAATCCCGAAAGAGTGACAATCAGCGACTTGCGAAACGCGATCGACGATCTCCTTGCGAATAGCCCGGTTCGAGTGTCCGAGACAACTCCCTTCGGCTGCAGTATTGTCTGGTAACCTTGGCAAGAACGCTTGCATCGCGGACCTTGTTGAAAGCCGGTCATGTCTATGAACGCTTCACGCTTGCCGGTGGCAAGAAGGTAACTCTGCGCGCGCTGCAATGGGAAGACCTGGATAGTCTTCTCTTTTTCATCAATAGTCTCGTCGAGGAGAAGCTAGGTGACTCAAAATCGACCCTCTACACAGGGTTTGACAGGAAGGTTACCCGTGAGGAGGAAGCGGAATGGCTGGCACAAACCCTGGTAGCAATGGAAGGAGGAAATGTCATCAATATGGTCGCAGAAATCGCTGGAAAAATAATCGCGAATGGTGAGGTAGCACGGGGCAGATACAAAGACACTCGTCGCCATGGACAAATTGGACTCACCATGATCGGTGAGCACAGAGGGCGAGGCGTTGGACGGAGAATGATCGATTTGCTTGTCCGAGAAAGCCGCGGCGCGAGACTCAGGAGCCTAGAAGTAGAGTTTCTGGCCGATAATGTGATAGCTCGGCGAGCCTACGAGAAAGCAGGCTTCAAAGAAGCGGGAATAATCCCCAGCAAAGTTTTCAGAGCCGGAAAATACTTTGACGGCCTAATTATGGCCAGAGAACTGTGAATCGTCGAGACACCTAGCGGTGAGACCACCGTCGCCAAATCTCGGGTCAGATTCTTTAGAAGACTTCTACGTTCTCCAGAAGCAGATCTTCGAACTTTACAATCTCGGAAAATATCGTAAGGCCCTGGTTCTTGCAGAAAAGGCCGCGGAGAGATTTCCGGAGAAGAAACATAGAACAACGTACTGGAGGGCCTGCTTGTGCAGCAGGCTAGGAGAATTGGACAAATCGATCCAGATTCTCAAAGAAGCAACGAGAACGGGTCTCTGGTGGGACGAAGAAGGGTTGAAGCTTGAGACGGATCTAGATCCAGTCCGTGGCAGGCCCGATTTCAAATCTTTCCTCGCTGAATGTAACCGCTTGAAACTCGCGGCTGGCGCCGCAGCCAGTCCCGAGCTGAAAGTCCTTACTCCTGACGACTATTCTCCGAGAGAAGTTCGGGCCCTACTGATCGCTCTGCACCCGAGGGGCGAAGACTTCGAAGATTTTACCCGGCTCTGGAGGCACGCGCTATCGAAAGGTGTGGTTGTCGCTCTCCCGCGTTCTTCTCAACCGTTCGGCTCTCATAGCCGTTGCTGGGATGACTTGGCACGTTCAGAAAAAGAGGTCGTCGACGCATATTCACAACTGAATAGCAGCTACAAGCTCGATCAAGAGAAACTAATTCTGTCTGGTTTCTCTCAGGGTGCAACGCTTGCGATCTACTTGGCTTTGAAAAGAAGCTTGCCGGCTCGAGGTTTCGTCGCGATAGCTCCAGCTTCAACAATAATCCCGTCGCACTCTGAAGAGTTCACATCTTTCGTCAAAGCCGTTAAGAATCCGGACTCGAGGGGATGGATACTAGTTGGGGACCAAGATCGTTTCTTCGAGCGGATCAACGTTCTTCACTCAGGCATGAAACAGAACGGCCTAGAATCCGAGTACGTTATTGAGAAAGGTTTGGGCCACGACTATCCCAACGATTTCGCTCTAAAGCTCGGACGTGCTCTGGATTTCGTTCTGAGATAGAAAGAAGTCCAGTACCCAATGTCACCATTTCACAGCGTCTTGTGGTTTCTCCTGGCTCCTCCAGAGATAGAGTGTCGCTATGGAACAGTAGGGGTGCCATTTTTTCGACAGGTGTTCGAATTTTTCTTTCGTCGGTAGTTTCCGTAGTCGATAAGTCCTCTGCGCGGCCTTCCTCAGGCCAAGATCGTCAACTGGCAACACATCTGTTCGTCCCAAGACAAAGATGAGAAACATTTCGGCGGTCCATCTCCCGATCCCTTTCACCTCATCCAGTTCTTTCACAACCTCGTAGCTAGGGAGGTGGGACAATTTTTCCAGATCTAGAGCGCCGTTCTCGACTCTCTCAGATAAGTCTCGAATGTACCGGATCTTCTGCGGGGACAATCCGCTGGCTCGCAGATGTTTCTCTTCAGTATCGAGGTATTGGCGAGGCCGAGGAATCTTGCCATCATAGATTTGTTTGAACCGGTTGAGTATTGCACGCGCTGCGGCTCCTGCCAGCTGCTGGAAAATTATCGAGCCGACCAGCGCCTCGTACTGATCGTCGTCTAGCTGAAACTTGTAAGGTCCGAGGCGGCTGATGATCTTTGCGAGGGCGGGGTCATTTTTCTTAAGGTGTTTAATCCCCTGGGTCCATACCTCTTTCTCGGCCAGGCTTGCCTCTACCAATTTTTGAGTCAATCCAGTCTGCCTTCAAGCTTTGAATAGTGAGTGCTAATTGAAGCGGATCTGTCAATGGTACTCTCGGACAAAGAGATCTCTTCTGCAATGAAGAGGGGAGAGCTGAGAATCTTTCCCCCGGGATTCAGGCTCAACCCGGCGGGAGTGGATCTGCGCGTCGATCGGAGGATCCGGCTCAAACCAAAACAACATTCGCTAGTTGCTAGCATCGAAAGGGTCGAGCTCTCTGGTCGTATTGTCGGATTTTTACATCTTCGCTCGTCTCTGGCCCGTGAAGGATTGTTCGCGAGTCTTGCTCTGGTGGACCCGGGTTTTCGCGGGCAGCTCACTGTCAGTCTCTATAATTCTGGAGACAGCGCTGTCAATCTTGCAAAGGGTGAGAGGTTCATCCAGCTCTCTCTGTTAAGACTTGGAAAGCCCGCCATCAAAAAATACGCTGGACGCTACCAGAATAGTAGCGGAGTTGTTGCGAGTCGTCGCAGAAAACGTTCACACACACCGAAAATAATGGAAAGCGTTATACAGGGTACGAGTGGGTAAGGCGTTGATACAAGAAATGAAGGACACTTCACGCATTCTAGATCTAAAATACAAACTCATGACGATCGAACTGCTCAACCTGGCCAAACAGCGGTTCACTTATCGAGAACTCTCGGCGATGGTCCACCTGCCTGAAACGGTTCTCAGCCGTTACGTGAAAGGACATGTCTTACCGACAGCACAAAGGGCCGAAGAGATCAACAAGACTCTCCAAAGATACATGAGTCTGGACAAGGAGCTTCTGGAAAGAATTCATTTCGACGATGGCGGGTATTTTGATAACACGGCTATCATCGGCGATACGATGCTGATGGAACGCGCCGTCCAGCATGCAGTGGGCAAGTTCGCGGGAAAGAGAGTCACAAAGATCATGACGGCAGCCGTTGACGGAATACCGCTAGCAACTCTCCTAGCGCACCGGCTCGGTGTTGGATTACTCGTTGCAAAGAAAGCAAGGGAAGTTGGCGTTAGAGAGTTTATCGAGGAAATTTTCGTACCTCCCAAGACAGCGGTCGTGTTGAGCCTCTTCGTTCCGAGGGACGCGATCAAGAAGACTGACTGCGTGCTAATCGTCGACGACATCATCGATAGCGGCGAGACGCAGCGTGCCATGATGAAGATCATTCAAAAGGCAAAGGCGGAGGTCATAGGGATCTACGCCCTCGTGTCAATTGGAACTGATTGGAAGGCTCGTATCGAGTCTGCCGGAAACGTTCCCGTGGAGGTAGTAACCCCCGTTATCAAGAAGGAGCCTAAGGAGAAGGAGAGAGAGTCAAGAGAGACGAGAGAAGTTCGAGAAATATCCGCCTAGAACCTACTATTTATCAGTAGAAAAGGTACAGATTTGCGCCGGCCGAAATCCTGGAAAAAGGGTCTTCGCTCTTCCGCTACATCGAATAAGCATGCCTTTCCCCAGATGAATCAATTATTCCTCAACTTTCTCCCATCGTGGACTCGCCCCTTCAGTAACTATTTTCTCCCGTAGCTTTCTTTTCTGCTAACAATTCTTTCTCGCTAACTATATCATGAACCCCCCCCCGGGTTGGTCGATTTTCCCACACCCCGCCCTTCACGAAACATGGATTGGCGCCAGGGAATCGCCCATTATCAGCCCTGATCTCGATTCTGGGAACCCTTGCCTAGACTGCCCGGGAAAACGTTCGTGACAGGGCCATGAAACCCTAGTATCGCCTCGCGATCTAAGCCTGAACTGTGCCCTGAATCGCCTGTTTTGCCCCAGAATACCTGCCAAAACAAATGTTCTCTCGGGTAGAGGGGTCTTAGCGACTCAGCCTCGCGCTGCACGAGTGGACAGTTCAAACTGGTCACGGAAAGTAAGCTGACTCTCATGGCCCAAGTGCCTTCGCGGTTTGCTCCCCATCAATCAGCCGAACATGGCCCGAATATTCTCCGCAAAAGGCTGACCCACCACACCACGATCCGTCACAATTCCAGTCACCAGCTCGGGCGGAGTAAGGTCGAAGGCCGGGTTCAAAGCCCCAACGTTCCGGGGAGAAAAGCGCCTCCCGCCAATCAACAGAACTTCTCTCTGATCCCGTTCCTCAATAACCACACGAGACGGGTCGGTCACCAGATCCAGCGTTGACACGGGAGCAGCCACGTAGAACGGAACGCCGTGGAACTTTGCAGCAAGGGCGATCGGCAGGGTCCCAATCTTGTTCGTGACATGTCCGGTGCCCAAGATCCTGTCTGCCCCAACGACAACCTTGTCCACCACTCCCTGAGCCATCAGCTGCGCAGCAGCGCTGTCACAGATTACCCGAACTGGAATTCTGTCCCTGGACAGTTCAAACGCGGTCAACCTGGACCCCTGCAACAGCGGCCGCGTCTCTGTCGCGATCACGGACACCTTTTTCCCGTCCTCGACAGCCGAACGGACCACCGCCAACGCAGTACCGTAGCCCGCAGTCGCTAGAGCCCCCGCATTACAGTGAGTCAGCACGGTGTCTCCATCCTCGATCAGACCTGCCCCAAAGCGCCCGATGTTGTGAGCGGCCTCAAGTTCCTCGCGAAGAATCGCATCGGCCTCCCGCATCAACTCGTCACCTAACGGTGCGACCGAGTCGACCTGGAAAGATGCTTTGAAGACTCGCTCGACAGCCCAGCGAAGATTCACACCTGTCGGCCTTGTCGCGATCAGAGAATCCGCGGACTTGCGAAGCTGGGACCTCGCCTGACTCAAATCCCCGCCCCTGATCTTCAGCGCTGCCAGAACCAAACCATAGCCACCAACAACACCGATCAACGGCGCACCTCTGACCTTCATGGATCGGATCGCGGAACAAACCTGGTCCACTGTCCGCATACAAACATAGACCAGCCTCCCCGGCAGCCTCGTCTGGTCAATAGCCTCCAGAACTCCATTCTTCCACCTAACTGGTTCGAGAGAGTCTCGGTTTTTCCCAGGCATTTCTCAAAACTCCGTTTATCGCTCTCAATTGTTCGCATGCCTTTATAGACGCCTGCCCGCCGCTAGCGCTCTCAAATCGTAACTGGTGCCTTGCTTGATGACGGTAGAAGTTCTAGAAGCCTTCCTCTCCAAGAGCAAAGTCTACCTGAAAGAACCCGAGAAGCTCATGGAGCTCCGAGAGAAAGCCTTCGGGACCTTGGCCGAGGACAAGCTCTTCCTGAGCCCTTACGAGACATTCTATCTCGTCGAGAAAAGAAGAGCCCGAGTAACTGATGAGAAGACGGCGAAAGAGAAGACGCTCCAACATCTCGTCACAAAACTGTCCGTTGGGAAACCAACAATATGGACAAAGTATCTAGTATACCGAGACCTACGAGATAGAGGCTACCTGGTCCGAGAGTCCGAAGGAGGCTTCGACTTCGAATCCTTCGGAAAAGGAGCGACCCGGCGACAAATATCAATCGTCTTCGAAGGAGGAGAATCCACTCTCGAAAGACTCGCGAGGCTCTCCGCAAAAGCGAACAAGGAAGGCAAAGACCTAGTCCTCGCAGTAATCGACAGACGCACAGACATCGTATATTATACGTTGAACACTGAACGGTTCGAAGGAAAATAGCTCCGCGACAGGAGAACCACGGTATCTTGTCAGAAGCACAATTCACTCTTCCAAGGGGAATGAAAGACATTGACCCCGAGGAAATGTCGCGCAGGATCTGGCTAACTGACAAGATTCGACAAGCGCTCTGGAACTATGGGTTCCAGATGCTGGAGCCTAGCCCTGTAGAAAACCTGGAAACCCTCGAGGCAAAATCAGGCCCCGCAGTCAGAGACGAAATCTACTGGTTCAAGGACAAGGCAGAACGAAACCTCGGACTCCGATTCGATCTCACAGTAGGCATGACCAGGATGGTCGCGAACAGGTTCGACCTCCCAGAGCCGATCAAGATCTCATGCATCGGTGGAGTATGGCGCTACGACGAACCCCAGTTCGCCCGCTATCGATACCACACACAATGGGACGCTGAAATCTACGGAGTCGCAGATCCATCGGCCGACGCAGAGATCATCGCTCTAGGCTCCGACATTCTAGAGTCAGTCGGTCTCAAAGACCACTTGGTCAAGATTAGCAATAGAAAACTCGTTGAAGGCTTCCTGCGTGGCCTTGGAATTCAGTCCCAAAATGATCTCGATCTCCTGATCAGGATAGTCGACAAATTAGGAAAAATCGGCTCCGAACAGGCGGAACGAGAATTCACAAGAGCCGGCCTGTCCAAGGACAAGGTCAAGCGAATCCTAGGCTTCGCAGATATCGGTGGAGAGCCGGACAAGGTCCTAGGAGAGCTAGAGGGCAAACTTCCCAATGGCGAGATGATCCACCAGGGTTTCAAAGAACTCTCTGGAACAGTCGACATGGTAGAATCCCTCGGAAAAAAGGAGAAGGTCAGGATCGACCTGGGAATAGTCCGGGGAATAAGCTACTACGATGGAACGGTGTTCGAGGCATACGACCGAGACGGAGAAGACGTGGGCGCAATCTTCGGAGGCGGGCGTTTCGACAAGCTAAGTAAGATTTACGGAAAACGCGACATGCCAGCAACGGGAGTCGCAGGAGGCTTCGAAAGACTCATGCTCTCCCTAGAGCGAAAGGAACTGTTCCCTGACATCCAGCAACAGCCACAGGTGTTCGTGGTCACAGTCAACGATACCGTCTGGAACGAAGCTGTGAAAACAGTACAACAACTCCGAAGCCAAGGCATCAGAACTGACTACGATCTCAAACAGCGTCCACTCAGCAAACAGTTCGAGTACGCTGACTCGTTGAAGGTAAGGGTATCTCTTGTCTTAGGGCCCAGAGAGATTAAGGAAGGAAGTGTCCGTCTGAAAAACATGAAAACAGGCGAAGAGAAGAGCGTCAAGCTATCATCTGTAGTTGATGAGACCCGAAAGGCCCTCCAATGAACCAGGTTGCCCCCAGGGAGGAACAGGATCGAATCCTTTTTCTCAAGACAGAAGAGTTTCGAACGAGAACATCCGTCATCAGCTTGGTATATTAGGCCGTAATGATCTTCTCACTTCCCCGTGGAACCGGTGAGTTTTCGTTCAAGGACTCGTAACGTGAGACGGAGACGGGTCAGAAGAGAAACTAGAACTAGACTCATTCATGTTGCTGTTGCAGCTGGATAGCCATCCACGAGTGATTCGACTGGCTACTCCCTGGGAGTTAGATCGTACATTTCAGGTGGATTCTTCGGCAGAACGAAATGGATGTATCCGTATCCGTATTTTTCGTGGAATTGATCGCTAGCCTGAACACCTTTCTTGAAGGCCTCTTCAAATCTCCTCCAGTCTTGCGCACGAATAGCCTCACTCAAAGGATGAAAATGTGTTTTTACGAATCCGTTCAAGTCTTCGGTGAACTTCGGCCTGAGAGTCGCGCCTATTCTGAAGAGAGCGATGACTTGGTTGAGCTGGTACTGTGCGAGGTTCCAGTTGAGCGCCTTCGCAGCGTAGTAGAGGACGTGATACCTTTCTCCAACCTCTTTCATTAGATGGGCCATGCCGTGTTGAGCCTCGGCGAGCTGTTCGAGGGTAAGCTCTCCGTGTTTTGTCTTGATGACAATCTTCTCGTCTGGCATGAACGGGTCGATGGATTCCCGTCGTGAGTTTCCTTATAGGCGTAAGGTGTCACGCTAACGTATGAAGGGGCGGAACCATAATGTGGGTTGAGTTCAAGTGTCCGGCCTGTGGGAGAGATCTGGATGATGACAATTCGATGGCGAATTTCATAACGTGTAACGAATCGTCCCATGGAACATTGAGGTTTTTCACCGAGGATGGATGCTTCTTCACTAGCGACAAGAAAGTTGCTGAGGAACTCACGAAGAAGGGGAAGCGGGTTCACGTCGTAGACCCGCAAGAGCTTTTCGCGAGACAAGCCTGAGACTCAGGCAAGGCGAGGACCTTAGAGTCGAACGCGTTTTCACCAGTCTTGAAGAATCCCCCCCAGTCGTTTCGCAAAAGCCTATCAAGGGAACTGCTCTGTTTTCTTTCCGGCTGCTATTCTTAGGAACAATTAACTAGGATTCATCATAGTCCAACCCTTTCGGGCCCGTAGCTCAGCCTGGATAGAGCGGCAGTCAATTCTTGGCCGATCCCCCTATGCCTTGAGCGGGTTGAGCTGTAGGTCCGGGGTTCGAATCCCCGCGGGCCCGCCACGATAATTTTTTGACAATCCAAATGGATTTCTGCTATGTGTGAATCTCTAGGGCCTTTTTCTCCTTCAGAATGAGGAATTCACCTAAACGAACCTTCCGAACGCATAGCTTGAAATCTCAGGCTACCCGACCTGGATTGTCTTCAAGTTGAAGGGATCTGTAGACCCGGTTAAGCTAACTGAGAAAGAGATCAGGTTTCTGGAACAGAACGAGTTGTGCAGGTTCGCGACAGCGTCGAAGAAGGGCGAGCCACATGTTGTACCGGTTTCCTACGTCTGGCATGAAGGTTCACCGTATATCGTGACTGACTACGGGACGAGGAAACTCAAGAACCTAAGAGAGAACCCTCGCGCAGCAATACTGGTTGACACAGCCGGGACCCAGAAGCTGCTGTTGATCAGCGGCCCAGTCTCAATTATCGAGAAAGGAGAAGAGTACCGGAAACTCTACAAGATATTCCATGCCAGGCTGGACTGGGTAAAGCGCGATCCATGGAAGGAAGGCGAAGCACCGTTCGTGAAGATCAATCCTACTTTCAAAGCTGGATGGGGACTCCGCGGCGAGAAGTAACAGCCGTTCTTTCATCATTCCAAGTCCCCTTTCGCGCTCCGGAACAGTTTGAAATGAGACAGTAGTGCGAACTGGTTACAAGACTCTTTAATAGCGCTGGAACGGCTAACTTCCAATTAGAGCTGACCCGGAAAAATGGCAGATTTCTGTTCCAGATGCGGTAAGACGCTGAGCCTCATCGATCCGTTGTTAGAACTCAAAGGGTTGAGATTCTGTGAAGACTGCTACCCGGACGTCAAACGAGAACATGCAGCAGCGAGCATAATGGACAAGATGGACCGGAAGAACCGTGCGGCGTTCGCTGATGACGAGAGTGACGAGAATCTTCGCGGATCTATTATCAAGGGTAAGCAAGCCTTGGCGGCTAAGGAGAACGAGTTCAAATGGGATAATCCTTCTCTCTCTCTGATTGCTAGCGCGCTACGGATTCTCACCGATCAGAACAGGATCATAATGAAGCAGAACGAGCTCATACTGAGAGAGCTTGAGAGCCGAACGCCTGCGGTAAAATCGAAGTAAGACCTGCCTTCTTCCTTCCCCAAACGGGAATGGTCCCGGGGACCGGAGTCTCATAGAGGTTGCTACCTCTATTTTGAATTCGCCGAACCGGTTTTCCTGGTTCTCCGGCGACACTCCGGTGTCTACTGTTAGCCTGGTAAGGCTGACGTGGCTGCGCACTGGGCGCACACCTACAGCGTCTTCGTCGCCCACTGT
>Ga0209806_1000448_pt1 | contig 28020 bp, 28 predicted proteins | sample GraSoiAngelo_152_FD_186166 | JGI IMG/M metagenome (GOLD analysis project Ga0209806, IMG submission 186166) | Grasslands soil microbial communities from the Angelo Coastal Reserve, California, USA - 14_1009_12_30cm (SPAdes) (version 2) | ecosystem: Environmental > Terrestrial > Soil > Grasslands ... | reverse complement strand
AAAGCGCCGGCCGCGACGGTTCTAGTCAGGAACGGCAGCAGAGCGTTCGAACCCTTTTCCGTTCGAGCTCCACCCGGTCATGCGGCTGGCGCGGAGCTCTCGTTTTTATTATTCCGATATCGGTCAGAGAATCGGCTCGACGTCGGGGCTCTCCGTCACCTGAATCCGGACCCGGGCGATCGGTCGCCGCATCGTCCGTCGAGGCCTGTCGTCCGAGGCCGATATGAGAACATACGTGATCACGGCCGCCACGAGTCCATTGTGATACGCGAGCCATTGCCAGTAGTACGGGGACCACCGGAACAGGCTGGACAGGATGAGACCAAAGAGGAGACCGCCCACGAGCACGGCTCCCGCTGCGGCGAATCGCCTCGATGAGGCATCCTCGGAATCCACGGGGTTCGGGAGAGAAAGGGTCCCAACATAAAGGCTTCCGCACCACTTGCATTCGCGGCGGTTATCACACCCATTCCGCCCCCTTGTGGACGGGATTCGATGGGCTCGCGTTCCCCAACCTTATTTCGTTCGTCCGGCTACCGAGCCCGATGGACCGTATCGAGGTCGCGAAGGGCGTGGAGGCGACTCGGGACTTCGCCCTCCTTCTTCGTGAGGAACGAGCCCTCGTGATCTCGGACCTCCATCTCGGATTCGAAGGGGCCCTGGCGGAGCAAGGCGTGTCGATCCCGCGGTTCCAGCGACGTGTGATCCTCGAACGCCTCGGCCAGATGTTCGACCGGACGAAGGCGGAACAGGTGATCATTGCCGGCGACTTCAAACACGAGTTCTCGAAGAACCTGGTCGACGAGTGGGTGGAGGTGAAGCAGGTCCTCCGGTTCATCCGAGACCGCGCGACCCCCGTGCTCGTCCGCGGGAATCATGACAACTATCTCGCGACGATCCTCGGGGATCTGAACCTCCCGCTGAATGCCCGCGCGGACGTCGGCGGATACACGATCGTCCACGGGCACGAGGAGGTCTCGACGCTCCATCCGATCGTCATGGGCCACGAGCATCCCGCCGTGAAGCTGAAAGACGAACTCGGCGCGACCGTGAGTGTACCCGCGTTCTTGGTGACGGAAGGCCTGATCGTTTTGCCGGCGTTCAGCCCGCTCGCGCTCGGCGTCGATGTCTCGTCGTATCCCTATCTCTCGCCGATCCTGAATCGGACCCCAATCGACGAGGCACGCGTGATTGGCGTCGATGAGAAGGAAGGCCTCCTCGACTTTGGTCTGGTGAGCCGGCTCAAGTCGATTCGAGGCGCGCTGCTCATGAAGTAACGGGCCGCATCCGAACGAAGAAAATCCTTTTGGCCTCCTTGCGGTTCCTGCGGTAATGGTCGCGGACATCGAGATCGCGCAGGCGGCACGCAAGCGCCCAATCCTCGACGTCGCCGCGGAACTCGGACTTGGCAGGGAAGACCTCGTCCTCAAGAGTGACGCCATCGCGAAGGTCCGCCTCGCGGCAGTGGACCAGGCTCGGAAAGCCCGCCAGGGGAAGTTCGTCCTCGTGACGGGGACGACTCCGACGCGATACGGGGAGGGCAAGACCCTCACGACGGTCGGACTCGGTCAGGCGCTTAATCGCCTCGGGAAGAAGGGCATCGTCGCGGTCCGCGAGCCGTCTCTCGGCCCTGTCTTCGGCACGAAAGGAGGCGCGACCGGCGGAGGGCGATCCCAAGTCCTCCCGATGGAAGAGATCAACCTGCACTTCACCGGAGACATCCACGCGGTCGGCGCCGCGAACAACCTCGTCGCCGCCATCCTGGACGCGCATATCTTCCACGGGAACGAGCTGAACATCGATCCGACCCGGGTCCTATTCCCGCGGTGCCTCGACATGAACGACCGACAGCTGCGCAACATCGTCACGGGTCTCGGCGGCCCGAAGCATGGGGTCCCGCGGGAGGACGAGTTCGTGATCACGGCCGCGAGCGAGATGATGGCGATCCTCTGTCTGGCGGAAGGGATCGCGGACCTCAAGGCGCGCCTCGAACGAGTCGTCGTCGCGTTCGACCGCGAGCAACGTCCGGTGAAGGTCGGAGACCTCTACGTGCACGGTGCCGCGGCGATCCTGTTGAAGGACGCGCTCATGCCGAACCTGGTGCAGACGCTCGAGGGAACTCCGGCGCTCGTGCACGGTGGGCCGTTCGCGAACATCGCGCACGGTCACAACTCGGTCCTCGCGGACCGCCTCGGGCTCGGCCTCGGGGATGTCGTCGTCGCAGAGGTCGGCTTCGGAGCGGACCTCGGCGCGGAGAAGTTCGTGGATCTGGTGTGCCGCCAGAGCGGGCTCCGACCCGACGCTGCGGTCCTCGTCGTCAGCGTCCGCGCGCTGAAGCACCACGGCGGCGCGAAGCGGAAGGAGCTGAGCGTGGAGAATCCGAAGGCCCTCGCGGACGGCATGGTGAACCTCGATGCGCACGTACGAATCTTGAAGACGCTCGGCCTCACGCCCGTGGTCGGGGTGAATCGGTTCGTCTCCGACACGGACCGCGAGGTCGATGCCATCGTGGACCATTGCAAGGACCTCGGCGTGCGGGCGGCCGCGCACACCTGCCATGAGGAGGGCGGAGCAGGCGGGGAGGGGCTGGCGCGGCTCGTCCTCGATGCGACGGCCGGTGGAGCGAAGTCGGTGCGGTTCGTCTACAAGGACGAGGATCTTTTCGAGGAGAAGGTCGCGAAGGTCGCGACGTCGATCTACGGCGCGGCCGACGTGAAGTACGATGCCGCGGCCTTGGAGGACCTCGCTCGTCTCCGGGACGCCGGGCTGGACCGCCTGCCCATCTGCATCGCAAAGACGCAGCTCAGCCTGAGCGACGACGAGCGCGTGCTCGGCGCGCCGACGGGCTGGACGCTGCAGGTCCGCGGGATCCGGCCATCCGCCGGCGCGGGCTTCCTCGTCGTGCTCGCGGGAGACATCATGCGGATGCCCGGCCTCGGAGAAGAGCCCGCTGCGCTCGCCATGGACATCGATGACGACGGGCGCATCAGGGGGCTTTTCTAGGCCTTGGACGGGCCGATGGGAGTCGAGCAGATCCGCAGGGGAGATCTCCTCATCCTCGAGAATCGCACAACTCACGGCGGCAAGCAAAGCGCCTTAGCCCACCCCTGCGCTGGACGTGGCATGGTGGAGCCGCCGGGCGCGACCGGGCCAACGGGCGATTGGGAGAAACTGTACGCGACCTCGGACGTGGCAACCCTCCCGTGGTACAACCCCGACCTGGACCCGGACATCGAGCGCGCCCTGAAGGCGCACCGCCTCCGTGGGGGACACCTCCTCGACCTCGGGACAGGCCCTGCGACGCAGGCGATGAGCCTCGCGAAACGCGGCTTCGACGTCGTCGCGACCGATATCTCTGGGAGCGCGATCAAGAAGGCGAAGGCCGCCGCGAAAGAAGCCGGGCTTTCGATCACGTTTCATGTGGACAACGTCCTCAAGTCGAGACTCGCGCCGAATCTGGTCGATGTAATCGTGGACCGCGGGGTGTTCCACGTCTTGCCGAAGGACAAACGGCCTGTCTACGTCCGGACGGTACACCGGGTGCTCCGCCCGAACGGCTGGCTCTTCCTGAAATGCTTCTCCAACAAGGAACCCGGCACGTGGGGACCGCACCGGATCGCAGAACCGGAGCTGCTCGGATACTTCCGCGAGTCGTTCGAGATCCGGTCCGTCGTCGAGACGGTCTTCCATGGGAACGTGAAGCCGCCCCCGAAGGCGCTGTTCGCGACGTTCCGTCGGAGAGCCTAGAACCGAGAACGGAATCGATCCACGAGATCCCGATTTCCCACATACGTCGGGACGGTCTGCTCGATCCCCGTCGCGGCCACGTCGAGAATCCGCTCGGTCCCCGTGGTTCCCGCTCCGCCCGCGGCCTTCGCGATGAACGCAATCGGATTCGATTCGAAATGGAGACGATACTTCCCCGCGGGCTTGTCCACCTGCGCAGGATACGCGAAGAATCCGCCGTAATGGAGGATTTGGTTGAAGTCGCCCACGAAGGAGCCGCCATAGCGGAGGTTCATCAGCTCCCGCTCAAGCTCTCCGACGAACTCTTTGATTTCAGGGATCCAGCGGTCCCGATGACCGCCGATGCCGTACAGCCTTCCCTTCGACGGGAGGCGGAGGCCTTCCTCAATCAGGAAGAACTCGCCGGACCGACCACCACCCCCTTGGACGAACTCGTTCACGCCCGTCGAGGTGGCGTAGACGAACGTCGTCGCCGGGCCGTAGATCATGTAGCCGGCGGCGAACAAATCGGAACCGCGAGCCGGCAGACGCTTCCGATCGAAAATCCCGAAGATCGTGCCGAAGATGTTGTTGCTCTTCACGTTCGACGATCCGTCGAGTGGATCGAGGACGACCGAGAACCGCCCTTGGCCGACGTCCTTCACCTGGCCCATCTCCTCGGAGGCCACCTGGGCCACCAGCTTCGACTCGCGAAGGGCGTCCACGAACAGGTCGTTCATCCAGACGTCGAGCTCGAGCTGTTGCTCCCCATACACGTTGCGCGTCGCGGCCGGATCCCGCCGAATCGGGAGCTCTTGTCGGATCGGCGTCGCAAGGCCGGCGATTCGAGACAACAAGCGGCCGATATCGCGGTCGACTTTGCCTGCATGCTCTGCGAGCGCGACGTCCTTTGTCCGTCGCGCCTCAGTACTTGACGTACCATCCCTCGAAGTGGTCCTGGAGCTTGTCTTTGCCTCCGTAGAAGTCCCACCAGGGAGGCGCGTACCGGTGCGCGAGATCCGCGAGGGTCTGGAAGTTCTTCACTCCCTGCGTCCGGACGTAGGCCAGTTGGGCTTCGAGGGTCTTCTCCCGGAACGCGTCCTTCCAAATCGCCCGGCCCGCGAGGAACCCCGAGGCCCCTCCGTGGCACGCGAGCCCGACGAGCCGGCGGAACACGTCGAAGTCCGCGCCCGCGCTCAGGACGACCCAAGGGACCTTCGTCGCGCGGCTCAACCGTTCGCAGTTCTTCCGCAACTCATCCGCGTCTGGCGTCACCTTCGGGTCCCCGGGGAACTCCGCCTTCAAGACGTCGAACCCGAGAGGGGTCAGGACCTCGGCCGTCCGGATGATCGTGTCCGCCTTCTTATGCGCGAACTCCTCTTCGCTCATGTCGACCGGATAGGACATCGGCTCGCAGACGAACGCGATGTCGAGGCGGCGGCATTCGTCCGCGATGGTCGTCACGACCTTCAGCTGGTGGTCCACGATCTCCCGCGGTGCGTCCGGATTGAAGAACAGGAGGAGCTTCGCGGCGCTCGCCCCGAGTCGTTTCACCTTCTCCACGGTCCACCCATCAAGGAGCGTCGTGAGCCGCCAGTTCCCCTTCTTCTCGTACCCGGATTGCTCCAGGGCCACGAGCAGGCCCGTGCGACCGGGAAGGACGAAGCGATTGATCGCGGAAGCCACTCCGAACTCCGGGTCGAGCAGGTACCCGCTCGCGTGCGGCGCCAAGGCCTGCGTCACGCCGAGCTTGACGGCCTCCATCTCCGCATAGGTCGCGGCCTTCGGGTTCTCCGGATGGAGCATTTTCTGGAGGCTCCCCCGCTGATCCATCGCGATCATCGTGAACCGACCCGTGTCGTCCGAAATCTGCTGGAGGCCGCGGAGCTTGCCGACCGAAATCCGCATGGATGGCACCTCGGGGGTTCGCAAAGGTTCGGCCCCATATTGACCTTTTGCACACCGAGCTCGCAAGGACCGAACCCGGACGGACTAGCGCCCTGGCTTCCTCGACTCTCTTTCGATGGCCTCTAGCATAGAATTATATTCGCGATGCCATATCTAATGATCATGCCTCAGACACGAGCCCGTGTGCGCCGATGGGGCTCCTCCCTCGGAATCGTCCTTCCACCGGAAATGGTCAAAGAGCTGCGCCTCGAGGCCGGTCGAGAGGTCATGGTCGACATCCGTCCGGCGGGGATCGAGGAAGCTTTCGGTTCCCTGAAAAATTGGACCGTGGATCCCCGAAAGTTGAAAGACGAACTCCGCCGACGCTGGTAGCACAAGCCCAAGGATCAACGGCCAAGCCTATTTGCGTGAGCAGTACGTTCCCGCGTGGATGCGTCTTCCCGCCATTGTCCTGAACTTCAAGACGTACCCGGAAATACTCGGCAAGAAGGGGTGGGATCTCGCGAAGCGATTCGCCGCCATCTCCGACGAGACCGGGGCCTCCATCGTCCTGTGCCCGCCGGCCACGGACATCGCCCATATCGCGAAGCTTGTGCACGTGCCCGTCTTCGCCCAGCACGTGGACGCCGTCGAGCCCGGTCCGACAACGGGTTGGACGCCGCCAGAAGCCTTGCTGGAGGCGGGAGCTGCGGGGACGTTGATCAACCACAGCGAACGCAAGGTGGCATGGGAGGAGATGGCGAAGAGCATCCCCCGTTGCCAGAAGATCGGTCTCGAGGTGGTCGCCTGCGCGGACGATCTCGCGGAAGCGGAGACACTCGCGAAGTTCGCGCCCGAGTACATCGCGATCGAGCCGCCCGAGCTGATTGGAGGCGACGTGAGCGTCACGACTGCGAAGCCCGAGGTGATCTCGAGGGCGGTCGAACGTATCCGGGCCGCGAATCCGAATGTCGTGGTCCTCTGCGGTGCCGGTGTACGGACGCGCAAGGACGTCGCAAAGGCGATCGAACTGGGGACGTCCGGCGTCCTGCTCGCGACGGGCGTCCTGAAGGCGAAGGACCCGGAGGGCGCGCTGACCGACCTGATCAGAGGCCTTCCGAGCGGGGCGCCGCGCCGGACGCGATCCCGGTGAACGGGGAGGCGTCCCTCATCGCTCGACGGAAGCCGAATGCCGCGACGGGAAAGCTCTTGGCCGCCTGAGAGTGCCCCGCGCCAGCGATCCCGGCTCGAAGTAGCGTGCGTGTAGACGGCCGCCTTATCGCCGTCAGAGTTGCTCATCACGCGTGTGGGCACTGAGAGTTGCGGGCGCCGTCCTCGTGGCGGCGTTCCTCTTGGCGGCTCCTCCCCTCCCGGCGGCGCGCGAGGCCGAACCCCTCCCCCCTTGTCCCCGGCCCGCGCCCGCTCTTTTTTCCGCTGAAGCCGACGGAAGTGTCCTCCTCGTCCGCGTTTATGCCAACGCGCCTCGCGACAACGAGTTCGTGGAGATCGGCAACCGGTACGCGGTTCCCTTGGATCTCACGGGATGGTCCCTCACGGATCGAGAGGCGACGGCCGTCTTCCCCGTGGATTCCTTCCTGCCCGCAAGCGGCCGCCTCCTGATTACGAGGAACGCTTCGAGCTACGCGGAAGACACGTTCGCGACAGCAGACTTCACGTTCGAAACGGGCGAAGGCCGACGGATGGACGGCGGTGTGCCCCGGCTCGCCGATGCGGGGGACGAGATTCTTCTCCTCGATCCGGCGGGGTCCGTCATGGATGCCTATGCCTGGGGAGATTCCACCTACCAGGGCATGGGGTGGACGGACCGGGCCTCGGAGCGCATGGGCCGCGGGGAGGTCGCGGTCCGGCTTCGTGACGCGAACGGTGGATGGATCGACCGCGACGTGGCGCAGGATTGGGAGGGCTTGAGGCATCATCGTCTGGGGCAATCTTCGTTCGACCTCGAGTCGTTCGATCTGCACGGAACGGTGACTGCGGTCCTCTCGCCGGACGAGGGCGACGGGCCCCTCCTCGGGTTCCTCGGGTCCGCGCAGAACACCATCGAGGTGGGTGTGTACACATTCACGAGTGAACGAATCGCCGGCGTCTTGGAGGATGCGGCAGGCCGGGGAGTCCGAGTCCGCGTGCTCCTCGACGGCGGACCGGTGGGAGGAATCGATGAGGAGGAACTGAACATCACGCACGACCTCGAGAGGGCCGGAGTCGAGGTTCGATGGCTCAAAGGCGGATCGGATGTGGTCAAACGATATCGGTTTCTCCATGCCAAGTACGCCATCGTCGACGCGCAGGCCGCTTGGATCGGGTCGGAAAACTTCGGGAATGCGGGATTTCCGGATGGCACGAAAGGAAATCGCGGCTGGTCCGTCCGGATGGACGACGAGGACCTTGCGACCGCCCTGGGAAACGTCTTCGAGGTCGACTTCGACCGGCGCCGACGCGACTCAATCTCGGAAGAAATGAGCTCGGCAGCAGAAGTGCGCGCATCGTCGCAGATGTCGCCGCGGACCTCGGGGGGACCGTCGCAGATTCGACGAGCTCGTCTTGTCGTAGGTCCCGATGCAAACCTCGATCCGGACGGCATCCTCGAGCTTCTCGCATCCGCGCGCGAGCGTCTCTCGATCGAAACGTTTTACATCGAGGACCGTTGGCGCGACACCACGAATCCCTTCCTCGAGGGGGCGTTCGATGCCGCTCGTCGCGGTGTTACCGTCAAGATCCTCCTCGACGGAAGCTGGTCCTCCGTGGAAGCCGATTCGGGCACGAACGACGACGTGGTTGCCCGGATCAATCGCCGAGCGAAGGAACTGCACCTGCCCATGGAAGCGCGGCTGCTCGAGCCTCGCGGCTCCATTCAGCGACTGCACAACAAGGGCGTCGTCGTGGACGGCCGCGCGGTCCTCGTCTCGAGCATGAACTGGGCACTCGGGTCATCGACGGAGAATCGGGAGATCGGCGTCCTCCTCGACGACCCCGGAATCGCGCAACGGTTCGAGGCGGCCTTCGACGCGGACTGGGAGGGCCGGCCTACGTCCGGACCGGATGCGTGGCGGCTCGAGAACCCGTTCGCCCTCCTCGGATTGTACGTGCTCGTCGCGGTCGCCTCCGCGATCTCCCTGCGGAAATTGAGACCGGGAGACAAAGGCATAAAACCCTGCCCGCGGGTGCGAACGCGTGTCCTCTTCGGAGCTGCTCTCCGCCGCGGACGTGGAGAAGTTCGGCTACTGTCCCCTGAGCTGGTGGCTCAGCCGCGGTCTCGCGACGGAAGAGGGCCCCGAGCTCGCGGAGGGGGAGAGGAAGCACGAGGCCGCCGCCGCAGACCTGAAGGGGATTGAGGCGCACGAGGCGAAGGCTCGAGAGGCGGAGGCCGGTGTCCTCTACTTCGCGATCGCGGCTTCCATCGTCGCGACGGTCGGTCTGCGATTCATCGGGACGTCCCCGTTGCAGACCTCCCAGACCTTGAGCGCGATCTCCCTGATCTGGCTCCTTGCCGCCGTCTACTTCCTCTTCCGGGCGGACCGGATCGCGACGCCGCGGGACAAGCTGATTTCGGAACGAGTGATCCTCGGCACGGCGATGTCCGCCGCGGTGATCGCGACCGCCGCGGTGTCGCTGCAAGGGGTCCAGAACGACGCGCTCGCGCAAGGCTTCGAGGCGCTCGCCCTCCTGTGGCTGATCGGCGCCTCCGTGTTCCTGTACCGGTCGATCGGCCAGCTTCAGATCGCCGCGTCGACCCGGGCGCAGTATGACGTGACGGGAGATCTCGTGTACATCGATTCCGCGGCCGAGAAACCGAAGCTGTTCGTGTCGAAGAAGCACGGCCTCTCAGGACGTCCGGATGCGGTCGTGATGGACGGGGAGCATCATATCCCCGTGGAGCTGAAGACAGGCCGGGTTCCCCGCGGACCTCTCTTCTCCCACATCCTCCAGGTCGTCGCGTATTGCGTGCTGCTCGAGGACGAATACGGCCGCGCGCCCCCGTACGGGATCATCCGCTATGGAGAAACGGCGTTCGAGATCGAGTACAACGAGGACCAGAAGAAGCTGCTCTTGCAGAAGCTCGCGGAGATGCGGCTCGCGATCACGAAAGGTGAGGCCCACCGCAACCACAGCCGGCCGGGAAAGTGCATCCATTGCTCCCGGCGCGCGGGATGCCCGGAGCGGCTCGCCTAGGGAGGCTTGTTCCGGTTGCCCGGGGACAGGTTGAGGCGAGCCGCGATCTCGCCGAGGCGCTCGCTCAGCTCCCGCACCTCTTGACGCATACGGAGCATCTCCTGCTCGAACGGGGTGAAGCCCTTCGTGGACAGGATGCGATGGGACACGAACATGCCCACGAACACGGCGCCGATGATCGAGAGGACGGAGACCACCATGAGGCCGACGATGAACACGAGGAACGAACCAATCGGATCGAGCCGGCCGGTCACGACTCCGATCTCGATCGAGACGAGGACGGCGATGATCAAGAGCCACAGGAGGATCCACCGGGACAGTCTCATGGCAGCGTGCCTCGCGCCGGGATCACCCGGTGGAAGTCGTCCGGCCGAGTGATCCGGATCTCTTGATTGTCCTTCTCAAAGGGGAAGGTGAAGACCATGACGGTGCGGTTTTGCGAATCCTTGTCGAGGTGGACGCTCACGTTGTACTCGAAGTAATTCCGCCTCTGGTCCACGAGTTGGTCCAGGAGGTATACGTGGACGGAAAACGTCGCGTTCCCCGGCACCCAGACGTGGAACCCGAACGTCTCGTTCTCTTGATACGTCCGGTTCACGGCCGGGTCGGAACCGTTGAGCGTCATCCGGACCAGGTCGTACTGATAGGCCTGGACCACGGCGCCGAGGTTCACGATGAAGGCGGATTCGTTGCGGTCCATGCCGATGCTCAACAGGGGGACCGAGGCGAGCTCCGACGACCGCCGCCCGAGCAGGGTTGGCGTGACGAGGATCAGGACCACGAGTGCGAGAATCGAGAGGACCATGGCCCCACGCATCCACACCTCCCGCTCCATGCCCGTCGCGAAGAGTCGTCCTGGAATAAAACTTAGCCGTTCCCAAGGGAGGAATCACGCGGACTCGGGGCCGAAATGCAAGATCGACACGAGTCCGAAGAGGCACGCGCTCGCGAGCGCCGCGAGGAAACTCGGGCCGACGCCCTCCATGCTGCCGAACGCCAGGACGCCGATCATGGGGATTGCCAACGAAGCGGCGCTGAACAGCCCCGACGAAAGCCAAAGAAAGGTTCGGATGCGCGCGAGGAAGGTGAGTTCGAGCGGCTCGATGAAATCCGCGGACGTCGCGTGCTCCGCCTGCGTTGCCATGGACCGCGGCGACGCCGCGACGAGGCCATGTAAGTGGCGAACCGGTTATCGCGGGTGAATATCACGCGTCCGTCGGACCGAACTTCAGGACGCAGGAGATGCCGAACACCGCCCCGGACACGATCGACGCGAGGAAGTTGGACGCAGCCTGGGCGAAGGTCCCGGTCCACGCGTATCCGAGGAACGCGAGGGCGAGTGCCGCCGCGCTGAACATTCCTGTCGAGAGCCAGACGAAATGTCGGATGCGAACGGGCAATTCGGCGTCGTATCCACTGTCATGCCACCGATTCCAGAGCTGTGTGACCGCTGCCATCGGAAGGAGAGGTGGGTCCCCGCCTCCTTAGGCGGGGCGGTCAGCTCTACTTGAAACGAGAATCGTTCTTGATTCGCTTGACAAAAAAGGGAATCGAGCGATACGGCTCATTGCGAAAAATAAAGTGGGTGGCTCTGCGGCCACCCAGTTGGGGGGGAGGTAATCGTGACGATCGGCGTGCCGCCGCACCTCTTCGGCGACACCCCGTCCCATCTTACTGGTTCATGTATTCCCGCTTGAACGCCTCCGCCTCTGCGAGGGTGCGTTCTGCGTCCTTCATTTTCTTGAGTTTGTCCGTGACCAACTCCACGCGGGCGTACACGAAATCGCGAATCGCGGCGCGCACCGCCTCCGAGCGGCTTGGGAAGTCGTCGACCTCGACAAGGAAGTCGAGCGCCTTCAGATACCGCGCGGGCAGGCGCAACGTCATCTTTTCCGAATCCGCATCCCGCATGTTCTCCGCCCTGCATCGTAGGTCAAAACGACATCGTTTGACTGACGAGCGTCCGGCGAAACAGTTACACCGTATTTAACCGTTGCTGGAACTTTGTCAAACGAAGCATCGTTGCTTCGTGCGTAAGGCCTATCGTCAATCGTCGTGCATTTCCCGTCGCCTCCGCGTTTTCGTCGTGCGAACGAATCGTTTATCGCATGCTCGGACGTTTGCGCGGCGCGATGACGGACTCTGGTCCGGACGTCTTCCTTCTTCCGGGTCCCGTGAAAACGGACCCGCGGGTCCTCCAAGCGATGATGAGGCCCGCGATGAACCATCGCGGTGCGGAATTCAAGGAGATCCTCGCCGAGATCCGCGCGCTCACGCAGTACCTGTTTGGCACGAAGGGCAAGGTGGCGGTCCTCTCCGGGTCCGGGACGGCCGGGCTCGAAGCAGCGGTGACGGGACTCCTTCGGAAAGAAGACCGGGTGCTGAATCTGGTGAACGGAAAATTCAGCCAGCGGTTTCACGAGCTGGCCCAGGTGTATGCGACCGCGACCCCACTCTCGTTCGAGTGGGGCACCGCGGTGAACCCGAAGAAGGTGTCCGGGGCCCTGGAGGCGGGTTCGTTCCGAGCGGTGACCGTCTGTTGGAACGAGACGTCGACCGGGCTCACGAATCCGATCGCTGAGATTGCGAAGGTAGTGAAGGACCACGACGCCTTCCTGATCGTGGACGGGATCACGGCCGTGGCAGGGCTCGAGAATCGGATGGACGCATGGGGCATCGACGCGCTCGTGATGGGCTCGCAGAAGTGTCTCGCGGCGCCCCCGGGCCTCAGCGCCGTCGCCCTCTCGACGGAGGCCTATGACTCGCTTCATTCCGACACCTCCTTCTATACGAATCTCAAGGCCCACGTCGATGCGCTCGCGAAACAGGATACGCCCTACACGCCCGCGGTCCCACTCTTCCTCGCGTTTCGAGAGGCTCTTCGGATGCTCAAGGAAGAAGGTCTCGAGAACCGCATCGCGCGCACGACGCGGCTCGCGGAGGCAGCGCGGGCGACCGTGGACGCCCTCGGCCTCCAACTGTTCCCGGATCCAAAGTTCGCGTCGAACACCGTCACAGCCATCCGGTATCCCGCCGGAGTCGACGACTCTGTGTTTAGGAGGATCCTTCGAGAGAAGCATCGGACGACCGTGGCGGGTGGGCAGGATCACCTGAAAGGCCGGATCTTCCGAATCGGACACATGGGCATCTGCTCGCACGAGGATCTCGAGGCCGGATTCCGATCCATCGAGGCCACGCTCCGAGAGATGGGGCATCCGATCGCCCACGCCGGTGCCGGAACGGGGTCGTGAAGGGCTCGTGAGGCCGTTACACGGTGAATTCGGATCGTCGGCGAGATCAGCGCCAGGTCACGGCGACCTCGTCCGTCCGGTATCGCTGATTGACGATTGTATCCGCCACGGCCATCCGTACGCCCCCGCGGTACATCTGCAGGCCCGTCCACGCGATCATCGCGCCGTTGTCGATGCACAGGTCACCGGGCGGAACGAACATGGCGGCACCCCGGTCGTGCGCCATCCGCCCGACCATCTCCTGCAGCCGCTTGTTCCGTGCGACGCCTCCGCCCAAGAGGACCTCTCCATTGTCGAGGTGGGCCATGGCGCGCTCCGTCACCTCCGTCAGCATCGCGAAGGCGACCTCCTGGATCGAGAAGGCGAGGTCCTCCATCGAAGCGCCCTGCTTCCGGAGGGCGAGGGCCGCGGTGAGCATGCCGCTGAACGCCACGTCCATGCCCTTCACGCTATACGGCAAGGTCAGCAACCGATTCCCGTCGCGCGCGAACTTCTCGAGGATTGGACCGCCGGGGAACGGAAGGCCGCACTCCCGTGCGAATTTGTCGAGCATGTTGCCGATGCCGATGTCGAGCGTCTCTCCGAAGACGCGATATCGCCCTCGGGCGAAGGCGATCACCTGCGTGTTGCCGCCGCTCACGTACAGGAGGACGGGGTCCTTCGCTGCGGTGACGCCGCGGCCAATCTCGAGATGGGCGACGCAGTGATTCACCCCGATGATCGGTCGGTGGAGCGTGAGGGCCAGGGCCCGCGCCGCGGTCGCGACCGTGCGGAGACAGGGCCCGAGGCCCGGGCCCTGCGAGAACGCAACCACGTCGAGGTCTCCGAGGTCGATCGCGGCGAGGTCCGCCGCCTTTCGAATCAGCGGAACGACCGCTTCCGCGTGATGGTTCGCGGCCTCCCGCGGGTGGATGCCTCCCTTCTCCGGCTTCACCATGTCGTAGACGTTCGCGAGGACGCGGCACGTCTCGTCGACGATGCCCACGCCGACCGTGTGGGCGGTCCCTTCGATCCCGAGAGCGAGCAACGGCATCGGTAAGGGACCGCCTGCAAAAGGGTTTGTCCGGTGGAGAGCCCTTTTAGCCGAGTCCGCATTTCGCGCCTCCGCATGGAGAAGAAAGGACGCGGCGCCCTCCTCTATACATACCGCCCGATCCTCGCGAATCCGATGACGGTGGCCCTGCTCCTCCTGGTCCTCGTCGTCACGTTTGGCATCGGGCCAATCGTTGCCGGCCCAGAGGGTCTGTGGCCGCTCGGAGGCGCTTGCTTCGCGCCCCTTGCCGCGGTCCTCCTCGCAATGGCTCTGTTCAAACCTAGCCCGACGCTCGTCTTCGAAGACGGAATCGAAGTGTCGCTGCCGTTGTGGCGACGGCTTCTCGGACGCCCGCGCTACATCCCCTGGTCTGAGGCCCGCGATGTGTATCCGAGGAGCTACGAGGTCGCGGGTTCCTTCCTGTCGCCCTTCGCGTCATCGGCCGGGACCCTTGTGCACACCGGGATCGGCATCGAGACGAAGGAGGGACGCCGAATCCTCATCCGTTTCACGCCAGGGTCGATCCGTGTGTTCCGCGCGGAGTCCCGCGGCTATCTGGAGACGATGATGGTGATCCGCGATCGCTTCGCGCGCCGAGGCGAACGGATGATCACGACCGCCAAGAGCTACTCCGACACCGAGGTGCTGGCCATGCAGAACCGGGCGCGTCAGCCCCTCGTCCGGATCGAGGGCGTGTTCACCGCGTTCTTCCTACCTCCGTCCATCGTGATCGTCCTGCTGATTGCCCTTGCGTGGGCCCGCGTGGACTTGACTAGCTTCACGATCGCAATCGTCCTCGCCGTCGCGTTGTTCCCGCCGGCCATTTCCATGGCCCGGACCCTCCGACAGAGCGAGCGCCGCAACGAAATCTTGTCGGAGCTCGCCAAGTTCCAGGAGCATCTGCGGGAGCGATCGGAGCCCGCGAACGGCGCGAAGCCTGAGTGATTCGCTACCTTTGGCAACCGCAACTCGAATTGCCGCAGATTCATCGCGACGAGGCATTCGATTCAGCCTCTATCGCGGGTCCTGAATCGAGCAGCCGGATTCCATGCGGGTCCCTGACGTCGTACACACGACCGCGCCATCGGACCGACGTCTGCGACCGCGTGTGCGCGAGGCCCCAAGCCATCACCCACGGGACTGCAAGAGCCGCCATGGCCGCCCGCAATGGAGACACGTGCCACGCCGTCGCCACAGAAGGGGAGGCCGCAAACAAAGCCCGGCGTCGCAAGGAGGCCTTCCCGACCGCGACGGGAAGCGGCGTCAGGAAAAGGACCGCGGGAACGAGGTAGGATGGCCCCCAGACCGCCGCGAGAATCAGCGATGCAATGCCCAGGAGCACGGACCCATCGAACACGGCAAAGGCGGCCGCGGCATATTGGCGGACGATCGGCAAGTAGAGAGTGGCCATCATCATCTGTCGGAGGCACCACTCGAGGCAGGTCGCGCGGGTCGCTCCCTCGAAGGTGGGAACGAGGGCCGCGGGCATGTACGCGATCTTGAGGCCCGCATCGCGAACGGCCTGCGACAGGACCAAGTCGTCGCTCAGCACGCCCCGCCATCGATCTTCGAGACGCAGGGCGGTCAGATGGTCGCAGCGCACCGCACAGGACCCGCCCCATGCGAACGCGCGGCGCGGGTCGAACAACACGTTCGCACTCACCGCGTTCCACTCGGTGCGGACGAGAGACCAGAACGTCGGTGTGGGCGGAAGATACCAGCGAAACCCCGTGGCCACACCGACCGTCGAATCGGCGAGTGGCTGCACAAGCTGCCGGAGCCAATCCGGCGCCGGCCGGATGTCCGAATCGGCGAAGACGACGACCTCATCGGCCGGCGCAAGATGCAACAGGCCCGATCGGACCGCGTTCACCTTTCCCGCGGGGTCGCCCGGCTCCGCCACGACCAAGGAGACCGGAACGCGCGGACACTCCGCCGCAATCGCGCGCGCCCTGTCCGCCGCGGGATCCGCCAGGTCGTCCGAAACGATTACGAGACGATATTTTGGGTAGGTCTGCCGGAGGATCGCTCGAACGTTCTCGTCGAATCCCGGGTCGATGCCGCGGACGGGAAGAATCACGACCACGGGCGGGAGGAACGCACCGAAGGCCATTCGCATCGCGCGGCGCACATGTCCTCGCAAACGGAACCCTTGCTCGAGAGAGATCACGTTCGGAAGGAGTCCCAAGAGCGCCAGGCCCGTCAGAAACAGCCAGAGAAGGTCGATGGCCAAGTGCTCGTGGAACCCGGCGTGAGCGTTAAAGCTTGACCGGTCGTCGATGAGCTATCGAAGAATCGGCGCCATGGTATGTCCGCAGTGCGGGCAATGCGCGAATTCCATGGCGATGAGCATGCCGCAGCTCGTGCACGCGCGCTGTCCTCCTTGTCCGGGAACGGGTCCTGAGGCGCCCGAAACGATGGCGAGCGCGCCCCCAGTCACCGCGAGGGCCATGCCGACCCCAAACCCGCCGAATCCGAAGAGGCTGAGGGCACCAAACACGACCGTCACGATCCCCCAAGTGACTCCCTGCGACGGCCGTCGAAAGCTCATGGTCGCCCCCACGATTACCAGCACGCCGGACGCGATCCCCATCGTGATGCCGATGAGCCCATAGGCAAAGGGACCGGGATAGCCATAGTATGGCGAGAACAGCGACGGAAGGAACAACAGGACGGTCGTGAGGATCAGGAGACCGCCGACCAAACCGAAGACAAAGGAGAGCGCGATCCGGCTATCGCGAACCATGGCATCCCTCGCCGGGGCATGGCCCTCGAGAAGATGAGTCTTCGCCATTCGTTCGGGACGATGCTCACGCGCCGACGAGGACATCGTCGCCCTCGAGACGGACATCGTACGTCCTCAACCGAGCCGCGGGGTTGATCGTGTTCGCTCCCGTCCGCACGTCGTACTCCCATCCGTGCATCGGACAGGTCACGATCGTGCCCTCCAGTTCTCCCTCGCCCACGGGCCCACCGCGATGCAAGCACACATTGGAGACCGCATAGAATCGTCCGTCCACGTTGAACAGGGCGACCGGATACCCTTGGACGACCACGACTCGTCCGCTCCCGGGCGGAATCTCTCCTGCCTTCGCGACGCGGACGAACACGGTCATCGGATTCGCTGAGCCCTCGCCCTCCTTTGAAGGTTGCGAAAGTTTATCGAGGTTGGACCGCATGGAGAGGCGGGTCTCTCCATGACGCGCGAAGAACAGGCGAAGTTCTTGGCCCAGTGCAAGGAGTTCGTCCTCGGCATGAACCGGCTGGAGCAACGGGTCGTCAAGATCGAAGAGGGCCTGACGAAGGCGGAACAACGCGCCGTATTCAAGGAAGTCTTCGAATGGCTCGGCACGACGACCGAGGTCCCGCTGAACTCATACACGAGGGAATGGGCCCGCGAGCTTCTCGCCGCGATCGCCGCCACGGCGCAGTACGACAAGTATGAGGGATCGCCGGACACGTACATCGCGTGACCTCGATCCTTGATCGTGCAAGGCGAACGATCCGAAAACTCCTCCCGATTCCCGCGGTCGAGGTCCGCGAACCGCGACGGGAATCGGGGCGAGGCGAAACCTTATTCTGGCTCCTGCCATGCGTCCACCCGAGGGATTGCACTCATGGAATTTCGAAACGAACGGACGTGGCAGAACGCCGTTGAACTCGGCAAGACCGAAGAGTTCCATGTCAATTATGAGGCCGCGGTCGACAAGGTCCGAGCGGACTTCGGGAACAAGCATCCGATCATCATCGACGGCAAGGAGGTGTGGTCGGCCGCGACCTTCCCCGACGTGAGCCCGGCGGATACGAGTCTCGTGCTCGGTCTCTTCCAGAAGGGGACCCGATCGCACGCGAAGCAGGCGATCAAGGCCGCGGAGGCGGCGTTCCCGACGTGGTCAGGAACCCCGTATCTCGAACGGGTCCGGACCATCCAACGGGCGGCGGATCGAATCTCCGAACGGAAGTACGCCGAAGCGGCCCTGCTCTCCTTCGAGAACGGGAAAAACCGCTACGAGGCGATGGCGGACGTGGACGAGGCCGCGGACCTCCTGCGGTGGTATGCCGCGGAGATGATGCGGAACCAGGGGTACGAGCACACGATGGGCCAGTTCCTCCCGGGCGAGACGGCCCGCGCGATGCTGAGACCGTATGGCGTATGGGCCGTGGTCGCCCCGTTCAATTTCCCGTTCGCGATCGCGGCAGGCATGTCGGCGGGCGCGCTGATCACGGGGAACACGGTCGTGTTCAAACCTGCGAGCGACACGCCATACATGGGCCTCAAATTGTGCGAACTTCTCCACGAGGCCGGCCTGCCTCCGGGCGTCTTCAACTACGTGACCGGACCAGGCGCCACGGTGGGCCAAGAACTCGTCGACAACGAGGGCGTGGACGGCTTCGTGTTCACCGGGTCGCGGGCCGTCGGTCTCGCCGCGTTCAAGAAATTCACCCGGACGCACCCCAAGCCGATCATCACCGAGATGGGCGGCAAGAACCCGACGATCGTCACGGCGACCGCGGACCTGGAGAAGGCGGCCATCGGCGTGATGCGGGCCGCGTTCGGATACGGGGGCCAGAAGTGCTCCGCCTGCTCGCGTGTCCTCGTCGATCGCACCGTGAAGGACGCGTTCCTTGAGCGCCTCGTGTCGGAGACGGAGAAGATCAAGATCGGAGATCCGACTCACCGCGATGTGTACCTCGGGCCCGTGATCAACGACGCCGCGGTCGCGACCTATGAGAAGGCAATCGCGGAGATACGAGGGTCGAAAGGGAAAGTCGTGTTCGGTGGCAAGTCCGATCCGAAGATGGGACACTTCGTCGATCCCGCAATCGTGGACGGCCTCCCCAGGGACCACCGAATCAACAAAGAGGAATTGTTCGTGCCCATTCTCTCCGTCATCGAGGTCGAGGGACTCGACGATGCGATTCAGGTCGCGAACGACGTCGACTATGGGCTCACGGCGGGGATCTTCTCCCGAGAACCGAGCGAGGTTCGGCGTTTCTTCTCCGAGGTCGAGGCCGGTGTCCTCTACGCAAACCGGGCGGCGGGGGCGACGACCGGGGCCGTCGTCGGAGTGCAGCCTTTCGGGGGCTGGAAGATGTCCGGGACCTCCGGCAAGTCCGCGGGCGGTCACTACTATCTCCTGCAATTCATGAGAGAGCAGAGCCAGTCCGAATACGCGGCCTGAGTCGACCATGCGAATCCGTTCGTCGAACGAGCTTCGAACTGCGCGCCCGAGAGTCCTTATATACGCTGGGCGAATCCCGTCACTCCGTAGCACGGGAGACCTTTCCCGGCTGCGCGCGGGAGGGTGGATCGATTATGGCACAGACAGCACCGACCGCTCCGATGGAGCCTCCGAGTGAGCCCGGACTTCGAAGAAAACAGCGGCGCTTGATCGCCTACATTCTCGTCGCGATCATCGTGGTGGCGATCCTCGCCGCCACCGCATACGTGTTGCTTTCGGCGCGAGCGCCTCCGACAGTACGCGCCCTTCGGATCGGGCTCTCTGGGCAAACCGCGAAGAGCCTCAATCCGAACGTGTTCACGCTGACCCTGGAGTTCGTCGTCGTGTACAACGTGTACAGCACGTTGGCCACGCGCGATGGGGCCTATCACGTGGTCGGGGACCTCGCGAACAAGTGGGAGGTCGCGTCGGACAACGTCACGTGGACCTTCCATCTCGTCCACAATGCATACTTCACAGATCCGGCGAATCCCACGGACCGCAGCCATCCCGTCACTGCGGACGACGTCGTCTTCTCGTACAACATGGTGAACGTCCACAACGGGAGCGTCCTGAACAGCTACGTGAGTGAGGTCGACAGCGTCACGAAGATCGATACCTACACCGTCCAGATCGTAACGACGGAGCCGTTTGCGGCCATCGATTCCATGTTGACCGCGGTCACGATTTTCCCCAAGTACCTATGGGAGAGCATCACGGACCCCATCGCGAACGCTCCGCCGGTGATCGTCGGCTCGGGGCCCCTGTACTTTGACACGAACAGCAACCTCGCGAGCGGTCCCATCATCCTGCATCGGAACCCGAACTACTACGGGGACACGCAATACTGCAACGTCGTCCGGCCGGACGAGATCCGGTTCATCTTCTTCTCGAGCGCCGGCGCAATGGCGAGCAGCTTCACGTCGGGCTCGGACGACCTCGATGTGATCTACAACATCCCGGCCCCCGTGTTTCTCGGCGGGCTGACGCCGGGACAAGGTCAGGCCATTGAGAAGAAGGCGGTCGCCGGTGGATTCGTCGGTGAGATCGTGCTGAACCAGATCACCCCGGCGATTCGAAACAAGTATCCGGATTACATGAACGGGACGAGCAGCCCGCTTCTCCTCGACCCCACAGTCCGGAAGGCCGTCGCGATGAGCATTGACAAAGCCTCCATCGTCAAGTATGCGTATCTGGGCTTGGCCACCGTCGCGGACACCCTCGTCCCCGCAAGCAACCCGTGGCACTACACGATTCCGGCCGCCGATCGATTCCCGTTCAACACTGCGGCTGCCCGCAAACTGCTCAATGACGCCGGTTGGAACTTCACCGCCACCGGTCTCCCCGCGACTCCGACGACGACGCCGTTGTACCGCGTGGGCGGGACGGAGCCGCTGCGCTTCCGCTTCTACACGCCTGACTCGCACCCCGAGTTCGCGGTGGCCTCCGCGAACATCACGACATGGCTACGCCAGGCAGGGATCGAGACGGTCGACCATTCCGGAAGCGCGGCACCGGGGTATGAGGTGCGACCCCTGAACACCATGAACGACGTCTGGAAATCCTCCGATTTCGACATGTGGCTGTGGGACTGGGTCTTCAGCCCGATCTCCGACCCGTCGACTGATGTTCTCTCCGTGCAAACGACGGATTCGATCCCGGACACGAGTGACAGTTGGTACTCGAACGCGACGTACGATGACCTGTACAATCAATCTCTTGTGACGATCGACCCGGTGGCCCGCCGTGCGATCACGGATGAGATGCAACGCATGCTCTACGATAACGCCGCGTACATCTTGCCGTACTACGCGCAAGACCTCTATGCAACGACCAGTTCGAAGGGCTACGGATATGGCTGGGAGAACTGGGGCGACTGGACCCAGCAACCCGGATTGGTGCCGGACAGCGACAGCGCCGCCCTGTGGTTCCGTATCTATCCGCATGAGAATCCACCGCCGACGATTTCCTCCTTCCCGTCGATCAGTCACGCGCCGGGAAGTGCCGCCACGATCAGCGTGACGGCGTCCGACCCGAACGATGCGACCCTGACCTACACCTGGGACTTCGGCGACGGCAGCGCGACGCAGACCACGTCGAGCGGTACGGCCACGCACACCTACGCGACGAGCGGCAATTACACCGTGAGCGTGCGGGTGAAGGACGCGGAATGGCCGACCTGTGCGACGACCATCGCCACGATCCAGCCGGGGGCGGTCGCCCCCTTGGCAGCGGACTTCGGCGCAGAGAGGACGGTTCAATTCGTCCCCGCTCCCGCGAGCGACGTGATCGTGTTCCTGGTGCCGGGGGCGATCGTGGTCGCTATCTCCCTGCTCCTGATTGCTGCCGAACTCGGGCCGCAGAGGAACGCGTCGAACTCGAAGACACCCCGCGAGGAAAAGCCGCGAACGCGAGGCGCCCGTCCGCCCTGAGGCAAACCGGGGACCGAGATCGCGCATGTCGGAGAGTGGATCTCGACGAGCAAACTCCTGAGGATCGTAGCGCGACGCCTGATCAATGCCGGCATCACGATCTTCGGGATCATCTGCCTGAACTATCTCCTGATCCGGCTGATGCCGGGGGACCCATCCCTCTCCATCATCCCCCGGGACCCGAAGTTCCGCGGTCTCCGGGACTACATGATCTCGTTCTTCGGGCTCGACCGGCCCCAGTGGGAGCAGTTCGTGATCTATCTCCAGCGGCTGTTCACGCTCGACTGGGGTGTATCATACCAAGACCATCGACCGGTCGCGGACATCCTGTTCCACGACCTCGGCTGGACGCTCCTCCTGGTCGGCACGTCGACGATCATCACCATTCTGATCGGCATCGCGGTCGGAGCGTACTCCGCTGTTCGCCGGGGCAAAGCGTTCGACTTCGTGTCGACCGGCATCGGAATCTTCCTGTACGGCATGCCGATCTTCTGGCTCGGCCTCGTCCTCCAGAGCGCGTTCCGGAAGAACTCCGTGTTCCAGACTTGGATCCCGGGGTGGCCCGCGCTTCCGACGTCAGGGTACTACGACGATCGCCTGATCCCTTGGAACTGGGATATCGTTCACCTCGCGGACGCGGGACTCCACCTGTTGCTTCCCGCCTTGACCCTGTCGCTGGGGACTCTCGCGGGAATCTCCCTCGTGATGCGGAATTCCCTCATCGACGTCATGACGGAGGACTTCGTGACGACGGCACGGGCAAAGGGGCTCAGTCCCCGCCAGGTGTTGCGGCGTCACATCTTGCCGAACGGCTTGCCGCCAATGGTGTCCCTGATCGCCCTCGACATCGCCTTCATCCTGGGCGGGGCGTACCAAGTCGAGGTCATCTTCCGATACCAAGGCATCGGATTCCGAACGATCGAAGCGATCGGTAGCCTCGATTATCCGCTCCTGCAGTTCATCATCGTGATCGGGGGGGTGGCCGTGGTCCTCGCGAACCTCCTCTCCGATTTCCTGCTTCTGTGGCTCGATCCGCGCATCAAGATCTCCTAGGTGGGAACATGGGAACCGTGGATGTGGTGAAGGTCCCCGGCGCGATCTCGCCGTTTCGCGCCCGCGCAACCGTGGTCAGCCGACGGATGCAGGACATCGGCCTTCAGGTGTTCCACAACAAGACCGCGATGGCGGGTCTGATCATCCTCCTGTTCTTCACGTTCCTCGCGGTCGCGGCGCCTCTCATTGCGCCCTACAGTCCATTGACAGCCGTCCCCGACGTCGGCCCTCTCACGCTTCCGGGCGGCGTCCATCCGTTCGGGACGAACCAGTTCGGCTACGACATTTACTCGCAGGTGATCTGGGGCACGCAAATCTCCCTCCTCGTCGGAGTGCTCGCGGCAGGCGTCGCGAGCGTGATCGGGACCGCGGTCGGCCTGATCTCCGGATTCGTCGGCGGCTGGATCGACGAGGTGATCATGCGCTTCAACGACGTCGTCCTGTCGATCCCGTGGCTCGTCCTCATGATCGTCGTCGCGGCACGCCTCAACTACCTCGACCTGGCCGGGATCATCCTCGTGATCGGCCTCACGGGATGGTCGGTCACGGCGCGCGTGGTCCGGAGCCAGGTGCTCAGCCTGAAGGAGCGCATGTTCGTCGAGCGAGGCCGGATGATCGGCTCGTCGAACGCCCATATCCTCCTCCGTCACATCTTCCCGAACGCCTTCCCCCTGATCTTCGCGAACACGATCCTGACGGTCGCGATCTCGATCCTCTCCGAGAGCGTCCTCGCCTTCCTCAATCTGTCCGTGAAGAGCAACGTGAGCTGGGGCCGCATCATCGCGGAGGCATACCAGCACGACGCCCTCACAATCGGAATGGCGGCGTGGATCATCGTCCCTGGGCTGTGCATCGTCTTCCTCGTGTTCGGTTTCTACCTGTTCGGATACGCGCTCGACGAAATCCTGAACCCGCGGCTCCGGAGGCGGTGAGGTGCCCGCCCTCCTCGAGGTCCGCGACCTGACGATCGAGTTCCGGACAAAGGCAGGCATCGTGCACGCGGTCGAGGGCGCGTCTTTCAACGTGGAGCGCGGCGAGGCGATGGGCCTCGCCGGCGAAAGCGGCTGCGGGAAGACCACGACGGCCCTCGCTCTCATGCGCCTCCTGCCGTACAACGGTCGGATTGTGCGTGGATCCATCTCCTTCGAAGGTCGCGACCTGGTTCCGGTCCCGGAGGATTCCATGCGGGCGATCCGATGGAAGGAGATGTCGATCGTGTTCCAGGGGGCCATGAACTCTCTGAATCCGGTGCAGCGAGTCGGCCGTCAGATCGCGGAACCGATCATGCTCCACGAGGAAGCCGAACCCGAGGCCTCGTTCAAGCGCGCAGGGGATCTGCTCGAACTCGTCGGCATCTCGCGGAACCGGCTCAACGACTACCCGCACGAGTTCTCCGGCGGTATGCGACAGCGCGTCATGATCGCGATGGCTCTCGCGTGCAATCCGAAGCTCGTGATCGCGGACGAGCCGGTCACCGCCCTCGATGTGATGATCCAAGCTCAAATCCTCGACCTGCTCGAACGACTCCGCCGCGAGCTGCATTTGGCGATGATCCTAATCTCGCACGACCTGTCCGTCCTCGCAGACACGTGTGAGCAGGTCACGATCATGTACGCCGGCAAGACGATGGAATCCGGGAAGACGATGGACCTGTTCACGGATCCGAAGCATCCGTACACGCAGGGCCTCGTGGGCGCCTTCCCGGACATCCGAGGACCGAGGAACATGCCCGAAGCGATTCCGGGCGACGTCCCGAGCCTCATTTCGCCGCCGAGCGGCTGCGTCTTCCATCCCCGGTGCAAGTTTGCGTTCGATCGGTGCACGAAGGCGGAGCCCGCCCTGACCGAATTGTCCGTGGGACGCCGCGCAGCATGTTTCCTGTACCCGCAGGTCACCGAGGTGCCCCCACGACCGATCGTGATCACCGAAGTCTGATTCGCATCCGCAACCTGAAGGTCTGGTTCCCTCTACGAAAGGGACTCCTCCGGGAACTCGCGGGCGGCAAGCCCTTGTGGGTGCGCGCCGTCGACGGCGTGGATCTGGATATCCGGCGAGGCGAAGTGTTCTGCCTCGTCGGGGAAAGCGGATGCGGGAAGACCTCGACCGGGAAGGCGATCCTGAAACTCGTCGAGGCCACGGACGGAGACATCCTCCTCGAGATGCCGGAAGGCGAGGCACGCGCGTACGAGGACGTCCGTCAGCGGCCGGACGACCCGGAGGCGCGGAAGACCCTCGATGGTCTCCGCCGCAAGTATTCCGTCACATGGAAGGAGAGTCTCCCATGGACCGTAGAGCAGGCGCTCAAGTCGGCGGGGGCGTTCCTCGCGGCGGTGTTCCTCGCGATCGTCGCGCCGTCCCTCCTCCTCGCAGCGGTGGTGGAACCGTTCGGCGACCCGTGGTCCACGATCGGCCTGTGCGTTTCGATTGGCCTGATTCTGGGCCTCATCGGATCATTACCCCCGACACGCCTGTCGCGGCGGACCCGGGTGATCTTGACCTTGCTGGCACTCGGGTCGATCATCGTCGCCCCGATCTCGGCGTTGTCCCTTCATCGTGCTCTGGTCGGAGACGTCTCGCGTTTCGACGTCGGCGCGGCGCTCGCCACCCCATGGACCCAGGAATTGGCCGCGATGCTGGTCGGCTTCGCGTTCGGTGCGATCGCCGCGGGCGGAAGCTCCTCCCTCCTGCTCGATTGGCGATCACGGTCCGAAGGGATGGCCGGCATCCACATGCGGTCGATCCGGAGGCGGCTCCAACTCATCTTCCAAGATCCGTATGAGTCGCTGAACCCGAAGCAATCCGTCTATGAGATCGTCTCCGAGCCTCTCGCGGTGAACCGAATCTCGACGAATCCCGGGGAGACGTCCGCGCTCGTGAGAGAGGCCCTGACCGACGTGGGTCTCCGACCCCCGGAGGAGTTCCTGTTCCGATTCCCCCACGAACTGAGCGGAGGACAGAGGCAGCGCGTCTCGATCGCGGCGGCGCTCGTCCTGCAGCCGGACTTCATCGTCGCGGACGAACCGGTCTCGATGCTCGACGTGTCGATCCGGACCGAGATCCTCCAGGTGATGATGGAACTCCGCACGCGCCGCGGGATCACGTACCTGTTCATCACGCACGACCTGTCATTGGCCTGGGTCCTCGCGGACCGGATCGCGGTGATGTACCTCGGCAAGATCGTCGAGATGGGCACCACGGAACAGGTGATCGGTCACCCGATGCATCCGTATACGAAGGCCCTGATCTCCGTCGTCCCGAGCCCGGATCCGCGCCACAAGGTCGAGCGGATCATCCTGAAAGGAGAACGACCCGATCCCTCGGACATCCCTCCGGGATGCCGTTTCCATCCCCGGTGTCCGTTCGCATTCGAACGGTGCGGATGGACCGCGGAGGAGGTCGCCGATCAGCTCCGGTCACTGAAGGCAGGCGGAATGCTGGCGACCGCGAGCGGCGTGGATCTCTCCGATGCGGGAAACGTTCGTCTCTCGATGGGGAGCGGCGGGCCCGACGCACTGGTGCGGGAACTCAACGCCCTCGTTTCCGAGCGGCGCGAGACCCTCCTCCCGCTGAAGGGAATCGCCGCGGTCCATGCGACGAACGGTTTCGTCGAACTGTCCTTGCACGCGTCGTCGGAACCCCCTCTCCTGGAGATCGAGCCGGGGAACTCCGTCGCTTGCCACCTCGTCTCTCCCCCGGCGACCGTCTCGGAATCCCTCACGGCCTGAGACGGCTCATCCGCTCGAGGAGGCGATGGAATCGGGAGACGCGACCGCTCCCGACGAGCCGCGATGGGACCGGTGTCATCGCGGGCCACGGCGCGACCGTGAGCCGCCATCGAGCCAGGATGTAGGCGCATGGTACGAACGTCACGACCCCGAGGAACAGGCCGAGGCTGAGCAGACCCGTCGACGTCGTCAAGAGGCCCGCCACGGGTTCCAGGACGACAAGGGCGAGCGTGTACGCGAACGCTCCCATGGAGAGGACGGTGGCGCGCTGACCGGGTTCGAGCCGACGGTTCAGGTACGCGGTCGTGAGCGCCGGTTGCAGGCTCCAGACGACATAGATCGGAACCTGGAACAGGACCGCTCCGGGAAACAGTCCGGCGCCATACATGCCGAAGAACGCCGCGGAGGCCATGGCCACCATGAGGGCGATCGTCCCGAATTCGCCGAGGACCCGCGAGATGCCGCCCGCGAAGGCGGACCAGATCGCCGCGACGACCAAGAATCCGGCGATCGATACCGCGATCTGCGCGTCGGAGAGGCCGAGGAACCGGAGGTACAGGGGCCGGTAGATCGCCATCACGTACAGCGTGACACCGAGGAAGACCTCGAGGCCGATCAGGAGGGCGACCCCTTCGCGGCGTCGGACGACCCGAAGGCCTTGACGTAGTTGCTCGGTGTACGTCGGCTCCGTCGTCCGCTCGACGGCGGGTTCGAGGAACGTGAGGGCCACGAGGACCGCGATCAGATTCAGCCCGGCGCCGACGAACAGGGTGAGGCGCAGGTCGTGCGAGGCTTGGACGAAGAGGCCTCCCGCGAAGGCGCCTGCGGCATTCGACAGAAGTTGGATCATCGTGTTTCGCCCGATGTATCGGGGGAACTCGGATTCGTGTCGGATCGCGAGGAGGGTCTCATACAGGTAGGAGGAGGTCCCGATCGAGAACGCGGCCCCGAGGGACCAGACCACGTTCGCGACGACGAACCCGGCGAAGGTCGTCGCCAGACCGTAACCGAGGATCCCGGCCGACCGAAACACCTCGCTCAGCACGATCGTCGGCTTGCGTCCGTACCGATCCGCGATCACGCCGACAGGCAACTGGAACACGAGGAGGCCGATCCAGAAGGCGACGTCGACCAGCGTGAACTCGAAGTCCGAGGCCAGGTTCCCGCGGATCCAGAGGGCCCAAAACGGAATCCAGATCGCGAACGACGACGCCACCTGGTACGCGTGGAAACGGCGGATCTTCGCGACGACCTCCGGTGGGAGCATGCCTTCGCGGCGACCGAAACCCGAGGGGATATTAGTTCGTGCGGACGGATGCGTCCGCGGGCCTCGCGCCATGGAGTCAAGAATCGAGGGAAGTCCGGGCTGGCGCGGCCACAATGCTTACCTAGCGGGGCCCGGTTTGCCTCTGTGGAGAGCGCATGGAGAAGCTCGTCATCACGGTGGCTCCGACGGGCTCGGTCCCGCGGAAGAAAGACTCGCCGCACGTGCCCATGACG
>Ga0209806_1000447_pt1 | contig 28053 bp, 30 predicted proteins | sample GraSoiAngelo_152_FD_186166 | JGI IMG/M metagenome (GOLD analysis project Ga0209806, IMG submission 186166) | Grasslands soil microbial communities from the Angelo Coastal Reserve, California, USA - 14_1009_12_30cm (SPAdes) (version 2) | ecosystem: Environmental > Terrestrial > Soil > Grasslands ... | reverse complement strand
CGCCATGAATGCGCCGTGGCCCAGCGAAAGCTGCCCGCTGTAACCGACCAGGATGTTCAGGCCCATGATCGCGATGGCCAGGATCAGCGCCTGCGCCCATTCGCTCGCCAGGAAGCTGCTGATCACGGTCGGAAACCCAACGAGGAACAGCACCACGACGCCGACCAGCCAGTAGCGGGGCGGGGCGCCTCGAATTCGTTGCAGCATCACACGCGCCTCGTCGCGGCCCTGCCGAACAGGCCGTTTGGCCTGATGATCAGGACCACGATGATGATCGCCAGCCCAACTGCAAGCTGGAGGTCACCGCCGACGAAGGGAATGTAGGCGCCGGCGAGGTTCACCGTGACGCCGACGATGAGTCCACCGACAACAGCGCCGAGCGGGCTCTCGATTCCACCGAGGACCGCCGCGGCGAAGGCGTAGATGATGATTGACTGCATCATGTTCGGCTCGAGAAAGAGAATCGGGGCGACCATGATCCCGGACACCGCTCCGACCGCCGAAGCAAGGCCCCAGCCGAGGGCGAGCATCCAGCTCACCTGAACCCCGAGCAGGCGGCTCGCCTCCGGGTGATGGGCTGCGGCGCGGAGCGTGAGGCCCACGGTCGTGCGCTGGAGCAGAAGGTAGACCGCGAGCAGCACCAGCCCTGACACCCCCATCACCCCAAGGTCGCGATAGCTGATGAACACACCGAGCAGGTCGATGGTCTGCGCCGAGAAAGCGCTCGGGAATGATCGCGGGACATATCCGAACATGAAACCGGCCAGCCCGTTGAGAAGTGTCGCCAGGCCCAGCGTGATGATGACGAGGGTCAGGATCGGCGCTCTCTCCACCGGGCGGATCACGACGCGCTGGATCACGATGCCGCCTCCGAAAGCCAGCACGAGCGTGACCGGAAACACGATCCAGTAGCTCATGCCTCGGTTGATCAGAGCGTAAGCAACGAACGTCGCGAGCATCGCCATCTCGCCCTGGGCGAAGTTCACGAGGCCCATCGCGTTGTAGATGAGGACGAGAGCCAGCGCCAGGCTCGCGAAGATGCCGCCGATCGCGATGCCGCTGACGACCTGTTGGAGTAACGCCTGCATCAGTAGCCGAGGTAGGAACGCCGGACCGACTCGTTGCCCTGGAGCTCCTCGCTCTCGCCTTCCACCGCGACTCGACCGACCTCGAGCACATATGCGTGAGTTGACAGGTCAAGAGCGATCCGAGCGTTCTGCTCGACCAACAGCACGGTGACCCTGCTGGACTGGTTGATCGAGCGGATGATCTCGAAGATCGAGCGGACGATCATCGGCGCGAGGCCAAGCGACGGCTCGTCGAGCAGCATCAGCCTCGGTTTCATCAGGAAGGCGCGGGCGAGAGCCAGCATCTGCTGCTCGCCGCCGGACAGGGTGCTGGCGGAGAGCCGGCGCCGCTCCTTGAGCACAGGGAAGTATTCGAAGACGCGGTCGTAGTCTTTGCGCACCTCTGCGCCATCCCGTCTCAGGTGCGAGCCAAGCTTCAGGTTTTCGTCGACTGTCAGCTCTGTGAGGATGCCTCGACCTTCAGGCACGTGGGCGATTCCTCCACGCACCACGTCTTCGGTCGACATGCGCCGCAGCGAGCGCCCCCCGAACTTGATGTCACCGCTCCACCGCACTCCTCCGGTGATGGCGCGCAGCGTCGTGGTCTTGCCGGCGCCGTTGGCACCGAGCAGCGACACAATCCCGCCCTCGGGTACAACCAGCGAGACGCCATGCAGGACAGACGTCTGTCCGTAGCCCGCATGGACCTCCTTCATCTCGAGGAGGGCCGTCACGCCGCACCCAGGTAGGCTTCGATGACAGCGGGGTTGCGCTGCACCTCCGCGGGAGTCCCTTCGGCGATCTTCTTGCCGAAGTCGAGAACCACCACACGGTCGGAGATGCCCATCACGAAGGCCATGTGATGCTCGACCAGGAGCATGGTGACCTTCAACTCAGTGTGGACACGGCGCAGGAGCCGCGACATCGAGTCGACCTCCTCGTGGCTGATTCCACCTGCGGGTTCATCCAGGAGGATCAAGCGCGGCCGCGAGACCAGCGCGCGGGCAAGCTCGACGCGCTTCTGAATCCCGAAGGGAAGAGCCGCCACGGGACGATGCGTGTAGTCGTCGAGACCGACGAACTCGATCATCTCCAGGGCGCGCTTTCGCGACGCAGACTCCGTGGCAACCGCCCTCGGCAGAGGGACGCCTGCCTCGAACCACCCGCTCTTGATGTGCACGTGGTCGCCGACCATGACGTTGTCGAGCACGGTCATCGAACGAAAGAGGGCAACGTTCTGAAAGGTGCGCGTGACGCCGAAGCGGATCACGTGGTGCGGCCGCATCTCGAGCACGGAGTGGCCGTCGAAGAGCGCCGTGCCGCCGCTGGGCCGGTAGACGCGGGTGATGACGTTGAAGAGCGTCGTCTTGCCGGCGCCGTTGGGACCGATCAGCGCGATGACCTGGCCCTCGTCGACGTTGAACGAGACGCGGTCCAGTGCCACCACACCACCGAACCGGACGCTGAGGTCGCGCACCTCGAGCAACGGCATATTGGCCGAATACTAATTTCGCAGCGACTCCAAGGCCACTAGTCGCCTGGCTCGGGCAGATCTCCGTGCTCTGGAAGTTCGAGTGGTTCGTCCGGCGGGCTGAGCTCCGGATAGCCGGCGTCGGGGGCGCCAGGTCCCCACTCGGTCGGGGGTCCCCACTCCGCAGGCGGCAGCTTGGGCGCAGCCGGCGCCGGCGGGGGCGCGGGTTCTGGAGTCGGGGCAGGAGGCGAGGTCGGATGCGGCCGCACCGGTTCGGTCCATGCCGACTGCGATTGCGGCTCATGTATAGGGGTGGGTGGCGGCGTGCCGAATCCCGCCGTGTAGTCGGGACGCGTCGCGCGGTGCATCACGGCCGCCGACGGCAGCGCGGTCATGGGTCGCGGTCGCCGGATCACGCTGACCGCCCAGTAGCCGAGTGAAAGCAGGATCGCAAGCCCGCCGACTATCGGCAGGAAAACGAACGGGGGCCTCGAGATGAGGTCCAGTCCGTTGAGCGTGGCCGCGACCGGCGTCGAGCTTGCCGTCGGAGACGCGGTCGCTTCAGGGGAAGGGGAGGGCGATTCAATAGGGCTTGCCGACGGAGAGGGGGACGTGGCGGCGGCCTCGAGCTGGAAGGTCGCGCACGGCCGCGGCTCTACGCTGGCGCAGAGCTTGTGCTGGCCCGGCGGATCACCGGAGAACGGCTTGACGTGTGTGACGAAGTTGCCGCTGCCGTCGGCGGCCGCGCCGCCGGCCACCTTGTTGGGCTGATCCCAGAACAGGGTCATCTGCTCGTTGGAGAGGAACGCACCGCCGTTGACGGTGATCTGCGTGGTGGGACCGCCGTCGGTCACATCCAGAGAAAGGAATGCGTTCTGGGGGATCGGGCTAGCGCTGGGAGATGGCGACGCGGACGGGGATGGGGAGGGGGATGGCGAGGGTGATGCTGGCGCGGAGGGCGACGGCGGTGGCGACGCTGTAGGGGAGGGACCGGTCGCTGCCGTCAGGAGAAACAGGAGAAGCCAGAAGGGAATAGCCACAAGGACCCGGCGCAAACGCATGAAGCCCGGGAACGATACCAGAGCCGGTTCGGTTACACCGGGGGCCAGGGGATCGACCACGCCGAGGTCGGCTCCGGGAAGCGCCAGCCAGGGTCGATCACGCCGCGCAGCCGGCGCTTGAGCATGCGCACCTCGGCAGGGCGGAGCAACCCGGCCATCGTCCTGGCGAGCGCTCCGCGCTCCAGCTCGACGAGCCCGCGTTCCACGTCGCCGCACAAGTCTGGCGGCAGGGGCTGGCCGGAGAAGTCCCAGATCACCGTCCGCAGCTTGTTCTCAACGTTGAAGGTCAGGCCGTGGTCGATCACCCACACGTTGTCCTCCGCGTCGAAGAGGCAGTGGCCAGACTTGCGGTCGGCGTTGTTGGCGATCACGTCGAACAGGGCAACGCGGATCCAGGTCTCGGTGCGTGCGCTGTTGTCGCCGAAAAAGTGACGGCCGTCGGCGTCGATGAAAAGCTGCACCGCGCCAACACCATGGGGCGCCTTCTGCCGGACCACCGTCGGCGGGATGAGCGGCCAGCCCAGGACCTTGCTCAGCTCGTACGCCGCGACCTCGCGCTGGTACAGCGTGCCCGCCTCGAAGTCCCAGAGCGGCGATTCCCCGCGCGCGGGCTTGTAGACGGCGCGCAAACCCGATGGCGGATGAGGCCCGAGGCGCGCCAGGAACGTGTAGTTCGAGGCGCCGTGCAGGACCCCCAGGATTTTGACGTCCGGCAGCCCGCCGAGCAGCTTCTCGGCTGCTTCAGAAGATAGGCCGGGCACCGTTCATGACCGGACAGGGATGGCCGGAGGGATCCATTGGCAGACCACATCGCGGGCAAAGTGGCCGGCCGGCGGAAAGCACCGACTCAGCCTGCTTCGAGAAGGCGATCACCTGGTCGTGGCTGAGCCAGAAGCGCACGCTCGGCGCGTCGTCCGCGGCCGGCGCCTCTGTCGGCTCGGCCGGCTCGGCCGCGGCAGCCTGGCTCGCGACCAGGACGAACATCTGGCGGGCCTCGTGATAGCCCAGGCCCATCTCGCCGATCTGCCACTCGGGCTCGTCCGGCTGGGCGTTTCCCCCCGAGGCCTCCGCCGGCTCCTCAGGCGTTTCGATCTGCTGGGCCTCGAGCATCTGGTGCAGGCGTAGGAGGAGGGCCTGGATCTGGGCTTTCTCACATCCGAGCGTCAGGGTCCGCCCTGACCCGGTCGCAAGGAGGAAGAAACGGCGCCGGCCGGGCTCGCCGACCGCGGCGACCACGATGCGGTCGACCGGGTCGAGCTCGTAGATGGCCATCGGCAAAAGCCTACGGTCTAATTGGTTTTGGGGCCCCGGAAGCGGGGAACAAGATCAAAGGTAACTACTTCGAATTTCAATTCAACCCACCTGGAGGACAGCTGACAAATGCCAAAAACCGTAGGAATCGACCTGGGGACGACCAACTCGGTCATCGCCGTCATGGAAGGCGGCGAGCCTGTGGTCATCCCCAACTCCGAAGGTTCGCGCACGACCCCCTCCGTGGTCGCTTTCACCAAGTCCGGTGAGCGGCTCGTGGGCACGCTGGCCCGCCGTCAGGCGGCCGTCAACCCCGAGAACACCGTCTACTCGATCAAGCGGTTCATGGGCCGCAAGTTCGGCGAGGTCGACTCGGAGCGGAAGATCGTGCCCTACGAGGTCAAGCCGGGCAAGGACGACCGCGCCGTGGTGTTCGTGCCGAACGCCAACAAGGAATTCACTCCGGAAGAGATCTCGGCCTTGATCTTGCAGAAGCTCAAGGCGGACGCCGAGGCCTACCTCGGCGAGAAGGTGACCGATGCGGTCATCACCGTGCCCGCGTACTTCAACGACTCACAGCGCCAGGCGACCAAGAACGCCGGCCAGATCGCCGGCCTCAACGTCCTGCGGATCATCAATGAACCAACCGCGGCTTCCCTGGCATACGGCCTGGAAAAGAAAGCGAACGAGACGATCCTCGTTTTCGACCTCGGCGGTGGCACCTTCGACGTCTCCGTGCTCGACGTGGGCGACGGCGTCTTCGAGGTCAAGTCCACGAACGGGGACACCCACCTCGGTGGTGACGATTACGACCGCAGGATCGTGGACTGGCTCGCCGACGAGTTCAAGAAGCAGAACGGAATCGACCTGAAGACCGACCGCCAGGCCCTGCAGCGCCTCACCGAGGCCGCGGAGCGGGCGAAGATCGAGCTCTCGAGCCGGCTCGAGACGACCATCAACCTGCCGTTCATCACGGCGGACCAGACAGGTCCCAAGCACCTCGAGATGACCCTCACCCGAGCCAAGTTCGAGTCGCAGACCAGCGACCTGACCGAGCGCACCCGGGGGCCGTTCCTCGCGGCGCTGAAAGACGCCAACCTCACACCTCAGCAGATCGACGAGGTCGTGCTGGTCGGCGGATCCACCCGCATGCCGATCATCCAGCAGCTCGTCAAGGACCTGCTCGGCGGCAAGGAGCCGCACAAGGGAGTCAACCCGGACGAGGTGGTCGCCGTCGGGGCCGCCATCCAGGCCGGGGTGCTCAAGGGCGAGGTCAAGGACATCCTGCTCCTCGACGTGACGCCGCTTTCGCTGGGCGTGGAAACCCTCGGCGGGGTCATGACCAAGCTCATCGACCGCAACACCACGATCCCGACCTCTCGCTCGCAGGTCTTCTCGACTGCGGCGGACAACCAGACGTCCGTCGAGGTCCATGTCCTGCAGGGCGAGCGCGACATGGCACGCGACAACCGCACGCTGGGTCGCTTCCACCTGGACGGGATTCCGCCCGCGCCGCGGGGCATGCCTCAGGTCGAGGTCACGTTCGACCTGGACGCCAACGGCATCCTCAACGTGAAGGCGCAGGACAAGGGGACCGGCCGCGAGCAGTCGGTCACCATCACAGCGTCCTCGACCCTGAACAAGGACGAGGTCGACCGGATGGTCAAGGAGGCGGAGGCGCACTCCGCCGAGGACCGGGCCAAGCGCGAAGAGGTGGAGCTCCGCAACCAGGCAGACCACATGATCCACCAGGCCGAGAAGGTGATCAAGGACAACGAAGCCCGGATCCCGGAGGACGTCAAGAGCGAGGTCAACACCAAGCTCGAGGAGCTCAAGACCGCGGCCAAGGGCTCGGACACCAAGGCCCTGCAGCAGAAGATGGATGAGTTCAACGAGGCCCTGCAGAAGATCGGCCAGCACATCTACCAGGGAGCCGGAGCCTCGGCCCCGACAGGTGGGCAGAGCGATGGCACCGCGCCCGGTGAGGAGAAGAAAGAGGGCGACGTCGTCGACGCGGACTACCGCGAAGTCAACTAAATAGATTTCCCCTAAGGGCTGCGCCGGGTGGCGCAGCCCTTATTTTTGCGCCGGTGGTGACTTACTTCCGTGAACGGCGCCCGCTGTGGGCCGTGGCCGGCCTTCTTGTCGGGGCGATGCTCTTGGTCTGGGACCTGGTCGTCGCCTCGCCGCTCTTCTTCGCCCAATACGCGGTCCGCAACGACTTCCGCCTCGCCTACGCGGCGGCGATCGTCGGATGGCAGGACGGTTACGGGAGGCTATACGACCTCGCTGAACAGCAGGCGGCGATTCGCGGCCTCGGTCCGGAGTTCAACGTCCAGCCATTCATATCGCCGCCGCCCTTGGCGTGGCTGGTCACGCCGCTGACGGCGCTGCCGTTCACCTCAGCCCTGGTCATCTGGACCGCGCTGCTGATCGCGGCCTTGCTGTGGACCTGGTATCTCCTGGCGCCCGGGGAGGGCTTGGCGCGGACCGCGCACCTGCTGCTGTGGGTCGGCGTTTTTCCAGCCGCGTTCGGTGTCATGGTCGGGCAGCCCGGTGCCCTCGTCGCCGCGGCGGTGGCCACGGCGTGGTGGCTGATCCGCGCCGAACGCCCGCTGGCGGCCGGTGTGGTGCTGAGCCTTCTGGTCCTCAAGCCGCAGCTGGCCCTGCTGGTACCTGTCGCTCTGCTCGCCGCGGGCTACCGCAAGACGTTTGCGTCCTGGCTTGTAGCGTCGGCGGTGATCGGGGTGGTCGCCCTGGTCATGCTGGGCGGAGACGGCGTGGCGCGGTATCGCGACGTCCTCGCCCAGACGCAGACCGCGGCCTGGGACATCACGCGTCGCTACTCGATCTCCGGTCCGCTCGGACTCGGCTGGGCATTGCGCGTGGCGGAGCTGGCGGTCCTCGTGGTCACCGTCGTGGCGGCCTGGCGGCACCGGCTCAGCCCCGAGCGCGTGATCGCCGCGGGGATCCTCGGTTCTCTGCTGTTCACTCCGTATCTCGGGTTCCAGGACTTCCTGATGCTGTTCGTCGCCGGATGGCTGCTGGTCCGGTCTGGCGCAACTGCTATCCAGGTCGCAATCCTCGTCGTCGGATACGCGCTGCTCGAGCTGGCGCTCGTGGTGCTCGCGATCCCGATCCTGCTTGCCGAGCTTCTCCTGCTGGGTACGCTTCTCTGGCCATTCCGCACCGTTGGAGCCAACGAGGCGCTTGGAACGATGTCGAAACGCCTCGCTGCGTCCAAAGGTGCGTAATCCCGGGCGCCTGGAGCCGACGGTGGGATTCGAACCCACGACCTGCCACTTACGAGGCGGCTGCTCTGCCAGCTGAGCTACGTCGGCGCAATCTCGGCGACAGAAATTTGGCCATGTCGCGAGGGCCTAGGCTAACATCGGACGGGGATGCGAACGCTCGACGTGGAACGACTTGCGACTGGCGATTATTCGCTGATCAAGCCGCTGCTCGTCGAGCTTCACCTTAGCGAACAGGTCCACTACAGCGACCACCCGCAGCTCCCCCGCGAGGAGATCGAGCGTCACCTGACTCAGGTTCCCGCCGCGTTCCGCGGTGAGAACGTCATCTACGCGGTCCGCGACGAGGTGGGGCAGGTTGTCGGCTTCTGCTGGATCGTCCTGTACGACCCCGGGACCGGGCTGGAGGGCGAGGTCGCCGAGCTCTACGTGGCTGAAGGGCATCGCGGTCGCGGAATCGGCGAGATGCTCGTCCGCCAGGCGGTGAAGCTTTTCGCCGAGCGCGGCGTGACACTCGCCTACGTCTGGACCCGACCTGACAACGAGGCCGCCGTCAGGCTATATCGCTCCGCCGGATTCGAACCCAACCGCCAGCTCGTCATGACCTGGTATCCCCTCGACCCGACCAGCAGCCACTAACAGCCGCCAACCTACTATCAACTCATGCGAACCATCGCGGCCGTCGCGGCCGGCCTGGTCGTGACCATCCTCGTCGCCACCAGTGTCACGCTGGCTGTGCTGCAGTACCAGGCACGGACCAACAACCAGCAGGTCAACCTGCGGAACGGAGTGACGCTCTCGCAAGACTCGGCTATCGTGCAGGCCGCGGCCAAAGCGCGCCCGGCGGTCGTCAGCATCGTCACGCAGCGCCAGCCGACCATCGTGGACGGATCCGGCTATCTGGCAACCAGCGACGGCTACATCGTGACCAACATCAACGTGATCGCCGGCGCCAGCGGGATGACTGTGCTCGTGCCCGGCGATGCCAAGCCACACGACGCCCGTCTTGTCGACTACGACTGTCAGACCGGCGTCGCCGTGATCAAGATCGACAAGGTCAGCGGCCTGCCGACGCTTGGCTTTGCCGACCCCACGGCGCTGGCCCAGGGCCAGGTCATCGTGGCGGTCGGCGGTCCGGCGGCGGGTAGCGCGGTCACTCCCGGTTATGTCAGCGCAATGCATCGCGTGGCGGCTGGCAAGGATCCGCTGACCATCGGCCACACCATCCAGTTCAGCGACACGATCCAGACCAGCGTGGCGATCGACGGCGGCACGTCCGGCGGCCCGCTGCTGAACGTGGGGAGCCAGGTCGTAGGGATCGCCATGGAGTCGCCGGCGGCGACGGCCGGGTTCGGCCTCAACGTCGCCGACATCCAGGACGACGTCCAGCAGATCCTGTCCTCAACTGGCCAGGTCACGGTTGCGTCCATCGGCGCGACGACGAGCGACGTCTCGCCTGAAAGTGCAGCCCTCAACGGCGTGCCGGAGGGCACCCAGCTGGTGGTCCTCTATCAAGGTGGTCCCGCCGCGACGGCAGGCCTCCGGCCCGGCGACGTCATCACCCAGCTCGACGATGTGCACATCGACGCCGCGCATCCGCTTTCGCTGCTGCTTCGCTCGCGCTTTCACGCCAGCCAGCGGGTGACTGTCACGTACACGCGGGGCACGAGCTCGAGCCAGGCGGAGCTGACGCTGAGCGCCCAACACCCGACCTGCTCGTGACGTCGGTGATATCGGGAGGCGTGCGCGAGCGCATCAACGACGCGCTCCACCAGGCCGTACGCGCGCTTGGAGTTGAAGAGGACATCCCTGACCTCGAGCTCGGGCGGGCGAAGGTGCCCGAGCACGGCGACTACGCAAGCTCGGCCGGTCTGAAGCTCGCCCGCGTTTTGCGGTCGCGGCCTGATGAGATCGCCGCCCGGCTCGCCGAAAAGGTCGTGGTCCCGGAAGGGGCGGCTACGGCGGAGGCCGAGAAGGGCTACGTGAACTTCCGGCTGACCGATGACTGGCTTCGCCAGCTCGTGACGCGCATCGCACCCGGCTACGGCGGGCGCGACATCGGCCGCGGCGAGCGTCTCCAGGTGGAGTTCGGCAGTGTCAACCCGACCGGCCCACTCCACATCGGGCACGGGCGCGGCGTGACGCTGGGCGACTCCCTCTGCAGGCTCCTGGAGTTCACCGGGCACTCGGTCCAGCGCGAGTACTACGTCAACTCGGACAACACACAGACGCGAAGGTTTGGCGCATCGGTGTATGCGCGACTGCACGGCAACGAGCCACCCGAGGGCGGATACACGGGTGATTACGTGACCGAGCTGGCCGAGATGGCGCGCCACGACCTGCCCGGGATCGACAAGGTTCCCGAGGAGGAGGCCGAGCCGAAGCTGCGCATGTACGCGATCGAAAAAATGGTCGAGCGGATCAGGGCGACGGTGGCGCGATTGTCCGTGCGCTACGACGAGTGGTACTACGAAAACAAGCTGTGGGAAGCCGGCCTGCCCCAAACGGCGATCGACCGGTTGCGGAAGTCGGGCCATATCAAGGAGCGGGACGGAGCGCTGTGGTTCGGTGAACCCAACGACGAAGAGGAAGACCGGGTTGTGATTCGCGCCAACGGGCAGCCGACATACTTCGCGTCAGACCTCGGTTACCTGCTCAGCCGTTTCGAGCAGCGAGGTTTCAACAGAGTGATCGAGGTGTGGGCCTCGGATCACCACGGCTACGTCCCGCGTATGAAGTCTGCAGCGGCGGCGCTGGGGTTCGACCCGCAGAAGCTCGTGATCATCCTCCACCAGATGGTCAACCTCAAAGAGGGAAAGATGTCGAAGCGCGCCGGCCGCTTCGTGACGCTCGATGAGCTGGTCGACCGCGTCGGTTCGGACGCAGTCCGCTACTTCTATCTGCTCCGGTCGCCGGACACGACGATAGAGTTCGACCTCGAGCTGGCCGTCACGCAGGGCAGCGAAAACCCGGTGTACTACGCGCAGTACGCGCACGCGAGGCTGTCGAACGTCGAGGTGGCGGCCGCGGAGCGGCATCCGCGCCTCCCAGAAAGAGCAGATGCCTCGCTGCTCGGGCACCCATGGGAGCTCGACGTGGCGCGTCAGCTCGCATTCTGGCCCGACGTCGTCGAGGACGCGACCGCGGTGCTCGAGCCGCATCGCATTCCTTATTACGTGCATGACCTGGCGACCGCGGTGCACCGCTTCTACCACGCGGGGAACGCCCAGAGCGAGCATCGGGTCGTGGTGGACGATCCGGAATTAACAAGGGCCCGGCTGGAGCTGTGCCGGGCGGCGCGTCACACTTTGAAGACAGCGCTGGAGCTGATGGGCGTCAGCGCGCCCGAGCGGATGTAAGGACTCAAGGAGAAACCATTGGACGTCACCTGGCTCGGACACGGCTGCTTCCGGCTGCGCGGCCGCGGCGCGGCGGTGGTCACCGATCCCTACCCACCCGCGATCGGGTTGAAGCTCGCGCGCATGGACGCGGAGGTCGTGACCATCAGCCACGAGCACGACAACCACAACTTCACCCAGGTGGTCCGGGACGGCGCGTACGAGATTCGCGGGCCGGGCGAGTATGAGGTGGCAGGGGTGAGCGTGATCGGCATCCCGACCTACCACGACGCGGAGAAAGGTGCGAAGCACGGCCGCAACACCGTCTACTTGATCGAGATCGACGACGTGCGCGTCTGCCACCTGGGCGATCTTGGGCACAAGCTCGACGACGCCGAATCAGAGGCTGTCGCCTCGCCCGACGTGCTGCTCGTGCCGGTCGGCGGCCGGGCGACTATGACTGCCGCGCAAGCTGCGGAGGTAGTCCGCCAGCTCGAACCGCGCTACGTCGTCCCGATGCACTACGCGATCTCCGGCCTCAAGCTCGAGCTGGACCCGATCGACCGCTTCCTCAAGGAGATGGGGGTGACATCTGCGGAGCCGCAGCCGAAGCTTGCGGTACAGAAGTCCTCAGGTGCCGAATACGACACCAAAGTGGTCGTCCTGGAGCCAAAAGCCGAAGTCAAGGTTTAGCCACTCGCACGCTCAGAGACCGCATGAAGGTTTAACCCGGGCCCGTTCCAGGTAACATTTGAAAAACCGCCCTGGAGGTCGTCTATGTCGAAATACGTTTTCGTGACCGGGGGTGTCGTCTCCTCTCTAGGTAAGGGCATCACCGCGGCGTCGATCGGGAACATCCTGAAGGCCCGCCACCTCACCGTCTCCCTGCAGAAGCTCGATCCGTACCTGAACGTCGACCCCGGAACCATGAGCCCCTACCAGCACGGCGAGGTTTTCGTCACCGATGACGGCGCGGAAACCGACCTCGACCTCGGTCACTACGAGCGGTTCGTCGACGAGAACCTGACGGTTGCCTCCAACGTGACGACCGGGAAGATCTACCAGGACGTCATCGCCCGCGAGCGCCGCGGCGATTACCTCGGTGCGACGGTCCAGGTGATCCCGCACGTCACGAACGTCATCAAGGAGAAGATCCTGCGAGCCGCCAAAGACCCACAGGCCGACGTGGTCGTGGTCGAGGTGGGCGGGACCGTCGGTGACATCGAGAGCCTTCCGTTCCTCGAGGCCATCCGCCAGCTGAAGAACGACCTCGGACGGCAGAACGTCTTCTACGTCCACTGCTCCCTCGTCCCGGTGGTCCGCGGCCAGGAGATGAAGACAAAGCCAACGCAGCACTCGGTCCAGGCCCTGCGCGCGATCGGTATCCAGCCCGACGCGATCATCTGCCGGTCCGAGCTGCCGATCGACAACGATCTGAAGGAGAAGATCGCGCTCTTTACCGACGTGCCGCGTGAGGCGGTTGTCTCTGTACCCGATGTGCAGTCGATCTACGAAGTACCGCTGATGCTCGAGGCCGCGGCTCTCGGCAAGGTGATGGCGAAGCACTTCGAGCTCGACGAGGTGGCCCACGGGCCCGACCTCGGACCCTGGATCCAGCTTGTCGACCGGATCAAGCACCCCAAGGCGTCGGTGCCGATCGCAATCGTCGGCAAGTACATCCAGCTGCCTGACGCCTACTTGAGCGTCATCGAGTCGCTCCGTCACGCGGGCATACATCACGGGCTCGCTATCGATATTCACTGGGTCTCTTCAGAGAAGCTGGACGCCGGAGACTTATCACCCCTGATGGGCGTCGCCGGCATCGTCGTGCCAGGCGGGTTCGGCTATCGCGGCATCGAGGGCAAGGTCATCGCCTCGCGCTACGCGCGGCACAACCGGATCCCATACCTTGGGCTGTGCCTCGGCATGCAGTGCGCGGTGATCGACTTCGCGCGCGAGAAGCTGGAAGCGCCTGACGCCAACTCGACAGAGTTTGCGGCCTTCACCTCGACGCCCGTGATCGACCTGATGCCGGAGCAGCGCAACGTCGACCAGATGGGCGGCTCGATGCGCCTCGGCCTGTATCCCTGCAAGCTGACACCTGGGTCGCTGGCGCAGAAGGCGTATGGGGAAGAGGTCGTTTACGAGCGCCACCGCCATCGCTTCGAGTTCAACAACGAGTACCGCGAAGTGATGAACGAGGCCGGGATGAACTTCACCGGGCTGTCCCCGAACGGACGGCTGGTGGAGATCATCGAGCTGGCCGATCACCCCTGGTTCGTGGCTAGCCAGTTCCACCCCGAGTTCCGTTCGCGGCCGAACCGGCCGCATCCGCTGTTCCGCGATTTCGTGCGGGCAGCCTTCCTCCAGAGCGGAATCGACCAGATGGAACTTCGTCCCGCGGAGCTGCTGGAAGAGCCCGAGAGCTAGGTACACCCATGGAGCAGCAGAGGAGCGGGATTCCCGCATTTCAGGCGCGCGGCGAGGTTGCTTTCGAGCTCGTGCACGCAACCGAAGCGGCCGCGCTCACCTGCGCAGGATTCCTCGGCAAAGGCGATCCAGACCGAGTCAGCGAGGCGGCGGGCGACGCCATGCGGGGCGCGCTTGCCCGCTCGGGTCTTACCGGCACAGTCGTCTTGAGCCCACGGCACCAGACCCACCTGCCGCACGACATGGTGATCACCGGCGGCGACCGCAAGGTCGACCTGGGCGTCTACCCGGTGGAGGGCGCAAGCCAGGTCGCGCGCGGCCACATCAACGCAGTCTCACTCCTGGTCGCGGTCGAGCCGGGAGGCTTCGCGCGGCTACCCGCGGTATCCCAGGTGGAGAAGTTCGTGGCCGGACCCGGCGCGCGTGGCGCGATCGACCTCGACGATTCGGTCGCCGACAACCTTCGCCGCATCGCCTTCGCTCGCGACGTTCGTGTTCAGGACCTGACCGTCGCCATCCTCGAGCGACCGCGTCATCAGGAGCTGATCGCGGAGGTCGCGGGGGCAGGCGCCCGCATCCGGATCCTGGAGGAAGGCGACTTCGCAAGCGCGGTGATGGCCGCCCTGCCGGGTACGGGAATCGACGCCGCGATCGGAATCGGCGATCTGCACGCCACGTTGATCGCCGCGTGCGCGGTGCGATGCCTGGGCGGTGAGTTCCTGGTCCGCCTGATGCCGCGCAACGATGAGGAGAAGAGCCTGGTCGGAGACGCGGCGTCGCACGTCTACGGCCTGGCCGAGCTCGCGCCGGCGACCGACATCGAGGTGGCGATCACCGGCGTGACGGGCGGTCCGCTGCTTCCGGGGATCAGTTTCGGCAGTGGGTTTGCCGAGACCCAGTCCCTGGTCCTGTCGAGCCGCCACGCGACGGTCCGTCGCCTCACGACACGGCACCACGCCGCGGGGGAGCCGCGCTAGAGCCGGAATCCGGGATTAGTCCAGCCGGGTAGCGGGTATCTAGAAAGAGGTAATCAATTGAGCCAGAACGACCCGTACATGCCCCCTCAGGGCGGTCAGTACATCCCCCCGCCGCCGCAGTACCCGGCGGGCTCGGACATTCCGCCCCAGTCGCCGTACCACTACTCGCCCGCGCCCAGCCAAGGAGGGAGTCGTGGTGCGATCGGCTGGCTGGGTTCGGCTGCCCTCGCCGTGTGGGCGGTCGTCAAGTACGGCCTGATCTTTGCATTCAAGATCCCGGCGCTGGCGACGCTCCTGTCAGCCCTCGTGAGCTTCGGCGCCTACTCGCTGCTGTACGGCGGCTGGTTTGCCGTGGCGCTGGTGGTGATGCTGTTCGTCCATGAAATGGGCCACGTGGTCGAGATCAGGCGCCAGGGAATGCACGCCACGGCCCCGATCTTCATTCCGTTCCTCGGCGCCGCCATCTTTCAGCGGCAGCACCCAACGGACGCCCTGAAGCAAGCGCAGATCGGCATCGCCGGCCCGATCGCCGGCACGCTCGGCGCGACCGTGGCCTGGGTCCTCTACAGCTCGACGCAGAATCCGGTCTTCCTCCTCGCCGCCTCGCTCGGATTCTTCCTGAATCTTTTGAACCTGATCCCGGTATGGCAGCTGGATGGTGCTTGGATCCTGGCGCCCGTGTCGCCCTGGTTCCAGGTCGCCGGGTTGGTGATGATCGGCGTCAGCGTGTTCGTGTTCCACTTCGCCAGCTTCCTGCTGATCATCATCGCCGTGCTCGGCATCCAGACGATGCGAGCGGGATTTCGGAACGCCAACAACCCCTACTACACCTCGGTCCCGATGCAGGCGCGCCTGGCCCTGGGAGCGGCCTGGCTGGGCCTTGTCATCTACCTCGGCGTCATGAGCCTACAGGCCGAGAGTTTGTTCACGGCACTGGCTCGGTAAACTAGAGCCTCCCTGGAGAAAACGTTGAAAGCACAAATTCATCCCACCTTCTACGAAGACGCGGTCGTCACCTGCGCGTGCGGGAACAGCTGGACGACCGGTTCCACGCGCAAGGAGCTCAAGACCGAGATCTGCTCCAACTGCCATCCATTCTTCACTGGCACGCAGCGGATCGTGGACACCGGCGGCCAGGTCGAGCGGTTCCGGAAGCGGGCTGCTAAGACCCGGGCGTAGATGCCAAGCCCGGAGGTAAGCGCTCCGGAGGCCCAGGCTAAACCAAAGGCCGACCAACCTTTCTTCTATGGCGGTCAGGCCGTCATCGAAGGCGTGATGATGCGCGGCAAGCGGCATTACGCGGTCGCGGTCCGATTGCCGACCGACGACCCGGAGACGCACAGGCGGGAGATCGTGGTCAATCGCGGTGAGCTGACGGCGCCGATCTATGTCAATCCGGTCTGGAAGCTGCCGTTTGTGCGTGGGCTGGCGCTCATCGGCGAGCAGCTGCACCTCGGCATGAAGTCGCTCATCTGGTCGGCCAACGTGAACGCCGGCGCCAACAACGTGGTGATCGGCAAGAAGGAGATCACCGGCTCGGTCGCGACCGCCGGGGTGTTTGCGCTCGTCCTGTTCATCGCATTGCCGCTGCTTCTGGCCAACTTCGCCGTCCATCGCACGGGAAGCTTTGCTTTCGTGCTGGTCGAGGGGCTGATCCGCGTCGGCCTGGTGCTCGGCTATCTGGCCGCGATCTCGCTGCTGCCTGATGTGAGGCGAGTCTTCCAGTACCACGGTGCGGAGCACAAGACGATCAACGCATTCGAGTCGGGCTGGACGCTTGACGTCCCGTCGGTCCGCCGCGCCAGCACGCTTCATCCGCGCTGCGGGACGGGATTTCTCCTGGTCGTGCTTGTCGTGAGCGTCATCGTCTTCAGTGTCGTTGCGCTGTTCCATCCCAACCTCTTCTGGCTGGTGGCGAGCCGGATCCTCGCGATCCCCCTCATCGCAGGCTCCGGGTTCGAGCTCATCCGCTTCATGGCGCGGCACCGCTACAACCCGGTGGTGCGAGTAGCGCTGCTGCCTGTGCTTGGCACGCAGAAGTTCACCACGCGCGAACCGTCCGACGACATGCTCGAGGTCGCGATCTGCGCGTTCAACAGCGCTCGCGAAGGTGAGGAGGAAAGCGCCGGAGCTGCAGCATGAAAAGGCACAAGGGGGGCAGGCCCCCCTTGTGGGGAACCCCCCAAGGGTTTGCACCGCCGAGGACTCACTGCGTCGTTGCGGTTGCCCGGCCAAGCCGGGCAACGCGGGAAGAACGAATTGATTGACCGACTCGAGGCAATTGCGCGCCGCTACCACGAGATCGAGCAGGAGATGGCGCGGCCCGAAGTGGCCATGGACCACGAGAAGGTCACCCGCCTCGCCCGCGAGCAGCGCACGCTGCGGGAAACCGTCGAGACTTACGACGCTTACCGCCGCGCGCGTCAGGAGATGGAGTCTGCGCACGAGATGCTGCGTCACGAGAAGGACGCCGAGATGCAGGAGTACATGCGCTCCGAAGAGCGGCGCGCAGCGGAGCAGGTGGCGAAGCTCGATGAAAAGCTCAAGGTGCTTTTGCTCCCTAAAGACCCGAACGATGACCGCGACGTCGTGGTCGAGATCCAGGGCGCAGAAGGTGGGGACGAGGCGGCGCTCTTCGCCGCCGACCTTTTCCGCATGTATACCCGCTGGGCGGAGAAGAAGGGCTGGAAGGTCGACGTCGTGGATGCCTCGCCGACCGGGATCGGCGGCTACGACAAGATCGAGTTCGAGGTCCACGGTCACGGCGCCTATTCGCAGCTGAAGTACGAAGGCGGCGTGCACCGGGTTCAGCGCGTGCCGAAGACTGAGGCGCAGGGCCGGATTCACACGTCGGCGGCGACGGTCGCGGTGCTGCCCGAGGCCGATCCGGTCGAGGTCGAGCTGAAACCGGAGGACCTCGAGATCAAGGCATCGACCTCGACTGGCCCAGGAGGTCAGAGCGTCAACACGACATACTCGGCGATCCGCATCGTCCACAAGCCGACCGGCATCGCCGTGAGCATCCAGGACGAGAAGTCGCAGCTGCAGAACAGGGAGAAGGCCATGCGCGTCCTGCGCGCGCGTCTTTACGAGATGAAGCTCGCGGAGCAGCAGGCGGCGATCGGTGCGCAGCGCCGCGGCATGGTGCGCAGCGGCAACCGCTCGGAAAAGATCCGGACGTACAACTTCAAGGACAACCGGGTCACCGACCACCGGATCAACCTGACGCTGCACAAGCTCGACCGGGTCATGCAGGGCGAGCTCGACGACCTGGTCGACGCGCTCATCTCCGCGGAGCGCACCGCCCAGCTCAACGGCGGTCCCGACGCGCCGGCGTGACGATCGTCGAGGTCCTCAAGCTCTCTGCCGACTACCTCAAGAAGCACGGCTCCGATTCGTCCCGCCTCGACGCCGAGCTGCTCCTGGCTCACGCTTTAGGCCTGCGCCGTCTCGACCTGTACCTGAAGTTCGACCTCTTGCTGTCAGAAGAAGAGCTGGCCGTGTATCGAGGTCTGGTGGCGAAGCGGGCGAAGGGTGAGCCGGTCGCGTACCTGGTCGGCCACAAGGAGTTCATGGGCCTGGAATTCATCGTCACACCGGACGTGCTGGTGCCCAATCCGGACACAGAGGTCTTGGTGCAGCGGGCGGTCTCGATCGCGCGCGAAACACATGATCCCGTTCGCGTCGCCGACGTCGGCACTGGGAGCGGATGCATCGCCATCGCGGTCGCCCATTACGCGCCGAACACCGAGGTCTGGGCATCCGACGTCAGTCACGAGGCGCTGGAGGTCGCGGCGCGCAACGTGGCCACCCACGGGCTGGGCGATCGCGTGCACCTCGAGAGCGGCGATCTGATGGGTCCGCTCGCCGGCGCGTTCGACCTCGTTTGCGCGAACCTTCCATATGTGCCGGCCGATGTCTCGCTGCCCGCCGAGGTCACGGCGCAGCCCGCCCGCGCCCTGTTCGCGGGCGGGGGTGGAGCGGCACTCGTCACGCGATTGCTCCACGAAGCCCCGGCGCGGCTCAGGCCCGGCGGCCGCGTGCTGGCGGAGCTCGACCCGGCGATCATGAAGCTGGTCGCCGAAACGGCAAGCCGGTACTTCGCCCACCAGGTTGTGCTCCGCGACGCGGGCGGCCATCAACGGGTAATAGAAGCGTGGTCCTGAAACCGACGAAGGCGGGTCTCTTGCGAGCCTCGCAGCTGCTGCGCGGTGGGGCGGTCGTGGCCTTTCCGACGGACACCGTCTACGGACTTGGAGCAAGCGCTGATGACGAGCTCGCCCAGAAGCGGGTGTTCACGATCAAGGGCCGGCCGGTCGGGCTTCCGCTGATCCTCATGGTGGCGGCAGAATCCCAGCTCGAGAACTACGTGCATGTCGATTCGCGCAGCGAGGCGATGATGCGGCGCTGGTGGCCAGGGCCGCTGACTCTGGTCCTGTATGCGAAGGGCGGCGGCACGCTTGGCGTGCGGATTCCGAAACACAAAGTTGCATTGGGATTGCTCCGCACGGCCGGCCCTCTCATGACCACGAGCGCCAACCTGCACGGTCGGGAGCCGGCAATGAGTGCCGAGGAGGCGGGCGCGCTTTCGGGCGTGATGGCGGTGATCGACGGAGGCAAAGTCCCTGGCGGAACAGCGTCGACGGTGCTCGACCTCACAGGTCCGGAGCCGCATGTGCTGCGCGAGGGCGCGATCCCCACGCCGGAGCTGCTCGGGCCGCCGGCTCCACGCTCGGGCTAAGTGATCCACGGCCGGAGAGAGCCCGCCAAGGCGTGGCATCGGCGCCCGGCCGCCTAGGCCAGCGGATTGGCGGGCGGCCTCCGGACGGGGATCACTAAGATGCGAGAGTGACGGCCAACATCACCACGATGACCTTTCGCGCCCTCGACAAAGAGGATCCGGACGTCGCGAACCTGATCCGCGCCGAGTTCAAGCGCCAGTCGGAGACGCTCGAGCTGATCGCCTCGGAGAACTTGACCAGCCCCGCCATCCTCGAGGCGTTGGGGACCCTGCTCACCAACAAGTACGCAGAGGGATATCCCGGACGCCGCTACTACGGTGGCACCGGTGAGGTCATCGACAAGGTCGAGACGCTCGCCGTCGACCGCGCCAGGCAGCTGTTCGGCGCCGATTACGTGAACGTGCAGCCGCACTCGGGCTCGCAGGCGAACGCGGCTGTCTACATGGCGGTGTGTCAGCCAGGCGACCGTGTGATGGGCATGGACCTGAGCGCCGGTGGCCACCTCACACACGGAAGCCCCGCCAACTTCAGCGGCAAGCTCTATGACATCCACCCGTATGGAGTCGACCGCGAGACCGAGCGGATCGACTACGACGCGATGCAGAGGCTGGCCGAGGACGTGCGGCCGAAGATGATCCTGGGCGGCTTTTCAGCCTACTCACGAATCGTCGACTGGAAGCGCATGCGCGAGATCGCGGACTCGGTCGGCGCGACATTCTTCGTCGACATGGCGCACGTGGCAGGCCTCGTCGCGGGCGGCGTCTATCCGTCCCCCATCCCGCACGCCGCCATCACGAGCACGACCACGCAGAAGACGCTGCGTGGGGCGTGGGGCGCGATCATCCTCTGCCGTGCGGACTGGCAGAAGGCGATCGATTCCGCGGTCTTCCCCGGCATCCAGGGCGGCCCTCTGATGCACGCGATCGCGGCCAAGGCGGTGTGCTTCGGAGAGGCACTCAAGCCCGACTTCAAGCTGTACGCGAAGCAGGTCGTCGTGAACGCGAAGGCGCTGTCCAACCGGCTGCTCGAGCGCGGCATGCGCCTGGTCAGCGGCGGGACCGACAACCACTTGATGCTCATCGACCTGCGCCCGCAGAAGCGGACCGGCAAGCAGGTGCAGGACATCGCGGACACTGTGGGCATCACCCTCAACCGGAATTCGATTCCCTTCGATGACGCCTCGAAGTTCAACCCGAGCGGGGTGCGCGTCGGAACTCCGCTGGTCACGACGCGAGGCATGAAAGAGCCGGAGATGGTCGTGATCGCAGACTGCATCGTCGACCTGGTCGAGCGCATCGACGACCCCGCCACGCTCGACTCGGTCCACGAGCGGGCGCTGGAGCTGTGCCGGAAGTTCCCGATCCCCTACGCGTTTGACTGATTTTTTCAGCGACCAGGCGCTTGCCAGCCTGACCCAGCATTTGCTGCCAGGCCTGTGGCCATTTGTCGTCGCGCTGGTCGGATGCGTGCTGTTCGTGCCTCTAGCGATCTACCTTTCACGCCGCTTCGGCTGGATCGCCCAGCCCGGCGGCAGGCATGCACACAGCAGGCCAACCCCGACCCTCGGCGGCCTCGCCATGTTCGTCGGGTTTGCGCTGGCGGTGGCGATCTTCCTGCCGCAGTACGGCGCGACGCCGGGGGTGCTTATCGTGTCCGGCCTGGCCATGGTCGCCCTGGCGATCGACGACAGGTGGCCCATGCACCCGCTCATCAAGCTGGGCGTCCAGCTCGGGCTCGCCCTGCTGGCGGTAGTCATATTCCGCGTCCAGATCGGGTGGTTCAGCCTGCCGGGCGGACATCTCGTCCAGCTCGGACTGCTGGAGGCGCCGGTCAGCGTCTTCTGGCTGCTGGGGATGCAGAACACGGTCAACTTCCTCGACGGCGCCGACGGGCTGGCGGCCGGCGTGATCGCGATCGTGGCGCTGGTCCTGATGCTTGCCGCCGGCCAGCTCGGCCAGCTCGAGGTCGTGAAGCTGAGCGGCGCGCTGGCCGGTTGCTGCGCCGGCTTCCTGATGTTCAACTTTCCGCCGGCCCGCATCTTCATGGGCGACTCGGGTGCGCACTTTCTGGGCATTGCGCTGGGCATGATCTCGATCCTCGGCGTCGCCAAGGTCGCTGTCGCCTTCGCCCTGGCCGCGCCGGTGCTCGCCCTCGCCGTCCCGATCGCCGACACCGGCTGGGCGATCCTGCGCCGGCGCATGAAGGGTTCGTCGGTGGCGACCCCGGACCGGTTGCACCTTCACCACCGCCTGCAGTCGTTTGGCCTGGATCCACGCCAGACCTGCTACGTCTTCTACGCGGCAAGCGCTCTTCTCGGGGCGCTCGGGCTCACGCTTTTCGGCCACGGCCGCATCCTGGCGGTGGTCGTCGTGGCGGCTGCGGTGCTCGCGTCGACCGTGGTCGCCGACCTGCTGCAGCACGCCGGCTGGCGAGTTCCCGCACCGTGGCTGCGCCGCCTTCTCGGCACTCCCGCTAACCGGTAGGATTTAGCGCGGATGGCGTCCAGCCCTGGCCAAGGGCCTTCAGGCGCCGAGCTGATGGGACTCGGCGCAGTCCTGGCACTCGCGGTGGTCGCGCCGATCGTATTGGGCATCGTCCTCGATGGAGTCCTGCGCACCTCGCCCGTTTTCCTGTTCGCTGGCCTGCTGGTGGGCATCGCGGCGTCCGTGTGGGTCGTTTATGTGAGGTACGTCAAGCGGTACTGGTGAGATTGTGAAAGGCGTTACGGGCAGGGTCGTGATCGGCTCCGTCATCGTGGCGGCGATTGCGCTTGGTGGTCTGTCCTTGGCAGGCAACGTTCGCGCCGGTGCCGCCGTCGCGCTCGGGCTGGTGATCGGCTCTGTGAACGGGGCACTTGCGGAGCGTGCTCTTGGCGCGCGGATCAGCCTGCGGCTTTCAAGCCTGCCCCGATTGGGTTTGCTTTCTGTCGCCGCCGTGGCGGGCGGGCTCGTCATCGGCATGGCGTTTACGTGGCTTGTCGTCCTGGGCGTTGCGGGCGCGCAAGTGATTCTCGTCGCTGTAGCTGCCAGGTCTCTGTACCGTAGATGAGATTCGTCCTCGCCGACCAGCCGCCCGTAACTCACCCCACGGTCAGTCTGGGGTGTGGCAACTGGTGCACGTTCAACTACGACAGCCTCATCTCCAGCGCGCTGGCCGTTGTGGTGACTGTGATCGCGGCAATCCTCATTGCGCGCTCGATGAGCAGTGAGCGGCCGAACCGGGCGCAGGCGTTGGCCGAGTGGGCCTTCTCGTATGTCCGGTCGACCAGCAAAGAGAACGCACCGGACGCCTCGAGCTTTGTCGTGCCCTTGGCGGCGACGATTGGCTTCTACATCCTTGTTGCCAACTACCTCGACTTCTTACCGATCACCCTGATTCCCAACCTTCACCCCGCAAACACGGACGTCAATCAGACGGCGGCGATGGCGGTCGTCGTCTTCGTCCTGTTGCACTGGTACAACATCAGGCTGCGCGGCTTTCGCGGTTACTTGCTCTACTACACGCGGCCGCACGAGCTTCCGGTGTGGGCACGTGCGCTGTTCGTGCCTCTCAACATCATCGAAGAGGTCGTCAAACCGGTGACCCTTTCGCTGCGACTCTTCGGCAACCTGCTCGCCGGCCTGTTGATGATCTTCGTCATCGGACTGCTGCTTCCAGGGCCCGCGGCGGCCGTCGCCCTGGCCGTCTGGAAGCTCTTCGACGTACTGTTCATCGGCCTGATTCAGGCCTTCATCTTCATGCTGCTAACCCTTGTCTACTTCGGTCTTGCCCGCGAGGGCTTCGAACAAGAGCACTCACACTAAGGAGGGAGTCATGGACCACCTGGGAGCCGCAATGATCGCCTTCGGACTCGCTCTCGGCGGCGGCGCCATCGGCGCTGCAATCGGTGACGGTCTCGCGGGCAACGCCACGATCAACGGTGTCGCCCGGCAGCCAGAAGCCCGCGGTCAGCTGCAGGGCATCATGTTCATCATCATCGGCCTGGTCGAAGGCATGTACTTCATCAACCTCGCCTTCGGCGCGCTGTTCGTGTTCTCACTGGGCGCCAAGTGACCCACGCTGCGCTCTTTCTCGACGCCGGGCCGCTGACCGTCAACGGCACCTTCATCGTCGAGACAGTTGGGTTTCTGCTGATGCTGCTGTTCCTTGCGAGGGTGCCCTTGCCCTTCCTCGGGATCCCGAAACCGGTCTTTCCATGGATCATCTCCATCGCTGAAGCCCGCCAGCGCGAGATCACCGCAAAGCTCGAGGAAGCCGAGAAGGCACGTGCTGACGCCGAGGCTCGCCTCAAGGAGGCCGAAAGCAAGCTCGTCGATGCTCGCAAGTCCGCGGACACGGTGATCGAAGGCGCCAACCGTTCCGGGGAGCAGCTTCGCCAGGAGCTCCGTCAGAAGGCCGAGGCCGAGTACCAGCGCATCGTCCAGAACGCGCAGAAGGACATCGAGGCGGAGCGAGACCGCGCTCTGCAGTCGGCTCAGAACGAGGTCGCGGGCATGGTGGTCGCGGCGACGGAAAAGGTCATCGGCGAAACGCTCGACGACGCCAGGCACCGCAAGCTGATAGAGCGGGCCATCCAGGAGGTCGCGAGTGGCGACGGCCGCCGCTAAGAGATACGCGAGGGCGGTCTTCGAGCTGGCCCAGCAGGATGGGCAGCTCGAGCAGTGGGCGCGGCGCCTGGAGCGAATCCGCGAGCTCTTCGCCGATCCTCATGTGGCGGCGGTGCTGAACAACCCGACCATCGCGACCGACAGGCGCGAGGCTTTCGTCGCGGACGCCCCGCACCTGTTCGACGAGGAAGCAACGAACCTCGCCCGGCTCCTCATCGAATCTGGCCGAATCGATGAGGCGCCTGCGATCGAGGACGAGTTCCAACGCCTGGCCGACGAGGCGGCGGGTCGCGTGCGGGCAACAGTCACGACCGCGATCGAGCTGAGCGCGCACGACCGGCAGCGCGTGACTGAGCAGCTGTCGACGCAACTGAAGAAAGAAGTCCGCCTCACCGTCGTTGTCGACCCTCGCGTCATCGGCGGACTGAGACTGCAGTACGGCGACCATGTGGCCGACGCAACTGTCGCCGCCAGGTTGGAGCAGCTGCGACGCCGTTTGGCGTCCACCTAGGAGATTTGAGTGGGAATCAGCACGAAAGAGATTTCAGAGGTCATCAAGGAGCGGTTGAAGGATTTCGACGCGAGCCTGGTCTCGGCGGACGTCGGCCGCATCGTCGCCGTCGGCGACGGCATCGCGCAGATCTACGGCCTCCAGAACGCGATGGCGGGCGAGCTGCTCGAGTTCCCACACGAGACGTACGGCCTCGCCCTCAACCTCGAAGAGGACCAGGTTCGCTCGGTCATCCTCGGCGAGTTCGGCCACCTGCACGAAGGCGACGAGGTCCGGACGACGGGACGCCTGCTCGAGGTGCCGGTCGGCGACGAGCTGCTCGGGCGGATCGTCAACCCGTTGGGCGTGCCCCTCGACGACAAAGGCCCGATCAAGACGACCAGGACGCTCCCGGTGGAGAAGATCGCCCCGGGCGTGATCACCCGCAAGCGCGTCGACAGCCCGGTCCAGACGGGCATCAAGGCGATCGACGCCATGATCCCGATCGGCCGCGGCCAGCGCGAGCTGATCATCGGCGACCGCTTCACCGGCAAGACGACCGTGTTGCTGGACACGATCATCAACCAGAAGGGGAAGGACCTCTACTGCATCTACGTCGCGATCGGGCAGAACGCCGCGTCCGTCGCGCGCGTGGCGGCGACCCTGGAAGAGAACGGTGCGATGGACTACACGATCATCGTCGCCGCGTCGGCAGCAGACCCAGCGTCACTTCAGTACATCGCGCCTTATGCCGGCTGCGCGATGGGTGAGTACTTCATGGAGAAGGGCAAGGAAGCGCTGTGCTGCTACGACGACCTGACCAAGCAGGCGTGGGCCTACCGCCAGCTCTCCGCGACGCTACGCCGCCCGCCCGGTCGGGAGGCGTATCCCGGCGACGTCTTCTATCTCCACTCGCGGCTGCTCGAGCGCGCCGCCAAGCTGAACCAGGCGCACGGGGGCGGCTCTTTGACCGCGCTGCCCGTGATCGAGACCCAGGCCAACGACGTGTCCGCGTTCATCCCGACCAACGTAATCTCCATCACGGACGGCCAGATCTACCTCCAGTCGGACCTGTTCAACGCAGGTCAGAGGCCGGCGCTCAATGTCGGCATCAGCGTGTCGCGCGTCGGTGGTGACGCCCAGACCAAGGCGATGCGCCAGGTCGCGGGCAAGCTGCGCCTCGACCTCGCGCAGTACCGCGAGCTGGCGGCGTTCGCGCAGTTCGCTTCGGACCTCGACACCGCGACGCGAAACCAGCTCGAGCGAGGTGCGCGCCTCACCGAGCTGCTGAAGCAAGACAAGTACCAGCCTGTCCCGCTGGGGGAGCAGGTCGCCGCGCTGTATGCGGGCACCCAGGGACACCTCGACAAGGTCGCGGTCAACCGAGTCATCGAATGGACCGGTGGATTCATCCGGTTCCTGAAGAGCGACCGTCAGGGCCTGCTCGAGGCCATCGACAAGCAGCAGGCGCTGGACGACAGCCTCTTCGCGCGGCTGAACGCCGCCATCTCGACGTTCAACCACCAGTTCGGCATCGAGGGCTACGAGGACCAGCCGGACCCTGCGGCTCAGGCGGCACCAGCCGCAAGCAAGAAGGCGTAGCCGGTGCCTGCATTCCGAGACATCGTCCGCCGCATCGATTCAATCAAGAACACGCAGAAGATCACCAAGGCGATGCAGGTTGTCGCCGCCACTCGGTTGCGGCGTGCGCAGGCGGCGGTCCAGGCGACGCGCCCTTACGCAGACAAGATGATCGAGGTGCTCCAGACGGTCAGCGAGCGGGCCACTGAATACAAGCACCCGTTCCTCGTCCGCCGCGAGGGCGGCCGCGCAGTGATGATCCTTGTCACGACCGACAAAGGCTTGTGCGGCGCGATCAACGTCAACAACATCCGCGCCGCGACGCGGTACATGAACCAGCACTACCCGGGCCAGCAGCAGTACGTGACCGTCGGCCGCAAGGGCCGCGATTTTCTGCTTCGCTACGCACGCAGCGTGATCGCGGAGGTCAGCAACCTCCCGGACCGGCCGAGCCCAGGCCAGGTGCTGCCTGCGGTGACGGTCGCGTTGGAGGAGTACACGAGGGGCAACACCGACGCAGTGCTGCTCTGCTATGCAAAATGGATCTCGACCCTGAGGCAGGAGCCGACGATCCGCGTCCTGATCCCGGCCGAGATACCAAAGCGCGAGGGTGACCGGCAGGGACCGCAGGCCGACTACATCTACGAGCCTGAGCCCGAGGCTGTGCTCGACGGGCTCTTGCCGCGCTACGTCGAGACGCAGGTCTTCCAGGCGGTGCTCGAGAACAGGGCGAGCGAGTACTCGGCCAGGATGATCGCGATGCAGAACGCGACGAAAGCAGCGGGCGACCTGATCGACTCGCTGACCCTTTACGCGAACAAAGTCCGGCAAAGCGGAATCACAACCGAGCTGATGGAGATCGTGAGCGGCTCCGCGGCGGTGAGCGGCTCGACCTGAGGAAGGAGTCAGAGATGGCAAAGACCAAGCACAAGACAGAGAAGAAAGAGAAGAAGGCCACGCGACAGGGCCGGATCAGCCAGGTCATCGGGGCGGTCACCGACGTCCAGTTCGACCCGGGCGACCAGCCGGAGCTGTTCGAGGCCCTCGAGGTCAAGACCGCCGACGGGCGAATGGTGGTACTGGAGGTTGCGTCCGACATCGGCGACAACGTCGTCCGGTGCATCGCCATGGACTCGACCGATGGCATTCACCGCGGCGACCCGGTGCATGCGACCGGCTCTCCGATCTCTGTGCCTGTTGGCGTCGAGACGCTCGGGCGGATGTTCAACGTGATCGGCAACGCCATCGACGACGAACCGACGCCCGAAGGCACGACGCGATGGCCGATTCATCGTCTGGCCCCGCCCATATCGGAGCAGCAGGCCAAGGTCGAGATCCTGGAGACGGGCATCAAGGTCGTGGACCTGATCTGCACATTCGCCAAGGGCTCGAAGATCGGGCTGTTTGGCGGCGCCGGCACCGGCAAGACGGTCATCGTGCAGGAGCTCATCCGCAACATCGCATACCAGCACAAGGGCCGTTCCGTGTTCGCCGGAGTGGGGGAGCGCACGCGCGAGGGCAACGACATGTACGTCGAGATGCAGGACGCCGGAGTGCTTCCACAGACGGCACTGGTCTTCGGCCAGATGAACGAACCGCCGGGCGCCAGGGCCCGAGTGGCTCTCACCGGTCTGACGATGGCCGAGTACTTCCGCGATGAGGAGGGGGCCGACACCCTGCTTTTCGTCGACAACATCTTTCGCTACCTGCTCGCGGGCTCCGAGGTGTCGGCCCTGCTCGGCCGCATGCCGTCGGCCGTCGGCTACCAGCCCACGCTGGCCTCTGAG
>Ga0209806_1000445_pt1 | contig 28114 bp, 27 predicted proteins | sample GraSoiAngelo_152_FD_186166 | JGI IMG/M metagenome (GOLD analysis project Ga0209806, IMG submission 186166) | Grasslands soil microbial communities from the Angelo Coastal Reserve, California, USA - 14_1009_12_30cm (SPAdes) (version 2) | ecosystem: Environmental > Terrestrial > Soil > Grasslands ... | reverse complement strand
CCGGCACCAGCAGACCGTCGCCTTTAGGCAGACCGGCTTGCCACGGCCCGGCCCCGCGACTTTGACCTCGACTTGGCCCCCCGGGGCGACGGCCGCCTTGACCCGGACGCAGAGCCCGTCCTCGGACGCGTCGACCAGCCCGGCCCCCAGGTCCGGGCCCAGGCCCAGGGCCCCGAGCCGGACCTCGGCGATCACGGTGTCGAACCAGTCACGGTCGGGCCGCTTGCCGGCGAGCAGCAGCGGCAGGGAGATGTTCTCCGCCGCGCTCAGCGTGGGCAGCAGGTTGAAGGACTGGAAGATGAAGCCGATCTTGCGGTTACGGATCAGCGCCAGGTCGTCATCCGAGAGGGAGGCGACCTCGACTCCGTCGAGCACGTAGCGGCCGTCCGTAGGGGTGTCGAGGCATCCGATCAGGTTCATCAAGGTGCTCTTGCCGGACCCGGACGGCCCCATGATGGCGACGAACTCGCCCTCTTCGACCAGGACGTTGATTCCTCGCAGTGCCTGGACCTCTACCGAGCCGGTGCGGTAGACCTTGGTCACTCCCTCCAGGGAGATCACCCGCCAGCTCCTCGCCCGCCTCCGAGGAACAGCCCTCCGCCGCCCGTCCGCGTGGTGGTGCCGGCGCCGGTGGTGGTCCGCAGGCTGGGCAGGACCACCCGCTCGCCCTCATTGAGACCGCCTGTGATCTCGGTGTTGGTGTCGCCGACCAGGCCTTCGGTGACCTCGCGACTGACCTGCTGGCCGTTGGCGTAAACCAGGACACTCGGTGTCCCGCCGGTGCTCTGGATCGCCGAGTTCGGAACGTAGAGGACGTTCAGCTGCTGGCTCACCGTCACAGTGGCGTTGGCCGTCATGCCCGCCTTGAGCCGGGGGTCGGACCGGTTCAGGACGATGGTTGCGTAGTAGTTGACGACGTTGGACACCACCGTCGCGCCGGGCGCCACCTGCAGCACCGTGGCGCTGATTGTCAGGTTGGGGATGGCGTCGAAGGTGACCGACGCCGGCTGCTGCGCCTGCAGCTTGGCCGCATCGGTTTCGGCGAACGGTACGACGGACACAAAGCTGCTGGTGTCCTGGATCACCATGAAGGCGCTACTGCCCCCCGAACCCGAGGCGCTCGACGTGGAGGGCGCTGGGGCCAGGCTTCCGGGCGCCTCAGCGGTCGTGCCGCCCCCGGTTCCGACGTACTCGCCGGGCACGCCGTTGATGCTGATCACCACGCCGTTGGCTGGGGCCGTCAGCGTGGTTTGACTCACGGCTTGCTGCGCCGAACTAACCTGGGCCTGAGCCGAGGCCACCTGCGCCTGGGCCGACGAAACCGCCTGCGACTTGACCTGCGATTGGATGGCCAGGTTGTCGGATGCCGAGTTGATCTGCTGCTGGGCCTGATGAATGCGCGAATTGCCGCTCACCTGATCCGTCTTCTGACGCTGCTGGTCGGAGGCCAGCTGCGCCTTGTCTGCCGAGCACTGGGCTCCCGCCGGACAGTCCGCGCTCACCTTGGCTTGATCGTTGGCCACTGCCGTCGCATCGGCCTGGTTTGTCTGGTTGACCGAGGCCACGGTGTCGTTGTAGTTCTGCTGGGCCGCCGAGAGCTGATGCTGGAGTTGAAGCCGCTGGGCGGCGGTCAGTGGAGCGTTAGCGGACTGCAAGCCAGCCTGAGCGGACTGCAGGCTTGCCTGTGCCTGGGCGAGGCTTGCCTGGGCCGCCGACGGATCGATCCTGGCGAGCACCTGGCCCGCCTTGACCGTCTGGCCTACCCGGACATCGACCTCCGTCAGTTGACCCGCCGTTCGGAAACCCAGGTTGTACTGGGCCGACGGGACCAGGCTGCCGGTCCCGCTGACCTGCGATTGGACTGTCCCTCTGGTGACCGTCGCCAGCCGTGGGGTTGTCGCGGTCTGGGCCGAGGAGAAGATGGTGTCGCGCAGGATCAGCCCCAAAAGCAGGACCCAGGCCAGCCCTAACCCGGCGATCCAGGCTCGCGAGCCTGAGAGAAATGACCATCGCCGGCGGACCATCGGGAGCGGCTTGAGCTGCTTCACGTCACCCTCTTTCTGTTTTTGTGTCGACGCGCTACGGAGTTCCTTGAAAATTCCCCAGGGTGACCTTGACGGTGATGTGTTGCCCACCGCGGGTGATGGAAAGCGTCACCTGGTCGCCGACCTTCTTGGTGTCGAGGTAGGCGGTCAGTTGTTCCACCGTCGTGACGGCATGGCCGTCGATGGCGGTGATGATGTCGTCGCTCGCGTCGGGATTACCGGATGCATGGAGGCCTGCCTTTTCAGCGGGGCCGCCGGCGACCACATCCACTACCAGGACCCCCGACTGCTCGCTCAATCCGAGCGAAGAGGCGGAGCCAGGGGTGATGCTCTGGGCGCTGATGCCCAGCCACGGATGCTGAATGGCAATCCCCTTTTCGAGCTGCGGGATCAGGCCCTTTGCGGTATTTATCGGCACCGCGAAACCGATGCCCACGTTGCCCTGGATGGGGCTCTGGATCGACTCGTTGACGCCGATCACCGCCCCGGCCGCGTTGAGCAGCGGTCCCCCTGAATTGCCCGGATTGATGGCGGCGTCCGTCTGGATCATCCCGCTCAAGGCGCGACCGTTGGGAGCCGTCGCGCTCCGGTTCAGCCCGGAGATGATGCCGGCGGTCAGGCTCTCCGAGAGCCCGAAGGGTGTGCCGATGGCAAGCGCGGTGTCACCCACCTGCACGGCATCGGAGTTGCCCAGGCTGAGCGGGTGAAGCTCGGACGAGCCCGAGACGTGCACGATAGCCAGGTCGTCGCTGTTGTCAACACCGGATACGGTGCCGGTGGTGGAGGTGCCATCCTTGAAGATGACACGGACCTGCTGGGCCCCCGAGACCACGTGCGCGTTCGTCAGGATGTTTCCCGCCGAGTCGACCACGATCCCTGTGCCAGTCGCTTCGCTGAAGCTCCGAGGGGTTGGACTCCCGGCTGAGGTCTGGAGGGTCACGACGCCGGGGGAGACCTGCTGATAAATTGCCGCGATGGCGGACTGCGGCAGGGGAGAGGCCGCGGTCGCGGCGCCGGCTGAGGCCGCCGTGGTCGCGGCAGGCGTGTTGTTTCCCAGGCTCACGTGGGAGCGATTGAATAGCGCGGTGCCGATCACGCCTCCACCCAGGCTGCCCACCAAAAGACCAAGCACCAGCAGGACAACCAGGCTCCGGTTCGGAAAGGTCCGTACCGGAGCCTGGGGGGAAAGGGGGGAATCGGATTCAAAGTCGGACGGTAGGGTGGTCAAAGGACGTGGCGTCTCCGGCGGGCCGGGCGATGACGGCTCGGCGTCGTCGGGGTGCGGACCCAGGTCCTGCATGGGGCTCATCGTGGAGGGCAGGAATGAGTTCGCCGTGAGAGGCGTCTAGGAATTGGTTAAGACCCGGGCAGGGAGACCGTGAAGTTCGCGCCTGCGTCCGAGTTGTTGGCCGCGGTCACCGTCCCGCCGTGCTCGCGGACGATCCACCGGGCGATCGCCAGTCCGAGTCCGGCACCCTCGCCACTGCGGGCCCCGTCGGCGCGATAGAAGCGTTCGAAGATGTGGCCAAGGTGCTCCGGCGGGATGCCCACGCCATTGTCCTGCACTGACAGCTGGATGGAGCTCGGTGCGGGTTGTGCCAGGTGGACCCCGATCCGGCCACCCTCAGAGGTGTACTTGGCGGCGTTGTCGATCAGGATCCAGAGCAGCTGCTTGAGGGCGTCAGCGTTGCCGGTCGCCTCAACCGGCGAGCCGTTGACCAGCTCCAGCCGCCGATTCGGATACACCGCCTGAGCCTGGCGCACGACGTCCCTGGAGATCCCGCTCAAATCGACCGGTGCCAGCTCGAGGTGCTGTCCGGCATCGGCGCGCGCCAGCACCAGCAAACGCTGGACCAGCCGGCTCATCCGCTCGCTTTCCTCCACGATGTCGTGAACCGCCTCCTTGTGGTCCTGCGGCGCGATATCGGTCCGCCGCCAGATCAGATCGGCGTTGCTTCGAATCGTGGTCAGCGGCGTGCGCAGTTCGTGCGACGCGTCCGCCACGAACCGCCGCTGAGCATCGAGTGCGGTCTGAATTCGCAGATAAGCGTCCTGGAGCTGCTGCAACATGGAGTTGAAGCTGGTGCGGAGGCGGCCTACCTCATCGTTGCGGGTATCGTCCGGCAGGCGCCGGCTCAGATCCTGGGTTCGGCCGATCTCCTCGGCGGTGGTGGCCATCGCCTCCAGCGGCCTGAGCGCGCGTCTCGCCAGTAGCCAGCTGGCGCCGACCGCCAGGGCAACGGCAAGGAGGGAGCCCCCGATCAGGAACCAGCGCAGCCCATCCAGCTGGCCGGTGACCTGGGACATGGGTTTGCCCGCCACCAGGTAGCCAGCCACAGACGAATCGGGCAGGGTCCAGGAGCGAAGGTAGAGGCGCAGAGACACGCCTCGAATCTCGACCATCTTCCAGGTCGGGCGACCTGACGTGACTCCGGCGAGGGCGGCGCTGGGGATGGCCGGATCGGTTCCGTAGAGGAGCGCGTTGCTGAGGACCGGACTGCCGTGTGGATCCAGTATCTCGACGAAAGTGTCCGAGCTGTCCCTCAGATCGGGTGGGGCTCCAAACACGAAAGATCGATCACCAGTTGCGCTCAGGTCGCGCAGGCTCACCTGGCCTCTAAGCTGGCCGGTTGTCCAGACCCGGTCGCCACTCCGGGCGATGGCGGTGTCTTGCTCGGTTAGAAGGTTGTGCTGGACGAGGAGGTAGACGACCACGGCAAAGACGACCACCGTGATCGAGACAACGGCCGCCGCGAACAGGGCGAAGCGAGCCCGGATGGCCACCGCTCAGGCATCCCGCAGGATATATCCCACTCCGCGCACAGTGTGGATGAGCTGGGGTTTCCCAGGCTCCTCGAGCTTCTGCCGCAGATATCCGACGTAGACGTCGACTGCATTGCTGGTGGCGCCGAAGTTGAAACCCCAAACTGCGTCGAGGATCCGGTCACGTGTCAGGACCTGGCGCGGGTTCCGCAAAAAGTACTGCAGGAGCTCGAACTCCCGGACAGTCAACGACACGCCGCGGCTGCCGCGCAGGACATCGCGGGTCGCCAGGTCCATGCTCACGTCGGCGAAACGGAGCACCTGGCGTGCCTTGGGCGCCTGCCGGCGAAGCAGGGCTCGGACCCGGGCCAGCAGCTCCTCGGTCGCAAATGGCTTTACCAGGTAGTCGTCGGCGCCCGCATCCAGGCCGGCCACCCGGTCGGCTGTCGCGTCACGAGCCGTCAGCATCAGGATGGGTACGTCGCCCTCTGCCCGCAGGCGCTCGCAAACCTCCATCCCGTTGAGGCCGGGCATCATCACGTCCAGTATGACCAGGTCGGGAGCTCGTTCCCGGGCGCGGCTCAGGGCGATCGAGCCGTCCGGGGCAACCTCCACGTCGTACCCGTCGTAGATCAGGGTGCGGCGCAGGGCGGCGGCGATCCGGGAATCGTCGTCGACGACCAGGACATGAGGTTTGTCAGCCATTGATGTCCTCTCATAGTCTGCGTCGAAGATGAGAGGCAGGTGAGAATCGATTACGAGAAGCCTAAACGACCGATGTGGAGCTAGGTCGTCGTCGAGGCTGAAGAACCCGAGTGGAACGGGCAGTTGTGCGTGGTCGAGCCCGAGGGTGAGGGGGAGGCGGACGGGGACGGGCCTGCCGCCGCGTGGGCAGCGATCATCCCGACGACCAGGGCTGCGGCGAGCGCCAGCGGGCCGGCGATCCAGCGGCTCAACCTGGTACGGTGCTGGCCTTCTTCCGTCGGGCGCCCCGTTTCTTCCATCAGCTTCCCTTCATGCTAGCCCTCGAGGCCGGCGGTTGCATGAGACGGGGTTATGAATATGCATTCTTATCGAACCCCTAACCAGGTCTAAGCCAGATCTCAGTTCCATGTCCGACGATCTACGTATGAAGCTCACCCGGAATCGACTCATCGCCGGTGTTCTGGGCCTGATGGCGTTGGCCTTCGGCGTGGTAGGCGTGCAGGCGGCTACCTCCCCATCGACGTCCAGCAAGAACTACGCGCAGGTTTTCGTGGACAGGCTGGCCGGCATCCTCGGTCTGCCCAGCTCAAAGGTGCAGACCGACCTCAAGCAGGCGGAGCTTCAAACGATCGACCAGATGGTCAAGGACGGTGTCATCACCCAGGCGCAGGCCGACGCCATGAAGCAGAAGATCAACTCCGGCCAGAATTTCGCGCTGCCAAACTTCAGATCATTCGGACGTTTTGGCGACCGGGCGCTCATGGGCCAGGTGCGTACCGCCGAGCTCGACGCGGTGGCGAAAGCGCTCTCCATGTCGACCGCAGACCTGAAGAGCCAGCTCCGCGCGGGTAAGTCACTGAGTGACCTGGAGACGGCTAAGGGCGTCAATGACGCGACCGTCAGAGCCGCCGCCAGGCAGGCCGCTAAGGGCGTCCTTGATCCGGCGGTGAAGGCGGGAACGATCACGCAGACTCAAGAAGACAGGGTCCTGCAGTCGATCGACGCCGGCCGGTTCTTCGGCGTCCCATTCAGGCGCGCGTCGTTTCAGCCGGCTGGCTTTTCGCTCTAGTCTCGCGGTCGACGAAAGCCAGGATCTGACGCCAGGCATCCCGAGCCGCATCCTGGTGCTCGGGCGCGGTCCGGTCGAAGAACGAGTGTGGGGCGCCCGGATAGACCACCATGGCGTGCTCGACACCGGCATCCGTTAGCTCGCGGTCAAACCGCTCGAATTCGTCCTGAGGCGTGGCTCGGTCGGCGCCTGCCAGCAGCAGGAGTAGAGGCGTCTGCATCTGCGGGATCAGGTCTCGCACCCGCGAGGGCCTGCCGTAGAAGCCGATCACGCCCGCCAGCCCGTGGCCGGCCGCTGACTGGGCCCACGAGTTCGCACCGCCAAAACATAAGCCGACGGTGAATACGGCGCGAACCCGGCCACCCTCAGCGGAACGCAGGAATGAGACGGCGGCGGCGACGTCGGCCGCGATCCCATCGCGCGTGGTCTTCTCCACATGCGGCATGTGCTCGAACGTCTCGTCACGGCTGCCGAGCCCGGCGGTGCGTCCGAAGTAGTCGATCGCGACGGCATCGATACCGGCCTCGGCGAAGCGGCGCGCCAGCTCCTTATAGAAGGTATGGAGCCCGCGCACATCCGGCATGATGACCATGCCGGCGCCGGTCGGCTGGGCGGCGCGAGCTGCATAGGCCATGAAGCGATTGCCGTCAGCAGCGGTCAGCGTCAGGTCCTGGTGGTCGGTCGAGCCGCCTCGTATTGGTGGCAGGGGCGGGCGGGCGCTGTCTGAGTAGCACATGAGAGGATTCTCCGCCATCGATGCGATTTAATGCGAGCATGAGGCGCTGGACCAACCTGGCGCTGCTGCTACTGGCGCCGAGCGCATTCCTGACTGGATGGCTCGCCTTCTCATTCGGGACCGCGGCCGCCAGGTGGTCGCTGCTGGCTCACATCGTCAGCGGCTATGGCCTGCTCCTGCTGGCCCCGTGGAAGTCCGTGATCGCCGCCCATGGCATTCGCCGGCGGGCTCGGTTCTGGTGGGCGTCGCTGACCTTCAGCGGGCTAGTCATCCTCTCGCTGGCGGCCGGGATCCTGCACTCGACCGGCCTGCTCCGCTCCGCGGGCGACTTCACGGCGATGGAAGTGCATGTAGGCGCCGCCATCGCCGCCGTCCCCTTCGGAGTCTGGCACGTGTTGGCCCGCCGGGTACCGGCGCGTGCTGCCGACCTCTCCCGCCGGAGCATGCTGCGAGCCGGGAAGTTGCTGGCCGGCGCCGGCCTGGCCTACGCCGCCAGCGAAGGGCTGGTCCGGGTGGCTGGCCTGCCCGGCTCCGGTCGTCGCTTCACGGGCTCATACGAAGTAGCCTCGTTTCAGCCGGCGTCGATGCCAGTAACCCAGTGGTTGTTCGACGCCGTCCCCAGGGTCGACATAACAGCTTGGCGGCTGCAGGTAACCTCGAACGGCCACCTGCGCGAATGGACCTATGACGAGCTGGCGGCCTTCGACGACCGCGTCATCGCTACCCTGGATTGCACTGGCGGCTTCTACACCACCCAGCGGTGGACGGGAGTCTGGTTGAGCCGGCTGCTTAGGCCGGCGGGCGCGCTGAGCGTGCGCGTCTGCTCGCAAACCGGCTACGATCGGCGCTTTTCGGTCGAGGACATGCCCCGGATCCTGCTCGCCACCCGGGTCGGCGAATCCCCCCTGTCATCCGGGAACGGCTTTCCGGTGAGACTGGTCGCCGCCGGCAGGCGGGGCTTCTGGTGGGTGAAATGGGTCAGCCGCATCGAGGCCGACAACATCCCCGTGTTCTGGCAGCTCCCGTTTCCCGTGCAGTGAGGTCAGGCGGACCGCTCGTCGGCGCCGAGGCGCCAGGCCGGCAGGAGCTGGCGCCCGTGAGCGGCGTCCACGGTTTTGGCCAGCATTGCGTCCATCTCATCCGCGGGTAGCGGCCGTGACATGAAATAGCCCTGGCCGGCGCGGCAGCCCATGGCATTGAGCGCCGCGAACTGTTCGGCACGCTCGATACCGTCCGCGACCGTCATCAGGCCCAGGGTGTTTCCCAGGGTGATTACCGCCCGGACCACGGCTGCGTCCGCCTCGCTCGTGGACATCCGCGCCACGAACGAGTGATCGAGCTTGAGCAGGTCGATCGGCAGGTCACGCAATGATGCCAGCGACGAATATCCGGTACCAAAGTTGTCCAGGGCGAGCTTGACGCCCCGCTGGCTGAGCTGTTGCAACCTGGCCAGGATCGCCTCGTTGTCGAGCAGCGCGCTCTCCGACAGCTCGAGGACCAGCGTATGCGGGTCAAGCCCGGCGGCGGCGGTCGCCTCGGTGACATCCGCGATCAGCCTTGGATCCTGGAGCTGCCGCCTCGTCATGTTCACGCTGACAAGTAGAGGGTCCCGGGCCGGGTAGCGGAGCTGCCAGCGCCGGCCCTCGCGACATGCCTGCCGCAGGATCCACCGACCGAGCTCCACCATGAGCCCGTTTTCCTCCGCGAGTGCGATGAAGTCCCTGGGCAAGAGGAGGCCACGCTTTGGATGGTTCCATCGGACAAGCGCCTCCAAAAACAGGATGTTGCTGCTCTCCAGGGTGACGGCCGGCTGGTAGTGAAGGAGGAATTCATGGTGCTGCATGGCATGCTGGAGATCCACATCGAGCTCCATCCGGTCGAGGGCGGCCGCCCGCAGCGTCGGTTCGTAGCGCTCGTATCGCGCCTTGCCTCTGGCCTTGGCCATGTAGAGGGCCACGTCCGCGTTGCGCAACAGCTCGTCGGCGGACTCGCCGGCCGCCGTCAGGCTGGCAATCCCGATGCTAACCCGGATAAAGAGCTCCTTCTGCTGGAGGAGGAAGGCCGGCCGAAAGTGCCGCAGGATGCGCTCGGCCACGCGTGCGGCCGTCTCATCATCCTTAAGGTGCTGGAGGAGGACGGCGAACTCGTCGCCGCCCAGCCGGGCCACGATGTCGATCGGCTGGACCAGGCGCTCGAGTCGGGCGCCGACGGCCGCCAGCAGCTGGTCGCCGGCTTCGTGACCCAGGCTGTCGTTGACTGACTTGAACTCATCGAGGTCAAGGAACAGGACCGAGATGCCACCCTCGGGACGGCTCGATGACACGGCTTGTTCCAGGTGGTTGCGGAACGCGGTCCGATTGGCCAGGTTGGTGAGGGTGTCGTGGTAGGCCTGGTGGGTGAGCTTCTCCTCCAGGACCTTGCGCTCGGTGACATCGCGGATGTTCAGGACCACAGCCTGCACGCTCGGCAGGTGAAGGAGGTTGGTGATGGTCACCTCGCACGGAGACCAGGTGCCCAACTTGTGACGGATCCGACAGTCCAGCGAGGTGGGCAGGGCGGATGCCTTCAGCGCATCATCCAGGCGGGCGGCCAGCGCCGCCCGATCGTCCGGATGTACCAGGTCCAGCAGCGGCTGGTTGACGAGCTCACCCGGCGGGTAGGCGAGGATCCGTTCCACCGAGGCGCTCTGGAACCGGATGATGCCATCTCGGTCGGCCAGGGTTAGCAGGTCGGAGGAGTTCTGGACCAGCGAGCGGAAATGCTCCTCGCGCTCACGGAGCACGTCGGCCTGCGCCTTGAGCTGCCGGCTGAGTGACACGTTGTCGGTGAGCATGATGTACTGGCGGATGACTACCAGGAGCGTGACCGCCATCACGTTCCAGAACAAGAACGGGTCGAGCGACCCCGTGACCAGGTCGCTCAAGGAGGTCGCCAACGCCGCCGCGCCTACGGGAACGTAGGGAAGGAGCATTCGCCAGCGAGCATCGACCCGATCGACCTGGGCAGCAGCCTCGATCGGGCCTTGCCAGCTCCGGAGAGCTGCCAGCCCAATCAGGAGGTATCCGGCTACCCATCCGGTGTCGGAGGCCTGGACCGGACCATACGCATTCGCGGTGGTGAGAAGGGCAAAGCTGCTGTCGGCGACAAGGTTCGCCAGCAAACCGGCCGCCAGCAGCAGAAGGGGTCCGCGCCCGTCCCTCGGCGCGCGCCGGACAAGCAACAGGGCGATGGTGGCGATGATCACGTCACCGATCGGGTAGGCCAACCCGATCGCCTGGGAGAGGAGGCTGCCTGAGCCGCCCCGATACACGGTCCCCAGGACGGTCGCCCAGCTGACCACGAGTAGCGAACCGGCGATGATGAGCCCGTCGAGCAGGGCGCCCAGCCGGGACGCCGCCTGCGCGGGTGCGGCCGGGAACAAAAGGACACCGAGCACGGCGAAGGGCACCGCGCCCAGGAAGCCCGCATCCGCCACCGAGGGGAAGGGAACCGGCTGGCCGAGCCTGAGCTGGTAGTAGGACCACACTGACTCGCCGGTGGCCCAGCTCAGGGCCGAGACCCCGACCAGTGACCAGGCTACTCGGGTCCGGCCGCGGTGACGCCAGGCGGCCAGCCCGCAGAGCGCGGCGGCGATCACGGCGGCCCCGGCCTGGCCGAGATCGTCCACCTGCTGGGATAGCTGCGTCCCGCCATACCTGAGGGTGATCCAAACGCCGAAGCCAGCCGTCGCCAGGGTGGCGGCCAGCAGCATCAGGGCGAACCAGCGGGTCGATCGCAGGACAGCCGTCACGTAACAGTTCCAACTGTCCCGCCGTGGGAGGAAGGCGAATCGTAGGTAACAAATCTGCGACGCCGCCCGGCGGATAGACTGGCCACACCGTGAGCCAGCGCGACCGGCGGCATCCGGCTGTCCTGTTCGACCTGGATGGCACCCTGGTCGACAGCGTCTATCAGCACGTGCTGGCCTGGCGGGAAGCGCTCGAGGAGACGGGAATCGAGCTCTCCGTGTGGAGGATTCATCGCCGGATCGGGATGAGCGGGGGTCTGTTCGTGAATGCATTGCTCCGCGAGACGAAGATGGTGCTCAGTCCCGAGCAAGTCAGCCGGCTTCGCGAGCTGCACCTGGCCGCCTACCTTCGGAGGATGGACCAGGTCCGCCCGCTGCCAGGCGCCCGCGAGCTGCTGCAGCGGCTGTCCGAGCTCGGAGTGCCCTGGGGAATCGGTACCAGTGGCAGCCGGAGGACCGCGGCTCCTGCGATCGAGATGCTGACCGCCGCCCCGCCGGTGGTGGTAACCCGCGATGACGTGGCTCGGGCCAAGCCCGATCCAGACCTTTTTGTAGAGGCGGCCCGCAGGCTCGGCGTCGACGTGGCCGACTCGATCGTGGTTGGAGACAGCGTCTGGGACCTGCTGGCAGCTCAGCGCGCCAGGGCGCTTGGGGTTGGCCTGCTCTCCGGGGGATATGGCCGCGAGGAGCTACAGCAGGCGGGCGCCTACCGCGTCTACGAAGACCCGCGTGACCTGGGCCAGCACCTCGACGAAGTCGGCGTTCGTGATCCCGTGGATTAAACCCGGATAATTAGCGCGATGCCGCAAGCCGTCTGGACTGGAACGATCAGCTTCGGGTTGGTGAGCGTCCCGGTGAAGCTCTACCCTGCCACTCGAAAGAAGGATGTGCGGTTTAAAGAGATCGACCGGCTGACCGGGCAACGGGTTCGCCATCAGCGGGTTCGGCCCGAGCCGCTGCCGTTCGAGCCTCGCCTGGACGAGGTGGTGTGGCCCGAACCGCCCGCCGCCGGGAGGGGAGAGATGGCGGCTCGACCGCTGCGGCAGCTGCCCGAAGCTTCGGCACCTGGGACGCCGGTGCCGCCGTCGTCGGCAAGGGACGTGACCGCTGACGAGCTGGTGAAGGGATACGAGGTTTCCCCCGGGCGCTATGTCACCGTCAGCCGAGAGGACCTGCAAGAGATGGCCCCCGAGCGCTCTCGGACGATCGACGTGGAGCAGTTCGTCGAGTCCTCGGCCCTGGATCCGATCTACTACGAGACGAGCTACTACGTTGTCCCCGCGCCAGACCATGCGCGCTCGTTCGGCCTCTTGCTCGAAGCCATGCGGCAGACGGACAAAGTCGGCATCTCCTGGATCGTCTTGCGGAGAAAGCGCCATCTCGCGGCCCTGCGACCACATGCCGATCTGTTGCTCCTGACCACGCTCCTGCATGCGGACGAGGTTCTTCCCGCCACCGGCCTGGCACCTGCACCGCCGGTCGGACTAAGCCGCAAAGAGCGCGATATGGCCGCGCTCCTCGTCAACACTCTATCCGGACCCTTCGAACCCGAGCGCTTCCGCGACGAGTATCGCGACCGGCTGACCAGGCTGATCGAAGGGCGCGCCCCGTCCGCCCAACCGGCGCCGGAGCCGGTGGGCAGCGGCCGCGTCCAGGATCTGATGGCAGCCCTCAAGGCGAGTGTCGAGGCTGCTAAGCGGAGCCGGAGACCAGCGCCGACGAAGGCTCGAGCAACCCCCAAGCCCAAGCCTGCCCCGCGCCGCCGCCGGAAGACCGCCTAAAGCACAGTACGCCTCGATTGCGCGCGTTACGGCGCGCGTTGGGCCGGCGGGCACGGCTCGGGCCTGCATCGGCCCTCGCCTCCGGGTCAGGGCCAGAAGAAGTGCCCGAGCAGCAAGCCGATCAGCACTGCGATCGCGTAAGTAACTCGCGGATACCTTCTGACCGCGCCGCGCACGTGGTTGGTGACCGGGTCGGTCCCGCGGGCCACCGAGATGGTTTCGCTAACCATCATCACGAAGACCACACCGACCACCAGAGTGGCGATCAGGGAGAGTATGGCTCCTGCGCTCCATTCCATCTCAGCCTCTCCGCGAAGCCGGATCGGTTTCACCGTCGGCCGAGCCCCAGAGAAAGTGGCCGACCGCCAGTCCAACGACGATCGCGATCGCGAATGCCCAGCCAGGGAAGGTTTTCACGCTCGAGCGCACGATGTTTGTGATCGGCTCGTGTCCGGTCAGCAGTGCCCAGGTCTCATAGACCAGTAGCGCCAGGATGCCGCCGATGAAGACAGTGACCCCGAGGGAGAACCAGAACGCGATCCCCAGGTTGAGCCGCTCGCTCGATCTTTCCCTCACCACGCGCAATTATCGTGCCCGCAGCTCGGTGTGCGTAACCCGGGCCCGTAGAACCTGGGGACATGCAACGCATGATTTCGATCACCGCGCTCGCCCTGCTGCTGACCGCCTGTACCACCACCACCACCCAGCAAGCCGCGATCCCCCCTTCCTCGAATAGCCCGGCGGCAACGGCGTCATCAACAACCACCGCCTCCGCCACTCCGACCGCCACGCCGACGCCTGTGGCGACGCGGTCAGCGACGCCGGTGCCGGCGACTGCCAAACCGATGCCGAAGCCCACCCCGGTTCCAATGCCAATGAGTGCCTCGGTCCGGGCTGTTAACGGTGGATCAGGTTATGCGTTCAGTCCCTCGTCCGTGACGCTCGGCCGGGGCGGGCGGGTCGCCTTCAGCAACCCCTCATCCGCGGCGCATACATTCACCGCCGACGGTGGTGCGTTCGACTCCGGCGTGATCAATTCCGGTGGAGGTTTCAGCTTCACGTTCCGCTCGGCAGGCACTTACACCTATCACTGCGACATCCACAGCTACATGCATGGCACGATAATCGTCCGCTGAGTGCCGTTCCCGATCGGATCGGGGAACTGTGCACCGATTTTCCACAGCGGTTTTCCCATCCGCCGTCCGAGGAAGTGGATAAAGCCGGGCAACAGATGTTCCGTCTCGACACCGTGGGCAGCGGCGAATTATGGTTGGCCCCTGCACCCGGCGCCCTGCCCCTCCTCGAAGAGGCCTGACCTCAATCGTCAGGCCTCTTTGCTTTCTGAGGTGCCGACCCAGGTGCCGCGACGGTCCCGGTACGGTGCCCGGGCGTCGCTCCGCCGTCGCACCTTCGTGACAATGGCCCGGTAGGGGGCGTGACGGCGCAGGCTTCAATGCTTGCGGCGGGTCTTACGGTCTGAAACATCATGAAGACTCACATCAGCGTTGCCGTCCGCGGATCACTCGCCGCCGCCATCGCTGTCCTGGCGCAGGTCGCGACTCCCACCATCGGCCATGCGCTTCCCACCATCGCCAGCCTGACCGTCTCACCATCCCACGGCCAGGCGAGGTCGACCTTCACCCTGACCTATCAGCAGACCCCATGCGTGCTCTCGCAGCTGCCGCAAGGGACCGAGATTCGGTTCTCCTGGAATGGCGCGCCTCCGGCAGGTCAGCTGCTGGGCTCGGCGCTGACAAACAGCACGTGCAAAGCTACTCTGGTGACCGCCTCGCCGGCTAACGCCGGGGTAGGCAGCCATGAGGTGGACGGCTATTTGCCGATCCCTCAGGATGGGTCTCCGGCGACTGGTACCCAGGCCACGGCCTCATACGCGGTCGACGTAGCGCCGACCGCCAAGCCCACGGCATCGCCTACCGCCAGGGCGACCGCGACCCCCGGCGCAAACGGCACGCCCGCCGCGTCCGCCAACCCGTCTGCCGGGGCGACGCCTGTACCGTCCGGCTCGGTCGGAGCTGGCTCTGGCGGCAGCGGCTCGAACAACGCAGGATCGTCGAACGGAAATGGCGCCTCGACCGGTAACGGAACTTCGGGCAGCCAGTCGACTGGTTTCGGCCCGCCGCCCTACCTGGGCACGCCCCTGGGGCTGCTGTCCGTCCCGCTTACCTTCGGGTTCATCCTTCTGCTGCTCCTGCTCGTTATCGCCCTCCTGCTGTGGGCAATGGCCGAGCGGCGCCGCTCCGAGAAGGCGGCCGCGGCGGCTTCGAGGCAAAAAGTAGCGTAGCCTCGCTGCATATGCCGGTGAAGCCCGCGCCCCGCAAGTCGGTCGCGCCGGCCGTGGCACGCCGCTGTGGGTGGGCGCTGTCGGCGCCGGAGTACCTCGTGTATCACGACACTGAATGGGGCCGCCCGGTCCTGACCGACAACGGTCTCTACGAGCGACTCTGCCTGGAAGGCTTCCAGGCCGGGCTCTCCTGGATCACCGTGCTCCGCCGGCGGGAGGGATTTCGAGCGGCCTTCAAGGATTTCCAGATCGAAGCGGTCGCCCGGTTCGGTCCTCGAGAGGTAGCCCGTTTGCTCCAGGACACGCATATCATCCGTCACCGGGGAAAAATCGAAGCCACAATCGAAAATGCTCGGCGCGCGCTCGAGACTATCGCCGATATGGGTTCGCTTGCCCGGCTGCTCTGGTCGTTCCGGCCCTCACCGGGGCGGGCTCCGGCAACCATCGCGACCATTCCCGCGAGGACACCCGAGTCGATCGCGCTCTCCAAAGAGCTCAAGCGCCGGGGATTCCGTTTCGTCGGCGCCACGACGACGTATGCCGTGATGCAGGCGTGCGGGCTGGTGAATGACCACATCCGCGGCTGCTGGGTCCGGCCTGCGGTCGAATCCGAACAGCTCGCCGCGGTACGACGCCTGAGCAAGCTGCGGTAGTATCCCTCACGGTGACGGTAGCCTTCGAGCGCCTCGCGGGGTACTGCGCAGTCCTGACCGGTATCGGCGGACTCCTCTACTCGGTGGCCTTCGTGATCGTTGCCCGGCCCGCCCCCGAACTGGGCGCTAACTTGAGCTGGCTGATCCTGGTGGTGGGGGGCCTCCTGACCGTACCGGTGCTGGTGGCGCTGCACGGCCGGGTACGCGACGTCAGCCAGGGCGCCGCTCTTACCGCCCTGCTGCTGGCGGTGTACGGCACCCTCGGGTCGGTGGTCCACGCCGGCTACGAGATCGCCAACCTGGTGCACCTGGGAAAAATTCCGGCGAGTGACTTGCCGAGCCAGGTCGACCCGCGCGGCCTCCTCACCTTTGGTCTGACCGGGCTCGGGCTGCTCATCTTCGCCTCCCTGATCGGGCGCAGCCCTCGTTTTCCGATGGGACTGAGCCGGCTCGGCATTTTGGCAGGCGTGCTCCTGATCGTCGTCTACCTGGCCCGACTTGTCATTTACTCGCCCACCAATCCCCTGGTGGTGGCCGGAGCGGGGCTCACCGGCTTCATCGTGGCCCCTGCCTTCTACGTGTGGCTCGGTCTGGTTTTCCTCAACCAGAGCTTCACCCGCGGAGCCTGACCCGGCGTGACCGGTTCAAACGTCGCTTAGAAAGCGATTGCTCCCAGGCCGGTGCGAACGGTATCACAGCGGACAACATAGTCCATCGGCTGTAGCCGGACTCCCTGCGCCTTGAGCTCGTCAGCCGGGGCGCCGCTCAAAATCACGACCGGGATGACGCCGGCACCGTCCCGGCTGCGAAGTGCATCCAACCGCGCCAGATTGCGGCCTTCGGCCGAACGGATATCTAGATAGATGATGTCCGGCCTGTGCGTATCGAGAATCTCCTCCGCGTCGTCGGCCTGGCTGGCGACCGTAACCCGATAGCCATCGAGCTCGAGCTTCAACTTGTACATCTCGGCGACTGCCGGATCGTCCTGCAAAAAGAGAATGCTCACCGGCTCCTCCGCGACCTCGCCACTCTCGGCGACGCCCGGACGACGATACAAGACTGCCATCGCGGTCCCCTCCTGTGTGCGACCTGCCGACGCCTTCGCTGGCGGCGCCGTGAGTATGGGCTGGCCGCTTGAGGGTGTCAAGGATCGATCATCAGTCAAGATAAGAGGCCGTGGCTTCCGGTCCCTTGACATTCGGCGTCCTTCTCTGGCCTCAGTACACGGACTGGCCGTCCCTGATGCGCGCGGGGGCGCGAGCGGACCAGCTTGGATATGACTCCTTGTGGACGTGGGACCACCTCTACCCGATCGTTGGGTCACCGCAGGGACCGATCTTTGAGGGATACCTCACGCTGGCCGGTTGGGCCAGCCTGACCCGGCGCATCGGCCTGGGCCTGATGGTGGGGGCGAACACGTTTCGGAATCCTGCCCTGGTGGTCAAGATGGTCACCGCGCTGGACCATATGTCCAGCGGCCGGATGGTGCTCGGCATCGGCGGGGCCTGGTTCGAGACCGAGCACACCGCCCTCGGTATCGATTTCGGAGCCAGCGTCGGTGAGCGTCTCGACCGGCTTGACGAGGCGGTGGCGCTCATGGTCGGCATGTTGCACTCGGGGGAAGGCACAGCGCGTGGCCGCTTCTACCACGCCCGGTCGGCGCGCAATGATCCGCCGCCTGTTCAGCGCCATCTGCCGATCCTGATCGGTGGGGGAGGGGAGCGCAAGACCCTGGCGACCGTGGCCCGCTATGCCGACATGTGGAACATCGACGGGACGCCGGAAGAGGTCCGTCACAAAGACGAGGTGCTGCGACGCTGGTGCGAGTCTGTCCGGCGAGACACCTCCCAGATCGAGCGCACGGCCAACGGTGGGGCACCCATCATCCGGGACGACCTGGGCGAGGCCAGGCGAGTGGCGGCGGAGATCGGTCGCCGAAACGGCAACTATCCAGGTCCTGACTTGCTCGGCCCACCGGAGCGGGTTGCGGAACATGTCAGGCCGTTTGTCGGCCTGGGGTTCCGCAACTTCTATTTCGACATGCCGGCCCCTTTTGACGATGAAACCCTGGAGCGCCTGATCCGCGATGTCAAACCGCTGCTGAACTGAGGATGTCGATTTTCCGCCTCGTCATTCGTCGGTGGGAATGAAAGTCATCCACACTGCGAAGGAGGAATCAGCCGGTGAAATACATGCTGCTGTTCGTGGACGAGGTCGATTGGGAGCGAGTGCCGGAGGCGGAGTCGCGGGTGATGTTCGAGAAGGTGGGGCAATGGTGGGGTCAGCACTCGCAGGCGGGCCTCATCGAGAGCGGCGCTCAGCTGCAGCCTGCCCGGACCGCGACAACCGTGAAATTCAACGGCGGCAAACCTGTTGCCACAGACGGACCCTTCATCGAGACCAAGGAGACGATCGGTGGATTCGCCATCGTAAACGTCCCCGATCTCGACAGGGCGCTGGATCTGGCCAAATCGTGGCCGGCTCAGGGCAAGGTTGAAGTCCGGCCGCTCGTCGAGCGGGGGGAAGCCTAGCACACCGCCCGGCTCGAGCAGGGCGGCAACCGATGCCGCCCTCTCAACCGTTTTTCGTGAGGAGGCCGGCAAGCTCACCGCCGCACTGGTACGTTTCCTGGGCGACTTTGACCTGGGTGAGGAGCTGGTCCAGGAGGCCGTGGTCTCGGCGCTCGAACATTGGCCAAAGGAGGGCATTCCCGACCGGCCCGGGGCCTGGCTGATGACGACCGCTCGCCGCAAAGCGCTGGACCACCTCCGCCGGGACGCCAACTACAACCGCAAGCTGTCCCTGCTCGTTGGATCCCCGGTGAGTGAGGTGGCGGGCGAGTCTGATGACAGGCTGCGCCTGATCTTCACGTGCTGCCATCCGGCCCTGGCGCGCGAGGCGCAACTGGCCTTGACCTTGCGGGCCGTGATCGGCCTGACGACTGCGGAAATTGCCCGTGCCTTTCTCACAACCGAGAGCACGATCGCGCAGCGCATCGTCCGTGCCAAGCGCAAGATCGTCGAGTCGGGGATTCCATATCGCGTGCCAGAAGGTCACGAGCTCACGAATCGCCTGGATGAAGTGCTCGCGGTCCTCTACCTGGCTTTCAACGAGGGCTACCTGGCAACCGCGGGTGAAGCGGCCGCGCGTTGGGACCTGGCCAACGACGCAGAATGGCTTGCGAGGCTGCTTGTGAGGTTGATGCCGGACGAACCGGAACCACATGGGCTGCTCGCTCTGATGCGGCTGCACCTTGCCCGCGCCGGCAGCCGGTTTGATGCCGAGGGAGGGCTAATGCTGTTGCGAGATCAGGACCGGTGGCGCTGGGATCGTGGGGCGATTGCGGACGCGGGCCGGCTCCTCGACCAGGCCGCTGCCATGGGGCGGCCCGGTCCCTATCAGCTGCAGGGCGCGATCGCCGCTTGCCATGCCATGGCCGGGTCCTGGGCGGAAACCCCGTGGCCGGAGATCCTCATCCTCTATGAGCGTCTGCTGGAGTACTGGCCCACCCCCGTGGTTCGCCTGAATCGCGCCATCGCGATCCGCAACGCGATGGGTCCGGCACCGGCTCTTAGGGAGCTGGAGCTCCTTCAGAGTGCCCTTGACGGCTACCACCTCTACCACGCCACGAGGGCAGAGGTTCTACGCGACCTCGGCCGACCGGACGAAGCGCGAGCCGCCGATCAGCGGGCGCTCGAGCTTACCACCAACCCGGCGGAGCGGGCCCTCCTCGAGCAGCGCCTGGGCTGAGGCAGTCGCGTCAGGTCAGTTAGCGGCGGGCTTGCCTCCGCTGACCAATGCCTTCTCGGACTTGGGGTCGAACAGGTGGAGATGGCTGGTGTCGACCGCGACCTGGGTCGTCTGGCCAGGCTGCATGTCCCCGCTACGCGGGTCCATTCGGGAGGTCATGGTCTTGCCGCCGATGTTGAAGTAAGCGAAGATCTCGCTTCCCATGCTCTCGATCACCTCGACCTTGGCAGGCACTTTGGGCAGGCCATCGCGGCCCGCGAACCGCGGGTCCTTCAGGTCTTCCGGGCGAACTCCCATGATGACCTCCTGCCCGCGCTCGGCGCCGGCCTCCGAAAGGAGGCGCTCCTCGACCGGGACATCGAAGCCCTCGCCGTGAAGCGCGGTCTGGCCGTCGCCCCCGATCCGGACCGGGAGGAAGTTCATGGCCGGGCTCCCGATGAAGCCGGCGACGAACATATTGACCGGGTGATGGTAGAGGGTGTCGGGCGTGTCCACCTGCTGGACATAACCATCTTTCATGACGACGATCCGGTCACCCATGGTCATGGCCTCGACCTGGTCGTGGGTTACATATATAAAGGTTGTTTGGAGCCGCTGGTGGAGCTTGAGGATGTTAACCCGGGTCTCGACCCGGAGTTTGGCGTCCAGGTTGGAGAGCGGCTCGTCCATCAGGAAGGCCTTGGGCTGGCGGACGATCGCCCGGCCGAGGGCGACACGCTGGCGCTGGCCGCCTGAGAGCGCCTTGGGCTTGCGTTCCAGGAAAGGCTCCAGCCCGAGGATCTTGGCCGCCTCCCGCACCCGCTTGTCGATCTCCGCCTTGGGTGTCTTGCGCAGCTTCAGGCCAAAGGACAGGTTGTCGTAGACGCTCATGTGAGGATATAGGGCGTAGGACTGGAAGACCATAGCGATGTCCCGGTCCTTTGGGGCGACGTCGTTGACCACCCGATCCCCGATCTTCACCTCGCCGTCCGAGATCTCCTCCAGGCCGGCCACCATGCGCAAGGCGGTCGACTTACCACATCCAGAGGGACCGACCAGGACCATGAACTCCTTGTCCTTGATCTGGACATTCATGTCCGTGATGGCGACCACGTTGCCCGCGTATCGCTTGTAGACGTGCTCGAAAACTACCCCTGCCATGGCGCCCAGTGTATTCCTGCGGGAAACGCCGGTCAAGGGTTCTACCGATCACGTTGTTGAATATGAGTCCCCTGCTGGCGTAAAGTAGGCGCCAGTAGTTCGGAGAGCGACTTCGTAGGAGGAAGGAATGAAGCCCAGGATTGTCCCTATGGTCATCGTCGGTTGCCTGCTGCTGGCTGCCTGCGGCGGGTCGAGCACCAGCGGCGGTAACAAGCCCCTGTCCGGAAAAAAGGTAGAGGTCGCAGCCGTGTGGACCGGAAACGAGCAGAAGAATTTCCAGGCGATCCTGTCTGCCTTCAACGACAGTACCGGTGCCCAGGCAACCTTCACCTCGACCGGCGACAATATCGGCACCGTCCTCGGCTCGCGAATCGCGTCGAACAGTCCGCCGGACGTCGCCGTCCTACCCCAGCCAGGCTTGCTGCACGATCTCGCCACCAAGGGCAGCCTGAAGGAGCTCGACAGCGCCACTGCCGACCTCCTTGGTGCGAACTACGCACCGGTCTGGAAGGACCTGGGGACCGTCAACGGCAAGTTCTACGGGGTATTTTTCAAGACCTCGAATAAGTCGACGGTCTGGTACAACACCCATGCATTCACGAACGCGGGCGTGAACCCCCCCAAGACCTTCGACGACTTCAAGACAACCTTAGGCACCGTTTCGGCATCCGGTGTCAAGCCGCTATCGGTAGGCGGCGCTGACGGGTGGACCCTGACCGACTGGTTCGAGAACGTGTACCTCCGCCAGGCCGGTGCCGACAAGTACAACGCCCTGACCAAGCACACCATCAAGTGGACCGACGACTCGGTCAAGGCCGCGCTGCGGACCCTGGCCGGGATCTTCACCAACCAGAACGTCTATGGAGGACTGTCCGGGGCCCTGAACACCGACTTCCCGACCTCCGCGACTAACATCGTGGGCACGTCTCCGAAGGCCGCCATCGTCTACGAAGGCGACTTTGTCGAGGGCAACCTGACCGGAGCGACTCCACCGATGGTGCCGGGCACAGATTTCAACTTCTTCCCGTTCCCCGACATCAACGGCTCGTCCAACATGGTGATGGGCGGCGGCGACGTGGCTGTACGCTTGACGGACAACACCGCGGGCAGCGAGCTGATCAAGTACCTGGCCAGCCCCGAAGCCGCGCAGATCTGGGCGGCCAAGGGCGGCTTCCTCTCAGCCAACAAGAAGGTCGATACGTCAAAGTACCCCGACCCGGTGGTCAAGGCGGCGGCCCAAGCGTTGGTCAGCGCCCAGACCTTCGTCTTCGACATGTCGGACCAGGCCCCGGCTGCTTTCGGCGCTACCAAGGGGTCGGGTGAGTGGGCGGACCTTCAGGTGTGGTTGAAAAATCCAAACAATGTCGATGCGGCCGCGGCCCAGCTCGAAAAGGACGCGGCGGCCGCTTTCGGCGGTTGAACCCTAGAACGACGTGAGTACAGTCGCCCCAGCGGCAGCGCCGGGGATCCTCGAGGAGCGCGCGGGCAAGCGAGCCGCCCGCGCGCCAGGTCCTGGGTACAGTCGGGCGGCCATTTGGTTCCTACTACCGTCCGCGATCTTCGTGACGATCTTCATGATCTACCCGGCGGTCGCCACCGTCATCCGGAGCCTTTTCAACCGGACCGGTGAGACGTTCGTCGGCCTCGACAATTACCTGCAGATCTTCTCGGACGGGCGGACTTTCCACGCGATCCAGAACAACATCATCTGGGTGCTGATCTTCCCTGCCGCGGTCACCGCCCTCGGGGTCCTGTTCGCCGTGCTACTGGAGCGGGTCCCGTACCGGCTGGTGATCCGGACCATCCTGTTCATGCCGATGGCCGTTTCCCTGCTCGCCAGCGGTGTCATCTGGCGAATCATGTACGAGCAGAACCCCGATACCGGTGCTTTGAATGCTGTGGTCGCCTCGGTCGCGAACGCGGTCACTCACCCTGGTCACTATCAGGGGGCGCGGCCCTCGCAGCCCGACCTGGTCCAGGGGGTTGGCGACGGGTATCAGCTCAGCCAGTTGCTGGCGCCGGGGGACGTCGCGCATATCGGGTTCATAGGGTTCCCGGTTGCCGAGATTCCGAGCGGTGCGAAGGATGCCCAGGAGCCGACCGCGCAGGCCGGACAGATCGCGGGAGTGGTCTGGCGCGACTTCAAGCCTGGCGGAGGTGGCACAGTAGGACAGGTCGAGCCTGGCAAGCTTGGGCTTCCCGACATGACCGTGCAGCTGGTGGATTCCGGCGGAGCGGTGAAGTCTCAGGTCCAGACCAACTCCACGGGGGACTTCTCATTCGCTGGAGTCGGCTCGGGGAATTACCGGGTGGTGATCCCGGCGCAGAATTTCCACCCGGCATTCGGTGGAGTCCAGTGGCTCGGCTCCACCCTGGTGACGCCGGCAATCATCCTGGCGGCCATCTGGGTCTGGGTTGGCTTTGCCACCGTGACCATCGGCGCCGGCCTGGCGACCATGTCACGCGACCTCTTAGAGGCGGCTCGGGTCGACGGCGCCACCGAGTGGCAGGTCTTCCGCCGGGTTACCGTGCCGCTTCTGGCGCCGCTGATGATTGTTACTTTCATCACGCTAACGATCAACGTGCTCAAGATCTTCGACCTGGTGTATGCTATCGCGCCCGGTTCGGTGATTCCCGACGCCAACGTGATCGCCCTGCAGATGTATCTCCTCGCGTTCACCGGCCTGGGGAACTTCGGAATCGGCAGCGCTATCGCCGTTTTCCTATTCCTGCTCGTGATCCCGGTGATGGCCTTCAACATCCGGCGATTCCGGGGCGAGCGTTAGGCGATGGCCACGCGGGCGCTCGAGATCGCGGGGCCTAGACGCTCAGCCTGGCGGCAGGCCCTGGAAAACGTCCCAATTCATGTCTTCTTCATCGTCGCCGGTGTCCTCTGGGCGCTGCCGGCTATCGGCCTTCTGGTCACTTCGCTGCGCCCGGTCGGGCTCTTCACCGTGACCGGCTGGTGGACGATCTTCACCGGGACGGGCGGCCAGGTTGGTATCGACAACTATCGTCACCTGTTCGATTCCCCCCTGCTCGCCGGCAGCTTCGTCAACTCAATCCTGATCGCCGTGCCCGCAACGATCATCCCGGTCCTGTTCGCCACGCTGTCCGCCTACGCCTTTACCTGGCTGAACTTCCCGGGCAAGACCATTTTCTTTCTGCTGCTGATCGCGCTGATGGTGGTCCCGCTCCAGATGGCATTGATTCCGGTGGCGCAGCTTTATGGCTTTATCGGCCCCCCCGGGATCGTCAAGGTTTTCCTGTTCCACGCCGCCTTCGCCCTACCCTATGCGACGTTCCTGTTCAGGAACTTCTTCCTCGGCATCCCTCACGAGCTACTGGAGAGCGGCCGGATGGACGGGGCGAACGACTGGCGCATCTTCAGGACAATCATCCTGCCGCTGGCCTACCCGGCGATCGCATCCTTTGCCGTCTTCCAGTTCCTCTGGGTCTGGAATGATCTACTGGTGGGACTTGTCTTTGCCGGCAACACGCCACCGGTCACGGTCGCGATCCTGCAGCAGATGCGCAACTTCGGGAGCAGCGTCGATGTGATCTCGGCGGCTTCATTCCTGTCGGTGATTCCGCCGCTTCTCTTGTTCTTTGCTTTCCAGCGTTACTTCGTCCAGGGGTTGCTGGCGGGCTCGGTCAAAGGCTAAGGGCGTGGTCGCGACCCGCCGATGGCCGCAGGTCTTCACCACCTCGACCCCGCGATCTTTCGCCGGGTTCGTGCTGGTGGCCACCATCGCGGTGCAGACAGGCCACATGTTCGAGCACGTTGTCCAGATGGCCCAGATGCACCTCTGGGACCAGCCGCCTGCGTTCGCTCACGGCATGATCGGCCGGCTGGACCTGGAGTGGGTGCATTTCCTGATGACGCTGGCCATCGCCCTGGTGGCGGTCTTCCTGATCACCCGCTGGCCGGCGAATCCAGCGTGCTGGCTGCTCATGCCTCTGGCGCTCTGGCACCTGGCTGAGCATTCGGTCATCCTCACCGCCTATCTGCGGACGGGCATCACCGGGACCTCGGGGATTCTCGCGAAGGGCGGCCTGTTGAACGGGCCCCTGGCCAGGCCGGATCTGCACTTTCTCTACAACGCCGGGGTCCTCGTCCTGCTTGTCGGCGTCTGGGCCTGGCAGCGGCGCCTGCCGAATCCTGTCGGGCGGTCTCGCCCCGCGTTCCTGCTGGCATCCGCGGTTACTGCTGGCCTGGCCCTGGGCCTGGGGACCCTGGTGGTCTCCGCCGCGCCCATGCGCTGGGCCGAAGGACCGTCGCTCCAGGCCGCGATCGACGCGGCTCCCGCCCGCTCCGTCCTTCACCTCAGGCCTGGTCTCTACCTCGGGCCGGTGACCATCCGCAAACCGCTGACCGTGGTGGGGCCGGCCACCATCGTGGGCGGACCCGATCAACCGACCGTGACGATCGCAGCGACCGGGGTAAGCCTTGCACAGGTTGATGTCAGCGGGGGCGACGTCGGGATCCTCGTAACGCGATCGATCCGGGTGAATCTCGAGGACATACGCGTGTCCGGAGCTGTTCGGCGCGGCATCGACATAGTTCTGAGCTCCGCCCAGGTGCATTCGTGCGAGGTGAGCGACCCGGCGAGCTCCTTCGCCTGGGGCGTCGATGTCGTGAACTCGATGGGGTCGAACCGGCCGCCGTCCACCATCCAGGGCTGCCGGGTATCGGGGGGACAGGAGGGCATCGTCTCTCATGCCAGCATGGTCTTCATACGAGACAACCAGGTGCAAAAGACCGCGCTCCGCGGGATTGCGGTCACCGAGATGTCGGAAGGCGATGTCGACCACAACCGGATCGAAGACGTCATGGGCACAGGACTCTACTGCGGCGACCGGTCGTTCTGTAACCTGCGGCAGAATACCGTGGTCGGCGCCCGGGCCCAGCCCAATGTGCCGGCGAACTGGACTGCCGGCTTCGGAGCCGTCGTTCTATTCGGTGCGGATGCCTATCTAGAAGGCAACGACTTTCAGCGGGTGGCCGCCCCCGGCGTCGGCGTCTTCCTGGACTCGACTCTCCACCAGCAGCCCGTCAAGATGGCGATGTGACTGCGCTGTCGTCACCGGATCCGGTCGCAGACGCCGCGCGCTATCAACGGCTGCTCCTCTCCCTTCTCGGCTCAGATGACCCGGCAGTCGTTCAGGCCGCCACACCCGCGGCGGTCGACACAATCATCGTCGATGCTGGATCGGCCCTCCGCGTGAGGCCCGCCGAGGCCGAGTGGTCCGTGCTGGAGCTGATCGGGCATCTGGCCGACGCGGAGCTGGTGGTCGGGGGCCGCTACCGGTGGACGATCGCCCACGACCAACCTCCGCTCCTCGGGTATGACCAGGACCTCTGGGTCGCGGGTCTTCGGCACAACGCCGATGATCCGCGGGAGCTGGTCGGCCTCTTCCGCGCCTTGCGGGAGGCGAACCTGGCCCTCTGGCGGCGCGCCACGCCGGCCCAGCGCCAGCGGGTCGGCATGCATTCGGAACGCGGTCCCGAGAGCTACGAGCTACAGTTCCGGCTGCTAGCCGGGCACGACCGGTTTCACCTCGACCAGATGCGAAAAACCCTTGCGGCGGTGAAGCCGTAACGCCCTAGCCCACGGTGGACGGAGCTGAAGCGTCAGCTGAAGTTGATCATCACGTTCTTCAGCACGGTGTAATTGAGGAGCGCCTCCACCCCCTGCTCGCGCCCGAAGCCGCTGCGCTTGTAGCCGCCGAACGGTAATCCGATGCTGCCTTCAACCCCATAGCCGTTGATCCGGATCTGCCCGGATTTCACGCCAGTCGCGACCTTGAGCGCCTTGTTCAGGTCCGCCGTCCAGATCCCGGTGACCAGCCCGTAGGCGGTTCCGTTGGCGATTGCTATCGCCTCATCCACCGACTCGAAGGTGGTGGCGGTGAGCACCGGCCCGAAGATCTCCTCCTGCTCGACCACCGTCCCAGGCGCCACCGCATCGAGCAGGGTTGGCTCGATGAAGAACCCGCGCGCCAGCTCGGGTTTCTGCGATCGTCCGCCGCCGGTCAGTGCCTTCGCCCCCTCGCGCGAGCCTGTCTCGATGTAGCCGAGCACCCGCCGCATCTGGCGTTCGCTGACCACCGGCCCCATGTCCGGGTTTTCCAGGCCCCGGCCCAGGCGAATCTGGCGAATACGCTGCGCTAGCAGATCGACCAGGCGGTCGTGCCCACTCCGCTCCACCAGCAGACGGGTGGGGGCGGTGCAGGTCTGAGCCGAGTTCTGCATCAGGGTGCTGGCCGCCGAGGCTGCCACTTTCTCCAGGTCGGCATCGGCAAAGATGATGTTTGGAGACTTTCCGCCAAGCTCGAGAGTGACGGGCACGACGTTGTCGGCCGCCGCCTTCATGATGGCGATCCCGGTCGGAACCGAGCCGGTGAAGGTGATGTGGTTGATGCCGGGATGTGAGGCGATTGCGGAGCCCGCCTCCGCACCGACGCCGGTGACGACATTGAAGACGCCCTTTGGGACACCGGCCTCAACCGCGAGCTCGGCGATCCGGACCACGCTCAGCCCGGCCTCGGCGGCGGGCTTTGCCACCACGCCGTTGCCGCACGCCAGTGCCGGTGCGATCCCGCGTGAGGACAGCCGCAACGGGTAGTTCCAGGGCACGATCTGCGCCGACACGCCGATAGGCTCGCGCAAAGTGAAGTCCACGAAGCCGCCCCCCAGGGGAATGCTCGAACCGAAGACCTTATCCGCGACGCCCGCGAAGTACTCGAAGTAGCCCGAGGCGGCAGTCACGTCATCCTCGGCTTGCTTGAGCGGCTTGCCCACGTCGAGGCTTTCGAGCTCGGCAAGCTCGCGGCTGTGCTCCCGCATGAGCACGGCCAGCCGGTTCAAGACGCGGACGCGCCGCACTGGAGGTATCAACGCCCACCCAGCCTCATACGCGTGGCGCGCGCTAATCACGGCAGCATCGACGTCGGCCTTCGATCCCGAGGCAACCGTGGCAAATGCCTCGCCGGTTGCGGGGTCGATGGCTTCGAATGTCTTCCCACTGCCCGCCCAGGCGCGCTCGCCATTGACGAACATGCGCCCGTCGACCTTTGCCGCCACGCTCATCGACCTAGCCTACCGAACTCAACCGATCGCCTCGAGTTTGACTCGGCTCCAAGACTTTCTAAGAATTGACACGTATTTGGCCGCCGGGCTAAACTCTCGCCACTGGCCTTTAGGGCCGCGGGGAGACGGAAGGAGGAAACATGTCCAATAACCTATGGAGTCGGCGCGAGTTTGTGAAGCGCGCCGGGACAACTGCAGGCACGGTGGCTGTCGGCTTTGGGCTGGCGGACTTTCTCGCGGCGTGCGGGAGCACGTCGACGCCCGCCGCAACCGGCACCGGCAACCTCGAG
>Ga0209806_1000441_pt1 | contig 28166 bp, 23 predicted proteins | sample GraSoiAngelo_152_FD_186166 | JGI IMG/M metagenome (GOLD analysis project Ga0209806, IMG submission 186166) | Grasslands soil microbial communities from the Angelo Coastal Reserve, California, USA - 14_1009_12_30cm (SPAdes) (version 2) | ecosystem: Environmental > Terrestrial > Soil > Grasslands ... | reverse complement strand
CCGCGAGGCCGGCATGGCCGGCTGCAAGTTCAAGGTCGGCGGCCTCTCACCCGCGGACGACGCCGCCCGCGTGGCGGTGGCCCGCCGGGCGGCCGGCCCGGACTTCGTCCTGGCGGTCGACGCCAACCGCGGCTGGTCGGTGGACGACGCGATCGCGTTCGCGCGACTGGTGGAGCCGCTCGAGATCCGCTGGTTCGAGGAACCCTGCCACTGGTACGACGACGCCGCCATGATGGCGCGCGTGCGGCAGGCCACCCGCATTCCGATCACCGCCGGTCAGAGCGAGATCACGAGCCACGGCGTGCGGCGCTTGCTCGACGCCGGGGCCGTGGATCTCGTCAACTTCGACGCCTCCGAGGGCGGCGGCGTCACCGAGTGGCGGCGGGCGGCGGCGCTGTGCGCCGCGGCCGGCGTGCAGATGGCGCACCACGAGGAGCCGCAGATCGCGCAGCATCTGCTCGGCGCCGTGCCGCACGGCACGTTCGTCGAGTGCTTCGCCGATCCGGAGCGCGACCCGATGTGGCAGGCGGTCTGGGCGAACCGACCGCCGATCAAGAACGGGATCATGACGGTGTCACGCGATCCCGGCTTCGGGATCGTGCTGGACGAGGCGCTGGTGCGACGCTACCGGATCAGCTAGCGAACCTACCGAGCCCAACGCGGAGACGCGCCGCACCCGGGTGCGGCGCGTCGTCCCGTCGTCGTTACCCTTACTGCAGCGGGGAGAATGCGGCGGGCAGGAGAATCTTGTTCTCCTGCGTCAGCAGGTGATCGCCGCCGCCGGGAGGCGGCCAGATCCCGCGCTTGCTCGCTTCGCCCCGAACCTGCGCGCGCTGATCGAGGCTCGAGTACGCCCAGATGTGCACGAACCCGTTGGCGCGGCCGAACTCGACGCCGCCGGCCAGCACGAGCGGCGAGAGCTTCGTGCGCTCGGGCAGAGCCTGCTCCCACCGCTTCGAGACCTCCGGCAGCGTGCGCGGCTTGAGCGTGTAGTAGCGCAGCTCGAAGATCGGCCCCACCTTGCCGCGGGCCTGGGGGACGAAGTTGAAGGGCACGATGATCTCCGAGCGCATCTCCCGGATGAATTCCTGGATACCGGGGTTCCACTTCGGATCCTTGGCCGCCTCGCCACGGATGCGCTCGCGCTCGGCGTGGTCCCGGTACGGCCACACGTGGACGATCTCGTTGAGCGATCCGATCTCCGTGTGCCAGAAGGCGAACAGCTCCGAGTACTTCTTGCGGTACTCGTAGGCCTCGCCGAAGCGCTTCTCGACCTCGGGCAGGCTGCGGGGGGCGATGCGATAGGTGCGGACCGCGACATGTTCGGCTTTGAAAGGAATCTCCTTGTCGCGTTTGACCCCTGATTTTCCTCCGGTCACGCCCCCAAAGGATCCGACCTGGAACTCTCGCCGATTTCCTTTCTTCTCAAGTTTGATCAGCACAAAGTCAGAGGAACTGGAGCCATCGGGCACATAGAAATAAAACAGGGGACGGCGCTCCTTGACCCGGTTCTTCGAGGTCGGACCATTCACGTATGCATCCCAATGCTGCGACCGCATGCCATACGTAAACATGCTGCCCGCGCGGCCGCCGACCTTGGCCTGGCTCACCATCTCGCTCTCCACGCGCATGAAGGTGTAGCCATCTTTCCAGTACACGCCGACTTCGGGCGGAGGCAAGTTGGGATCATTCGTGAGCACGGTCCGCCGCAGGTACGACCGTGATGGAGGCCGATGGGGCGGGGTTGATCATCACCTTGATGACAGCATCGGAGACCTTGCTCGCTTTCAGCGCCTTGAGCCCGTCGGCGCTGGTGTCGAAAGCCAGGTCCTCCGGTTTCGCGGCGCTGTGAATCTTGGTGATAATGACATCGTCGGAGATGCCCAGCGCCACCATGTCGATGATGTCCTGGTTATTGAGCCGGTGAGACATCTGCTGCGACCAGCAGACGCAGGAATGCACAATCAGGAACACCACGGTAAGCTTTTTCAACGTGACCTCCTCGGGAATGAGGGGGCGAATCCGGAATCTGTGCGGAAACTATAACTTTGATACCCGGAATGAGCAAGTGTTTACTCGCGGTATGTGTGATTTCGTATGTCCGGCGCCACCATTTGCGCCAGATAAGTCTCTTCCAGTTTCGTGGGGCAAGCCATATATCGTCGAAGCACAAGCGTGACTGAGATTGAGCTGCAGTCGTCGGACGCGCCCTACAGGAAAGGCGGCTCAACGCACGCGGCTGCCAGAAAGTGTTGTCGGTGGAAAATGTTTTGCAGCTGCCTCTTTAGCTTCCGCCGTCAAAGAAAAAGCCTCTCCTGAAGGAGAGGCGGTCAAGGCTGATAGTCGGGCGTCCGTTAATTCATTTCGGAGGCGCACTTGCGCCCGAGGACGACGTCGAAGCCAACTGATCGACACTGTTCTTCAGCACGCTGACTTCGATGCGGTTGCGACTGCTGCGCTTGCCCGTGCTTGCCTCTTCCGCAGTCGCAGGCGCGTTGCCCATGCCCATCGCATAGATGCGGTAGGCCGGGATCTCATGATTGAGAACCAGGTAGCGTACGACGGCGTCTGCCATTCTTCTCGAGGAGGCAATGGCGGCTTGACCACTGCCGGAGGAGTAGCCGTGCACTTCGACAACGTAACCACGCTGATCTTTCAGCTGGGTCGCCATCTCATCCAAGCTCTGTTTGGCATCCTTGCTCAACACGGTCTGTCCGGGACGGTATTGAATCACAGTCTGCGTCCCGGCCTTGTACTGATCGAGGCCGTCCACCACAGTTTCGACTTTCGGAAGCCGAGTGTTAACAGCGCTCGCGGTCTGCTGCGCTAACTGTGACTTGTTGGAGGCCTCTGATGCATGCTGGTCCCCTTCGTTTGTCTTCTCCGACACCAACTGAATGCCGTGTTGAGCACGATCGTCGACATCTTTCGCCATCCGGCTGTTCGACGAATTCATTTCCTCGAGCTCATTCAGACGATCACGAATCGGTTCGGTGTGCCGCCGTACGTAGCCTTTGCTGGCAAATGGGTGGAAAATGAGCGCCGCCGCACTGGGTTGGTCGCCCTCCCAGAAGTCAGTATGGGAATCCCGCGGCTGTTTCTGGGAAGCGGTCGAGCTTTGCGACGGGCTCGTAGTCTTCTGATCGGTTGCTGCTGGCTGCTGGCTTGAGCTTGAATTGGTTTGCTGGGCGAGTGCTGGAAGCGCAAGTGCCGCAGACAAAAGTACTGCTAGAAAAATGCGATCTTTCATTTCGGTTTCCTCCCGGGTGGGGAAGCACCGGCCACTCCAAGGCGTATGGGCCGAACCATCAGCTTTGTTGCTGACTGCGGGTTGCGTCCCAGTTCATTTCAGCACTCGGACTGCCCCATCCTTGTATCGTCCGTTGGGATGATAACTACACTTAGCTGCGACTTGCGGACGCAAAAAATTGTACACCCCGTTTGCCAGCCTGGGGAGGAATCTGTGGAGAAGAAGCGGTATATCCCGAAGCCTGGCACGAACGGTGCGCAATCTGCCAAACGCAAGCAAGCCGAGCTTCGCTCGGCTGGGCAGACGGGGCGTCTGCCCCTACGCGAGTGGGACGACGAAAGCGCTACCCATACCAACAGCGTGTGCTGGCGACCCCTCACTCCAAGGCCATTCTCTTGTGGTCACCGGTGCTTTCTCAACAGACCCATTAACAACACGTACAATGTGGCAGGGGCTAGCGCGAAAATCGCAGCCATTTGGGTCATGATCACAAGAACGCGACGTGCGAGGGGTCCTACCTTCGTCCGCTCGTGCGAATAGAAGACCACGAGCAATATCAGGAAGGAAATGGCATAGGCCGTCAGCCCTGTGAGCAGAACTTTCACCTTGCCTCCAGCCGGCGCTATCGCGAAAAATGTTGGCTGCCAGATTACACCGAAGTCCGATGGATGCTAAAAATAGTGTGGCCAAGGGCGCGGTCCTCGGCGGACATCTCCAAAAATCTCATCCCACTGAAAACACAAGGCTTATTGTCTTCGTTCCTTAGTTTGTCGAGGGTATCTTATTAGGAACGCGCCTGTTCAATCAGCCCGCACAAACGTACATCTCAGTTCCCTGTTCTCAGGGGCAATGCTGATTATCCTGGCTTCATTGAGAGCACGAGACTCGGCAAAACTCGAACAATACCCCCTTCCCGTTTCATTTCGTTGCGTCGAGACTGAGGGTCCGTTCGTGTTCGGGCTCGTGAAGTTCCTATCGTGGCTACATCAGCTCCTCGACGAATGAGTGGGTCACGTCGGGTGGTATCCGTGTGTCCGCATGCAGGAGCGGACCTGCGTTCAACACTGGCTCGGCTCCGTGCAACGGGGGCACGTCCGTGCGCTCAAAGAACTTTCCGATTGGGATCTCGTCACCCCATAGCAGAGATTTTCTCATCGCGGCCATCCAGTCCGTGGGATCGTGAGCGGGATCGTCCTCGAGTTTTTTCAGCCGCGGACGGAACCACTGGTAGGTGTTGTCGTGGTTATAGGTGACGCACGGGCTGAACACGTCCAGGAACGAAAACCCTTTGTGCTGGATGCCTTGTTTGATCAGGTCCGTGAGCTGCTTTTGCTCGCCGCTGAATCCACGGGCAATGAAAGTAGCCCCAGCGGCTAGCGCCAGCGAAATCGGATTAACCGGAGCCTCGATGTTGCCGAAGGGCATGCTTTTCGTCTTCATACCCATACGGCTTGTGGGCGACGTCTGGCCAGTGGTGAGACCGTAGATCTGGTTGTCCATCACGATGTACAGCAGGTCGACGTTGCGGCGCATACTGTGGACAAAGTGATTGCCGCCGATTCCGAAGCCATCGCCGTCGCCGCCAGTCACTAAAACAGTTAGTTCGTGATTCGCGAGCTTCACTCCGGTAGCGATCGCCAGGGCACGGCCGTGCAACGTGTGCATGCCGTAGGTATTGATGTAGCCGGGAAAGTTGGACGAACACCCGATGCCGCTAATGGTGACCACGTTGTGGTTTGGGATCTGAAGATCGACCAGCGCCTTCTGTACCGCGGCCAGCACTCCAAAATCACCGCATCCAGGGCACCAATCGGGATCGACTTTGCCTTTCAAGTCGGCCATCGCTACGTGCTTGGTATCTACTAGAACCGTCGCCATCTTCTGTTCTCCTCAAACCAGGATTTCATGTGCGGGAACGGACAGTCTGGACTTGCCGCCCAGTTGTTCCTTTACCGCCTCGACGATGTGATGCGGCATGAATGGTTCCCCATCGTATTTGCGAATGTATCCGTTCGGCACATAACTGGTTTCGCTGCGCAGATACCGGGCGAACTGTCCGCTGTAATTGTTCTCCACGATGATCGTGTGCCGGGTGTCTTTCAAGATGTTGAGAATCGCGTCGCCGTGCAGCGGCACGAGCCAGCGGATCTGAAGGTGATTGGCCGGAATGCCTTGCTCGGTAAGGATCTCGCAGGCTTCTTCGATTACTCCCTTGGTGGATCCCCAGCCGATCAATGTAATGTCCGCATCGCGTGAGCCCGACAACACCGGCGGGGGAACGGCGGCCTCGATGCCGGTAACCTTTCGCATCCGCTTTTCCATCATGTTGCGCCGTTTTGTTGGGTTCGTGAATTCGTCGCTGATCAAAACGCCGTCTTCGTCGTGTTCGTCGCTGGCTGCGGTGTGGGCGTAACCGGGAACACCCGGAACGGCGCGCGGGGAGATGCCGCTTTCGGTGATCTTGTAGCGCTTGTAGACTCCGTCACCACTCGATCCAGACGTAGATGGGACGGAAGTAATCAGTTCGCCACGATCAACGACAGGAGCGAAGTCCAGGTCCTTCGGATCCACGCTGAGCCTGCCTTCCGACAACAACAGATCGCAAAGCACGATGCCAGGACACTGAAACCGGTCCGCGATATTGAAAATTTCGGGGATGATCTTGAAACAATCTCCAATATCGAGCGGGGCGGCGATCACACGGGGATAGTCTCCGAAGGCAGCGCCTAAAATCTGCCAAAGATCGCCCTGCTCGGTCTTGGTTGGAACACCCGTGGACGGACCCGCACGTTGGCAGTCGATGACCACCACCGGGGTTTCCATCATCGCCGAGAGCCCGAGACCTTCGGTCATCAGAGCGAAGCCGCCGCCCGAGGTGGCGCACATCGAGCGAACACCCGCGTGGGCAGCACCGATCGCCATATTTACCACGCCAATCTCGTCCTCTACTTGCCGGACCATGATGCCGGCTTTGCGAGCGTGCGCCGCCATCCAATGCAGAACACCGGTCGAAGGACTCATCGGGTAAGCGCAGTAGAATTTCACGCCGGCGGCAGCCCCGCCCATAGCCATGGCGATGTTGCCACTGAGCACCGCGTAGCGGTTATTGGTCATAGGAAGCGGCCAAGGGAAGGGTTCAAAGTGTGCAGTCGCGTAATCATAGCCAGCGCGCGCGATGCCGACATTTTCTGACACTACAGCGTCGCCCTTCTTCTTGAATTGCTCGGTGAGAACTTCCTCCACCGACTGAAAGCCGATGCCCATCATGCTTAGACCCGCGCCAACCGCGAGCGTGTTCTGAGCTACCTTGTTGCGGGAGATGTCGGCCAACTTCGAAACTGGAAGCGGACAGAGCAGCGCGCCCTTCGCGGGGACGCCCGGCGTGATCGTGTCCGCGTTATAGATACAGGCTGCCCCGTCGGTGAGCAGGCCGAGGTGGCGATTCATCGCGTCCTGATTGAGGGGAATCAGTAAGTCAACGCGGTCACCCATGTTGCTAACTCTCTCCGGGCCGGTTCGAATCGTGAGAAAGGTGTGGCCGCCTCGAATGATCGATTGATAGGCATTGTAGGCATTCAGGTGCAGACCGCGACGGCTGAAGATCTTTGCGAAGATGTCGCCCGGGGTCGCGACTCCCTGACCGGCAGCGCCTCCGATACCGATGGTGAAGGTCTGCTTCATAGCAAACTCCTAGCCGGGATATCTTCCGGCAATATAGTCTTCCAACTTCTGAATGACTTGTTCCTGACCAGAGATAATCCACTTCACCAGATCGCCAATTGATATCACCCCAACCACAGCACCATCCTCCACCACTGGAAGATGTCGAAAATGGTGCTCGGTCATGATTGCCATACACTCATCGACGGTGTGTTGCCGGGTCACGGAGATGACCGGACTGGTCATGATCTGGCGGACGAGGGTGTCCTTCGATGAGCGACCCTTGAGGACCACTTTTCGCGCGTAGTCACGTTCCGAAAAGATGCCGACAAGTCTATCGTTGGAGATAACCAGCAGAGCCCCCACGCCCTCCTCGGCCATCTTCTCAATAGCCTCATAAACGGAATGATCGGGTGTCACAGACAGGACTCTTTCCTGATGTTTGCTCTTCAACACCAATTCAGTCGTGTCGGAAAATTTCATCAATTTCCCTCCGCTAAGCGGTGACATGCCTGTGCGCCAACCTTACGGTCGATTATTGTTGACGTAGCACGACACAAACGGGGCGGTGCCAAAGGGATCCCGGAAGGTATTGTGTTGGCGAGAATGAATGCTACGTGGCATTTCTGACCGAGCGACACGTTTCCTCCTCGTTGCTCACCGGGAACATCGATGCGGAGAGCTGGGTGCTCTCGTCAATCCCCGAAGTCACCGAACAGGTTAGCTACAATAAGGCCGTCTAGTCGGTCGCTTTCTAAAAAGGCAGGAGAATCGTACACCCTCGGAGGTGCCTGAGGCCAGAGCCACAGCGAACTAGAATAACAATCATTTTTGACGGGCGCTCAGCTCATCGAGCTTGCGCTTTAACTGTTCAAGCTTCTGCCCCGCTTCGCCGAGCTTTCCCTCTGCCGTTAGCCGCTGGTAGTCGGCAAGGTCCTTGGCCGCTCCCCTGACGAGCGCGTTCAGATCCTCCGCAGGCTTTTTCGCAGCTTCGGACGCCGCTGCGCTTCGCTCCGCTTCGACCTGCGGCGTCGCGGCGCTTAGCGACGAGGCCTGTCCGCCAAACAGGGCGTTCATCGCCGACTCGAAGGTCGGTCCGTATACGAGCCGGTCCTGCAGCGCGAGCACCACCAGCCGCAACTCTGGCATTGGGCTGCGCTGAGCTTGCAGGTAAATCGGCTCCGCATACAACAATGCGCGCCCGCACGGGATCACCAGCAGAGTTCCACGCCGCACATGAGAGCCCTGTTGATTCCACAGCGTCAATTGTCCCGAGAGCTGCGCGTTCTGATCGATGCGGGCTTCAATTTGCAGCGGTCCGTCGACGAGCTTCGTCTTTGGGAAGTCGTAAACGACCGACGTCCCGTATTGCGCACCGTCGCTGCGCCCGGCGATCCAGCCAATCAGATTGTTCCGGTTGGCCGGCGTGAAGGGTAGAATCTCCACGAACTCGACGGCGGTTTCCCCGGGCAGCTTCATCAGCACGAAGTTTGGTTCCATCGCCAGCGTCTTCTGCTCGCCGGACTCGCTCATGCCGACTTCGGATGCGACCGTCCATAAATCCTCACGGTTATAGAACACTGCCGGATCCGTCATGTGATAAAGGCCGTACACCGACGCCTGCACCTTAAGCAACAACTCGGGATAACGCACGTGTCTGCGCAGCGCCGCCGGCATGTCCGACGCATCTTTAAATAGAGACGGGAACATCCGTCGATACGCCGCAATGATTGGGTCCTGCATGTCGAATACGTAGAACGTCGTGGTCCCATCGTAGGCGTCGATGACGACCTTGACGCTGTTCCGCATGTAGTTAATCTGGCTGTCGTTGAGAGGATAGTGAGTCGAGTATGGATAGGTGTCTGACGTGGTAAACCCATCCATGATCCACGACAACCGGCCATCGTCGCCGACAACGATATAGGGATCTAAATCGTAAGTGAGCAGAGGCGCCAGCGCCGTCACACGCTCGCGCACATTGCGACGCATCAGCAGCCGGCTCTGTTGGTTGATGTCGTCACTGAACGGCACTTTCGCGAGATCACCTTCCTCGAATGCGATGAGAATACGGCGCAGGAACCCGCCGAGCAGGATGCCACCGTTGCCCTCGTAGGACGTCAGGTTGTTGGTCTGGCCCTGCGGGTAATTGAATTCCTGTTGGCGGGTCTTCACGTACACGTCGGTGTTGGTCAACTCGCCGAAATAGATTTCCGGGCGAGTTACGGCGATGCTCTTCACCGTGCTCTGGATGGGCATGTTGCTGAGAATCAACGTTGGCAGCCCTTCCGAGGTGAATCCATTCACGGGGTTCATGGTGATACCGTAGCCGTGGGTGTAGATGAGCTTCTCGTTGATCCAGTTGCGGCTGCTCTCGGGGAGTTTGTCGACACTCAGTTCACGGGTGGCGAGCATCACCTGACGCGTGGTACCGGCAATGTCATATCGATCGATGTCAATGTCTGGGAAATCGTAGTAGGTACGGATTTCCTGAATCTGACGGAGCGTGTCCTGGAGTGCATGCCAGTCCCACAGGCGGATGTTCTGCAACGTCGCCTGATTGTTGGCGGGGTCGGTCGCGTCGACGGTCGTCTCCGCAGGGAATTCGCGCTGCGAGACGCGGTTCAGTCCATAGGCCTGCCGCGTCAGGTCGATGTTGTAGGCAATGTAGGGCCGCTCGCGAACCAACTCGTTCGGCTTCACGATAAAGTTGCCGACGTACCAGGCACATATCTGGAGCGTGAAATAACAGATCAGGACCGGAGCGAGGGCAGCCACCAGCCATCGCACCCGGGGCGCTGACACCGCGTTGATGAATGCAAAAGCAGCGCCAACAATGAGTGCCGCACAAACCACGAGCAGGCCGGTCAGGATGAGATGCGCACCGGTATAGGTAACACCGCCAAAGATCGTATGATCCTCGAACAAAGACTCGAACCGGCTGATATACACGCGCATCGCGAGAACCAGCAATAAGAACGCAAACGCAACGGAGAATCCACGCCAGGGCAATGGGATCTCGCCGCCTCGGCGGCCCGCGAGCAGGCGCGTGCTGCCGGTAATGATGATGAAGAACACGGCGATGACACAAGCGATCACTGCTACCGACAGCAGCCAGTCCGTAATGAACTGCCAAGCGGGAAGAGTGAATAGATAGAAGTGCAGCGGCTTGCCGAAGATGGGATCCACAACGCCGCCAGTGTTGCGCGGCGCATACCAATAGAGCGCGAACCTTGGCCACTCTGCCATCATGCTGGCGCCAGTTGCCGCAGCGATGACAAGCGAGATCACGAGCACGATGAGGCGCAGGATGCGATCGACGGGCAGTCTCAATGGCCGGCCGCTGATGAAGATGATGCCACCACTCAACAACTCAGGCTGGTAGGTCCGCCTCAGCGCCAGGAACCAGCCGTACAGAATGAGAAATGTGCCCGCGAAAAATGCCGCGAAGACCGCCCATTGAAGGCTGAGCGTCTTCCGGAACACGTCTCCGTAACCGAGCGACCCGAACCAGAGGGCGTCGACGTAATACGATAGCGCCGTGCGGCTACCAAAAATAATGATGGCAGCGAGGGCAAGAACGACGAAAAACCGGCGGCGGCGAGGAGGCCGTGTTCGCCAGTCGATGGACTCCGGCATTACTCTATCTCGCTTTTTGTCAGTGCTTCTGTCTGGAATTGCAAGCAGACGGTATTGTACTGTGTCGGGAACTGACGCAAATATTGAGCCAGCTTTGCGCTGGCGCGTTCACGCGTTTACCAGTTCAAAACGACACTCTGCCCCGCCGTGACGGTAGCTGGCCGGCTGTTGTTGCCAAGTCTGACCGAGTATTTTCCCGCTGGCACGGAAACCGGCTGGTTGACTTGTTTAGACACAAGCTGCGTGCCAGAAGCGTCCAGCACGGCGTAGTAATCCGAGCCTGCGGTTCTCACCGTGAGGGATCCTGACTGATACTCGCCGCTGTGGCCAGCATCCACCTGAACCGTCATGGCGATGTTGTTGAGCTTGGCGCGGTAGGCCCCGGGCATGAGTGAAAGCGCGCGCCCCAGATGCGCCGAGGCCAATTGAGTACCTGCCGAATCAATAATGGCGTAGTACTCGTCGGTGGAACCCTGGAGCACCACAGCGCCCGTCTTGACCTCGGTAGTAACACCAGAAACCATGGTCACCGGCGTGGTCGTGTTGTTCACCTTGACGTTGTACGTGCCGGGAACGAAGGCGAGCGGCTTCTCCAGGTGTGCGGAGGCGAGCTGTACCCCCGCGTTGTTCATGACGGCGTAGTATTCGTCGGTCGAGCCGTGCACCACGAGGCTGCCGGCGGGCACATTCGAGGATTCGCCGGTGCGGACCTCTGCCTTGGCGTCGCTGTTGTTGATGCGGACAAGGTAGCTGCCGGCAAACACGCCCAGCGCTCGCCCCACGTGGCTCGATGCCAACTGCCGTGTCGCGCCGTCCAGAACTGCATAGTATTCGTCGGTGCCGACATCCACATTGAGCGTCCCAGGCTTCAGCTCGAGCAGCGCGCCCGGCTGCAAGTTCGCTCCAACATCGCTGTTATTCAGGCGAACCGTATAACTTCCAGGGAACAGCGACAGAGCGGAGGCCACGTGCGCCGAAGCCAATTGCCGGGTTGCTGAGTCAAGCGCCGCATAATACTCATCGGTCTTTCCATTGACCAGGACTGCGCCTGTTTTGCACTTGGTCAACATCTTCGATTGGGCTGAGGTTGAATGCGTAGAGCCGTTCAGCACCACCTGATAGTCTCCGGGCGGTACGGGTGTGATCGCATTCACGTGCTCGCTTGCGGTCTGTTTGCCAGTCGTGTCGCGGACCGCAAAATAGGCGTCTGTCGAGGCCAGCACCTGGATGCCGCCTTGACCGGCGGGAACCTGCGCGCCTGCGGGCAACGGTTCATAGCTGCAAACTCCGTCTGGAGGCAAGGCTTTGTGGCAGGTCACCAGGAAAATAGCGGCCAGGGCAGCCGTCCCCATTTTCAAGTAAGTACGTGCGGATCTCTTACCCGACATAGACGGTCGCCTCCTTATCGCTTGAGGCTACAGTTTTTGCCCCCGGAGTGCCTTCGGTCTTTTGGGCCTTTGGTTGGTGATGCTTTCGCGTTCCAATATCTGCTTCAGGAAGTGTTGCACCAAAGGTTCGGGGCGGCAGGACCTTGACGGTAGCCTCGCGATGGACCGCCCAAGCCGCGCCTAGCGGCAATTGAATTTCACAAAGGCCCAGTTTCATGCCAGTCTTAAGGGCCGTTCGTGCGCATTATTATAGTCCGCGGGCAATGGCCTTGCGGCCGATCTGACGATTCTGGCTCTCCCGAGCGGGCGTTGTTTTTCGAGCTCCTGATGCATCTCGAGGAGAGATCAGCGTAAAGTAGAGTCTATGCGTAAACGGGTGATTCGACTTCCGGAGATTGCTCCAGCTTCGGAACAGGACTGGCTCGACGTGGACAAGTCTGCTTCGGTCGAGGTCTCATCGGAAGATGAGAATCATCCGATTGAATTTGCGCTTCTAGGGGACGAGATGCGCGGCTGGCGTGCAGCCGAACGCGGAAGTCAGACGATACGGCTGATTTTCGACAGACCGCAAAGGCTTAGACGTATTTGGCTGGCCTTTGAGGATAGCGAGACCCCCCGCACGCAGGAGTTCGTTTTGAGATGGTCTTCGCAGGTTGGACAACCTTTCCGGGAAATCGTGCGCCAGCAGTGGAATTTCAGCTCACCCGGAGCAGTCCGCGAGATCGAGGACTATGCTGTGGAACTGGTCGATGTCGGAGTGCTCGAATTGATCATTGTGCCAGACAAGAGCGGCGGTGAAGCGCGTGCGTCGCTCGTCAAGATGCGTTTGAGCTGATAAAACCACAGCACGTTCTGAGAAACAGCGCGAATACATCAGCAAAACGGAGACGTGACCATGTCGGGCGTGATGCAAGGTGTGAAATTCAAGCCCTTTTTCGCAGTCGAATCGGAAGATCATTTGCCCTCGGGCAGTGTCGATTCCCCGCCTTAACAGTACGCGCCACCAAAGCCGAGCCAAATTCACCCAGTATTAGGGTGAATGATGTTTTTCAAGTCATCGATCTTAATCTCTTAGGTTTTCGTTTCCGTTCTCAACGGACTGACTGATCTTGTCCCGACTGGCCGGCCGCTCCGCAGCAACGTCGTTGTGCGGTGTACCAGAATCCGAGCAAGTAGAAGCTCCTGCTGCCGAAGAGGCTGTGACTTGAGTGCGGCGCGAGCGATCACACGAACATCTAATCTTTTCTTGCTGTTCGGTTATTCTCAATAACAGGAGTGCCAGCTGTGCCGAAACGAGCCGAGGGAGAACCGCAATACATTCCTTGTTCTACCTACCGCCTGCAGCTGAGCAGTCATTTCACCTTCGCCCAGGCAGCGGCTTTGCTGGACTATCTGGAAGATTTGGGGATTACCGATTGTTATACCTCTCCTTTTGTGATGGCGCGTCCCGGCAGTCTGCACGGCTATGACGTGACCGACCCCACGAGATTCAATCCGGAAATCGGCACGGAGGAAGAGTTCCAGCATTTCGGAGAGCAATTGAAACAGCGAGGTATGGGCCTGATTGTGGACGTCGTCCCGAACCATATGTGTGTCACTCATCCCTCCAACATATGGTGGTGGGACGTGCTCGAGAACGGACCGGGCTCCCAGTTCTCGCGATATTTCGACATCGACTGGAATCCTCCCAAGGCCGAACTTACCAATAAAGTGCTGCTGCCGTTTCTTCCAGACCAGTTCGGCCTGGCCTTGGAGAACCAGCAGATCAGGTTGATCTACCGTGGCGGTTCTTTCTTCGTCGACTGCCAGGGTACCCTTTTTCCAGTTGCTCCTCGTTCCTGGCCTCTGATCCTGGATCGGGTGCTGGACCAGATACGGCGGAGAACTGGGGAGTCTCGTGATCACGTGATGGAACTGGAAAGTATTCTCACCGCGATCTCCTACCTGCCGCCGCTAGACGAAACGGACCCCAGCAGGATTCGGGAGCGCCAACGGGAAAGTGACATCATCAAGGGGCGACTGACAAAGCTGATGGAAAGCAGTGACGTAGCCCGTATCGGCTTGAGCACGTCGCTTGACGACATCAACGGACGCAAGGGCGATCCGCGCAGCTTTGATGCACTCGAGCGCATTCTCGCTGATCAGGCGTATCGCTTAAGTTTCTGGCGTGTTGCCGCTGACGAGATCAACTACCGCCGCTTCTTCGATATCAACGATCTGGCAGCAATCAGAGTGGAGGATCCCGAAGTATTTGAGACCGTGCACGCGTTGGTGTTCGATCTCGTGCGCAAAGGCTATGTATCTGGGATGCGGATTGATCATCCGGATGGCCTGCTCGATCCGCAGAAATACTTTGAAGATCTCCAGGAGCAAGTTCCGATCTCTGGCAAATCACAGGCGAGCCCAGACAAAGCGGGTGCGCGGCGACGGTTTTTCCTCATGGCAGAGAAGATCCTGGTGGGGGATGAGGAACTTCGTCCTTTCTGGACCATTGAAGGAACTACCGGATATGGCTTTCTGAATTTTCTCAACGGACTTTTTGTCGATGCCTCCCGGAAGCGCGCTTTGCTTCGGCTCTATTGCCAATTTAGCGGCTGGTCCCAGTCCTACGCCGATTTGGTTTACGAAAGCAAGCTGTTGATTTTGCAGGTGTCCTTGTCCAGCGAACTGGAAGTGCTGTCCCGCCGGCTGGACCGGATCTCCGAGCAGCACCGGTGGTCGCGAGACTTTACGCTTCACAGTTTGCGTGCTGCTTTGGGGGAAGTAATTGCTTGTTTCCCGGTATACCGTTCGTACATCCAGGACGGCGGATCGCATCCCGATGAGGAAGATGAGCGGCACATTCGTTATGCCGTCCGGTCTGCCAAGCGGCGCAATCCGGCCGTCAGCGAGTCGGTGTTCAACTTCATCGAGAATGTTCTCCTGCTAAAGGATCCGGAAGGGATCGGTGAGGCCGATCGATCCGAGCGCCGGCTTTTCGTAATGCGCTTTCAGCAGCTCACTGGGCCGGTCATGGCGAAAGGTCTGGAAGACAGCGCGTTCTATCGCTACTGCCCTTTGCTATCCCTGAACGAAGTGGGCGGTGCTCCCGACAAGTTTGGCGTTTCAGCCACCTTCTTCCACGCAAAGAGCCTTATCCGCCAGACATCTTGGCATAATTCCCTTCTAGCCACTTCGACGCACGACAACAAGCGAAGCGAGGACGTTCGCGCCCGGATCAATGTGCTGTCTGAGATTCCAACCGACTGGTATCGGGCGATCCGTTCCTGGCAACTGCTCAATCGGGACAAGAAGGTTTTGGTTGCCGGAGATCAAGTGCCTAGCGCCAATGACGAATACTTCCTGTATCAGACGTTGGTTGGCACCTGGCCTCTAGGTGGCATGAATGAGAAAGAATACGCGGAATTCGTGAACCGAATTGGCACCTACATGGAAAAAGCCCTCAGGGAAGCCAAGGTTCATACCAGCTGGATCAGCCCAAACATTGAATATGAAAGCGCCTTTCAGAGTTTCCTTGCTGCGATACTGGACCGCTCGCAAGGAAACAACTTCCTGACTGCGTTCCAACTGTTTCAGGCAAAGATCGCGAGAGCCGGGATATTCAATTCACTCTCTCAGACTTTATTGAAGATCACTTCGCCTGGTGTCCCGGATTTCTACCAGGGAACCGAAGTATGGAACTTCAGTCTTGCCGATCCAGATAATCGCCGTCCTGTGAACTACGACCTGCTGCGGAGCCTGCTCAAGCAGCTTCGGGACGCCGAGGATCAAAAAGTCGAAAATCTGGTTGACCAGCTGATTCGGGACCCGGTCGACGGAGCTATCAAGCTCCATGTGACGCGATCGGCATTGCGGTTTCGACGGGCCAATCGAGAACTGTTTGCGAAGGGTAGTTATACCGGACTGCGTGTCGCGGGCAAGAAACAGAGGCATGTTATTGCCTTTTCCCGGTCGTATCGTCAGAGAGAGTTGGTTATCGCAGCCGGCCGTTTCTTTGCTCTGCTGGGGGCAGACAGAAGTTTACCGGTAGGCGAAGAGACGTGGAACGACACCGCGGTTGTCCTACGGAGACAAATTGCCGCCACGAACTATCGCGATTTGTTTACGGGCCGCGTCGTAGCCACGGAAAAGCGAAATGGGAACCTGGTCCTGCCCGTTGCGGAAGTGTTTTCTCATCTTCCAATCGCGCTGCTTACAAGTGGAGATATCCGATGAGACACCACAGAACTCCGATGACTTTATCGTGGGAACCGCGATTGTTCCGCGCCGTCAAGAACATCGCGAAATTGTAAGTCTTAATTCTCTCGGTCTATCGGATGGATTCAGGTGAGCTCGGTTTGAACAAGCAGGATCGGACCTGACAGCATCTTCACCTAGAGAGGCGATAGTTCATCCTCCTTCTCTTCCTTTTTCCCCGTAACGATTTTTTTCTCCAGGAACTCGCGCGCCACGTCCTTGCCTCCGATACCGAACGCAATCGCCAGGCTGAGCATTACCGCTCCAAACACAGTTCCGAACGTGATCAGCATCGTTTCTTTTGCAACTCCCAAAACTTCGAACACCATTGATAACGCAAATATACTGATGATGATCCGGATGGAAATACTCAACAGTCGCGACGACCGAAAGTTAACATTGACTGCTGCCAGCAGTGCGGCGCGGGAGAAAAAGCTGGCTGCTAACAATCCGAAGAAGAGAATGACCAGAGCCACAAAGAGCCGAGGCAAGAAGAGAAAGAATTCCGAGATGTACTCCTGCAAAGCCACGATCCCGAGTACGCTCACGCCCAGGAGAATGAAACCGACCCAGGCGACCCAAAAGACAAAACGGCTCAACAGTTCCGTGGAAGACGGCAATGCCACCTGGTTCAGGAGCTGGGTGGCACCCGCGTTTTCAGAGAGTTTGGAAAACTTTGTCAGGCGCAGAATGCTGTGCGCCAGCACCTTCAACAGGTAGGCGATCATCCAGCCGACGAAAGCAATGATTAACATCACAATCAGACGGGGCAAGTAGTGTGCAAAGCCTCTGAACAAGTCCTGAAAGGCCTGGGTCAGTTCGGTAATGATGATTTCCCGCATTGACGTCTCACTTTCTATCAGCCCAGACTTCGAGCAAGTATGGCTTCAGTCGTTCGAAGTCGGCGCATAGAGATTCCGAATTTCGTTCGATGTCTTCCCCGGAACCATCTCGATTCTCCAGCAAAAAGGTCAAAGTTCTTCCACGGTAAAGCGGAACCAGAGCCTGGACAATGTGGTCACGACTGATCACGGATTTGTGATATGAAGCCGCGAACTCAAACACGGTCTTAGCCCACAGGTCCGCCGGGTAATTGAATTCGCTCACCTCGAGACTCGCGATTCTTTGCAGTTCGGAAAGGGTCGACTCAGAGAGTATTGACGTGAAAACAGGTTCTAATTGGGCAACGCCGGTGGCAAACATCTCCCGAAGCCGCTTCCGGTTTACTCGGGCAGGCTCCATCACGAATTCTGATTGGGCGCCTAAAGTGGGCACGGGTTGAGAGCCTGTAATCGTACTCCAGAGGGGGAAATCGCTATCCAGGGACGAGAACAGCGCTCCCACCGTGCGGCGCATGGCCGCAACGAGATCGCTGGCGCCTCGATCCTGTGCCTTCGGTCCCAGGAAAGACTGGCACACGCGGTAGGTTCCTGTGAGGGCCGCAACCGTTAGGTGGATTTCGGCGCCGAGCCTGCTGCTTTCGTCGTTCCAGCTTTCTTTGTTCAGGAAATCCGATGCCAAACGGCCGGAGACAGCAAATTCCGAGGCGTAGGGCTCACGGACTCTATAGCCATAGATAGCGCGTGTCATCGGGTAAAGCAGATTTTGGATGAGGGCGCCTTCGAACTTCTGCCTACGATAGATGGGGGAAACCAGATCGAAGTTGTCGTTGTAGACAGGACGGACAAGCCGCTGGAGCCAATCCGGTCCGATGGTTGTTGAATCGGGTGAAAATACCACACATGCCTTGGCGTGCAGCAAGTCAGCTGCCGCCAGGATCGTGCGCAGCGCAGTCCCAGGTTCGGGACTGGTCGCATAGCGCGTGCTGATGCAGTGCAAGGTACGTAACGCATAAACTTTGGATACGCTCCACACGTCATCGATCGAGGCACCAACTATCAGTTCTGGAGTTTTATCTTGCGATCCGCCGTCGGCATTCACGATTGCAACTCGTTCGCGGGGAAAGCACTGGAGAATTCCTGTCTGAATGGCTCGGATGACGGGCGCAATCGTATCGGCGTTGTTATGGGTTCGCAGACCCACCAGGATGTCTACTTCCCCCACATTGATGAGCTGGCGGAGAAAATCATCCGTCAAGAGCATCTCTTCCGCCAATTCAACCTCCCAGAAAAGTTTCGGAGCCGTGAGTTAGTGTCTGCATGTCCGGCAGAAGTCTTATATTTCCGGTGTCAATCAGATCCGCCGCAGCCTGAACCAGTAAAACTGGTAGGGACCCATGGTTAGAAGGTAAGGCAGATCACCGATGCGGGGAAAAACATTTCTCCCAAACATCTCAATCAGAATATTTCCTTTGTAGCGTCGCAAATCCAGTTCGACTGCCTGCGCGGCGCTGGAGAGATTGTTCACGACCAAGACCGTGTCCTTGCCCAATTGCCGGACATACGCCAGCACCCTGTGATTCGCCGGGTACAGAAACTCGATCGAGCCCGAGCCGAACACAGGACTCGAACGTCGGATCTGAATGATGTGCTTCATCCAAGAGAGGAGTGAGTGTTCACTGCGCTTTTGGGATAACACGTTCACCGCCTGGTAGCCATAAACGGGATTGAGAATCGGTGGCGAGTATAGGCTTTCCGGATCAGCCGTCGAAAAACCTCCATTCCAACCGCCGCTCCATTGCATCGGAGTTCGTACGCCGTGACGATCTCCCAGATAGACGTTGTCCCCCATGCCAATCTCGTCACCGTAGTAGATGATCGGAGTGCCAGGAAGCGACATCAGCATGCCATTCATCAATTCGATTCGCCGTCGATCATTGTCGAGCAGGGGAGCAAGGCGTCGCCTGATGCCCAGATTCAGCCGCATCGCCTTGTCCCTGGCATAGAGGTCATACATGTAATCGCGTTCGATGTCGGTAACCATTTCCAGAGTCAATTCGTCATGGTTTCGCAGAAAGAGGCACCACTGACAGGAGGCGGGGATCTCTGGCGTCTGTTGCAGAATCTCTGTGATCGGCTTGCGATCTTCCAGCCGTAGGCCCATGAACATCCTTGGCATCAAGGGAAAGTGAAAGGCCATATGGAATTCGTCCGCATTACCAAAGTACGGACGAAGATCAGCCGGCCATTGGTTGGCCTCCGCGAGCAGCATTGCACCCGGGAATTGATCATCGACTTTCTTGCGCAGCTCCCGGATTACCTCGTGGGTTTCCGGCAAGTTCTCGCAAGACGTCCCCTCCCGCTCGATCAAGTACGGCACGGCGTCCAACCGGAAACCATCGACTCCGAGTTCGAGCCAGAACTTCATGACATTCCACATCTCTTCGCGCACCGCTGGATTGTCATAGTTCAGATCCGGCTGATGACTGAAGAAGCGATGCCAGTAATAGGACTTGGAAATTGGGTCCCAAGCCCAATTCGACATCTCAGTATCGAGGAAGATGATTCTGGTTCCGCGATAGCCCGTGTCGGTGTCGCTCCACACATACCAGTCACGTTTTGGATTGTCCCTAGATGCCCGAGATTCCAGAAACCAGGGGTGCTGATCGGAGGTGTGGTTGGCCACCATCTCGATAATCACGCGGATGCCACGGTCATGAGCACCCAACAGGAACGCCTTGAAATCTTCCAGCGTGCCGTAGCTGGGATGAACCGATCTGTAATCTGAAATGTCGTAACCGTCATCCCGCAAAGGGGAAGGACAAAACGGCATTACCCAGATCGCACTCACGCCAAGTTCTTGCACGTAGTCGAGCCTCTGCGCGAGACCCTGAAAATCACCAATACCGTCGCCATTGCTGTCCGAGAAAGAGCGCACATGGACTTGATAGATGATCGCGTCTTTGTACCAACCAGCTTGGCCCTTCAATAACAACTGTGTTCCCTCCTTAACGATGGCCCGCCGCGTTTCGGCGTCAACAGAATAGCAGTGTTGATGCGATCGACTCCCGCGGCAACCAGTACTTTCATGGCTCGGTTTCGGGTGCCATCTCAGACTTTTTGTGCCGCAATGAGCCCCTAGTTTTAATTGACGATTAAGCCCTGTGGACGGAACGTGAGTTCAGCCACACGACAGTTGCGTAAGGAAGGATCGCGTTTTCGAGTCATGACCTAGGAAGATTCAGCGGTCATAGGCTTCATTCAGTTCTCGTAAACGCTTAGCCAACTCAGGACTCAGTGCATCGGGTCGGAAGCGCCAACGCCAGTTGCCGCGTGAGGTGCCGGGCAGATTCATGCGAGCTTCGGTCCCCAACCCCAGAACATCCTGCAATGGGATGATTGCTGTATTGGCAACAGATGCGAGCACAGTGCGGATCATCGTCCAGTTGATCGGCTCATCCGCGCAACCGAGGTAGGTTCTAGCGAATACGTGTTCTTTCACAACATCTTCAGGCGTGCGGACGCTATCAATCGTTCCCTCGCTATTCCACCAACCCACCGTCGTGTCGTTGTCATGTGTTCCGGTGTACGCCACAAGGTTCTGAACATAATTGTGGGGACGGAAGCTGGGACCTTGCGGGTCATTGCCGAAAGCAAATTGCAGGATGGCCATTCCTGGGAATCCAAACTGGTGGCGGATCTGCTCCACCTCTGCTGTGATGACACCCAGATTCTCGGCAATGATGGGCAGCTCACCGAGCTCCTGTTGCAGCCTAGAGAACAACTCCGCTCCCGGACCCTTGATCCAGCGCCCGTTCATTGCGGTGCGTTCCGAGGCGGGCACCTCCCAGTAGGCCTCGAAACCACGAAAATGGTCGATGCGAACGATGTCGTACAGCCGGAGAACAGCTCGGAAACGCTCGATCCACCAGCTGTAGCCGCTGCTCTTGATCAGACTCCAGTTGTAGATGGGGTTGCCCCACAACTGTCCGGTAGCGCTGAAGTAATCCGGCGGCACACCTGCTACTTTTGTGGGGTTCCCCTCTGGTTCGAGGAAAAACAACTCGCGATTCGCCCAGACATCAGCGCTATCGTGAGCAACATAAATAGGCAGATCCCCGATGATGCGGATGCCGTGTCCATGCGCGTAGGAACGCAATGCTTGCCACTGCTGGAAGAACGCAAATTGCCAGTACTTGACTACCTCGATTTCCGCCGCGAATCGTGCTGCCCAGTCGTGAGTTGCACCAGGCTTCCGGGCCGCAACGTCGGCCGCCCACTCAGTCCAAGGGGCGCCATCATGCACGTTCTTAGAAGCCATGAAAAGGGCGAAGTCATCCAACCAGGTTGCGTTCGCGCGGCAGAAATGGTCAAACTCCAGGCGCTCGTTCCCCACCGATCCTTTCAGGAAAATATGTGCAGCCTTGGTCAGGATGGGAACCTTGTAACGAAGGACGGCTCCATAGTCGACTCTATGGTTGGCAAAAGCAGGAGGGGGTTGCAAGTCCTCTTGGGAGAGAACTCCTTGTTCGACCAGCGTTTCAAGGCTGATCAGCAAGGGATTGCCGGCGCTTGCTGAAAAGCACTGAAAGGGCGAGTCGCCGTAGCCGGTGGGGTTCAGGGGCAGTACTTGCCAAAGTTTGTTTCCTGACCGTTCCAGAAAGTCGATGAAGCGGTAGGCTTCGGTTCCGAAATCACCGATCCCCGCGGGACCGGGCAGAGAGGTTGGGTGAAGTAGGATGCCACTTCGTCGTGGAAATTTCATGACCCGGTGCAATCGCCGCAGCACATATTCTAGCTGCTCTCCAGGATCAGTTTGTTAAATGGCGAAAGGTAGCGGTACTCACGAGTCCTCCTTGACTTCCACACCCCATGCTTGCAGAAGACTCGATGGCACGTATTTCTGATCCTTATTCTTTTGCACCCAGGCTTTGAGTTGAATCGAACCCTCATACTCCGCAGGGGACAAGCGCAACTTCTTGACGACCTCTTCGAATGAACTCTCGCCAGTGTACGGAAAGACGCTCAGCTCAGGCTTACCCCAATTCGGATTGCCGCGTTTCTTTGCCACACCATCCCCTTGCATTCTTCAAAAATGTCCTACTCAGATGCTTTATGGGCGTGAATAGCGTAACACGCGTGAGTGGTCCCCCGTGTCATGCAGGTCTCAGCAGGATAATTCGCATGCCAGATGAAGCGTCCCGAGAAAAGTTGCGAAGCGGTGTTCCCAACGGTCGTGAATCGGCCAAGGTTCTGCAGCTATTCGATGGATCCCACGCAAAACCAAGCGGACCAAACCCGTTGTGCGGCGTGCGCTGAACGCTATTGGTGCTTCGGCTGCCGGCCCTGGCGTACTTCGTCTCGTAGCAGCGCAATATGACTGCGCAGCGTGTACAGCGGATTGGCGTAGGCCAATGGAACCGAAAGTCGTCCAACGTTCGCTTCCAAACGGTCAAGTTCGGCAACTTGGGGCGTTAAGTCTGAATTCGGCCCTCCGGCCTCGATCTGCTCCTCAATTGCTTGCAGGTCCTTGTACCATCGGTTTATGCGCGAACGCATACGCCAGTCGTAAGTGGGCGGGATCAGCTTGAACAACGGATAGACCAGCGTGATCAGCGGCAAAAGTATGATTTTGAGCCGATCAATCAGATCGGCCGCCCAGAAGGGTAGATAACGCTGGAGCAGTGAAGGGCCGGAATTGAAAAAACGTTTTGCAGCATCGCTGATCGGGAAATCCAGAAACTTGCGAGACGGAAAGTCGCCGGCTTGTTCAAACAGTCCCGGCTCGCTATGGATCCGTCGTGCGATGCTGAGAATCAGTTCTGCTAACGCAGGATGAAAATGTTCACCGACAACCAGGGTTGCCGCAGGGGCAACCAGCACCGTATCGTGGGGCGGAATATTCGCTCTTAAGTCTACCGCGCCTTCCGGTAAGGTCAACACGGAGAGAAAGTGGTGCTGTAGTGCGTAGGCTGGAGCGCGCTTAATGCTAAGGAGCCGGACATCAGGGATCGCGAGCGCCGAGCGCACGACCGGCGCGCGCGGAGAGATGACGAAGAAAGCGGCATCGAGCTTTCCTGCGCGGAGCGCGTTGGCGGCATCTTCCTCTCCCAGTGGCAGAACGGTGCCACCCTCAGAGCTGATGCCATTGTCGGCCAATAGCAAAACCGCGATCGGACGCACTCCGCTGCCCTCACGATCGATGGCGATGCGGCGACCCTTGAGGTCAGATATCCGTTCGATGTGAGCCTGTTTGCGCACCATGATCCAGACGGGTTCGTAGTAGAGGCTCGCGAGAGAGCGCAAGGCCGGGGCATCGACGCTCGCCGCGGTACCACCCTGGACAAAGGCGACATCCGCCTCGCCTTTCTGCAGCAGATGGATGTTTTCGATCGAACCGGAAGTCGGACGCACAGTGACATCAATCCCTTCGCGCGCTAGCTCCGCTTGGTAGCGCAGGCCGTAAAGAAAATAGGCGCCGCCTTCCTGCCCAGTGGCCAAGACAATGTGGCGTGGAGGGGCGGGCTGAACGAAGTGATAAGTGACTATGAGGGCCAGCAGCGAGAGCAGGATTGCCGGTCCAAATATTCTCGCACGCTCAGGCCAGGTGCGGATGTTGCGCTCTCGGCGGAAGGACTTCGGCGACATAACCACCTCACCTGAGAGTTTCTGTTCTCGCTACTAACCGGTCGAGAACGTGGCGTCTGTCTTTCGGCGAGCTCCGAAGTTTAAACCGGTCAGCTCCTGTCCGGTTTTCAATAAGTTTTTCTTCAACAATAGTTACCGGAACGGGACATCGGAGAACATGGGTCGAGATGAAGAAAACCGGGGCGGCAGTTGCCTAGAAATTCTTCGGGAAGTCCGGAGAGCAATGCTTTCTGGTGTACCTTCGGCCGTTGTCAGCTAGCGCCCTGTTGCCTATATCCGAGAGCACAAGGTGCTGCGCCCGCCAAACAGAGCATCAGAATGCTCCAGAGGTCATTCACGGACTGCTGGGAGGGAAAATCTCTTGCCGAAAGAATTTGAAGAGACTCGCGATCCATACCTGAATAAGCATCCGCCGCGAACGTGCGCACAGGGTCAATGGGTTTTCGCAGCATAGCGGTGATTGATCAAGGACTGCGATTGAATTCCGCCACAAACCCATCGAAAACCAATCTCTTGAAATTGCCAGCACGTTCAGCGAGCAAAAACCGCTCGTGTACAAACTTCATGCAACTGAGTCATACGCCACTATCTCATCAGTCTTGAAGCCTGGGGGACTGCCAACCAAGTCTTGTCGGAGTTGCTCCATCTGTGCCGATGCTTCCTCTATCTGCTCAGCATACTTTTGGCCCTGTAGGGGCAAGAATCCCCCGTAGTTCTGCAGCAGCAGACGAGCGCTCTTCTCGATGGCAGAGGTTTTTAACCGCGCTTGGGTTGAAAGGGCGGACGTTAATTTGTCTAGCTGCGAATTGCGCATCGCTAGCTCTTGTCTACTCTGAGCAACTTCCTGTTCAAGCACTTGCTCGTAGTAGCGGATGAGTCCAAACACACATGCTGTCAGCAGGAGCAAACATGAATTGGCAAGGATGGTTTGTACCAAAACCTTATGCAGGATAGCATTCCTCTCCCGGTCGACTCTCGCGAAGCTGCTGGTCTCCGCGGCGGATATCGAAGACAGAAGCGCGCGAGCACGATCCATGTACTCCTTACCTTCGTTTGAATCCACCAGCATGAATGCGCGATGTCGATATCCCCGTTGGCGCAAGGTAATAGAGCGCTCCATCTCAGCTTGCTTGGAGGTAGCCAAAGACTCGAGTTGAGACTCCAGGGACCGTTCGCCTTCAGCGTGATGACCTAACCTTATTCGGAGGCCTGCAAAATCGTTTGCGATCCTGCCCTTGGCGTCGTTGTAGGGCTGCAAGTACGACGGATCCTCGGTTAGCAGGTATCCGCGCTGACCTGTCTCCATATCAGTCAAGTCTTCCAGAACACCGGAGATGTCCGCCTGGATCATGGAACTTTCCAGTGTGAGCGCCGCGATTTTCTGCATCTGTTTTAAGTGATGGGTAGCCAGATATGTATTGAACGCCATGAAAGCGAGTAGCGCGGGGGCCCCGACCTGGAGCGCAGCTTTTCGAATCATCCTAATTGTGCCACCCTTCACGCGATGTTCAGAACACCCTCAGCCGTGATTCGCCTGGCTTTGCAAATCTGCTCCGCAAAGTTGATCACTGGGTCGTTGCTGTGGAGCGGGCCTTCCGCTGACATAACGGAACTGGCAGCAAGGGTGAAAAGCAGAGCATCTTCCTGCTTGTCAAAGTAAAGCACTACCTGATTCGCTGCCATCTATCCACCCCCAATGACTGTTCTCATGAATGATAGGCCGTTTCCCTACAAGAATGAGGTTATCTCTTTTGGTGCGACTTGTTCTCGTCTTACGCGTTGCTACAGCTTTTAATCGAGTGCGCTTCAACGTGTGCATGATGAAATCTTTAGAGACATGATGAAATCTTTGGAGAGAGGATGTCCAGGTACAGTTGACCCTACCTGGGTGATGTTTGGCACGCGCTCAGGGCCGCCGGATACGCGGACCGAGGAACCCGGTACAACTGTCAGCCCTCGGAACACACCCCCACATGCATGCAATCTGTTCGCTTTGAAGTGGGTCTTTGGATCGCTTCGGTTGGCAGCATGTCCATGCGTCCGGGGAGCAACGAACTGCTCCATATCCCCCTGATACAGCTTCGAAATGAACAACCAATGACACTACCCGTTCATCCAGACGCTTCATAGCGAGGTCTCGCGCGCCTCCCGTTTGTGCTTTCGTGACAGCACCAAGGTCCCGTTGAACCTTCTGGGCCTTAATCCTTATGAGTCGAAATGTCTGGACCCCGAAGCGCTGGTGGCGCCCTTCGTACAAACGTTCCAACCTGCGCGCGATACTGCCGATTTCAGCGGCTGTGGAGTTCATGCTTCTGGCAGCCTCCGTCCGACGCGCTGACGATGCAGAGCCCGACGCGGGATTGAAAGCCGCTTTCAAAGCGTCCTGCTGATTCGTGAGGAGACTCAGCTTAGCGTCCAGCATGCGAAAGCTACGGAATGGTTCCTCGCTGGAGGCTTTCGTGTTGTGTTGCGCTGGTTGCGGTGCAGCGGCCAAAGTCGTCGATAAGGCCGCTACCATAAGCCGGGCCATGAGCCGCTTGGGGCGCATCATTCACGTCCCGGCTTTCCGTCTCCGGGTCTCGTTACGAGTTGATCGAGAACAGACCTGAAGGGAAACCGGTCGCCGGGACATTGGGTGCTGGAAATATCGCTATGGCGAACGATGTGTTGCAAGGGAATGTGGTAACGGTTTTTCAGCCGCTGACACAGTTGAAGGAGGGAGGCGATCTGCTTCGGGCTAGGTCTAGTCGGCCCTTTTTCCCCGGTTGGATTATCTTCGCTGCTGAAATCGCCGACGACTGAAATTCCCAAGTACGAGTTGTACCCTGCCGCATGCGCGCCCTCGCACCTTTCGGGTCTACCAGCTTTCACTTTACCGTTGGGCATAATGAGGTAGTGATAAGCCACATGATAAACATGACCGAAACACAAGATTTCGAAGCCGCGCTCTCGATGATATTCGTCGATATCGCGCTCCTTGCGGGGCACTGTTTTTTGGCCCGGAATTAAGGCGGTGTGATGAATCACGATCCCGGTCGGCGTAATTGTGTTAAAGAAAGAAACAACCGACGGTAGATATTTGTCAGTCTTTTTTTTGGGTAGTGCGTTGCGGCTTGGATCCGAGGCGTTGCTGCGAATGACGCCGATGGCTTCACTGCTGGAGAGCACGCCCGCTGCGGCTTCGTAGGTGAGCAACTCTGCGGTCAGTTCGACCTGGCTGGTAACGGGGCTTGTGCTCACGAGAGGCGCGGGCGCCCGTTTCTTTCCTCCGATCTGCAAATCGCCAGACCGCAATGCCCGCGCTCCCTTGTCACTCAAAACAAAAACCAGCAAAGCAGTAGGGTGAGTCGGATTTCCACGCCCGGTGAATTTAACGAATGCAGGGGGACTCCAGCTGTCTGGTGCTTGACGGCAGGTTGCCACTCCACCAGCGCTCACATTCGCGGTTTCCGCGGTGATCGACGGAATCACCGCAATGCATTTCGTGCTGTTCAAAACCGCATCGGGAACTCCATTCTGAGATTTCTTGGAAATTTCATCCAGCACATTGGCTGCTTCACGGATACTTGACAAAGCCGCGGAGTCTACATGTTTGGCTGGGTAGGCGCTCCCGATCAGGCTGGCTAGGATGAAAAAAAGCAGAGTTTTTGTGCGCAGCGGAACAGGGACTCCAGCACAACCTTTGCAGCTTCGATTCACGTGAGACCCGCGTACGGATTGAGGTTATCAGCGTAGTAGATAGGGCAACAGCTGTATACTAAAATGATACATCCCGTATTTCTGCGCCCGAGCTTTGCGGAACTCCCGCGGCGAGCCTGACGCGCATAACGCTGAAACGCGGTCGAGACACTATCCTGAAGGCATGAGTATGTCGAGCTTCCCCTTGCCCGACAATCCAAATATTACCAACGCTGCTGAGAAGCCAGGCCAAACTGAGCACAGCACAGTCCGCTTCCTTTCCATCACGCCTTCTCAAGCACAAGAGCCGGCAGGACCTGAGCCGGGACTTCAGGCCATTTTGGACCAGGCGATGCAGAGAACAGCGGCGGCCGGAGCGGCTATTGTTCTTGGCACACAAGAAGCGGCGTGCTGCCGCGCCTCCACGGGAGCCCCGGCTCCAGAAGTGGGGGCGCGTTTGCATGCAGGCAGCAGCCTTACCGGGCTTTGTCTTGCTACCGGCGAAATCCTTGTCTGCGACGATACGAATACAGAGGAGCGGGTGGACCCCCAATTGTGCAAAGTAAGGGGCATCCGGTCCTTGCTGGTTCTGCCAATAAAGCAGAATGCGAGGGTGGTGGGAGTGCTCGAGGTGATGTCCATCCGTCCGAATTCGTTCAATCAACATGACGCGGCCGCGATGAGTAAATTGGCCGATCAGGTTTTACCGTTGCTTTCGGAGTCGGAGACAATATCGGATCGTCTTGATCAGTTCCAGAACGGGGACTTTGACGCGGAAAGGGATTTCCCAGAACTATGGCTCCATACCGATGTACCCAAGGAAAGTGACAA